>Ga0194052_1000605_pt1 | contig 22311 bp, 23 predicted proteins | sample SepL226m_MetaG_FD_160117 | JGI IMG/M metagenome (GOLD analysis project Ga0194052, IMG submission 160117) | Anoxic zone freshwater microbial communities from boreal shield lake in IISD Experimental Lakes Area, Ontario, Canada - Sep2016-L227-6m | ecosystem: Environmental > Aquatic > Freshwater >...
CGTGCAGCATCGACACCTCGTCGGGTTCGGCGCCCCAGGTGACCCGCGACATGATGGCCATCAGGTCCCGCGAGCCGGCGGTGGCCCGGATGCTGCGCAGCCAGTCGCCCAGACTGATGGCGTCCCACGTGGCGGCGCGGGTGGACTGCCACGGAGCGCGGATGTCGATGCCGCCCATGATCCGTTCGAACTGCCATTGGATGCGGCCCATGTCGAGCAGCCCGATGATGCCGAGTTTGGGGATGGTGCCGCGGTAGCGGTGCACCCGGCCGCGCCAGCGGATCAGGTTGGCGCCCACCGCGTAGGTGGGTGTGGTCTGACAACCCAGATCGGCGGCGAGTTTGAGCACCGCGTCCTGGGTGGGGCCGACGAACGACGCACCGAGGTCCACCGGCACCCCGGCGCAGGTGGCCGCTGCGGTGCGCCCGCCGACGCGGTCGCGGCCCTCGAGCACCACCACGTCGAATCCCTGTCGCGTCAGTTCACGTGCGGCGGTCAGCCCCGCCAGCCCCGCGCCGATCACCACCACGTCGTGCGCCATGGCTCCAGATTAGGGTGATCACATCGTGAAAGTCCTGACCGCCCTGTTCGGGCCGATCGACGCCGCAGACCGCGCGCGTTCCCTGAGGGAGGCGGGGGCATCGGGGGTGTTCACCTTCGAGGGTCCGCACGACGTGTTCGCGCCGCTGACGCTGGCCTCGGCCGTCGGCGGGCTGGACCTGATGACGAACGTGGCGATCGCGTTCCCGCGCAACCCGGTCCAGTTGGCGCACCAGGCCTGGGATCACCAGCTGCTCAGCGGGGGGCGCTTCACCCTGGGGCTGGGCACGCAGATCCGCACCCAGATCGAGAAGCGTTACGGCGCGGCGTTCGACCGGCCGGTGGAGCGGATGCGCGACCTCGTCGGAGCGCTGCGCGCAATCTTCGCGACGTGGCAGAGCGGCGAGCGGCTCGACTACCGCGGCCAGTTCTACCGGCACACCCTGATGACGCCGACGTTCAACCCGGGGCCCAGTCCCTTCGGGCCGCCGCCGATCTACCTGGGCGCACTGGGTCCGCGCCTGACCCGCGCCACCGCGGAGGTGGCCGACGGCCTGCTCGTCATGCCGTTCGGCACGACGCGGTTCCTGCACGAGGCGACGATGCCGGCGGTGCGCGACGGACTGGCCGCCGCCGGCCGCGACGCGGCGCAGTTCGCCGTGGTGCCGGAGGTGATCGTCTCAGCGGGGGAGGATCACGACGCGACGCGGCGACTGCTGGCGTTCTACGGTTCCACTCCCGCCTACCGCCCGGTGCTCGACATCCACGGGTGGGGCGATCTGCAGCCCGAACTCAACGCGCTGTCCAAGCAGGGCCGGTGGGCCGAGATGGGCGGGTTGATCACCGACGAGGTGCTGCACACCATTGCCGCATGCGGAACGCCGCGCCAGATCGCCGATCACATCCGCGCGCGCACCGACGGCATCGCCGACACGGTCTGCCTGTATCAGCCGGGCCCGATCGCGACCGGCACGCTCGCGGCGATCGTCGACGAGCTGGCGGGCTAGCTAGGGCGCGACGGAGAGCCAGTCGGCGAATCCGGACGGATCGTGGCGGCCCAGCGCGCCGTGCTCGAACAGGCCCCACCCCTCACGGGTGGCGCCGCCCTCGTGGCACACCGCGCGGCCGACGTGGTCGATCACGCCGAAGCCGGAGCGGCCGACGATGGCGGGATCATTCATGTCGTAGGTCAGCCGTTCGGCGAACTTCGCGCCCTTCCACAGACCGTGCAGCCAGTCCGAGTCGCCGCCGTAGCCACCCCCGACGTGGATGGGCACCGGCAGCTTGGACTCGACGTCGAAACGCAAGGGCGCGCCGGCGGCGTCGGTGGCCTCGATGGTCGCGCCGGTGGGAATCCTTGTGCCGGAACGGTACTGGATCTTCACCCGCGGCCAGCCGAGTTGTTCGACGCGGCCGTCGCGCCAGACGCGCGTGCAGTCGTTGACGGTGCGGAACCCGTTGGGCTCCTCCTGGATGATGACGACGATCGCGAAGTCGTCGAAGGCCATCGGCACATACAGCCACCACATGCCCTCGAACGGCGGGTCCGCCGGCCGGCCGGCCGGCTCGGGCTCACCGATCGGGCGGATGCCCCAGGACCGGTCGCGGGTGCCGATCCACACCTTCGGGTCGACGTCGATCCGCGTACCGTCGATGCTCAGATGGCCCGCCCAGGAACCCAATTGGGCGAAGCGCTGCGCGTCGAGCGTGGTCCGGGTGCCCTGACGCATGAGGTGCCGTTGCTCCTGCACCACCGGGAAGAGGCCCTGCCAGGTGAGATCGGCGGCGATGCCTTCGGTCTCCTCCAGGGTGATGCGCAACGTCTGCAGCGGTTCGACGACGTCGACGCGGTAGCCGTTGACGTTCTGGTTGAGCCGGTCCTGATCGATCGCGTCGGAGAGGTGCACCGCGGTCTGGGTGTCTCCGCGCCTCACAAGAAGGAATGCATCCTTGACGCCGAGGTTGGGGTAGTAGCCGATCCCGGTGATGACGAAGATGTCGCCGGTGCGGTCATGGGCGTTGAAGTAGGAGCGGTCGTAGAAGTTGCGGTCCGAGGAACCGGGCCACGCGATGGGCTGGGGAACCTGGTGGACGGGGAACTCGTCGAGCGGACCGAGCATTAGGGGGCCTCCTCAATCAGACGTCTCAGCAGACCCCCGTGGTAGAACAGCGACTCGACGTCGTCGGGCTTCTCCATCTCCCCGAAGTGCACCCGCCGCGCTCCGGTGCGCATGAACACCACACACCAGATCACTCCGGAGTAGACGTAGAACCAGCGCAGGTCCCCGAGTTGCACGCCGCTGAGGCGCTCATAGACCTCGCGGACATCCTTCTCGCGCATCACGTCGGGCAGTCCGGGCATCCCGGCCAGGCCGGCCAGTTCCTGGAAAACCATGTGCGCGAAGATGATCCAGGCGACGTCGAGTTCGCGCGGGCCGACCGTGGCCATCTCCCAGTCGAGCACCGCCGCGGGACGGAAGTCGCGGTAGAGCACGTTGCCGATGCGCGAGTCACCCCAGGCCAGCACCGGTTCGCGGGCGGCGACCCCGGTGGGGAAGTTGTCCTCGAGCCAGGTCAGCGCGTGTTCGACCAGTGGTGAGATGCCGATGTCGGGCACGGCGAACTCGTACCACTCGCGCAGCCAGTTGAAGTGCCGGCGCAGCGGGGTGTCACCGGGCGGGTCGGCGTCGGTGAGGTAGTCGAACGTCGTCGCGGCGCCGGGAATGGCGTGCAGCTTGGCCAGCACCTCGACGGTGGCGTCCTGCAGTTCGCGCTGCCGCTCCGGTGGCGCGTCGGCGAACCAGTTGTTGCCGAAGGTGTAGGGCATCACGTCGGGCGGCACGATGCCCTCGACCAGATCCATCAGGAAGAACGGACTGCCCAGCACGGTGCCGGTGGGCTCGATCCAACGCACCCTCGGCACCGGAACATCGGTGAGTTCGGCGACCTGCCGGATGACGTCGTACTGGTGGTCCATCCGGTACGCGGAGAACACCGGCACGTCGGACTCGGTGGGCGCGACGCGGGCGACCCACCGCTGCTCGACGGGTTTCCCGTCCTGACTCCACCGGCCGGTGAGGATGATGGTCTCCGAGGACATGCCGTTGGAGTCCACGCCGCTCTCCACCGTGATCTGCGGGGCGACGCCGATCTGGGTGGCCAGCCACCCGGAGATGACGTCCGGCAGGGTGCTGATGTCGCGGGCCGATCGCTGCATGCGTTCGACATCGGTCTCCACGTTCGGTTTGCCGGCCGGTTTGTTCGCCACAATCGATACGATACGGCGGCCACCTTGGAGGACACACCATGACAGCAAGACTTGCCGGACGCAGTGCGATCGTCACCGGCGCGAGCCGCGGGCTGGGCCGTGCGACGGCGCTGGCGCTGGCCGCCGACGGTGCGGCGGTCGCGGTGGTGGCGCGCACCGAGGCGCAGTGGGACGACCGGCTGCCCGGGACCATCGGGGAGACCGTCGCGGCCATCGAGGCCGCCGGTGGCCGGGCCGTGGCGATCCGCGCCGATCTGCTCGAGCGCGAGGACATCCCGCGACTGGTCGCCGAGGCCCGCGAGGCGCTGGGTCCGATCACCGTCCTGGTGAACAACGCCGCGTTCACCGCGCCCGGGCGACCGCCCGCGCCGGGAGCAGCCCCCACGGCACCCAAAGCACCCAAGGCACCCGCCGCGCCCGACGCCGACTGGCCAGGATTCGTCTCGGTGCCGCCGGCGGCCTACCGGCGGCACTTCGAGATCGGCCCGTTCGCGTCCTACGAACTGATGCAACTCGTGGCGCCGGACATGATCGCCGCCGGGCGCGGGGCGATCATCAACGTCACCTCGGTGGCCTCGCGGATCCCGGCGCTGCCCGGCTACGGCGGTTCGAAAGCCGCACTGGAGCACCTCACCATGTGCGCCGCGCGCGATCTGGCGCGCTACAACATCGCCGTCAACGCGCTGGCGCCGTCACGCCCGATCGCGACACCGGGTCTGAACTACTACCGCACCGATCTGGCGAACACCTCCCCGGACGACGAGTTCGCCCGCGCCGCGGTGGAACTGACACTGGTGGATCCGCAGGAGGTGTCCGGGCGCACCATCGGCCACCTGCAGGTGCTCGACGGCAGTTACGAGGAGTTCAGCGATATCGAAGCGGCGATGGCCTGATCGGTCCCGATCACATCTGGCGCTTGTTGCGCTGCGCGACCTCACGCTGACGCGCTGCGAGTTCTGCGGTGTCCATCGGTGTCGCAGCGCTCACCGCACGCTCGGCGGCCAGTGCGGGCTCGGTGACGGTGCGTGAACCCCGCTGATACATCTCCTTCAGGCCGGCCATGGTCGCGCGCGGCACCTCGGCGATCTGCCCGGCGAGTCCGAGTGCGCGGGGGAGCAGGTCCTCGTGCGCGACGACCTCGGTGACCAGCCCGATGTGTTCGGCCCGTGCGGCGTCGATCACCTCCCCGGTCATCGAGAGCCGCCGCGCCATCGCCGCACCGAGGACCTGCGGCAGTCGCGCCGTCATCCCGCCGCCGGGCAGGATTCCGACGCGGGCGTGCGTGTCGGCGAACACCGCCCGCTGCGAAGCGATCAGGAAGTCGCACGCCAGCGCGATCTCCAGGCCGCCGGTGAACGTCGGGCCGTTGATCGCACCGATGATCGGGGTGCGCAGACCGGCGATCGCGGCCATGCAGTCGTGTTCGGCGAAGCGGGAGAAGTACTCCCGGCCCAACTGCTGGGCCTGCTTGAGGTCCACGCCCGCGCAGAACGCCGGGTCGGCACCGGTGAGCACCACGGCGCGCACGGCGTCGTCGGCGTCGGCCTCGGCCAGTGAGGCATGCAGGGTCTCGAAGAGTTCGGTGCTCAGTGCGTTGCGGGCCTCGGGGCGGTTGAGGGTCAGCACCCGTACGCCGGCGTGATCCTCGGTGAGCAGGATCACGAGGTGAAGAATCTCGCCGCGCTGTCGGCGAGGTCGAGCACCGGTTGCGGCCAGGTCCCGAGGATGAAGGTGATGAGCAATGTCAGTGCGATCGCGGCCAGTGTCAGGCCGTTGGGTGCTGTGACATCCGGTGCGTCCGCCGGCGGTTCGGTGAAGAACATCAACAGGATCACCCGCACGTAGAAGTACGCGGCGATGGCGCTGGCCACCACGGCGATGATCACCAGCGCCACGGCGCCACCCTCGGCAGCGGCTTTGAACACCGCGAACTTGCTGACGAAGCCGCTGGTGAGCGGAATGCCGGCGAAGGACAGCAGAAACAGCGAGAACGTCAGGCCCGCAACGGGGAAACGCCGTCCCAGCCCCGCCCACTGTGCGAGATCGCTCACCTCGACGCCGTCGGGCCCGCGCACCGTGGTGAGGAAGGCGAAAGCGCCGATGGTGCTGAAGCTGTAGGCCGCCAGATAGAACAGCGTGCCGCTGACACCGGCAGGGTTCGCGGCGATCACACCGATCAGCAGGAAGCCGGTGTGCGCCACCGCCGAGTAGGCCAGCATGCGCTTGGCGTCCTTCTGGGTGATCGCGGTGATGGTGCCCAGCGCCAGGGTGAGGATCGCCACCGCCCACAGCACCGGGCGCCACTGATCCTTCAGCGCGGGCACCGCGACGTAGGTGATGCGCAGCAACGCACCGAAGGCGGCCACCTTGGTGGCCGCGGCCATGAACGCGGTGATCGCCGTGGGCGCACCCTGATAGACGTCGGGCACCCAGGCCTGGAACGGGACCGCACCGACTTTGAACAGCAGCGCGACGGCCACCAGTGCGGTGCCGATCAGCGCCAGCGAGGAATGGGTGCCGGTGCCGATCGCCGCGGCGATGCCGGTCAGACTCAACGTGCCCGCATACCCGTACAGCAGCGCCATGCCGTAGAGGAAGAACGCCGAGGAGAACGCACCCAGCAGGAAGTACTTCAGCGACGACTCCTGCGAGAGCAGGCGGCGGTGCCGGGCCAGTCCGCACATCAGATACAGCGGCAGCGAGAAGACCTCGAGGGCGATGAACATCGTCAGCAGGTCACCCGCCGCACCGAAAAGCATCATGCCGCCGACGGCGAACATGGTCAGCGGGTAGACCTCGGTCTGGATCACCGCGGCCCGGGTGGCGACCTGCTCGGCGAGGCCGCCCGGGACCGTTGAGGCCTGCGAGGTGAACGACGCCAGTCCGCCCGATCCGGATTCGCCGGCCGGTATGCGCGCCGACATCACCAGCAGGGCCAGCACCGAACTCAGCAGGATGGTGCCCTGCAGGAAGAGCGCCGGACGGTCCACCGTCACCGCGCCGACCGCGGCCACCACACCGGCCCCGGATCCCAGCGAGGTGTAGACCCGCACCAGGGCGACGAAGGCGGCGAGCAGTCCGGCGAGGGCGAGAGTGACCTGGACCCGGAACCGGCCGGCGCGCGGCAGGAACGCCTCGATGAGAACGCCGGCGAGTGCGACCCCGAACACGAGCAGTACCGGCAACAGCAGGCCGTACTCGATGCTCGGCGCCTTCATCGCACGGCTCCCGCGGTCAGCACCGGCACCGGATCGCTCTGATGGATGGCCGTCAGGGTGTGGCCGACCGCCGGGTTGATGACGTCCAGTGCGATCTTCGGGTAGATGCCGAGGACCAGCAGCAGTGCGATCAGCGGCACCACCGCGGTCAGCTCGCGCGGCCGAAGATCGGCGATGTCGTCGCCCTTGGCCGGGCCGGTCATCATCCGCTGATACATCCACAGCACGTACACCGCTGAGAGCACCAGAGCCAGGCCCGCGAACACGGCCAACACCGGGTAGCGGGTGAAGGTGCCGATGAGAACGAGGAACTCACTGATGAAGGGGGCAAGCCCGGGCAGTGACAGGGTGGCCAGGCCGGCGACGAGGAAGGTGCCCGCCAACACCGGCGCGAATGTCTGCACGCCGCCGTAGTCGGCGATGTTGCGGGTGCCGCGCCGGCTCACCAGGAATCCGGCGATGAGGAACAGCGCGGCGGTGGCGATGCCGTGGTTGACCATGTACAGCGTCGAGCCGGACTGGCCCTGGCTGGTCATCGCGAAGATGCCCAGGATGATGAAACCGAAGTGGCTGATCGAGGTGAAGGAGATCAGCCGCATCACGTCGGTCTGCCCGATCGCGACGACCGCGCCGTAGATGATGCCGATCACCGCGAGGGTCATGATCAGCGGCCGGAACAGAGCGGCCGAATCGGGGAACAGCGGCAGGCAGTAGCGCAGCATGCCGAAGGTGCCGACCTTGTCCATCACCGCCATCATCAACACCGCCGAGGCCGGGGTGGCCTGCACCGCGGCATCCGGCAGCCAGCGATGCAGCGGCCAGAGCGGTGCTTTGACGGCGAAGGCGAACATGAACCCGGCGAAGAGCGCGTTGGCCAGCGGGGGCGCGATGGTGAAGGATCCGTCGGCGACGGCGCCGGAGATCCGCTGGAAGTCGAAGGTGCCGCCGTCGAACGCCGATGAATGGGCGGTCGCGACGTACAGGCCGACCACCGCGGCGAGCATGATGAGCCCGCCGAAGAGGTTGTACAGCAGGAACTTCGCCGCCGCGAGCCCGCGGTTGGCGCCGCCGAAGGAGCCGATGAGGAAGTACATCGGAATCAGCATCGCCTCGAAGAAGACGTAGAACAGCATGATGTCGAGCGCGGCCAGCGACATCAGCACCATGCCCTCGACGATCAGCGTCAGCGCGATGTAGGCGTGCGGGCCCCGGCCCACCGCGGTGTGGCGGTCGTCGGCGTCATTCCAGCCGGCGATCATCAGCAGCGGCACCAATCCGGCGGTGAGGACCACGAGAACCAGTGCGATGCCGTCGAACCCGAGGATGTAACCGGCGCCGAAGGAGGGGATCCACGGGTGGTTCTCGACGAACTGGTAGCGCGCGCCGCCCGGTTCGAAGCGGACGGCCAGCAGGACGGCGATCGCGAGAACGGCGAGTGCGACGGCCAGTCCGGCGTACTTCGCCACGGCACGCTGCGAGGACGGCAGCGCCACGATCACCGCGGCGCCGACGATCGGCAGCGCCCACAGGATGCTGAGCCATGGGATGTTCACCGGGTCACCTCCACGCCGTCACCGCGAGGATGGCGCCGGCGATCAGCGCGGCGCCGGCCAGCATGGACAGCGCGTAGCTGCGGGCGAAACCGGTCTGCAGACCCCGCAACCCGTCGGACGTCGTGCGCACCGTCGCCACGACCCCGGTGCTCAGACCCTCCACGGCGGTCTCGTCCAGGGATGTCAGTGCGCGGGTGATCTGGCGGCCGCCGTGCATGAACACCCGCTCGTTGACGGCGTCGCCGTAGAGGTCGCGGCGTGCCGCGACGGTCAGTGCCGAGACGTCTCGCGGCGCATTGCGCGGCACCTCCTGGTTGGCGTACTGACGCACGGCGACCGATACGCCGATCACCACCGCCGCCAGGGCGAGTGCCGTGGTCACCCACGCCGGGACGGCGTGTGCGGACTCCGCGCTGCCGACCACGGGTTCCAGCCAGCGCTGCAGGGTGTGGCCGAGGGTGAGCACCGCGCCGGCGCCCACCGATCCGACGGCCAGCACCACCATCGGCGCGGTCATCGCCGCCGGTGACTCGTGCGGATGGGTGTTCGACCGCCACCGGCGCTCACCGAAGAAGGTCAGCAGCATCACCCGCGTCATGTAGTACGCCGTCAGGGCCGCACCGATCAGGGTGGCCGCACCGAGCAGGAACCCGCGCACACCGCCTGCGTCGACGGCGGCCTCGATGATCGCGTCCTTGGAGAAGAACCCGGCGAAGGGGGGCACCCCGATGATGGCCAGATACCCGAGCCCGAACGTGACGTAGGTGATCGGCAGCACCGTGCGCAGTCCGCCGAAGCGGCGGATGTCGGTCTCGTCGTTCATGGCGTGCATCACCGACCCGGCGCCGAGGAACAGCCCGGCCTTGAAGAACCCGTGGGTGAGCAGATGCAGGATCGCCACCGCGTAACCGGCCGGACCGAGCCCGGCGGCGAGCACCATGTAGCCGATCTGGCTCATGGTCGAGGCGGCCAGCGCCTTCTTGATGTCATCCTTTGCGCAGCCGATGATCGCACCGAAGAGCAGGGTGACCGCGCCGACGATCACCACCGCCGTCTGTGCGGCGGGGCTGAAATTGAAGATCGCACCGGAGCGCACGATCAGATACACACCGGCGGTCACCATGGTGGCGGCGTGGATGAGCGCCGACACCGGGGTGGGGCCCTCCATGGCGTCGCCGAGCCAGGACTGCAGCGGCACCTGCGCGCTCTTGCCGCACGCCCCGAGAAGCAGCAGCAGACCGGTGGCGGTCAGTGCGCCGTCACTCATCGACGGCGCGGCGCTGAACACCTCGGCGAAACCGACCGAACCGACCTGTGCGAAGAGCACCATCAGCGCGACGGCCAGTCCGATGTCGCCGACCCGGTTGACGACGAAGGCCTTCTTGGCGGCGGTGGCCGCGCTGGGTTTGTAGGACCAGAACCCGATCAGCAGGTAGGACGCCAGGCCGACGCCCTCCCAGCCGAGGTAGAGGCCCAGGAAGTTGTCGGCGAGGACGAGCACCAGCATGGCCGCGACGAACAGATTGAGGTAGCCGAAGAAGCGCCGCCGGTCGGGATCGTGGGCCATGTAGCCGACGGAGTAGATGTGGATCAGCGCGCCGACGCCGGTGATCAGCAGCACGAAGCACATCGACAGCGCGTCGAGTTGCAGGCCGAAGTCCACCCGCAGCGTCGCGACCGGAACCCAGGAGAACAGCGTCTCGTGGACCAGGCGGTCCTCGGCGGGCCGGCCGAGCAGGTGGGTGAACAGCACGGCGCCGCACAGGAAGGAGCCGATCACCGTCGCGCAGCCCAGCAGGTGACCCCACGCGTCGGTGGCGCGTCCGCCCAGCAGCAGGATCGCCGCCCCGATCAAGGGCAGCGCGATGGTCAGCCAGAGCAGTGTCGTCACGGCGCTAGTTCCGCAGCAGGTGGGCGTCGTCGACGTCGGCGCTGCGCCGGGTCCGGAAGATCGCGACGATGATGGCCAGGCCCACCACCACCTCGCAGGCGGCCACCACCATGGTGAAGAACGCGACGGCCTGACCGTCGAGATGGCCCTGCATCCGGGAGAACGTGACGAACGCCAGGTTCGCGGCGTTGAGCATCAACTCCACGCACATGAACATGACGATGGCGTTGCGCCGCAGCAGCACCCCGGCCGCTCCGATGGTGAACAGCAGCGCGGACAGGTAGAGGTAGTACGCCGGGTTCATCGCTGCTCCCGCAGGACGCTGCTGACCGAGTCATCGGCCTCGGAGCCGTCGGGCAGCCACGCGGGGGTGTCGACGGCGTTGCGACGCGCGAACACACCGGGGTTGGGCATGGGTGTGGCCCGCACGTCGGTGGTGCGGAAGCGTTCCACGGCCATCTCCCGCTGTGTGAGGCGCCGTTCCAGCCGCTCCCGGTGGGCGAGCAGCATCGCGCCGAGAGCGGCGGTGATGAGCAGGGCGCTGGTCAACTCGAACGCCCACAGGTGCCGGGTGAAGATCAACTCCGCCAGACCCTGCACGTTGCCGTTCGCATTGGCCTGCTCCAGGCCGGTGAAGCCGGACGTCGCCGCCGTGCCGATGCCGGCGATCAGCAGCACCCCGAACCCGACGCCGGCCAGCACGCCGGCGATGCGCTGCCCCCGGATGGTCTCCACCAGTGACTGCGCCGAGTCGACACCGATGAGCATGAGCACGAAGAGGAAGAGCATCATCACCGCGCCGGTGTAGACGACGATCTGCACGACGCCGAGGAACAGCGCCTCCTGGGCGACGTAGAGGATGGCCAGCGCGATCATGGTGGAGGCCAGGCTCAGCGCGGAGTAGACCGCCTTCGGAGCGATCACCACACCCACGGCGCCGACGAGGGCGATCGTCCCCAGCACCCAGAACGCGATGGCCTCGGGGTTCACTCGCCACCCCCGGGGCCGACCCCGGTGACCCGCCCGAGGTAGTAGTCGTCGTCGGTGGTTCCCGGCGCCATCTCGTGCGGCGGGGCAGCCATCCCCGGCTGCAGTGGCGCGAGCAGTTTGTCCTTGCCATAGATCAGATCGCCCCGGTTGTCGTCGGCCATCTCGTAGTCGGCGGTCATGGTGAGCGCGCGGGTGGGGCAGGCCTCGATGCACAGTCCGCAGCCGATGCAGCGCAGATAGTTGATCTGATAAACCCGGCCGTAACGCTCACCGGGTGAGAAGCGCTGGTCTGGCGTGTTGTCGGCGCCCTCGACGTAGATCGCGTCGGCCGGGCAGGCCCACGCGCACAACTCGCAGCCGATGCACTTCTCCAGTCCATCGGGGTAGCGGTTGAGCTGATGGCGGCCGTGGTAGCGCGGAGCCGTGGGTCCGGGTTCCTCCGGGTACTGCTCGGTGATCGGCTTGCGGAACATGCTCGTGAAGGTGACCCCGAACCCGGCGATCGGCCCGAGAAGTTTCGACAACCTAGCCACGAAGGGCCTCCTTGAGCTGTGCCTTCTTGAGGGGTGGAAGCGGCGGCACCGGGAATCCGCCCTCGATGGGCGGCGGTGGCGGGGGCGTCCGGCGCTCGATTCGCCTGCGGCGCAACGCGTTGACGCTGAGCAGCGCCGCCAGAAGCGCCGCGGCGGCGATCAGGCTCGGCACCACGCCGGTCAGGTTCGCCTCGCGCAGGCATCCGACGATCAGGATCCAGACCAGCGAGACCGGGATCAGCAGTTTCCAGCCGAGCGCCATGAACTGGTCGTAGCGCAGCCGGGGCAGTGTCGCGCGCAGCCACATGAACCCGAACAGGAAGATCCACACCTTCGCGACGAACCACAGCAGCGGCAACCATCCGCTGTTGGCGCCGGCCCACATGCTCAACGGCCACGGGGCGCGCCAGCCACCGAGGAACAGTGTGGAGGCCAGCGCGGAGACGGTGGCCATGTTGACGTACTCGGCGAGATAGAACATCGCGAACTTCAGCGAGGAGTATTCGGTGTGGAAGCCGCCGACCAGTTCGCCCTCGGCCTCGGGCAGATCGAAGGGGGCGCGGTTGGTCTCGCCCACCATGGCGATCAGGTAGACCACGAACGATGGCAGCAGCAGCAGCACATACCAGGTGTGGGTCTGTGCGGCGACGATGCCGGAGGTCGACATGGTGCCGGCGTAGAGGAACACCGCGGCGAAGCACAGCGCCATGGCGATCTCGTAGGACACCACCTGTGCACTCGAGCGCAGAGCACCGAGCAGCGGATAGGTGGAGCCCGACGCCCAGCCGGCCAGCACTATTCCGTACACCCCGATCGAGGTGATGGCCAGGATGTAGAGCACGCCGACGGGCAGGTCGGTCAACTGCAGCGGTGTCTGGTGGCCGAACACCGACACGACCGGTCCCAGCGGGATGACCGCGAACGCCATGATGGCGGTGATCGTCGAGATGGCCGGTGCCATCAGGTAGATGGGTCTGTCGACGCCGGCGGGGATCAGCCCCTCCTTGAGCGCGAGTTTGATGCCGTCGACCAGCGACTGCAGCAGGCCGAACGGTCCGACCCGGTTCGGGCCGTAACGCAGTTGCATGCGGCCCAGGATCTTGCGCTCGGCGAGGATGGCCACCAGCACGGTCAGCAGCAGGAACGCGAAGACCCCGACGGCCTTGGCCAGGATCAGCCACCACGGGTCGCGGCCGAAGACGGTCATATCCGGATAGGTCACGGCAGCGCACCTCCGGCCTCGATGCGCACGACGGCGCCGGTGGACACGGCCAGCGAACGGTGCACCGCACTGCCCGGTGAGTTGAGCGGCAGCCACACCACCGCGTCGGGCATTTCGGTGATGACAGCCGGCAGGCTCACCGAACCGCGCCCGGTGGACACCGTCACTGTCGCGCCTTCGGCGATCCCGAGGCTCCTCGCCGTCGACGGCGAGATCCGCGCGACCGCCGGCCGTGCTGTCCCGGCCAGGTGGGGCTCGCCGTCCTGTAACCGGCCGCAGTCCAACAGCATCCGCCAGCCGGCCAGCCGCGCCTCGCCGGTGCCCAGCGCGGGCTCGGGTGCGGGATCGGTCAGCGGCGCGGCCGGGCGCGCCCCGGCCCACGATCCCATCCGGACCATCTCCGCACGCGCCTGCGCGGCGGTGCGGAACCCGAGGTCGGTGCCCAGCTCATCGGCCAGCGTGGCCAGCACGCGAAGGTCGGAGGCGGCGTTGGTGTTCAGCGCCGCGTCGAAGGGGCGCGCTCGGCCCTCCCAGTCGACGAAGGACCCGTCCTTCTCCGCCACCGGTGCGACGGGGAAGACGACGTCGGCCAGGGCGGTGATCTCCGACTCGCGCAGCTCGAGGCTGACGACGAAACCGGCTGCCTCCACAGCGGCCAGAGCCGCATGCGGGTCGGTGAGGTCGGCGGCCTCGATCCCGCCGATCACCAGCGCCTCGAGGTCGCCCTGCGCGGCGGCATCGAGGATGGCGGTGGTGTCGCGGCCCGGTGCGGCCGGCAGGTCGGTGACGTACCACGCTTCCGAGACGTCGCGGCGGGCAACCGGATCGGCCAGTGGCCGTCCGCCCGGCAACAGCGTCGGCAGACACCCGGCGTCCAACGCGCCGCGCTCACCGGCGCGACGCGGGATCCACCCGAGTCGCGCACCGGTGGACTCCGCGAGGTGCGCCGCCGCCGAGAGTGCGCCGGGGCTGGTGGCCAGCCGCTCACCGACGAGGATGACGGCGTCCGGTCCGAGTTCACCGGCCAGGGCCTCCAGCGCGGCGGCTTCGGCACCGGGCGCGGTGGGGATCACCCGCGCGGCCAGTTTCTCCGATCCGCGCGAGGCGAACGGCGCGATCGCGATGACCGTCGTGGCGCGTTTGCGCACCGCCTTGCGCAGCCGCAGGAACACGATCGGCGACTCGTCCTCGGGTTCGAACCCGGCTAGCACCACCACCGGCGCTGCCTCGAGGTCGGCGTAGGACACCTCGCTGCGCCCGGCCACGCAGGCGGCGAGGAACTGCGTCTCCTCGGACGACTGGGGACGGGCGCGGAAGTCGATGTCGTTGGTGCCCAGCACCATCCGCGCGAACTTGGCGTAGGCGTAGGCGTCCTCGGCGGTGACCCGGCCGCCGACCAGAACGCCGGCGCGGCCGGCCGCGAGACCGGAGGCGGCCCGTTCGATCGCCTCCGACCACGACGCGGTGCGCAGCGCGCCGTCGTCGTCGCGCACCATCGGGGTGGTGATCCGGTCGCCGGTGCGGGTGTAGGTGAACGCCCACCGGCCCTTGTCGCAGTTCCACTCCTCGTTGACCTCGGGATCGTCACCGGCCAGCCGGCGCAGCACCAGCCCGCGCCGGTGGTCGGTGCGCTGGGCGCAGCCCGACGCGCAGTGCTCGCACACGCTGGCCGAGGACACCAGGTCGAACGGCCGCGCGCGGAACCGGTAGGCCGTCCCGGTGAGCGCGCCGACCGGACAGATCTGCACGGTGTTGCCGCTGAAGTAGGAGTCGAACGGTTCCCCATTGGCGATGCCGACCTGCTGCAGCGCACCGCGTTCGAGCAGTTCGATGAACGGGTCGCCGGCGATCTGGTTGGAGAACCGGGTGCAGCGCGCGCACAGCACACACCGTTCGCGGTCCAGCAGCACCTGGGAGGACAGATTGATCGGCTTGGGGAAGGTCCGCTTGACGTCGGTGAAGCGGGTCTCGGCGCGGCCGTTGGACATGGCCTGGTTCTGCAGCGGGCATTCGCCGCCCTTGTCGCAGACCGGGCAGTCCAGCGGATGGTTGATCAGCAGCAGTTCCATCACACCGTGCTGCGCTTTGTCGGCCGCCTCGGAGGTGCACTGGGTGTGCACCACCATGCCGTCGGTGCAGGCGATGGTGCAGCTGGCCATCGGTTTGCGCTGGCCCTCGATCTCCACCAGGCACTGGCGGCAGGCGCCGACCGGATCGAGCAGCGGATGGTCGCAGAACCGGGGGATCTGCACGCCGATTAGTTCGGCCGCGCGGATCACCAGGGTGCCCTTGGGAACCGAGAGCGTGGTGTCGTCGATGGTGACGGTGACGAGTTCGGTCTCGACGGGCGCTTGCGTCACGCGCCGACCCCCGCGGGTGCGGCGAGCATGGAGGCGTACGGGTCGAACGGGCAGCCGCCGTCCAGATGCGCCTCGTACTCGGAGCGGAAGTACTGCAGTGAGCTGAGGATCGGTGCTGCGGCACCGTCGCCGAGTGCGCAGAAGGACTTTCCGTTGATCGAGTCCGCCACGTCGTACAGGGTGTCGAGGTCCTGACGATCGCCGCGGCCGGTTTCCAGCCGCTCGTAGATCTGGGTCAGCCAGTAGGTGCCCTCCCGGCAGGGCGTGCACTTGCCGCAGGACTCGTGCGCGTAGAACTGCGTCCAGCGGCGCACCGCGCGCACCACGCAGGTGGTCTCGTCGAAGATCTGCAGCGCCTTGGTGCCGAGCATGGATCCAGCCGAGGCCATGCCTTCGTAATCCAGTGGCACGTCGAGGTGTTCGGCGGTCAGCAGCGGGGTCGACGAGCCGCCCGGCGTCCAGAACTTCAACTCATGTCCGGCGCGCACACCGCCGGCGCAGTCGAGCAGTTGGCGAAGCGTGACACCCAGTGGCGCCTCGTACTGGCCCGGGCGGGTGACGTGTCCGGACAGCGAGTACAGCGTGAAGCCGGGTGACTTCTCGGTGCCCATCGACTTGAACCAGTCCACGCCGTTGACCAGGATCGGCGGCACGCTGGCGATGGACTCGACGTTGTTGACCACCGTCGGGCTGGCGTAGAGGCCGGCGACGGCGGGAAACGGCGGGCGCAGCCGCGGCTGGCCGCGCCGGCCCTCCAGGGAGTCCAGCAGCGCGGTCTCCTCACCGCAGATGTAGGCGCCGGCACCGGCGTGCACGACGAGATCCAGGTCATACCCGCTGCCGAGGATGTCGGTACCGAGGTAGCCGGCGTCGTAGGCCTCGGCCACCGCGGCCTGCAGCCGGCGCAACACCGGCACCACCTCGCCGCGCAGATAGATGAACGCGTGCCGCGCCCCGATCGCGTAGGCGGCGATGATCGCGCCCTCGACGAGGAAGTGCGGGGTGGTCAGCATGAGCGGCGTGTCCTTGCAGGTGCCGGGTTCGGACTCGTCGGCGTTGATCACCAGGTATTTGGGTTTGGCCGACGTGCGGTCGATGAAGGACCACTTGGTGCCGGTGGGGAAGCCCGCACCGCCGCGGCCGCGCAGGCCGGAGTCCTTCACCGTGGTGACGACGTCCTCCGGTGTCATGTCCAGTGCGCGGCGCAGGCCCTGATAGCCGTCGTGGCTCAGATAGGTCTGCAACGTCCACGGCTGGGTTTCGTCCCAGAACCGGCTCAGCACCGGCTTCAGTATCGAGCTCATTGCTCCTCCCGGAACACGTGCAGGCCCGCCAGTGTCGCCTCGCCGGGACCGCTGTCGTCGGCGACCGGCTCACCTAGGCCGGCCAGGGTGCGCGCGGTGGTGCGGAAAGGGCACAGCGGCGCACCGCGGGTGGGTGTGACGGCTGTACCGGTGCGCAGTGCGTTCACCAGTTCGGTGGCACTGGAGGGGGTTTGGTTGTCGAAGAACTCCCAGTTGACCATGACCACCGGCGCGTAGTCGCAGGCGGCGTTGCACTCGATGTGCTCGAGGGTGACCAGTCCGTCGGCCGTGGTCTGCCCGGCGTGCACGCCGAGTTCGGCCTCCAGCGTGTCGAGGATCGCGTCGCCGCCCATGATCGCGCACAGCGTGTTGGTGCACACGCCGACCAGATAGTCACCGGTGGGCGTGCGCCGGTACATCGAGTAGAACGTCGCCACCGCCGTCACCTCGGCGTCGGTCAGCCCGAGTTGGGTTGCACAGAAGGCGATCCCGGCCGCGGTGACGTAGCCGTCCTCCGCCTGCACCAGATGCAGCAGCGGCAGCAGCGCGGAGCGTGACTCCGGATAGCGGGCGATGATCACCGCCGCGTCGGCGGCGAGCCGTTGGGTGACCTCCGGCGGATACGACACCGGCCCGCCGATCGGGGGGCCGGGCTCGTCGGGGCGCGGCCCGAGAACAAGGTCGACGCTCATCGGTCGCTCCATCCATGGTCGACGCTCATCGGTCGCTCCATCCATGGTCGACGCTCATCGGTCGACGCCGCCCATGACGGGGTCGATGCTCGCGACCGAGGCGATGACGTCGGCGACCATACCGCCCTCGCACATCACCGCGACCGCCTGCAGGTTGGTGAACGACGGATCGCGGTAGTGCACCCGGTAGGGGCGGGTGCCGCCGTCGGAGACCATGTGCACGCCGAGCTCGCCGCGCGGTGACTCCACGGCGGTGTACACCTGCCCGGCCGGCACCCGGAATCCCTCGGTGACGATCTTGAAGTGATGGATGAGGCCCTCCATCGACGTGCCCATGATGCGGGCGATGTGCGCGGGAGAGTTGCCCAGCCCGTCGGGCCCGAGTTGCAGATCCGCCGGCCAGGCCAGCTTCTTGTCCTCGATCATCACCGGGCCGGGCTCCAGCCGCTCCAGGCACTGGCGGACGATCTTCAGCGACTCGTGCATCTCCCGGACGCGGATCATGTACCGGCCGTAGCAGTCGGCGCTGGTCTCGGTGATGACGTCGAAGTCGTAGGTCTCATAGCCGCAGTAGGGCTGCGCCTTGCGCAGATCGTGCGGCAGGCCGGTGGAGCGCAGCACCGCGCCGGTGATGCCCAGCGCCATGCAGCCGGTCAGATCCAGATAGCCCACGCCCTGGGTGCGCGCCTTCCAGATGTAGCTCTCGGTGAGCAGGTCACCGAGTTTGTTGAGGTTGCCCGGCAGCACCCGCAACAGTTCGGCGAGCCGCTCCTCGCCGTCGGGCGGAAGATCGGCGGCCAGTCCGCCGGGCCGGATGAAGGCGTTGTTCATCCGCAGGCCGGTGACGGCCTCGAAGAAGGACAGGATCAGGTCGCGGTCGCGGAAGCCGAAGAACATCGGCGACATCGCGCCGAGTTCCATGCCGCCGGTGGCCAGCGCCACCAGATGCGAGGAGATCCGGTTGAGCTCCATGAGCATCACCCGGATCACGGTGGCGCGCTCAGGGATCTGGTCGGTGACACCGAGGAGCTGCTCGACTCCTAGGCAGTACGCGGTCTCGTTGAAGAACGGTGACAGATAGTCCATCCGGGTCACGAACGTCACACCCTGTGTCCAGGTGCGGTATTCGAGGTTCTTCTCGATGCCGGTGTGCAGGTATCCGATGCCGCACCGCGCCTCGATCACGGTCTCGCCCTCGATCTCGAGGATCAACCGCAGCACCCCGTGCGTCGACGGGTGCTGCGGTCCCATGTTGACGACGATGCGTTCGCCGGCCATACCGTCCTTGGCGGCGACGACGACGTCCTCCCAGTCCTGGCCGCCGAGAACGATGACGGGTTCTTCGGTGGTGCTCATCGGTAGGACCTCCGCTCATCCGGAGGCGGGATCTGCGCGCCCTCGAACTCGACGGGCACCCCGCCCAGCGGGTAGTCCTTGCGCTGCGGATGTCCCACCCAGTCGTCGGGCATCTCGATGCGTGTCAGCCCGGGGTGTCCGTCGAAGACGATGCCGAAGAAGTCATAGGTCTCGCGCTCATGCCAGTCGCAGGTCGGGTACACGCCGAACAACGACGGGATGTGCGGGTCGGCGTCGGGGCAGGCCACCTCGAGTGCGACGCGCCGGTTGTGGGTGATCGACATCAGCGGGTAGTAGGCGTGCAGTTCGCGCTGAGTGTCCTCGGGGTAGTGGACTCCCGAGACGCCGCAGCACAATTCGAACCGAAGGGCTTCGTCATCGCGCAGGGCGGAGGCGACTGTGCGCAGATGTTCGCGGTGGACGTGCAGGGTGAGTTGCTCGCGGTGGACGACGACCCGCTCCACGGCCGCCTCGAAGACGCTTGCGCCGAGCACCTGCGCCAGGCGGTCGACCACCTCGTCGAAGTAGCCGCCGTAGGGGCGCTCGCTGCTGCCCGCGAGGGTGACGGTGCGGACGAGTCGCCCGTAGCCGGAGGTGTCGCCGCTGACCGATCCGCCGAACATGCCGCGTCGCACGCCGATCTTCTCCGGGTCCTGATCGCTCATCGCAGCAGCCCCTTGAGTTCCAGGGTCGTCGGGGCGGCCAGTGCGGCCTTCTCGGCTGCGGCGATCGCCTCGGCGCGGTGCACTCCCAGTGGCATCTCGGCGATCTTGGCGTGCAATGCCAGGATCGCGTTCAGCAGCATCTCCGGCCGCGGGGGGCAGCCGGGCAGATAGATGTCGACCGGCACCACATGGTCGACGCCCTGAACCACCGCGTAGTTGTTGAACATGCCGCCGCTGGATGCGCACACCCCCATGGCCAGAACCCATTTCGGTTCGGCCATCTGGTCGTACACCTGGCGCAGCACCGGCGCCATCTTCTGGCTCACCCGCCCGGCGACGATCATCAGATCGGCCTGGCGCGGGGTGGCCGAGAAGCGCTCCATGCCGAAGCGGGCGATGTCGAAACGCGGTGACGCCGTCGCCATCATCTCGATGGCGCAGCAGGCCAATCCGAACGTCGCCGGCCACAGTGATCCCTTGCGTACGTAGCCGGCGACCTTCTCAACCGTGGACAGCAGAATGCCGCCCGGCAGCGATTCCTCTAGTCCCATTCCAACCCACCTCTGCGCCATACGTAGGCGTACGCGACGAACACGGTGGCCATGAAGATGGCCATTTCAACAAGTGCGAAGAAGCCAAGGCGGTCGAAGGACACCGCCCACGGATAGAGGAACACGATCTCGATGTCGAAGACGATGAACAGCATCGCCGTCAGGTAGTACTTGATCGGGAACCGTTGCCCCGCAGGTTCTTTAGCCGGATCGATGTCCAGCGGTTCGATGCCGCACTCGTAGGCCGCCAGTTTGGCCCGGTTGTAGCGGCGGGGCCCGACGATCAGGGCCACGACCACAGACACGACGGCGAATACCGCTGCGATGGCACCGAGCACCAGAATCGGGGTGTAGAGACTCATGCCCGGTGTCCCGCTCCTCCCTGCCGCTGCGCTGTGGACTGTATCTCAGCCTAGCGAGTGCGCCGGATCCCGGCAGGGTTGCGGTCCTACTGGCCCCGGCCCCGGGGCTCGGAAAAGGTCAGCAATGCCGTCACCGCATCGCCGAGGCGGATCGGGTCGATGGGAGCGGGCACCGCGGCCTCGGCACGGGACCAGCTGGCGAGCCAGGCGTCGTCGGCGCGTCCGGTGAGCACCAGCACCGGGGGACAGTCGGCGATCTCGTCCTTGAGTTGCTTGGCGATCCCCAGCCCGCCGACCGGGGAGGCCTCGCCGTCGAGGATCACCAGATCGAAACCGCCCTGGTCCATCAGCGAGATCACCATCGGCCCGGTGGCGACGTCGGTGTAGGACAACTCCGGCAGCTCCGGGTGGATCCTGGTGCCCAATGCGAGACGGACCTGCTCGCGGGTGGTGCTGTTGCTGCTGTAGAGCAGCACCCGAAGCGGTTCTGCCACCGGCTCAGCCCCGGACGAAGGTGGTGTCGGCGACCAGCGCCGCCGTGGCCGGCATCATCCCGAGCATGTTACCGCTGACGCCCCAGCGGGTCCGGTCGATGGTGGCGCGTCCGACGATGTGAACGGTGTCGTTGCCGAGTCGGGTCACCGCGGCCGACAGGGGAAGCGGCAACGTGATGCCACGGATGGTCATGGTCGCGGCGAAGTCGACGGTCTGCTCGCCGGTCGGGGTCGCGCCGCCGACGTCGATGGTGATCTCGGGATGGGCGTCGGTGTCGAAGAAGTCGGCACTGCACAGGTGTTCATCGCGCTTGCCGATCCCGGTCTTGACCGATGCCGCCCGGATGGACAGTCGGCCGGTGATGTCCCCCGGCCCGAACTGCCCGGTGCCGCTCACGTCGCCGAACTCACCGTTGACGTTCACCAGGCCCCACAGCGTTTTGTTGGTGAACCGCACCGACGAGCGATCCGGCGACAGCGACCACGTCCCGGCCATCGACGGATCTGAAAGAACACTCTGGACCGTCACAGGCAGCCATGGTAGGCGTGTTCAAAGTTCCCCGCCCGCGGGAGGTGAGCTAACCGACCAGCGGTGCCAGATCGGCCGGATCCAGATACTCGTCGATCCTGGTGATCAGTCCTGCGGAGTCCACCGCCACGACCAGGCAGGCCCGAAACGCCAGCGGCCGGCCGTCGGTGGCGGTCGCGTGGACGATGTGCTGCTGAACGAAACCCCCGTCGAAGATCCGGCGATCGAGCACCTCGTAGCGGCGCTGTGTCGTGGAGTCGATGAACCACTCGATGACTTTGAGCCCCCTGGCCTTGTCGCGTTCACGGCCGCCGCCCTGGCGCCAGACCACGATGTCCTCAGACCACAGCGCGGCCAGGGCCGCGGGGTCTCCGTGCTCGATCGCGGCGAACAGCCGGTCGGCGGTGGCGGCCAGGCGATCTGAGTTCATGACGCTACGGAGCGTAGCCGGGGTGGGAGATGGCCAGGCGATGTCCCACAATCGCCCGCAGGCAGGCGATCACCTCGACATCCCGGCCGGCGAGTTCGCCGCCGCGGATGGCGGCGGACAGTGAGGCCTCATCGGGGTAGCCGAGGAATCCCGGCGGTTCCCGGTCGTCGAGGAGTTCCCGCTCGACGGTGCGCAGCACGTTGGCGGCCACCAGGGCGTGGAAATTGACCGCGCCGGTGGTGGCGGTGCGGACCTCATCCTCGAGGAATTCGGCCACCGCAGCGACGAGTTCGGCGGCGGTGGGGCGGCCGTTCATGATGCGCGCTCCACCGGGCCGAGGAGATCGAGCGGGT
>Ga0194052_1000608_pt1 | contig 22258 bp, 14 predicted proteins | sample SepL226m_MetaG_FD_160117 | JGI IMG/M metagenome (GOLD analysis project Ga0194052, IMG submission 160117) | Anoxic zone freshwater microbial communities from boreal shield lake in IISD Experimental Lakes Area, Ontario, Canada - Sep2016-L227-6m | ecosystem: Environmental > Aquatic > Freshwater >...
CACCCCCACCGGCAGTGCGGCCTGATCCTCCGGTCTCGGTCCCGGCTCCCCAGGAAAAGAACGATGCGGGTGGCCAGTGGGTCCACACCGAACAATACGGCTGGGTCTGGATGCCCTACGGGGACGGCTTCACCCATGTCCCCCCCGGAGGTGGCACGCCCAGCATGTACCTCTACTATCCCGAGACCGGCTGGTGCTGGGTCATCGCGCCCTGGCTCTGGGGCTGGGGCCCTCGGCCCTACTTCGGGGTCTTTGGCCCGCGCTACTATGCCTGGTGGGGCATCGGCCTGGGGCATTGGTATGGCTTCTCAGGCCACCACGGCCGGGCCGGCTGGATGGGGCGCGGCTACTGGGGCGGTGGGCGCTGGAACGGCGTCACCCACTACGGCGGCGGGCATCCCAGCGGTCCGCGCGGCGGCGGTCGGGGCCTCACCCCAGGCTGGCGGCGCTGATCTCAGAGTCTTAGTGCCAAGTGCGGGCAGGGTGATCCTGCCCGCATGACTGTCCCCCAGCCGAGGCCCCCATGAAGAGGCTACGGAATCCATCCGCCAGGATCCGGATTGGAAGGGCGGGGACGACAAGACGCCCCCTCGCCTCTGGGCCCGGTCCTATCTGATCCTCACCCTCATGACGGACAGTGCCCTGCGGCTGCAGGGTCAGGCATCCAGCTCGACCCAGACCTCGTTGCGCCGAAGGAACCAGAGCTGAAAGGGCGAGTCGAACCGGGCCAGGACCGGGGCTCCAATGGGTCGAAGACCGTCCCCCTTGAGCGCCGCCAGCAGGGCCGCCGCCTTGGACTGGTAGCGCGCCTCCGACCAGGAACCCGAGTAGCCCAGGACGGCAATGCGGCGGGCTGGCAGCTCTCGCAGGCGCACCCGGGGGTCGTTGGGTGTGGGCAGGGTGGCCAATGCTGACCCGGCGGGCATGGTGAACTGAACCACAAACCCCTCCGCAGCCGGCTTCAAGACCGTGGTTCCAGCGGCTTCCTGGATGACCGGAGCCGTCATGGCGATGCGGGCGCGGGTCTGGTTGTTGCCGAAGATGTAGCCCGCCAAGACCCGGAAACCGGCGTTGCCGGCTTCGTCAAAGGCGGCGGTCACGGGGGTCTCGGCGATCAGCACCGGTTCGTAGCGGCGGATCTCGTAGGTGGCGGTGCGGGCCTCAATGGTGAAGCGGGGCTCTTCCACCGCTTTGGCAACCCCGGCAGTCAGGATGGGAACAAGCAGCAGGGCATTGAGGGAACTGGGCACGGCAACTCCGGGGGTGGGACGAGGGTCGTCGCTCAGTAAGATGCCGCAGAGCCGAATTGTCTTCCTGCTTATCGGGCAGCCTCAGACTGAAAAGGCATCTGCGGTGAAAGTTCTTTCCCTAAAGCTCGAAGGCCTCATGGGGCTGAGGGATGGTTACCGGGTGGCCCTTGGCCTGGAGCTCAGTCTGCATGGCAGCCAGGGCCTCGGGATCGCCATGCACCAGGAAGGTCCGGGCGCCAGGTCCGCTGCCGCTGTGCCACCGAAGCAGGCCCTCCTGGTCCCCGTGGCCTGAGAAGCCGTTGATGGTGTAGATGCGGGCTCGCACGGGCACCTCCTGACCGTAGAGGTGCAGGGTTCGGGCGCCATCGATCAGGTTGCGGGCCGGGGTGCCATGGGCGGCGTAGCCCACGAAGATGACGGCGCACTCAGGGCGGGGCAGCAGGCGCTCCAGGTGGTGCAGCACGCGGCCTCCGGTGCACATGCCGGACCCGGCGAGGATGAGGGCCCCGCGCCGGACGTCGTTGATGGCCTTGGAGGCGATGCGGTCCCGGGCAAAGGCCAGGCCGGGGAAGTCGAAGGGGTCCCGAGTCTCCAGCACCGCGTGGGTGCTCGGGTCGAAGCACTCGGGATGGTGGCGGAAAATCGCCACGGCGCTCTGGGCCATGGGCGAGTCTACGAAGACCTGCAGGCCGCTGGGGATGCGGCCATGCTCATGGGCCTCTCGCAGGCCATAGAGGATCTCCTGGGCCCGCTCCAGGGCGAAGGTGGGGACGACGATATTCCCGCCCCGGGCCACCGTGTCGTTGATGGCCTCCTGGAACTCCCGGACGGTGTCGGGCATGGACCGGTGGTGGCGGCCGCCGTAGGTGCTCTCCATGATCACCACGTCTGCCTCGGGGCAAATTTCGGGATCCCGGATGATGGGGTGGTAGCGGCTGCCCAGGTCGCCCGAGAAGACGATGCGGTGCAGGTTCCCGGCCTCCTTCGCCGTGATGCAGACGCTGGCGGAACCCAGGATGTGGCCTGCATCCTGGAAGGTCGCCACCAGGCCCTCGCCCAGCTGAATGGGTTGGCCGTAGGGGGCTCTCCGGCCGAACAGGCGCAGCGCCCGGGCGACGTCCTGGCTGTCGTAGAGGGGCTCGGCATCGGCCCGAAAGTGCCGGTGGCCCCGGGCCGCGTGGCGCTTGGAGCGCTCAGCCTCTTCCTCCTGCAGGCGGGCCGTGTCCTCCAGCACCAGATGCACCAGATCCTGAGTCGCTGCAGTCGCGATGATCTCGCCGGCAAAGCCCTGCTCCACCAGCAGGGGGATGCGGCCGCAGTGGTCCAGGTGGGCGTGCGTGAGGAGCAGCACATCGATGCTGGCGGGGTCGAAGCCGAAGTCCCGCGAGTTCTCGTCCCGCAGCTCCCGGCTGCCCTGGAAGAGTCCGCAGTCCACCAGGATCTTCTTGCCACAGGCCTCCAGGAGATGGCAGGACCCCGTCACACCCAGGGCGGCTCCGTGAAAGGAAATGCGCATGGCGCCTCCCGGCGGGGCCGATGCGAACGACCAACCCCTGGCCCACCATACCCCCAACCCGGCCCAGGACAAGGCTTACCGTGAATGGCACAGAAAAAGAATTAGCCACCGATGAACACCGATTAAGTGCTGATAAAAAAGGAGATGACAAGATATTTGCAATTGGCTCTATCGGGCTTTTATCGGTGTTCATCGGTGTTCATCGGCCACCAGACCCTCACCCAGGCCGCGGTGTGGAAGCCCTACCTGGTGGAGCTGCTGAAGGCGACGCTCTGATCATTGGCAGCGTCGAAAGGTAAATCAGAGCCAACAAGGTCTAGTCGTTGAGGGCCATGGGTCCCGGCCGTGCCCCATCCAAGGCTGGGTGGCCCTCAGGCGTTGTCCGGGGGCCGTAATCCATGAAAAAGCCCTCCATTTGCGAGGCTTTTCATACGCAACCGAGCTTATGTTTTCTCGGCCGTGATCCTGCAATGCTTCGGTAATTTGTTGACCATTGGGTAGCCAACAAAATATATACGCCAAATCAAACTAGAATAATTATTTCCACGCGAGATAGGAATGCCCATGCGACCTCTTTCGAGCTGCCTGCGCTTCGTCCTCTGGAGCTTCCTTCTTGCCTTGGGCCTCAACCTCTCTGCCCAGACCTGGACCATCCGCGGCATGGTCTATGGCGGGAGCAGCCCCCTGGCGGGGGCCAAGGTCACGGCCTTCGACACCAGCACTCAGAAGGAAGCCGCAACCAACACCACGGATGCCTCGGGGGTGTACGCCCTCCCGGTGGCAGCGGGGACCTACAACCTCCTGGTAGAGCCGCCTCTCTCGAGTAGATTGGCCAATGCCATGGTGAACGGGGTCCAGGTCGGTGGTGCCGACTTCGTTCAAAACATTGTCCTGCTCGAGTCAGCGAAGGTCTTCAGCGGTGTTCTGTCCTTCTCGGACGGGACGCTGGCGCCGGGGTTCTATGTCTCCGTACGCAGCGCAGATGGAATGATCCAGGTAGGCGGCAGCACGACGGACGACTCGGGGCATTTCACCATCCCGCTCCAGGCGGGGACGTATCGGGTGGACGTGTCGAGCATGGCCCAGGTGGGGAACCTGTTCCCGGGAATCAATGGCACTCTTTTCGCGAGTTCGATCATTTCGAGTCTGGTGGTGACTGGGAACACGTCGAAGGACATTGTGCTGCCCATTGCGCGGCTGACGGGCAAGACCACGGACCCGAACGGTGTGCCGGTGGGAGGTGTCTACATCAGCTTCACGAAGGGATGGTTCCTCGACGGCACCAGTTACAATGCCTACAACGGTATGACCTCGGCGGCAGACGGGAGCTTCAGCTTCATCACCTTCCCCCAGACCTACGACATCACGCTGCGCCCACCGAGCGGGGCCGCACTGGCAAACACCGTGGTCAATGGCGTCGCTGTGAGCGGGACCATGGTCCGGAACCTCGCACTTGAACCGGCCCTGGTCTTCAGCGGTGTTCTGTCCTTCTCGGACGGGACGCTGGCGCCGGGGTTCTATGTCTCCGTACGCAGCGCAGATGGAATGATCCAGGTAGGCGGCAGCACGACGGACGACTCGGGGCATTTCACCATCCCGCTCCAGGCGGGGACGTATCGGGTGGACGTGTCGAGCATGGCCCAGGTGGGGAACCTGTTCCCGGGAATCAATGGCACTCTTTTCGCGAGTTCGATCATTTCGAGTCTGGTGGTGACTGGGAACACGTCGAAGGACATTGTGCTGCCCATTGCGCGGCTGACGGGCAAGACCACGGACCCGAACGGTGTGCCGGTGGGAGGTGTCTACATCAGCTTCACGAAGGGATGGTTCCTCGACGGCACCAGTTACAATGCCTACAACGGTATGACCTCGGCGGCAGACGGGAGCTACAGCTTCATCACCTTCCCCCAGTCCTACGACATGAGCATCCATCCCCCCTCCGCCAGTGGCTTCGCGAACAGCTCGGTGAACGGGGTCCAGATCGCCCAGAAGATCAACCAGAACTTTGTCCTGCCGCGCCCGGATTCGACCCCTCCGAAGGTCCTTTCCGGCCCTACGCTGAGCGCCCTCAAAGCCACGACCGCCACGGTCGAGTGGCAGACCGATGAACCCGCCAAGGGGACCCTGACCTACGGGTTGGGGAGTCCCAGCGGGACCACCCTCACGATCTCCAACCCCGGCACCCTCCAGTCCGTACCGCTAATGGGGCTTAGCCCAGACTCCGACTACCAGCTGCAACTGGCCCTCGTGGACCTGAGTGGCAACGGGCCCACCCAGAGCCGGGTGGTCTCCTTCCGCACCAAGACCACGGCAGATGCCGCCCTTCCGGTGTTTCTGGAGGGCCCCATCATGGCCAACCTCTCCACGACCACGGCGACCGTGACCTGGCAGACCGACGTACCCTCCACGGGAAACGTCAAGTACGGCCTCGGTAGCGCTCTGGATCACGCCGTAGAAGACGCCACACTCGGGACCACCCACCGGGTGGTGCTGCCGGACCTGACACCGACTACGGGCTATTCCGTTCAAGTGGAGGCGAAGGATGGCTCGGGAAAGGGACCGGCTCTGAGTCCTGTCCTGACCTTCACCACCGCGGCCCTGGCGGATCAGACGCCCCCGGTCCTCACCGAAGGGCCCCTCGTGGTCGATCTCACGGCACGGGAGGCAACGGTGTCCTGGCGCACCGATGAGCCAGCAAGCAGTGGCGTCTCCTGGAATGACGGTACGCTCTACAACCTGGTTACGGATGAGACGCTCACCCTGGTCCACAACGTTCGGATCACGGGACTGACGCCCGGGATCGCCTATGCTGCAACGGTCTCCTCCAAGGACGGGAGCCAGAACGGCCCGACCCTGGGCGGCCCGGTCCGCTTCACCACCCAGCCCCTCTCCGATACGACCGCGCCCGTCATCACCGAAGGGCCCATGGTGGTCAACCTGACCGACCAGAGTGCCGCCGTGCTCTGGCGCACGGATGAGCCCTCGGATGCCGTGGTGACCTACGGGGTGGATGGGAAGCTCACGGAGAGTGCGGCCAAGGTTGCCTTGAGCCAGTATCACTATCTGGCCCTGCCCAACCTCCTGCCTGCCACGACCTATACCTTTCAGGTGGCTTCCAAGGATGCCGCCGGGAATGGCCCGACGAGCAAGGGACCCCTTACCTTCACCACCGACCTCAAGGGGAGCTCACCCCTCTTAAGCATCACGGTGGCACCCTCGCTGACCTACCTGTCCAATACCTCTGCCACCCTCTCTTGGGAGACCAGTGCCCCGGCCGACAGCGTGGTCGAATACGGACCGAATCCCGACAGGAACCTGCGTTGGTCCGACCCCGCGAGGACCACTCAGCACCAGGCCTCCCTGGTCAACCTCATCCCTGGAATGACCTACTACGTCACGGTGATCTCCAGGGACATCAGTGGCCAGGTGGTTTCGGCTCGACTGGGGCCAGCGTTAGGAAGTGCTCCGATCATCACCAGGGCCCTCGGCGAGAAGTCTCCTGCGGACTTGCCAGATGCTCCTCCCGTGGCGGGGTTCACCACCGGTTCAATCCCGGACAGGGTCCCACCGGTTCTCACCTCCGGTCCGACGGTGACCTATCTCTCAAATACTTCTGCAGTGGTCAACTGGACCACCGATAAGCCTGCGGATTCGAGCATCGAGTTCGGCCCCCAGGGCCAGGCCATGACCCGCCGAACCGGGGACATCCACCATGACACCGTGCACACCCTGGTTCTCACGCAGCTCAACCCCTCATCCACTTTGGTTTTCCGGGTCGCTTCTACGGATCCCAGCGGCAACGGCCCAACCACCAGCAGCACGCAGACACTCACCACCCGCTCAGTGCCGGATCTGATTGCGCCCGTGATCCAGGGGGTTCCCCAGACCTCGCAGGTATCTGGTTCGTCGGCCCTGTTGGCCTGGATGACGGACAAACCCGCCACGACTCAGGTGGAGTATCGGACCAGCACAGGGACCCAAGTCCACCAACTCGCGCGCCCCGGTATCGGAGCCAGTCACGGGATCTGGCTGACAGGGCTTACGGCAAACACTGCTTACCTAGCCTGGGCGATTTCGGTGGATGTCTCGGGCAACCGGTCCGCCAGCGAACCGGTGGCATTCACCACGGGGTCGTCCGAAGTCCCCGCCTCGCATCTCATCTCGGGGAACGCGGGCAGCGGAGGCACCACGTTGGCCTACACGGACGGCGCGGCGAAGACCGTGGCGGCGGACAGCAGCGGCGCCTACAGCCTGACCGTGCCCAGCGGTTGGTCTGGAACCGTGACGCCGGCCAAGGTCGGCCTCATGTTCACGCCAGCGAACCGGAGCTACACAAACCTGCAGTCACCCCAGACGGGGCAGGACTACACGGCCCAACCCAACCCGGCCAAGGTTACCTGGGCTTCGCCCGCGGCCATCACCTACCCAACCCCCTTGGGTAACACCCAATTGAGTGCCACGGCGAACATGGCCGGCTCCTTTACCTACGATCCGCCCAAGGGCAAGGTCCTGAACGCGGGGAAGGGCCAGGGATTGTCTGTATCCTTTATGCCTGCCGACACGGCTTTCCCACCCGTAAGCGCGACCGTGACCCTCGACGTGAATACGGCCTCTCAGACGATCACATTCGCGCCGGTGGTGGGTCTGGTCGCCGGGGGCGCAGCGATGGCCCTCCAGGCCACGAGTAGTGCAGGCCTGCCTGTTTCATTCAGTTCCTCGGAGGCGAAAGTCATCTCCCTGACGGGTGCCCAGGCTTCCCCCGTGGCCGCAGGCACCACGATTCTGACCGCGACCCAGTCCGGTGACGCCAACCACCAGGCCGCGCCTGAAGTCTCCCAAACCGTGACGGTGGCCCCCAGTGCCACGAAACCCAGCCTGTCCCTAGCCACGCTCTCCCATCAGTCGATCACAGCCGACAGCGTTCTGAATGTGGGCGGCCAGGTCTCCAGCCCCAACGGGATCCAGTCCGTGACGGTCAATGGGACGGCCGTAGAGGTCCAGAGTTCGGGGACCTTCAGCTTTCCGGTCAAGCTGACCACCGGGAGCAACAGCATCACCGTTGTGGCTGCGGACAAGGTGAACCAGTCCACCACGCTTGGCAGGGCCGTCACCCTGGATGAGACGGTCCCCCTGCTGGTCTTCAGCTCGCCCGCGGACAATGCTTCTTTGGCCACCTCTACCCTGACGGTTTCAGGCACGGTCACCCAGTCCGCTGGTTCCATCTCCGATCCAGTCAGCGGTGTCACTTACACCGTGGGGGACGGCGCTGCCTTCGCGGCGCTCTACTCCGCTTCGGCCTTCTCCTTCCCCGTTGAGCCTAAGGCAGGAATAAACCACCTGGAAGTCACCGCCACCACGGGGGGTGGGAAGCGTGGCCAGGCAAGCCTGACCTTCAGCTACCAGCCGCCCTTCTCCTTGTCCGTGACGGATCCGCCCAAGGATCTCTCTACCTCGTCGACCACCTACCTCCTCAAGGGAACCGTGGCGGACAATGGCGGTGCCGTCTCCATCACGGTGAAGGCGGGCGCTGCCCAGTTCACGCCCAGCCTTTCAGGGGGCGCTTTCCAACAGCAGATCAGTCTGGACCAGAACCAGGTCTGGCCCATTCTCGTCACCGGCCTGGATGGCGCTGGCCGGAGTCTGAGCATCCAGAGAAACATCATCAAGACCCTCAGGGTGGTCCCCACCTTCGCGCTGACGGACATGTCCACGGCGGGCGCCTTCGCCAGTGGGGCTGCCACCCCCACGTCAGCGGATCTCTCAAGCTACGATGTGGCCCCTCTGGTCTCGGGGGTGCCCTCGGGCGACGGGAAGATCGATGTGGAAGACCTGGTGGTGATCCTGCGCAAGGCGCTGGGCCTTCCGCTGTAGTGTCCCGAACCCTGGACTCAAGTCGAAAGAGGCACCGATGAAACCGTTCCGATGGCTACTGGCCGCCCCGATGATGCTCCTGCTTTCCGCCTGTGGGGGTGGGGGAGGGGCCTCCAGTCCAAGTCCCAGTGCAAGCCCGAGTTTCCTCGCGGTGGGCACCCACCAACTGGGGCTCTCCCTGAGCACGACAGGCACCCCACTCCCGGTGAGTGGAATGACGCTGATCGTCACCCTGCCCGCAGGTCTGGGTGTAGACACCGTGGCAGGAAGCAACGGGATCATCACTGACACGTCCCTTGCTGCCGGGGCCGCCCTCTCATCGAATGCCTCGCTCAGCGGCACTTGGACGGCCGCATCTCGGCAGGCCAAGCTGGTCGTGGTCCATGCGCCGAGTAGCACCTGGAGCGGGGAATATGCCCGTCTGAAGGTCACCGTGGCCTCCGGCACCCAGGTGACTGAGGCAGACATTCAAGCACTCAACACGAGTCCAGGCGCCTACAAAGTGGTCGCCTTCGACACAACGGCACACAGCACGGTGGTGGTCACTTCCCTGGCCCCAACCTCTCTGAGGGTTGTGAACTGAGCTAGGCAGGGCCCCCGTAAGATGGACAGAGCGTTCAGCTGCACCGAGGGTCCCTCCGCCATGCGCCTCACCACCCTTCAGCCTCCTGAGCCCGGCACTGCCCTGGAGGTGGCGCCGGGCGTGCGGTGGGCGCGGATGCCCATTCCCACGCCTCTGGGCCACGTGAACCTCTGGCTGCTGGCGGATGGGCCGGAATGGACCGCCGTGGACACGGGCATCGCCACGCCCGCAGCCAAGGAGGCCTGGGAGCGGCTGCTGGGAGACCACCCCCTGCGGAGGCTCATCGCCACCCACTTCCACCCGGATCACCTGGGCCTCGCGGGCTGGCTGGAGGAGCAGGCGGGCGTGCCGCTCTGGATCACCTTCGGGGAGTACGCCACGGCCCAGCTGTTCTTCCACGGGATCGCCGGGTTTGCGCCGGAAGCCACCCAGGCCTTCTTCCGCAGCCACGGCCTGGAAGAAGCGCGCATCCAGAGCCGGGCCCTGGCCAGCAACCTCTACCGCCTGGGGGCGCCGACCCTCCCGCACACCTTCCGGCCCATCCGGGACGGGGAGTCCCTCTCTGTCGGAGGCCAGGCCTGGCAGGTCATCTGCGGGCACGGCCACTCGCCGGATCACGCCAGCCTCTATTGCGCCGAGGCGGGTGTCCTGATCTCCGGGGACATGCTGCTGCCCCGCATCTCTACGAACGTGAGCGCCTTCGCGGCCATTCCGGACAACGACCCCCTGGGCCTGTTCCTGGACTCCCTTGGCCGACTCGAGGTGCTCCCCGCCGAGACCCTCGTGCTGCCCTCCCACGGGGTGCCCTTCCGGGGTCTGCACGCCCGCATCGCGCAGCTCCGTCAGCACCATGCGTCCCGCTGCGCGGCCCTGCAGAAGGCCTGCGTGGGCACCTCCCTGTCCGCGGCAGAGCTCATCCCCGTGGTGTTCGAGCGGCCCATCACAGACCCCTTCCAGACCCTCTTCGCCATGGGGGAGTGCATCGCGCACCTGGCCTACCTGGAGCACCGCGGCCTGCTGCGGCGCGAGGTGGACGGGAAGCTGATCCGCTTCCGGGGCAGCACACCCTCTTGACGGGAACGACGTCTTTCGCTACAACTAATTCCAACATGCCCAACACCCTGTCTCTGAACCTGACCCTGGCCCTGCTGCTTAGCGGCACCGGGGAGGACTGAGAGCAGACGGAACAAACCCACCGAAGCTCATCAAACCCTCTCCGCTGATCCCGGAGAGGGTTTTTCGCATCTACCCCACCGCGCCCAACCCGCCCCCTTTGGAGGACTCCATGCAAGCTCGCCGCTACCGCCCCATTCCCCTCGTCAGCCTGCCCCAGCGGGCCTGGCCCGACCAGGAGATCACCGCCGCCCCGATCTGGTGCAGCGTGGACCTGCGGGATGGCAACCAGGCCCTGGTGGAGCCCATGGGTTCCGACCGCAAGCTCCTGCTCTTTGAGACCCTCGTCAAGATGGGCTTCAAAGAGATCGAGGTGGGCTTCCCGGCGGCCTCCCAGACGGACTTCGACTTCGTCCGCCAGCTCATTGAAGAACACCGCATCCCTGCCGACGTCACCATCCAGGTGCTGACCCAGGCCCGGGAGAGCCTCATCAACCGCACAGTGGAGGCCGTGACGGGCGCCCCCCGGGTCATCCTGCACCTCTACAACTCCACCTCCACCCTGCAGCGCCGGGTGGTCTTCGGCTTGGATCAGGCCGCCGTGCTGGGTCTGGCCATCCAGGGCACCCAGTGGGTCAAGGAGGCCGCCAAGGCCCTCACCGGCAGCCAGGTCACCCTCGAGTACTCGCCGGAGAGCTTCACCTCCACCGAGGTGGAGTACGCCACGGAGGTCTGCGATGCGGTCATCGAGGCCTGGGCCCCCGCGCCCGGCGAGAAGGTCATCCTCAACCTGCCGGCCACGGTGGAAGTAACCACGCCGAACCGCTATGCGGACCAGATTGAGTGGGTCCACCGCAACCTGCGGCACCGCGACCAGGCCCTGATCAGCATCCACACCCACAACGACCGCGGCTGCTCCGTGGCCGCCACGGAGCTGGCGCTGCTGGCCGGCGCCGACCGAGTGGAAGGCACCCTCTTCGGCAACGGTGAGCGCACGGGCAACGTGGACATCATCACGGTGGCCCTCAACCTCTACACCCAGGGTGTCGATCCTGGCCTGGACCTGAGCAACCTGCCGGCCCTCGTGAAGGTGGCTGAGCACTGCAACCGCCTGCCGGTTCCCGCCCGCCACCCCTACGCCGGGGAGCTGGTCTTCACGGCCTTCAGCGGCTCGCACCAGGACGCCATCCGCAAGGGCTTCGAGGCCATGAAGCGGGAGCAGAATCCCCTCTGGGAGGTGCCCTACCTGCCCATCGATCCCGCCGATGTGGGCCGCCAGTACGAGCCCATCATCCGCATCAACAGCCAGTCCGGGAAGGGCGGGGTAGCCTTCCTGCTGGAGCAGGACCATGGCTACGCCGTGCCCAAGGCCCTGGCCCAGGAGTTCAGCCAGGTGGTGCAGGGCATCACCGACCGCACCGGTGAGGAGCTCAGCTCCGATCAGGTGTTCCAGGCCTTCGAGCGGGAGTATCTGGCCCCTGGCCGCTTCGAGCTGGCGGACTACGAGACCCACCGCATCTCCCGCGAGCAGTGCCGCATGACCGCCAAAGTGCTGGATCGGGGCAAGCCGGTGCTCCTGCAGGCCGAGGGCAACGGCCCCATCGATGCCTTCCTGCACGGCTTCCAGCAGGCCTTCGACCTGGACATCCATGTGTCGGACTACTCCGAGCACGCCCTGGGTCGGGGCGAGGGTGCCGAGGCCATCGCCTACGTCATGCTTCGGGCCGGCGACGGCTCCTGCCGCTACGGGGTGGGGCGCCACGCCGACATCCTGGAGGCATCTCTGCAGGCGGTGCTCAGCTCCGTGAACCGCCAGAGCGAGCAGGATCCAGAGGAAGCCGCCAGCTAGGCCCCAGACAGCCTCAGGAGTCGCTCTCCGTGCCGAGCTCGCCGAAGGCCATCCGGCCGCCAAGGTGGGCCGTGTAGGCCGTCAGGAAGGCTGTGCTCAACACCAGAACAAACAGCAGGCCCAGGGGCACCCTGGCGCGGCGGTAGCTCCAGAAGGCCAGGGTCGAGAGGAGGATCAGGAGGCTGGACAGCGTGGCCCCGACGACGTGCGCACGCAGCAGGCCCCTGGCAGCCTGCGGCGTGGGCCACGGCAGGGAGCGCGGCCAGAACCCGATGGAGAGGCTCCAGGAGCGGCCCGTGAGGAGCACGAAGGGCAGAATCGCCAACCCGGTGAGCAGGAGCAGCCAGGCCCGGTGGATCCACTCATGGCGCTCGGTTGCAGGCCGGACCAGCGCCATGAATAGGCAGCCGCTGGCCAGCAGGACCGTGAAGACCGGGAAGGGATTGATGGCCGGGTGAAAGGGAAGGCGATCCATGGGAGCCTGCGTGGCTTGTCGGTCTACTCGGCGAAGGCCAAGGAGCTTTGGAACTGAGGTGTTATCTGGTTGGACATGAGATCTCCGGTAAGACTCGAGAACCCAAGAGTAGGCCTGATATTAATTGACGCCATGAAATATTTAATTGGATAAAAAAGTCATTTCAGATGATTTTGATGCAGGAGGAGGCTCTGGGGCCCGTGCGCTGATTCCGGACTCACGAGTGGCATGATGATCCTGTGCTAATTGCCATAGGCGCCGCCAAGCTTCTCCGGCAGTCAGGCACCGGGTCTCCTCGCGGGTCCTGGCCGTTTCATCGAGGAGGCAGTTCATGCACTATCCGTTCTGGGACCAGCCCATTGGCTACGGCGTGCTGATGGCGGTCATCGCCGTGTTCCATGTGTTCGTGTCGCACTTCGCCATCGGGGGCGGGCTCTACCTGGTGGTGAACGAGCGGCTGGCACGCCGGGCTGGCGACAGGGAGCGCCTGGCCTTCCTTGAGCAGCTCTCCAAGTTCTTCGCCATGGTGACCCTGGTGGCCGGAGCCCTGACCGGCGTGGGCATCTGGTTCGTCATCGGGCTGCTGGCGCCGGCCGCCACCGAGGCCCTGATCCACAACTACGTCTGGGGCTGGGCGACGGAGTGGACCTTCTTCGTGGTGGAGATCGCCGCGGCGATGCTCTACTTCTACGGCTGGAAACGGCTCACGGCCAAGGCGCACCTCACCCTGGGCTGGATCTACTTCGGGGCCGCGTGGCTGTCGCTGGTCGTGATCAACGGCATCCTGACCTTCATGCTCACGCCGGGCCGCTGGCTGGAGACGGGCGACTTCTGGCAGGGCTTCTTCAATCCCACCTACTGGCCCTCGCTGGTCCTGCGCACGGGCGTCTGTGTGATGCTGGCGGGGCTCTACGCCCTGCTGGTGGCCTCCCGCCTGGAGGCGGGCGACTTCAAGGCACGGACGGTCCGGCACGCCGCGGGCTGGGCGGTGGTGGGACTGGCGGTGACCGCGCTGGCCCAGGCCTGGTATTGGAAGGCCATCCCCGTCGCGGTCACCGCCAGGGCCCTGGAGACCATGCCGACGCCCGTCCGTGCCATCGTCCTCTCGCTCTGGCTGGCGGCGGCCCTCGGCGCGGGTGTCGTGGCCCTGGTGATCCTGGCGCCCCGCCGCTTCGGCACGACCGCGGCCCTGGGGTTCATGGCCCTGGGCATGGCCTGGTTCGGCGCCTTCGAGTGGTCCCGGGAGTCGCTTCGCAAGCCCTACATCCTGGTCGGCTACATGTATGGCAATGGCGCCGAGGTGGCCCAGACGGCCACCTACCAGCGCGACGGCTTCCTGTCCCAGATTACCTACCGCACGGGGGATGACGGCGCCGACCTGTTCCGCCACGCCTGCCGCAGCTGCCACACGCTGGACGGCTACAAGGCCCTCAAGCCCGCCCTGGCTGGCGCGGACCGCGCCTACATCCTGGCCCTCATCCAGGGGGCGCACCTCCTCCGGGGCAACATGCCGCCCTTCCTGGGCACGGCCGCGGAAGCCGAGCAGATCGCCGACCACCTCTACCAGCGCACGGACCACCGGCCCCTGGCCGCCATCTACCCGCTCGACGGCCTCGCCCTGGGCCGCCGGGCCTACGACCTCCGCTGCGGCAAGTGCCACGCGATCGGCACCGCCAGCGACAAGGCCAAGTCCCTGGCGGGGCAGAGCGCCGAGGACCTCAGCGGCCTGCTCGACATGGCGGCCAGCCTGGGCGAGGGCATGCCCGCCTACACCGGGGACGCCGCCGAACGGAAGGCGCTGGTGGCCTACCTCCGGTCCCTCGGCCAAGGAGGCAAGCCATGACGCTCCCTGACTACCACTTCATCTCCGCCCCGCTGTGGCTGGTGACCACCCTCCACCTGCTGACCCTGTCCCTGCACCTCGCGGCCATGAGCTGCCTGTTCGGCGGCGCCCTCATCGTGCTCTGGGCCGGCGTCCGCAAGCAGTGGGCCGGTCCTGACGCCGCGGGCTTCGTGCGGGTGCTGCCCGCGGCCACCGCCGCCACGGTGTCGCTGGGCGTGGCGCCCCTGCTGTTCCTGCAGCTGGTCTATCCCCGACAGGTCTATGCGGCCGCCATCGTGAGCGGCTGGTTCTGGCTGGCGGTGATCGGGGCCGTGATCACGGCCTACTACGCGTTCTATCGGACGTCCTTCCAGGCCCACCGGACGGGGCAGGTGAGTCTGGGGCTGCTGGCCCTGGCCGCCCTCGGACTGCTCTACACCAGCCTGGTCTACAGCTCCGTGTTCGCCCTCGCGGAGCAGCCGGACCTGCTCCGGGCACTCTACGCGAAGGATCAGTCCGGCTGGGTCTGGAACCCCGCTCTGGGTGCCTACGGCCTGCGCTGGCTCCACATGGTGCTGGGCGCCCTCACCGTGGGCGGGTTCTTCGTGAGCGTGGTGGGGCAGAAGGCACCCGCCATGGCTGCCACCGGCCGCGCGGCCCTGGTGGGCGGCATGGCCGCCACCGCCGCCGTGGGCTTCCTCTACCTCCTCTCCCTGGACGCGGACCTTCCCATCTACATGCGGACCACGGCCATGCCCGTCCTGGTGGTGGCCCTGGCGCTCGCCCTCGCGGCGCTGCACCTCCACTCCCGGAAGCGCCTCGCGCTGGCAGGGCTCTGCCTGTTCCTCTCGGTGTTCGGCATGGTCTATCTGCGCCACGTGCTGCGGCTGGTCCGCCTCCGCGGCAGCTTCGACCTGGCCGCGTGGCGGATCGCGCCCCAGTGGTCGCCGTTCCTGCTTTTCCTGGTCTGCTTCATACTCATGCTGGTCGTCCTGGTCTGGATGGCGAGGCTGTTCTTCCGGCCCGAGCCGGAGGTCGAAAGCCAACGAAAGCACCAACCCTGAACGGGAGCCCCATGTCCACTCAACCCCTCGCCGCCATGACCCTCGCCCTGCTGATCGTGGCGGGCGGCAGCCCGGCCCGGGCCGCCCAGCCCCTGACTGCCTCCAAGAAGGACCTCGCAATGCTCGCACCCTGGAAAGGCCCCTATGGCGGCGTGCCCGCCTGGTCGAAGGTCAACCCCGCGGACTTCCCGGCGGCCTACGCCGTGGCCATGCAGGCCCAGCGAGAGGCCATCCAGCGCATCACGAAGGAACCCAAGCCCGCCACCTTCGCCAACACGATCCTGGCCATGGAGCAGTCCAGCGCGGTCCTGGATCGCCTGAATATCCTCTATGGGGTCCACGTCAGCACCCTGAACAAGGGCGTCATTCCTGCCGTGGAGAAGGAGATGTCACCCAAGTTCGCGGCCTTCGGGGACGAGATCACTCAGAACGAAGCCCTCTTCAAGCGCATCGAGGCTGTCCACCTGAATGCCGCCAAGGCCAGGCTCACGCCGGAGCAGAAGCGGGTGACCTGGGTGTACTACACCAACTTCGTGCGCAGCGGCGCCAAGCTCAGCGGCCCGCAGAAGACCCGGCTGCGGGAGCTGAACCAGCGCATGGCCACCCTCGGCACCCAGTTCAGCCAGAACCTGCTGGCGGACGAATCGAACCCCTTCACGGTCATCGAGTCCGAGGCCGGGCTGGCGGGGCTGTCCGGGGACCTGAAGGCCGCCGCGGCCCGGGCCGCCGAAAAGCGGGGTCTCAAGGGCAAGTGGGTGATCGACAACACCCGCTCCTCGGCCGATCCCTTCCTTTCCTACGCCGAGAACCGTGAGCTGCGGGAGAAGGTCTGGCGCACCTTCGTGAACCGCGGCGACAACGGCGACAAGACCGACAACAAGGCCGTGGCGGTGGAGATGCTCAAGCTCCGCTTCGAGCGGGCCCAGCTCCTGGGCTACACCACCCACGCCCACTGGGCGGTGGAGCAGGCCATGGCGGGCACCCCGGACCGGGCCGTGGCCCTGCTGGAAGCGGTCTGGAAGCCCTGTGTGGCCCAGGTGCGGGCCGATGTGGCGGACCTGCAGGCCCTGGTGGCCAAGGAGGGCGGCACCTTCAAGCTGGCCCCCTGGGACTACCGCTTCTACGCCGAGAAGCAGCGGAAGGCCAAGTACGACCTGGACCTCAACGAGGTCACCCCCTACCTCCAGCTCGACAAGCTCCGCGAGGGCATGTTCTGGACCGCCGGGCAGCTCTACGGCCTCCGCTTCAGGCAGATCAGCAACGTCGAGGTCCAGCACCCGGACGTCACCGCCTACGAGGTCACAGACGCCAAGGGTGCCCACGTGGGCCTCTGGTACTTCGATCCCTTCGCCCGGGAGGGCAAGCGGTCCGGGGCCTGGATGAACGAGTACCGCACCCAGACCCACATGGGCAAGCGGGTGACGCCCATCGTGTCGAACAACTCCAACTTCGTGAAGGGCGCTCCCGGCCAGCCGGTGCTGATCTCCTGGGACGACGCCACGACCCTGTTCCACGAGTTCGGCCACGCCTTGCACGGGCTGCTGTCCGACTCCAGCTATCCGAGCGTCTCCGGCACCAACACGGCCCGGGACTTCGTGGAGTTCCCCAGCCAGATCAACGAGCACTGGTTCCAGACGCCCGAAGTGCTCAACCGCTTCGCGCTCCACGCCCAGACGGGCAAGCCCCTGCCCAAGGCGATGCTGGACAAGATCAACCGGGCCCGGACCTTCAATGAGGGCTTCGCCACCATGGAGTACCTGGCCTCGGCGGTCATCGACATGAAGCTGCACATGGCCGGCGGCAAGGTCCTCGACATGGCGGCCTTCGAGAAGGACGAGCTGACCCGGCTGGGCATGCCCGCCGAGATCGTCATGCGCCACCGGATCCCGCAGTTCGCGCACATCTTCAGCGGCGGCGTGGGGGGCTACGAGGCTGGCTACTACGCCTACCTCTGGAGCGATGCCCTGACCGCGGATGCCTGGCAGGCCTTCCTGGAAGGGCAGGGCCCCTGGGATCCCAAGGTCGCGGCGCGGCTCCGCAAGGAGATCCTCGCCGTGGGCAACACCAAGGACCCCGCCGAGGCCTTCCGGGCCTTCCGCGGCCGGGACGTGAACACCGACGCCCTCATGCGGAAGCGCGGCTTCCTCAAGTAGGCGCCGCTTTGCCCTTCAGGAGCCCACGCCTGGTACTCTGAGGGCCATGGCCCTCGAGCTGCTCGCCCCCGCAAAAAACCTGGAACAGGGAACCCTCGCGCTGCGCTGCGGGGCGGATGCGGTCTACATGGGCGGCCCGCAGTTCGGCGCCCGGCAGGCCGCGGGCAACGAGCTGGTGGACTTCGAGCAGCTCACTCGGGAGGCCCGGCTCTGGGGCGCGAAGGTCTACGCGACGCTGAACACCCTGATCTACGACCACGAGCTGGAAGAGGCGCGGCGGCAGGCCTGGAGCCTCTATGAGGCCGGCGTGGACGCCCTGATCATCCAGGACATGGCCTACCTGGAGATGGAACTCCCGCCGCTGGCCCTGCACGCCAGCACCCAGGCGGCCTGCGACAGCCCGGAGCGGGTGGCCTTCCTCGCCAGCGCCGGCTTCACCCGCGCCATCCTCGCCCGGGAGCTGAGCCTGGACGACATCCGCGCCATCCATGGGGCCGCGGACATGGAGCTGGAGGCCTTCGTCTACGGGGCCCTCTGCGTGGGGGAAAGCGGGCACTGCTACCTGAGCGGCGCCATCTGCGACCGTAGCGGCAACCGCGGCGAGTGCGCCCAGCCCTGCCGCGCGCCCTGGAACCTGGTGGATGGCGCGGGCCGGGTGGTGGTGCGGGAGAAGCACCTGCTGAACATCCGCGACCTGGACCTCTCCGGGCACCTGGATGGCCTGGCGGAAGCCGGCGTCACGAGCTTCAAGATCGAGGGGCGCCTCAAAGACGCGGACTACGTCAAGAACGTGGTGAGCCTCGTGCGCCGCAACCTCGACGACCTGCTGGCGCGGCGGCCGGAGCTGGCCGCGGCCTCCCTGGGCTCCGTGAGCCGGACGTTCACGCCCGACCCCACCAAGACCTTCCAGCGTGGGCTCTCCGCCTACCGCATCGACGGGCAGCGCCGGGCCATGGGCCACGCGGACGCCGGGAAGCACCTCGGCGAGTTAATCGGCGAGGTGAAGTCGATCCAGGGGGACCGCCTGGTGCTGGACTTCACTGTGGACCTGCACCCCGGGGACGGCCTCGCCTTCGTGGACGGCTCCGAGGCCGCGGGCACCGTGGTCAACGAGGTGGCGGGCCGCCAGGTTTTCGTGCAGGATCCCTCCCGCATCCGCCCCGGCACCCGGCTTCACCGGAACCTGGACCTGCACTGGCTCCGGGCCCTGCGCGGCGCCAAGGTGGACCGGCGGATCCCCGTGACGGCTACGCTGGACTTCCCGGAAGGCGCCGCGCGGCTGCGCCTGGAGGATCCGGCCGGGTTCACGGCGGAAGCCCAGGCCACCGGCACCTTCGCCGAGCCCCGGGACGCGGCCGCCACGGCCCAGACCATCCGGGAGGCCCTGGGCCGCCTGGGGAACACGCCCTTCATGCTGACGGACCTGCACACGGCTGAGGCGCGCTTCGTGCCGGTCAGCGTGCTCAACGGCCTCCGGCGCGAGGCCGCCGCGGCCCTGGAGGCCCTGCGCCGCGCGCCCCGGGCCCGGGAGGGACGCCGCGCGGCGGCCTCCCAGCTCGCCCCGCTGCCGCACGGGAAGCTGGACTACACCTGGAACATCGCCAACCGGGCCGCCCGGGCCTTCTACGAGCGGGCGGGGGCCGAGGCCCTGGAGCCCGCCGCCGAGCTGCAGGACAGCCTTGATGGCCGCGTGGTCATGACCACCCGGCACTGCGTGAAGTTCGAGCTGGGCTGGTGCCGCCTCCACGAGAATCCCGAGCCCTGGCGCAGCCTCCCGGAGCCCGAGGGGCCGCTCTTCCTGGAGAACGGTGCCACCCGCCTGGAGTGCCGCTTCGACTGCCAGCAGTGCCGCATGGAGCTGGTGCTGCACGAGCCCCGGGAGCAGGGTTGAGCTCGCCTTCCCAGGCCGGGTCCCCGCCGCTGGGTCCCTGCGATGTGGTGGTCATCGGAGCGGGTCCCGCGGGACTGCTGGCCGCGGGCCGGGCCGCCATGCTGGGGGCGCGCGTGCTGCTGCTGGAGAAGATGGAGAAGCCGGCCCGGAAGCTGCGGATCACGGGGAAGGGCAGGGCCAACATCACCAACATGAGGCCCCTGGAGGAGCACCTCCAGGAGATCCACCCCGAGCCCCGCTTCCTGCGCCAGGCCTTCCAGGCCTTCTTCAACACCGACCTCATCGCGCTGCTGGAGGCGCAGGGCGTGCGGACCAAGACCGAGCGCGGCGACCGCGTGTTTCCCGACAGCGACCTGGCCTGGGATGTGGCGGATGCGCTGGTGGCCTGGGCGCGCAGCCAGGGTGTGGAGATCGTGCCCCACGCGCGGGTGGAGGGCCTGCTCCTCCAGGACGGCGTCTTCCAGGGCCTGACGGTGCACCGCAAGGGAGCGGGGCCCGCCCAGCGGCTCGAGGCCCGCTGCGGCATCGTCGCCACCGGCGGCCAGTCCTATCCCGCCACGGGCTCTACCGGGGACGGCTACCGCTTCGCCGAGGCCACGGGGCACCGCATCGAATCCCTGCGGCCCTCGCTGGTCAGGATCGAGACCCGGCCCACCTATGAGAAGGCGCTGGGTCTGACCCTCAAGAACGCGCAGCTGACCCTCTGGATCGACGGTCGGAAGCAGGGCGGCGAGTTCGGGGAGGCCGAGTTCACGGCCAAGGGGCTGGGCGGCGCCGCAGTCCTGCGGCTCAGCCGGAAGATCGTTGATGCGAAGGCCGCGGGCCGGAAGGTCGAGCTGACCCTGGACCTGAAGCCGGCCCTGGACCCGGCCAAGCTCGAAGCCCGCCTGCTCCGGGACCTGGAGGCCCAGCCGGGCGCCACCTGTCGGAGCCTGCTGCGATCCCTCCTGCCGGCCCCACTCATCGAGGTCTTCAGCGCGGCCCTGGGCCTGGATCCCGCGGCCCCGGCGGCGCTGCTCCAGGGCGCGAAGCGCAAGCAGCTGCTCGGCCTGCTCAAGGAGCTGCGCTTTGAGGTCACGGGCCACGGCAGCTGGGAGGAGGCCATCGTCACCGCCGGTGGCGTGGCCATCCGCGACCTCGACCCCAGGACCATGGCCTCGAAAAAAGTGGCGAACCTCTACTTCGCTGGCGAGGTCCTGGACCTGGACGCGAACACCGGCGGCTACAACCTCCAGATCGCCTTCTCCACCGGCTGGCTCGCGGGAGAGGCCGCGGCGCGGCAGGCGCTGGAAAACACAAAATCAGCCACCGATGAACACCGATAAAAGCTGACATGCGACTCAGGGTGCGAAGTCCACACCCAGGGAGCGGCCCGCCTCCACCAGCTGGTCCCAGGTGGTCGCGTCGATGGGGATGCCCTCGGCTCGGCGCTGGGCGCGGTGGGCCAGCTCGGGCTCGCCGGCCACCAGCACGGGCAGGTCCGGGTCAGAGGGGGGCGAGGCCTTCACGTGCTCGATGGCGGCGGCCACCTGGGCCTCGAGTCCGCCCGCGCCCGGCAGCTGGGCCGGGTCGATGAAGATCGACAGCATGTTGTTGGTGATCCGGTCCTTTTCGTAGGGCACCGTGGACACCGTGCCGCCGCCGGTGAAGGCCCCGGCCAGCAGCTCGCACAGGAAGGCCATGCCGTAGCCCTTGTGCAGGCCGAAGGGCAGGATGGCGCCCCGGGGATCCGAGTACATCACGGCGGGATCCGTGGTGCCTTGCCCGGTTGAGTCGATGAGGGTGCCCTCGGGCAGGGTCTCGCCCTTGTTGAGGGCCACCCGCACCTTGCCCAGCGCCACCAGGCTGGTGGCGAAGTCCAGCACCACCGCGGGGTGGTCCGCCGCCGCCGGAACGGCCACGCAGAAGGGGTTCGTGGCGAAGCGCGCGTCGCTGCCCCGGAAGGGGGCGACCATGGGGGCGTGGCCCACGACGTTGACGAAGTGGATGGAGGCGAGGCCTTCCGCCGCCGCCTGCTCTGCATAGGTGCCGATGCGCCCGATGTGGAAGGCCCCCCGAAGCGCTACCAGGGCGATGCCGGTGGCCTTGGCGCGGGCCATGCCGGCGGCGGTGCCCCGGCGCGCGACGACCTGCCCGTAGCCGTTCCGGCCATCCACCGAGAGGATCGCGCCCCCGGCGTCCTCCACGATGGCTTGGGCCTTGGGATCCAGCAGCCCGGCGGCGATGGCTCGGACATAGTGGGGCAGCATGCCCACGCCGTGGCTGTCGTGGCCCGAGAGGTTCGAGTCCACCAGGTGATCCGCCACGATGTGGGCGTCCTCCGGGCTCGCGCCCGTGGCCTCGAGCAGGCGGGCGGCGGCGAGGCGCAGGGGCTGGTGCTGGACCATCTTCATCGGGGGACCCTCCAGAGGCACTGGGACCGCCTATGAGCCTACTTGGTTACTGGCCAGACGCTGCCCCTGCTAGGCAAGATTAGAAGCGGAACCGCAGATGACCCAGATGACCCAGATGGGCCCCGACCTACCCCCCTAATCCATTTTGCAGTCATCCCCGTCCATCCCATTTATCCCCGTCAAAAAGCACTTGTCTTTGCACCCCCGGCCTTGCATTCCGGCATAGAAAGCAAAAGCATGACGGGGATAAATGGGATGGACGGGGATAAGGGCAGGCA
>Ga0194052_1000609_pt1 | contig 22251 bp, 17 predicted proteins | sample SepL226m_MetaG_FD_160117 | JGI IMG/M metagenome (GOLD analysis project Ga0194052, IMG submission 160117) | Anoxic zone freshwater microbial communities from boreal shield lake in IISD Experimental Lakes Area, Ontario, Canada - Sep2016-L227-6m | ecosystem: Environmental > Aquatic > Freshwater >...
CTCCAGCAGCTGGGCGGTGCCGTCGATGACGGCGAGGGGCGTGCGGAACTCGTGGCTGACGGTGCGGATGAGCCGCCGCTGGCCCTCGAGCACCTCCTGGGCCGTGGCCAGGGCCTGCTCGGCCCGTTCCTTGGCGACCCCAAGGGCCGCCGTCCGATCGGCCACCAGGCTATCCAGGCGCCGCTTCTCATCCTGGGCGCTCTGCAGTTCCCTGGTCTGGGCCTCGTCGCGCTCCCGCTTGAGGCGGAGCAGCCGAGCCACCACAGGCGCATTCATGGCAAGCACATGGAAGTAGAGGGCCAGGTCCCCGGCGTGTTCGGTCATCCAGTCGATGCGGGGCCCGCCCATGTTCCGGGCCACCAGGTAGCCCACCAGCAGGAGCGTGGGGGTGAAGGAGAGGAGGTAGAAGCGGGCCGCGGTGTTGCCGCGGAGCACCTGCCAGCAGGCCACCACCAGCAGGAGGACCACCAGGGCGAGGAAGAACAGGGAGAGCAGGGGGCCCGCCAGGTGGTTGAACCCGGCCAGGCGAGCGGCGGCGCCGACGAGACCCACGGCCAGGGAACCAACCGTCACGGTTCGACTCAGCCGGGGGGCGCTGTCCCGCAGGTCCACGATGGCCGAGAAGACCGGCCAGATGAGGGCCAGGAAGGCCGGGAAGGAAACAGCGAGGAACCAGTAGTCGAGCCGGGGCTGTTCCGGGGCCAGCAGGCCGGCGAGGGCGCCCTCGAAGGCCAGCATGAAGGTTGCGGTGACCCCCGCATAGACTGCGTAGATGAGGCTGACGCGCTCCTTCAGGCCGATGCCGATGGCGAGGTGGACCAGTGCCAGCAGACTCAGCAGGCCCACCCCCAGACCGAACCAGAACTGCTCCCGGGTCGCCCGCCCGGCATAGGCCGGGGGCTCCCACAGGACGGGTTCCACCTCCACGGAGCCCAAAGAGGCCACCCGGAGGTACAGCGTCTCCACCCCAGTTGCCGGTGTCAGGCGGAAGGTGGGGAACCGCACCGCAACGGAACGCCGGGAATAGGGCACGGACCGGCCGTTGACCTGGACCGTCCAGCGGCCCACCGCATCTCGGCGGTAGAGGTCCGCATGGTCCAGCAGGGCCGTGGGAATCTCCAGCCAGCGCTCCCCTGGAGCGCCGGCCCAGTCCAGCTGGAGGCGCACCCACACGGCCCCGCTCGGGAAGCCGTAGGAGCCGCTTTCTGGCAGGGGGCTGAAGTCCTTGGCAGCGGCTGCGTGGATCGCCTCGACCCCCAGGCTGCGCGCGGCATCCACCTTCGCTACCGCATGGGGCCCCAGGCGCTGGCGGGGGCCCTGCACCACCAGGGGCTCGGCGGCCCCGGCGAGGAGCGTCGCACAGGCCAGGACCCAACCAAGCAGGCCTGCTCGCAGACCCAGGCTCACGCGTGTAGCCGCAGGTGGGCCAGGAACGCGTAGCCGACGCCGTGGCGGGCGTGAAGCGGCAGCGGCTCCGCCCCGGCCTTCAGGCGCACCTTGCTGCGCAGCCGGCTGATCTGGGTTTCCAGCCGCTGCATGCCTGGTAGGTCCATGGGCAGGTGGAGGCTCTTGAGCAGGTCGATGCGCTCGACCACTTCACCTGGCTTGAGGGCCAGGGCCTGCAGGATGCGCAGCTCTGTGGCCGTGAGCGCCACCTGCTCGCCCGAGGGCAGGTTCAGCTGGGAGTGCAGGGTATCCAGGGTGTAGAAGTCCTCGGTGAGGCTCTCCGCGCTGGGGGGGCTCACGCGGCGGTGGAGGTTCCGCACGGCGAAGGCCAGCTCGCGGAGGTCCACAGGCTTCACAAAGTAGACGTCGGCCCCGTCCTTCAGGCCCTCGAGGCGGTCCTCCAGGGTGCCCCGGGCTGTCAGCAGGATGATGCCCATCGGAGGGCCGCCCACGGCGCGCAGGCGTCGGGCGATGGTCAGGCCGTCCTCGCCGGGCAGGCCAATGTCGAGGACCACCACGGTGGGGCGGTGGTCGATGAGCATCTCGTCCAGGGCGATGCCGTCCGCCACGCCCCAGGCGTCGATGCCGAAGTGCGGCAGCCCGGTCAGCAGGATGTTCCGCAGCTCGCGGTCGTCCTCACAGACCACCAGCCGGACCGGGGCCTGTTCCAGGGCGGATAGCGGCAGGGTGGCGGCAGCGCCGGAGTGGGGCCCAGCGGGGGTGGTGACAGTCATCGAAACTCCCCGAGACTCGGCCCCGGTCAGGGGTGCGTGGTTGGTTGGGCTGCGAAGCCCCGCGGATCCTTTCGGGAGCAGGGGATTCCCAACCAAGGGTCGCCCCAGCGCAGGTGCGGCACCATACGCTTGATTACCTAGATATCCCTTGTTTGGTGCCCGCCTGGGGCGCGGTGGCCCGGCAGGTCACAGATACTGCTGCAGCTCCGCAAGGCTGAAGGGTTTGGCCACCAGGGTGACGCGGGGATGGGCCGCGGCCAGGTTGATGGCGGCCTGATCGGCCCGGCCCGTGACCAGCAGCACCGGCAGGTCCGGGTGCAGGGCCCGCAGGCGCGGCAGGGTCCCGGTTCCGCCCAGGCCCGGCATGTTCATATCCAGGATGACCAGGTCGGGCGCGAAGCCGGTCTGGAGCAGGGCCAGAGCCTCCTCGCCACAGGCGACGGTGGCGTGCGTGTGCTCAAGGGTCGTCAGGATCGTCTGGAGCGCGACCTGGGTCATGTCATCGTCATCCACGATCAGCACATGCAGCGCCTTGCGGGGGCTTGAGGCCTGGGCCCCGGGGGTGGGCTCGGCGGCCCTGGCCGTCGGCTCGCAGGCAGGGAAGCGCATCCTCACGCAGGTGCCCAGGCCGGGTTCACTGAGGAGCTCCAGCTGCCCCCGGTGGGCCTTTACGCTGCTGTGGACCAGGGACAGGCCCAGGCCATTGCCACCGCCCTTGGTGGTGTAGAAGGGGTCCAGGGCCCTCGCCAGTGTCTCCCGGGGCATGCCGCAGCCGGAGTCTTCCACGCAGACTTCGATCCACTGGTTGTCGACATTCCGGGTTCTCAGGGTGAGGTTGCCGTTCTCGGGCATGGCCTCCACGGCGTTGACGCAGAGATTCATGATGGCGTGGGTCAGGGCGGCCGCGTCCCCCTGGATGGGCCGGAGGTCGGCAGCCAGATCCAGCTCCAGCCGGACCTTGGTCAGGGTGCTGTGGATCAGGAGGCGGACCTCCTCGCGGAGGAGCTCGTTCATGTCCACTTCCTGGGTGTCGATCGGGCTCGTGCGGGCGAAGTTGAGCAGGGCCTTGACCATCTTTCCCCCCCGCACCGCCGCCTTCGAGATGGTGTCGAGGGCAAGGTGGGCGAGGCTGCCCTTGGGCTGACTCGGAAGGGTGGCGGAGGCCAGGCCGAGGATCGCCGCCAGCACGTTGTTCATGTCGTGGGCCACGCCGCCGGCCAGTACGCCGAGGCTCTCCAGCTTCTGGGACTGGACGTCCTGCGCCTCCTGCTGGCGGGCCTGTTCCTCGGCCCGTTTGCGGTGGGTGATGTCCGTGGCCGTGCCCTGCATGCCGGTGGGCGTGCCCTCCGGGTCCAACGTGGGCACGGCGTTGAACACCAGCGAGATCTCCTGCCCGTCCCGGGTGAGGTGCGTGGTCTCGTAGTTGCGGAAAGCGCCGCCGTCCATCCGGGCCGCATATTCCCTGGCATCCTGTGCAGCCGCGGCCACGGACTGGAAGTCGCTGAACCTCCGCCCCAGCATGTCTGCCACCCGGTAGCCGTGGGTCATCTCCCAGGCCGGATTCAGGTAGGTGAACCGTCCTTCCCTGTCGCAGCGCCAGATCAGCTCTTGGGAGGTCTCCACCAGGACACGGAATTTCTCTTCGCTCTCCCGGAGCGCATCCAGCGTGCGCCGCTGCTCGGAGATATCGAGGCAGTGCCCGATGTAACCCAGGAAGGCCCCCCCGGTGTCATAGCGGGGCGTGCCCTTGTTGATGATCCAGCGGTAGTCGCCGCTGGTGTGGCGCAGCCGGAAGTCCATGGAGAAGGATTCCTGCTGGTCGAAGGCACTGTGATAAACATCCAGGCACCGCTCGAGGTCCTCGGGATGGACCCCCTCGGCCCAGCCATTGCCCAGTTCCTGCTTCAGGGTGCGGCCCGTGAAGGCCAGCCAGGGCAGGTTGAAATAGTTGCAGAGCCTGTCCGGGTCCGAGGTCCAGATGAGGGCTTCGCCACTGTTGGACAGGGTGAGGTAGTTCTGCTCCGAATCCCGGGCCTGCTCCAGGGCCTCATCGCGCTCCACGCCGCGCGAATGAAGCAATTCGTTGGAGACGCGCAGATGGCGGAGCTGTTCCACCAGGAAGAAGGCGAAGCCCGCTGCCAGGAGGCTCGCCAGACCCCCGATCGCCAGGATCGTTCGGGCCAGGTCGCGGCCCTGGTGGGCCAGCATCGAGGGCAGGGGCTGGGTCGCCAGGGGGGACCCCCGGTCGAACAGCTGGGTTTCGGCACGGGCCTCGGCCCCATCGAAAAGCTGGATGGCCAGGTCCGACTCGGCCGCACCCAGCAGCCCGTTCATCAGGTCGTGCATGCGGAACGGGGCGTACACCCACCCAACCAGGTTCTGCCGCCGGTCCTCGAGGGTCAGGGAGGGCTGCTTGGCGTCGTAGACGGGCACATAGACCAGCACGCCGGGCTGGACCTCCTCCGTGCTCTCCTGCACCAGCTTCACCCGGCCGGACATGCTGGTGCGGTCCTCATCCCGGGCCCGGCTCATGGCCTCCCGGCGTACGGGCTCGGTGAACATGTCGTAGCCGAAGGCCCGCAGGTTGCGGTTCTTGAAGGGTTCCAGGTGGATGATCGTGGTGTAGACCGCCTGGTTCTGTTCCGGGCGCATCTGGTATTCCGGGAAGCCGTGGCTCCGGATGTGCGCCAGATGGCTCTGCTTGTCTGCGGCGGGGATGACCTTGGCAAAGCCGATCCCCTGGATGCCCGGATAGGCCTCCTCCACCCGGAGACTGGCGACATAGGTTGCGAATTCCTTGCTGCCCACCGCTTCCTTGGCCGCGAAAAGGCCGCGCGCGCCCAGCAGGACCTGTTCATAGAAGCCCATTCGCACCTGGATCAGGCTCAGGATTGCTTGGCTGCGGGTCTGAAAGGTGGCGCGGAGCCGGTCCTGGCTCTCCTGTCGCGCCTGCTTCCAGCCCCCGAAGGTGAGCGCAAGACCGGCCAGCAGCACGACGAGGGGCCATGCGAAACGCGTCAGCCTGCGAGGGGGAGAGACAAGCGCAATTTTCATGGCACACCCGGTCTTGGCGTCAACGGCAACTTCAGGTCATCCCTGGTGGATGATTCGGAGTCGTTACAGGGCTCCCTGCGGCGATTCGGTCCCACCCCCTGCGGCCTCAGCCCAGGTGGTGCCGAACTAGCGCTCCCACTGCTCCATCAGACGGGGCCTAGAACACCAGGCAGTCCAAGGGGCATCCCGTGAAATCAGTGGTGTGAAGGTATTTTATCGAGATTACTAATCTGGAGCAGTAATTCTTTTTTCTTGGGAAAAATTTGATCTTTTTTTCTGATATCGCCCCGAACCCGATGCGGCGGCTTTGTTGCGGCCGCCCAACAGCCCATGCACGCAAGGGCCTGGGGACACCGTCGCACGCCCGCCCATCAGCCGCCCAGCGACCCTGGCAGGGCCCGTTGCCAAGCCTGAGGCGGCCGACTGGGGGGGAGGCCGAGGGCGTCCCTACTCCAGGGAGGTCCGCTTGGTTTCCTGCGCCAGAGCCAGAGAGACGGCAACGTTCCTCTGAAAAGAAGTGAAGAGGTCCAGGAAGTTCATCGGGCTCTTCTGCCCCGATGAGACTTCGAGCGCCTCTGCGTCCAGGACGGCTTTGTCCCAGGCATGCAGCTGTGCCGGGGCGGCCTTCCGGAGTTCCTTGGCCACCGCTCTGACTGCCTCCGGCCCGGCCTGGGCCGCACGGCGCTGAAAGCTCACCGGGAGCTGCGCCACGACGGAGGCATGCGAAATCCGCACCTCGCCAGCCAGAACCATGTGGGCGAGCTCGGGGACGCCCCGATCCAGGACGATGGCCGCATGTTGTCGAGACCGCGGGCCGACCTCCAGGAGCTTGGCGGCCTGCAGGTAGGTGATGCGGGGCGGGGAAGTCATCGGCGCATGGCGTAGGGGATTCTCATGGAGGGACCAGCAACCCTCCCGCCGGAGCCTGGCTTACTCGCCCGCGGGGCGGTAGTCGTCCACCAGGGTGACGGGCACCTTGGCCTTGATCTCTTTCTGGATGTCTTGGCTCACGGCCTGGACCCGCTGCTGCTTCCAGCCCTCGGCGACCTGCGTCTTGACCGCCTCGAAGGGGGGGATGCCCTGGCTGCGGCCCTGGGCCTTCAGCTTCTCGACCTGTTCCTTGTAGAAGGCGAGCAGCTGCTCCTCGGTGGGCGCCTCCGAGGTGGACCGCTTCTTGGCCAGCACCTGGAAGTAGACATTGGCCTGCTGCTGCTCCATCTGCCGCTTCACCGCGGGGTCCTGGTCCAGGCCCGTCTGCTTGGCGTAAGCGGTGATGGCCCGGCTCATGGCGATGCGGCTGGCCAGCTGGGCCCGCTCATCCCGGGCGGCGGGATCGGTCAGGAAGGTCTGCGCCTCTTTGGGATCCGCCGAGAGGGTCCGCACCACCTCCTGAAACTCCGCTTCAGTGATCTTGTCCCCACCGACGTTGGCGATGACCCGGCTGGTGTCGGTCTGGCTGGTCTTGCAGGCCAGGGACAGAACAAGGGCCGAACCGGCGAGCAGAAGGGTGGTGGAGGTCAGCTTGGACATGGGGTCTCCCCGAAAGGCATCAAAGGATCCAGAATGACATATTCGAGAGGATGCCATGAGCCGAATTGACGACCTCGCGGGCCTGGATCTGGCGGTCTACAGCGCCACCTGGTGCCCTGATTGCCGCCGCCTGGAGTCCTGGCTCGCTGAGTATGGGGTGCCTCACACCAAGGTGGACATCGAGTCTGTTCCGGGCGCCGCCGAGCGGCTGGAGCGCGAGACCGGCAAGCGGGCCATTCCCTTCGTGCTGGTGAATGGGGGGCGCTGGGTCCGCGGCTATCACAAGGAGCTGCCCCAGCGGCTGGACGGCGATCTGCTGGTCGCGGAGCTGCTGGCGGCCGCGCTTTGACGCCACCGCGAACACGCGCCTGATGCTCGCCGGTGCGGGGACCCCCGCTCAGGGCAGCCCCCCGGGCTGCCCGCTCGCGACCCGCATCCGACTCGCGGGTCCGCGGCTATCACAAGGAGCTGCCCCAGCGGCTGGACGGCGATCTGCTGGTCGCGGAGCTGCTGGCGGCCGCGCTTTGACGCCACCGCGAACACGCGCCTGATGCTCGCAAAGGACAGCTTGCTGTGGCCCGGGGCGGCGGTTCGTGGGACACTAGCAGGCTCTCTGGGAGTCCTTTGTGGCCAGTCTTTTCTCGAAACAGTTCTGGTCCAATTTGTTCAATTCCGACCTGGCCATTGACCTGGGCACGGCCTCGACCCTGATCCATACCAAGCAGGCGGGCCGCATTGTCATCTACGAACCGTCCATCGTCGCGGTGAACACCTTGACCCACGAGGTCGAGGCCGTGGGCAACGAGGCCAAGCAGCTGCTGGGCCGGGCTCCCCAGGGCGTCCGCACCATCCGCCCCATGAAGGACGGCATGATCTTCGAGGTGGACGCCGCCGAGAAGATGCTGGCCGCCTTCATCGCCCGGGCGCGCCCCAGCCGGGGCATTGCCCGCACCCGCATCGTCGTCAGTGTGCCGCCCCGGGCGCACCAGGTGGCCCGCCGTGCGGTGAAGCAGGTCTGCTACGACGCCAAGGCCGGAGAGGTCTTCCTGGTGGACCAGACCATGGTGGCCGCCATCGGTGCGGGCCTCGCCATCAACGAGAAGCGCGGCTGCATGATCGTGGACATCGGCGGCGGCACCACAGACGTGGCCGTCATCAGCTACAACGGCAAGGTCTTCTCCGACTCCATCCTCATCGCCGGCGACGAGATGGACGAGGCGGTGGTGAAGTACATCCGCGAGAAGTACAACGTGCTCATCTCCGAGGCCTCCGCCGAAGAGGTCAAGTGGACGCTGGGTTCCGCCTGGCCCACGGAGAGCTCGCGCACCATGGAGGTCAGCGGCCGCGACCAGTTCGAGGGCCTGCCCAAGACCCTCACACTGAACGACGCCGAGATCCGCGAAGCCCTGGCCGAGCCCATCAACGCCATCGTGGACCTGGTCCGCAAGGCCCTGAACGAGACCCCGCCCCAGCTGGCGGCGGACCTCATCGACCGGGGCATCTGTCTGACGGGCGGCGGCTCGCTGATCCAGGGCCTGGATGAGCGGCTGCGCAAGGAGACCCACCTGCCGGTGTTCCGGGCGGAGGATCCCCAGACCGCTGTGGTGCGCGGCACGGCCCTGCTGCTGGAGAACATCCCGCTGCTCCGTCGTATCCAGATTCTCGACTAGGAGCTTGGATGGCCCTCCGCGCGTCCAGGTGGAGATGGAGCCGCGCGGGATGGCAGCGCCTGGCCCTGGTGCTCCTCTGGGTGGGCCATGGGACCTGGGTCCTGATGGGACCGGCCTCCGGCCAGCGCTGGAGCCGCGCTGGTGAAGCCATTACCCGGCCTTCCCAGGGGCTGGCGGCTCGCTGGGCGGAGCGGCGCCTGGCCCAGCGGGACGCGGCGCTGGAGCTCGCGGAGCTGCGCGCGGACCGGGTCCGGCTGGCGGCTGAACTGGAACAGGCGCGGCTTCAGGCCGCGCGGGAAGCCCCGCGGCAGGCCGAGGCGGACGAGGCCGTGCGCCTGCTCGGGCTGAAGAAGCACATCCCCCTGGACCTGGGCGCCGCTCGGGTGATCTTCAGCACGCGCCCCGCGGTCTTCGGCGGCCTGATCCTGGATCAGGGACTGGACCGGGGTCTGGTGCAGGATCAGGGTGTGCTCGTGCCCGAGGGCATCGTGGGGCGGCTCTGGTCGGTCAGCGCCACCCAGTCGAAGGTGCTCCCGGCGGATGCCCCCAATGCTTCCGTGGGTGTGATGCTCATGCGCAGCCGTGCCACCGGGGTCCTGCAGGGGCTTGGCTCCGGTCGGGCCCTCATCCGCTATGTCAGCAACCAGGAGGTAGTGCAGGTGGGCGAGGCGGTCCTGACCAGCGGCCTGGACCGGGTCTTTCCCCGGGGACTCCTGGTGGGCTATGTGGCCGAGGTCACCCCGGGCGACCTGGAGCTGCGGGTGATCCTCAACCTGTCGGCGCCCCTGGATCGGGTGAGCGCGGTCCTGCTGTTGCCGCCCCAGCCGCCCGTGGAGGTCCAGCCCCCCTTCCTGGCACCGGACGTGAAGCCTTCAAAGAAGCGGGGGACGCCATGAGGCTGCCCACGCCCTCCTCCCTGCGGCAGCACCTGTTCTGCGGGGTCACCCTGGGCCTCCTCGCCCTGGCGGCGCCCTTCCCGGTGGTCCAGGCCATCCTCCACGCCCTGCTGGTGCTGGCCCTGGCCCCCCGGCCCGGGGCTCCACTGTCGGGGGCCTTGTGGGCGGTGGCGGCGGGCTGGGTGCTGGAGGGCACGCTGCGCCTCTACCCCCACCTGGGCGGCACGGCCTGGGCGAACCTCACGGTGGTCCTGCTGGCGGGCTGGATGGCCGGGCGCTGGCCCCTGGAAGGCCTGCGGGGCTGGCTGGCCCGGCTGGCGGGTCTGGGCATCCTGCATGGGCTGCTGGTGCATGGCGCCGTGCGCCTTGCCACGGGCCCGCATCCCTGGGGCTGGGGCTGGCTCGGGTCCCTCCTGACGCTCCCCCTGTGGGCCTGGCTGACGTGGCGCCTGCTGCATCCTCACGCTGGCACCGGTCGGCGCTGAGCCATGGATCCGCGGCAGCAGCCCCTCCTTCGCCAGAGGCTCGGTGTCCTCAAGGTGCTTGCCTGGAGCCTGGTGGCCCTCCTGGTCCTCGTCTACGCCTGGCTGCAGCTGGTCCGCCACGGCGAGTACCGCCAGCTGGCCCTGCAGCAGGCCGTGAAGGTCCGGCCCATCCCCGCGCCCCGGGGGCTGGTGCTGGACCGCAACGGCCATCGGCTGGTGGACAACCGCCGGGCCCTGCACCTGGTCATCCAGCGGGAGGACCTGCCCACGCGACCGGAGGTGGTGACCGCCCTTGCCGAGGCCCTGGTGGTCGATCCCCAGGCCCTGGCCCGCAAGATCCAGAGCTATCGCCTGGCGGGCAAGGGCCGCCCCCTGGTGCTGAAGGAGAACCTGGATGAGGCCGGGATCGCCGTGGCGGAGCGGGTCCGCGCCCGGTTCCCCTTCCTCAGCGTGGAAGTGGCGCCGCGCCGGGTGTACCTCGGGGACGATCTCGCAGGCCATGTCCTGGGCTACGTCGGGGAGGTGGACGAGGAACTCATGAAGGGCAAGCCCGGCGTCTTCCACCTGGGTGAGACCATCGGCAAGGAGGGCTTCGAGGCCGCCGGCAACGACAAACTCAAGGGCGTGGATGGGCAGAAGCGCATCCTCGTGGACCAGCTGGGCACGGAGGTCGCCAACTTCGGGCAGATCGACGCAGCGTCCGGCCGCAGCCTCTTCCTCACCCTCGATGCGGGCCTCCAGAAGGTGGCCCAGGACGCCTTCGGGGTCGAGGCCGGTGCCGTGGTGGTGCTGGACCTCCGGGACGGCGGTGTGCTGGCGCTGTATTCGAGCCCCTCCTACGATCCGAACCTGTTCCTCAACCGGCTCAGCCAGGACATGGTGGACCGCTACCTGGCCAACAAGGTGACCCGGCCCATGGTGAACCGGGCCACCCAGGGCATCTACGCGCCGGGCTCCACCTTCAAGCTGCTGGTCGCACTGGCGGCGCTGGAGAAGGGCATCATCAGTCCCACCACGCCGATCTATTGCGCGGGCCGGAAGAACTTCTACGGCCGCGACTTCCGGTGCGACAAGCCCACGGGCCACGGCAGCCTGTCCATGGTGCAGGCCATCGCGCAGAGCTGCGACGTCTACTTCTACGAGCTCGCTTCGCGGATGGACGTCGACGACATCCACGCCACGGCGGAGAAGTACGGGCTGACGGAGCGCACCGGCATCGACCTGCCCCAGGAGAAGCGCACCCGGATTCCCAGCCGCGCCTGGAAGAAGAAGGCCGTACCCCGCGACCCCAAGTGGTACGCGGGCGAGACCATCAGCGTGGGCATCGGCCAGGGCGCCGTGGGCGTCACTCCCCTCGGCCTGGCCAGGTTCTACGCCCTGCTGGCGACCAAGGGGAAGCTGCTGACGCCGCACCTGTTCTACGGCTTCCGGGAGGACCAGAGCGACCACATGCAACCTGCGGCCTTCGCGCCGCCCCGGGACACGCCGCTGGATCCCAGGCACTGGGCGATCCTTGACGAGGGCCTCTACGAGGTGGTGCGGGGCGGCACCGCCGCGGCCTCGGCGCTGAAGGAGCTCACCATGGTCGGCAAGACCGGCACCGCGCAGGTCGCCACCTTCGTGGACCGAGCCCACTATGCGCGCCAGGCCAAGGCCCTCAAGGACCACGCCCTCTTCGCGGGCTACGCGCCCAGGGAGAATCCACAGATCGCCTTCGCCGTGGTGGTGGAGAACGCGGGCTTCGGGGCCAGCAGCGCCGCGCCCATCGCGAAGAAGCTGGTGCAGTACTGGTTCCTGGACCGGCTGCAGCACCCGCTGCCCGCCCCCCGGGGCAAGCTGGTGGACCCCTTCGCCCCCCAGCAGGCGGAGGCGGTGGAATGAGGGAACGCTTCCGCGCCCTGGACCCGCACCTGCTCTGGGCGGTGCTGGCACTCATTGCCCTGGGCACGCTGACGCTCTTCTCTGCGGGGCGTAACACGCCGCAGGCGAACATCTGGCTCAAGCAGACCCTCTGGAACGGCCTGGGCATGGTGCTGATGCTGGTGCTGGCCACCACGGACCCCCGGCGCCTCTTCCGCCACAGCTTCCCCGCCTACCTGCTGGGCCTGGTGGCGCTGGCGGCGGTGCTGGTGGTGGGGCGGAAGATCGGCGGCTCCACCCGCTGGTTCATGATCGCGGGCCAGACCTTCCAGCCCTCCGAGCTGATGAAGTGGATCACCCTGCTCTACGTGGCCCAGCGCCTGGGCTCCCGCCCCGCGGAGGAGGTGGGCCGGCTGGAGCTCTTCGGCGCCGTGGGGCTGGTGGTCTTCCCCATGCTGCTCATCCAGCGCCAGCCGGACCTCGGCATGGCCCTGAGCTTCCTGCCGATCCTGCTGCTGATCCCGCTCATGAAGGGTCTGCGCGCCCGCTGGATCCTGGCGCTGGCCCTGCTGGCCGTCGTGGGCGGCTTCGGCGCCTGGAAGTTCGGGCTCAAGCCCTACCAGAAGCAGCGGGTCCTGATCTTCCTGGACCCCTCCAGCGACCTGCAGGGCAAGGGCTACCAGGTGAACCAGAGCCGCATCGCCATCGGCGCCGGCGGCCTCATCGGCAAGGGCTTCACCAGCGGCTCGCAGACGCAGCTGAACTTCCTCCCCGTGAAGACCACGGACTTTGCCTTCAGCGTCTGGGCTGAGGAGCGGGGGTTCCTGGGCGTGCTGCTGGCGCTGGGCCTGTTCGGCCTGCTCCTGAGCCGCATCCTGGACGCCGCTCGCGCGGCCCACACCTATGCCGAGGCCTACTTCTGCGCCGGGGCTGCGGGGATCTTCGCGCTGCACCTGCTGGTGAACGTGGGCATGGTGGCCGGGGCCCTGCCCAACAAGGGCATGGTGCTGCCCTTCTTCAGCGCCGGCGGCAGCAGCACCCTCAGCTTTTTCCTCGCCCTCGGGCTGATCATGGGCATCCTGCATCGAGCGAGGCTGAAATGAGCGACCTCCGGCGGCGGATGAAGGACCTGGCCGATCAGGTGCGCGGCCACCGGCACCGCTACTACGTGCTGGACCAGCCGGTGCTCTCGGATGCCGAATACGACGCCCTGGAGCGGGAGCTGCGGGACCTGGAGACGCAGCACCCGGAGCTGGCCGATCCCAACAGCCCCACCCGGCGGGTGGGTGCGCCGCCCGTGGACGCCTTCGAGAAGCGCCGCCACGCGGTGCCCATGCTGAGTCTCGACAACGCCTACACCGAGGCCGAGCTGCGCGAGTGGGAGACCCGGTGGCGCAAGCTCGCCCCGGAGGCCGAGCCCTCTTATGCCGCCGAGCTCAAGGTGGATGGGCTCTCCCTGTCGCTCCGCTACACAGGCCGCGAGCTGGTCGAGGCCCTCACCCGGGGCGACGGCGAGACCGGCGAGCTGGTGACCGAGAACGCGCGCACCATCGCCGACATCCCCCTGCGGCTGCCCGCCGAGGCGCCGGAGACCCTCACGGTGCGCGGCGAAGTCTTTTTGTCCCGCAAGCGCTGGGAGGAGCTCAACCGCCAGCGGGACGCCCGCGGCGAGGCCCGCTTCGCCAACCCCCGCAACGCCGCCAGCGGCACCATGAAGCAGCTGGACAGCCGGGAGGTGGCCGCGCGCGGCCTGTCCTTCCTGCCCTGGCAGGTGCTCTGGAGTGGCGGCGAGGCCCTGGACCACGCCGCCTCCATGGCGCGGCTCGGCGCCTGGGGCTTTGGCGTCATGCCGGCCCATGCGGAGGGCGACCTCGCTGCGGTGCTGGCCTTCATCCAGGGGCAGGCCGAAGCCCGCCTGAGGCTGCCCTTCGACACGGACGGCGTGGTACTCAAGGTGCTCGACGCCGCGGTGCAGCAGCGCCTGGGGGCCACGGACCGGGTGCCCCGCTGGGCCACCGCGTTCAAGTTCCCGGCCACCCAGGTGACCACCACGGTGCTGGGCATCACCTGGCAGGTGGGCCGCACGGGCAAGCTCACGCCGGTGGCGGAGCTGGAGGCGGTCGAGGTGGCGGGCTCCACCGTGCGCCGCGCCACCCTGCACAACGTCGACGAGCTGGCGCGGCTGGGCCTCAAGGTGGGGCACCGGGTGTTCATTGAGAAGGGCGGGGAGGTGATCCCCAAGGTGGTGGCCCTGGTGCCGGGCGAGGCGGCGCGGGAGCTGCCGGCCCCGGTCATCCCCGCAGCCTGTCCCGTCTGCGCGGGCGAGGTGGGCAAGGCCGAGGACGCCGAGGTGGCCATCCGCTGCCTCAACCCGGAGTGCCCGGCAAAGCTCGCGGCCCGGCTGCTGCACTTTGGCGGCCGCTCGGCCCTGGACATCGAGGGCATGGGCGACGCGTTGGCCGAGCAGCTGGTGGCCTCGGGCCGCTTCCAGCAGCCCTGGGAGGTCTTCAGCCTGCTGCGGGAGCCGCTGCAGGGCCTGGCCTACCTCGCGGGGCTGGACCGCATGGCCGAGAAGTCCGCCCAGAACCTGCTCGCGGGTCTGGACGCGGCGCGCACCAAGCCCCTGGCCCGGTGGCTGCACGCCCTGGGTATCCCGATGGTGGGCGCTCGCACGGCCGAGCTGCTGGCCGAGGCTCATCCCTCCCTGGAGGCGCTCTGGACCGCAGATGAGCCGCGGCTCCAGGCCGTGGAGGAGGTGGGCCCGAAGGTGGCCTCGGCCCTGCTGGCCTTCCGCGCCCTCCACCCTGAGCTGCCCGGCCGCCTGGCGGAGCTGGGCATCCAGCCCGTGCCCCCCGAGGTCCGGGACCGGGGCGGCCTGCCGCTGTCCGGCGAGGTGGCCGTGGTGACTGGGACGCTGCCGGTCCTGTCCCGCGAGGAGGCTGAGGCCTGGCTCAAGCGGCTGGGTGCCAAGGTGACCAGCGCCGTGTCCCCGAAGACCACGCTGCTGCTGGCAGGGGAGAAGGCGGGCAGCAAGCTGACCAAGGCGGAGGCCCTGGGCATTCCTGTACGGGACGAGGCCTGGCTGCGCGCGCTCGGGGGCTGAGGAGAAAGCCCTGGACGACGGCTGGACGCGCGTCGGATGATCGGGAGACACCGCTCCGGAAGCCCCCGTGCTGTCGCATCTTGGCAAGTTTGAAATCGTTCGGCTGCTCGCCCAGGGGAGCATGGGTGAGGTCTATGTGGGCTGGGATCCGTCCATCGGCCGGGAGGTGGCGATCAAGGTCATCCACACCTCCTCCGGGATGGGGCCCGAAGCCCGGGAACGCTTCGCCACGGAGGCCCGCGCGGCCGGGGCGCTGAATCATCCGAACATCGTCACGGTCCACGAGCTGGGGGAGGAGCAGGGCGTGCTCTACCTGGCCATGGAGCTGGTGCGGGGTGAGGATCTGGCGACCCTGATCCGGGCGGAGACCCTGTCGCCCCGGGACACCCTGGAGGTGCTGGCCCAGGTCTGCGACGGCCTCGCGGTGGCCCACCGGCACCAGATCCTGCACCGCGACATCAAGCCCTCCAACATCCGCGTGGTGTGGGACGGCAAGCTCCTGCAGGCCAAGCTGCTGGATTTCGGGGTGGCCAAGGTCATCAACTCGGACACCACAGACGAGGGCACCGTGTTCGGCACCGTGAACTACATGGCCCCGGAATACCTGCAGAGCGGTCGCCCGGACGCGCGAAGCGACCTGTTCGCCATCGGCGTGATCCTCTACGAGGCCCTGGCCGGAGGGCCGCCCTTCGACGGGCCGAGTCCCGGCTCCGTGATCTACCGCCTGTTGCATGAGCAGCCGGCGCCCCTTCCTGTCACCGCCTTGCAGGGCATCAGCCGGGACGTCCAGAGCCTGCTCAATCAGGCCCTGGCGAAGGACCCGGGCAGCCGCTTCCAGTCCGCCGAAGAGCTGGCGAGCAGCCTCCGGGCGGCCAAGGATCCCGCCTGGCGCTGGAATCAGGGGCAACCCGCGCCGCCGAGCCCGGGCCGGCCAGCTCCGCCGGTCCAACGGTCGAAGTCCCCGATCGGGTCCGGCCCACGGCTCGCGGCCCCGGTGCATCCGGGCAAGTCGAGCAGCGGCCCCCGCGCTCGGACTGAGGTAGGGCAGGATGTGCTGGAGACCACCCGGCGCCAGCTGCTCCGGGCCCTGGAGATCGATCCCACCAGCGCCCGGACCTGCGCCATGCTGCTGGTCACCTGCTACCGCCTGGGGCGGCTGGACGCCCTCATGCAGGCCCTGCGCCAGGCCCGCCACCACGGCATCTCCGCCGAGCAGATGCGCGGGGTGCCCCGCTGCGAGCAGATGGTGCGCGAGGAGCGGGAGCGGCACCGACTGCCCTTGGGGCTCCGCAGCGAGTTCATGGCGTACTTCGAGAGCTAAGAGTGCCTAACAAACCCCCAGCCCCGTGGGGGTTTTGTTTGGCGCTCTAAGGCAGCGCCTCCAGCTCCAGCAGGCGCCAGCTCCCCGAGACCCGGCGCCAGCGCAGGCGGAAGCCCCGGCGAGAGGCCTCCTGGGGCAGCAGGCCGCCCCCGCGAGAAGTGAGGAGCAAAACCAGGTCCTGCCCGGCTTCGTTGCCCCGCACCTTGATCTGGTCGTGCATGACGGTGACGCCGACCTGCTCCTGCCGGAAGGTGCCTTCCAGGAAGAGGCGGGCCGTGGCCTTGTTCATCCCCTCCGGCCCCACAAAAGCGGGGTCCAGGGGGCTGGTCGCCCCGGCGGCGTCACCCGCCTCCACGGCGGCGCGGCAGGCTTCGAAGGCCGCGTGGATCTGCGCCTCGGGCGAGCGGGAGCCGCAGGCGAGCAGGCCCGCAAGCAGGGCGGGCACGAGGCCCAGTCCGCGGGTCACCGGACCTCCGGAGCTGCCCCGCCCAGGCCGTGGGCGACATAGAGCTCGGGGTAGCTGCGGGTCTCGGCGGACGCCGGGCTGAGGCCCAGGCTCGCCAGGGCCGCATGGATGGCCGCGGCCTCGCCTTCCAGCTCGACGAAGCAGCCGAATGGCGCTTCATCCAGGCAGACTTCCAGGCCCGCTCCCTCCCAGACGGCCCGGACCTTCTCCATCCGCAGGATGGGCTCGAAGCCCAGGGCGCGGAGGATGGCCTCCAGGGCTTCCCCGCTCTCGACGGCGGTCTCCAGCTCGGGGCGGATCTTCAGCAGGGCATCGGGGACCTTGGGTCCCTTCCAGGTCAGCCGGGTGCCCCCCGCGTAGCGCCGAGTACGCAGCGCCGAGCCCTGGGTGCGCAGGGCGCCCTCCCGGTCCCAGAGGACGCTCTGCTCCGGCTGGGCCGGGAGGACCTCGCGAAAGCCCTGGGCCGCGAGCCGGGAAGCCAGGGGCGCCGTGGCCGGGATGCGCAGCTTGAGCTCGGTCTCCAGGGCGGATTTCTGCTGCATCGGGAACCGGCCTCCAGCATGGGATGGGGCATCATGGAAACAACCGTCCCGGGCGCCCCGTGATTCCCCAACGCTACATCATCGCCTCTCTTTTTATCGCCGCCATGCTGCTGCTCTTCGCGGTGGTGCAGGCGCCGCGTCCGGTCAGCGCCGGGGGCGTGGGGGCGGAGACCGCGCCGGCGGTCATGAGCCTGGGCGGCTTCGAGTCCCTGGCCGAGCTCCGCATGGAAGAGGGCTGGTCTCCTCGCTTCCAGGGCGCGCAGGACCCGGATCAGCTGGAGGCCTGGCCCTTCGAAGGCGGCTTCGGCACGCCCTGGGAGCCGGCCTCGCCCTACCTGGCGGACCAGGGGCTGGCCCTCAACGGTCCCCGGGGCCGCAGCGAGGTGGTGCTGTGGCGGGGGCTGGAGTGGCGGCACTACCGCTTCGACGCGCCGCTCTGCTCCGCGCGTCTGTCGCCGGGCAAGGGCAGCCGCCTCCTGGTGACGCTGCTGATGGGCCCTAACCGCTTCGAGACCCGCCTCCTGGAGGTGCCGGAGGGCCGGGTGCTCTGGTCCACCCAGTCTGGCCCCTGGAGCCGCTTCAGCTGGGACGGTCGGGCGGTCCTCCTGGGGTTCTTCGAGGCGGGCGAGGGCAAGGCGGACACCCGCCTGCTGCTGAGCCAGCTGCCCCTGGAGGGTGAACCCGCCGAAGCCACCCTGGCCGCCTGGAACGAGCCGGGGCTGCCGACCGCCCCTCGGGGCTTAGCCACCAAGGAAGCGGCCCTGTCGGAGGATGGTCAGGATCTGCCGGGGGCGCGGCTTGAGCTCCCCTGGCACCCCGGCGACCGGCTCTGGTTTCCCCGGGGCGACCGCCTCTGGCACGGCGGCTTGCAGGGTTGGACCGCCTGGTCGCTGGAGGACGGCCGCTGGGTCCGCCAGGCTACGGGGATGGGCCTGCTCACGGCCCACCCGCCCCTGCGGATGGGGCTGACGGAGCCACTCCCCCAGGAGGGGATGCTGCGCAAGACCAGCCCCCCGGACCAGGTCGCTTGGACACCGGTGGGGGCTGACGCGCCGCCCTGGCCCGCCTGGGATGCGGCCTGGGTCTGGCGGGAGAGCGCTGCCTTCGACGCCTGGGACCAGCGCTGGAATGAGACCGCCCTGCCTCCGGAGCGTCAGCGGCAGGCGCTGTCCCTGTCCTACCGGCCCGAGTGGCGCGCGGCTCTGGGTCTGCGCGTCTCGGTGAAGGGGTGGCTGCCGAAGGGTCCCGAGGTGGCCCTGCGCGAGCCGCTGGGGGTCGCCTGGATCTGGGTGGGGGACCGCGTGCTGCTGGTCCGGCTCGTGGAGGTGGAGCGGCTGAGGACCCTCCGGAAGCTGCTCCACTGATCGATTACTTAGGGATTAGATATTTCTGGTAGCGTTGTGCGCAGCACTCTTTCTTCCTCCTGGCTTCCCGAGGTACCCGATGTCCCGTCTCCTCCTCGTGGACGACAATCCCAGCATCCACCGCATCGCGGAGTCCCTGCTCGCACCCACGGACATCGAGCTGGTGTGTGTGGACTCGGCGGCGGAGGCCCTGGACCGGTTCGCGCGGGGTGAGCGGTTCGACGTGGCCCTGGTGGACACGGCCATGCCGGGCATGGACGGCTGGACCCTGCTCCAGCGACTGCGGGCCATGGAAGAGACGGCGCTCATGCCCATCGCCCTGATGGCCGGGGTGCTGGACCCGGTGGATCCGGCCAAGCTGGCCAAGGCCCCGATCCAGGGCTTCCTCAAGAAACCCATCGAGCTGCGGGATCTCGGCGACCGGGTGAAGGCCCTGCTGGCGACCCCGGTGGTTCCCCCGACGTCGCCCTTCAGCACCCTGCCTGCGACGCCCGCCCGGGACCTCCTCAGCCGGGCCGAGATCCCCCTGCCCGAGTCCCGATCCGAGGCTCTGACCGAGGTCCCGGTGGAGGACGACCTCCTCATCCTCACCGCCGAAGATCTGTGGCCCGAAGAGGCCCCGATCGTCACGGTGCCCGAGGCGCCGGAGGAAGTGGCCACCTATCCCACCTCGGTGTCCGAAGTCCACCTGGAACTGGAGGAACTGGACCTGGACAGCCTGCAGGACCTCTCGGATGTGTTCCTCGGAGAGCCTGAGCTGGAGCTTGAACCTCAGCCCGAACCTGAACTTGTGCCCGAGCCTGAGCCCAAACCTGAGCTTGAGCCCGAGCCTGAGCCCGAGCCTGAACTTGTGCCCGAGCCTGAGCCCAAACCTGAGCTTGAGCCCGAGCCTGAGCCTGAGCCCGAGCTGAGGCTGGATCTGGAACTGGGGCCCTTGCCTGACTTAGGGCCTGCGCCCGACCTGGAGCTTGCCCCGGAGCCTGTCTCCGAAGCTGCCCCGTCGCCGGAGCCTGCCGAGGCCTTCCTGGAGGAGTCCTTCCCCGCCTTCCCGGACCTGGACGTCCTGGACAGCCTGCCTGCAGACTGGTCGCTGCCCGAGGGCCCCGAGGCCAGCCTGGAGGCTGACCTGGGCGAGCCGGCGAGGCCCGACCTGACTGAACCTGAGCCGGCGCCCGTTGCGAGCGCCCTGCCTGACGCAGAGGGGCAGGCTGCTGCCGCCCCCGGTCCGGTCCCGGCGGTGTCCCCCGAGCTGGTTCAGGCCGTGCTGCAGGCGCTGCAGACCGAGCCCGCGCTGATGGACGCACTGGTCAAGGCCGTGGTGGCCCGCCTGGGGGATCAGGTGCTCCGTGAGATCGCCTGGGAGATCATGCCGGAACTGGCGGGAAGATTGCAAAGCCAGGCGCATGACCCTTCCTGAGTTCCTGTCCGCTGGGCGGCGCCCATGATCACCGGCTACAACACCGACGTCCGCCATGGCAACCGGGTGTTCCACGTCCAGACCGAGGACAAGGGTCTTGCCAATCCCAAGATCGAAACTCTGATCTACGTGGGTGGTGAAATTCTGGACAACTACCGGTCCGCCTACGAGGACCTGCTGGTGGCGGCGGTGATCTCCGAGCCGATCATCCAGGAGCGCATGGATGAGCAGCACCGGGCGGTCATCCGGGACATCAAGAACGGCAAATATGACCTGACCCCCCCGGATCTGCTGGAGCAGCAGGCCTTCAATGACCGTCCCCTGGACCAGGCCATCCTCGAGTTCCTGCAGCAGGAGGGCGATGTCGACACCATGGAGATGGTCCTGGACCAGCCGATGAGGCCGGTCTTCGGCAGCCCTTTCCAGGTGCAGTTCCGGGCGCGGCTCTGCCAGAGCCAGGCTCCCGTGGCAGGCGCGGAGGTGGCTGTGAGGCTGGTGTCCAGCCTCAAGAAGGCCTCGGGGCTCCTGGCTGGCCGGACGGATCCCAGCGGTCGCTTCGTCGGGGAGGTGTCGATCCCCCCCAGTCAGCCCGGGCAGTGCGCGGTGGTGGTGAGTTGCACCAGCGACCAAGGATTTGATGAGGTAAAAGCGGTCGTAGTCATTTAATTAGACCGCAAAGTCTAGATTAAAACTCAAGCGTGGTTTTCCGCTACGTCCTACATTATTTGCCTTAGGTAAGGCGGGAATGCATGACTAGCGATGAAGCCAAGCTCTTGAGCATCGGTGATGTGCGTGCAGAAACAGGGCTTACGGCAGATGTGGTCCGGGTCTGGGAGCGCCGCTACGGCTTTCCCACCCCTGTGCGCATGCCCTCGGGTCACCGGCGTTACCACCTTGATGACCTCCGCCGCCTGAAGCTCATGGCCGAGGCTGTGGCCCAGGGACACCGGCCCGCGCTGGTAGTGCGCTCCGACGATGCCTCGCTCAAGCAGATGATCCTTCCCGACGGCAACCAGCGGGTGGATGAGCTCTTCGAGGCTGTGTTGGTCATGGACACCGATCAGATCCGGAGTCTCCTGCACAAGTATCTGGGCCAGCTGGGCTGGCGGCTGTTCCTGGTGCAGGTGGTCTCACCGCTCCTCGACCGGGTGGGCATCGCCTGGGCCGACAACACCATCGGCGCCCACCACGAGCACCTGCTCTCGGAGGTGCTGGAGGACTTCCTGCGCAAGCTGCGCCAGGAGTTCCACATCCTGCCCGGCCGGGGTAAGGTGCTCCTCTGCACCCTGCCCGGCGAGCGCCACCGGCTTGGCCTGCTCATGGCGGCCCTGGCCTACGCGGCCTACGGCGCCCGCACCGAGATGCTGGGTGTGGACCTGCCGATCAACAGCATTGCCCAGGCCGCCAAGATCCTGAAGGTGGACAGGGTGGCCGTGAACCTCTCGGTCCAGTTCACCGGCGAGCCGGTACGGCGGATGCTCCTGGAGCTCAAAAACCGCCTGCCTCCGGACTGCAAGCTGCTGATCGGCGGCAAGGGCGCCGCCCGCACCCGCCGGGTCGATGGTGTCGGTCGGATGATCGAGCTGGAGCTGAGCTGAGGTTGGGGGCCTAGGAACCTAGGGACCTAGGGACCTTCAGGACTCCACTGCCGCTTCAGGCGGTGCAGCAGGAGCCGCAGCTCCAGCAGCAGGGGCCTGGCCGCGAGGAAGCAGAGGAACCCGGCCAGGGGCACCGTGACCTTGAAGCCGATGTGCTTGAACCCCAGGGCCCCTGCCACCCCTCCACCCAGGAAGGAGGCGAGGATCAGCAGCAGCAGGGTCAGCTTCTGGCGGTTGGCGACGATGCGCTCCCGGCCATGGCGCTGGTGGACGTTCACATAGGTGAGCCGACTCAGCTCGATGCCGATATCCGTGACGGTCCCTGTCAGGTGGGTCGTGCGGACGGCCGCGCCGGAGATGATGGAGGTCACGGCGTTGTGCAGGCCCATGATGAAGCAGAGCAGCATGACGGTCATGGGCAGCGTGAACTGGATCTCCTCCTGGAGGCGATTCCCCATGAATCCGAAGATCAGCATCAGTCCCGCCTCCAACACCAGGGTGATGGCGTAGCGGCTGCGCATCCGGCGCCGCTGGCCGAAGCTGATGAGCGAGGTGCACACGAAGGCCCCGGCGAAGAAGCTCAGCATCATGGCCAGGGCCGCCAGGACCGTCGTCATATCGCCCTCGGCCGCCTCGTCCGCCATGGCGGAGACCACGCCCGTCATGTGCGAGGTGTAGTGCCCCACCGCCAGGAAGCCGCCCGCGTTCACGGCGCCGGCCACGAAGGCCATGGCCCAGGCCAGCTGGCGGTTGAGGGACTCGGAG
>Ga0194052_1000610_pt1 | contig 22199 bp, 20 predicted proteins | sample SepL226m_MetaG_FD_160117 | JGI IMG/M metagenome (GOLD analysis project Ga0194052, IMG submission 160117) | Anoxic zone freshwater microbial communities from boreal shield lake in IISD Experimental Lakes Area, Ontario, Canada - Sep2016-L227-6m | ecosystem: Environmental > Aquatic > Freshwater >...
ATGCAGCTGATAATGTTCCTAATTTTGGAACCCAAATTCCAACAATTATTCCGAGTCCACCAGCGATTTCTAGCAAAGCGAGAAGAGGAATTTGATGTGGTTTAACTCCAACTTTAGCCATCGCTTCCATGACATCTGGCACTTTTACAAGCTTTGAGATAGCTGATCCAATTGCGGCAAATGCTAGTAGTGCTCCGAATATGTCGAGTGTGATTTTCATGTGGCAATCTTACTGTTATAAAGGCGATTGCCCTATTCTTCTCGAATGAATTCAGAGACTTCAGTAAATAAGAATCGTTGGTTAATCCTAGGTATTGTCCTAGCCGCAGAAATTATGGATCTTTTAGATTCAACTATTGTGAATGTGGCTGGTCCTTCACTCAAGGAGAAGTTAGGCGCTTCACCATCAGCTTTGCAGTGGGTAATTGGTGGTTACACACTGACGTTAGGCGCAGGTTTGGTATTGGGTGGTCGTTTAGCAGATCGCTACTCTCGCCGAAACGTATTTTTACTAGGTCTTGTTAGTTTCACTATTACTTCGCTTTTATGCGCCATTGCTCCAAATATTGAATCACTCATAGCCTTTCGCTTGATCCAAGGTTTTGCCGGTGCCATGGTGTTGCCGCATGTTATTGGTTTTATTCGCGATGTATTTCCTCCAGAAGAGCTGGGCAATGCTTTTGCAATCTTTGGACCGGTATTTGGTCTTGGTGGAATTTTAGGTCCAATTATTGGTGGATTTATTATTGATGGAAACATCGCTTCCACCGGATGGCGTGCAGTGTTTTTAGTTAATATTCCAATTGGAATTGTAAATATTGCACTTGCTTGGAAATATCTACCAAAGCGTGCGTCTGATCATTCAATTAATATCGATCTTTTTGGCAGTCTCTTGATTGTTGTTTCATCAGGGTTGCTTCTTCTTCCGCTCATCCAGGGTCAAGAATCAGGGTGGCCGCTGTGGTGCTTCCTATCATTAGGTGCATCCTTAGTCGGATTTGTAATATTTACTCTGCAGCAACGCTGGGTAATATCTCGTAAAAAAACGCCGCTAGTAGATCCGGATATTTTCAAATCAACAACCTATAACTTAGGTCTGGCTGGCATCTTCGTTTTCTTTGCGGGATTCACTGGCGTTTATTTAATCATTACCCTCTTTTTACAAATCGGCGAAGGTTACTCAGCGCGTGGTGCAGGTATCGCAAATATTGCAATCGCTCTGGGTACTGCAATTGGTGGTGCACTCAGTGGCGCGGTACTGGCAGATAAATTTGGTACTCGAGTTCTTCAAGCTGGCGCACTAGCTCAGATCGCTGGCGCGCTGCTTCTATTTATCGCCCTTCCAGATATGCAATCTTTTAATTTCTGGCACATCGCCCCTGGAATGTTGTTATCAGGATTTGGAACCGGTTTAGTTGTTGCAGCACTGTTCGATGCAATTCTTCTGGCCATTAAGGATGAATTAGTTGGTTCAGCCTCTGGTGTCTTATCCGCAATTCAATCGATTGGTTCATCCGTCGGTGTTGCAATCTTTGGGACTATCTTCTTTAATAAAGTAACAACCGGCCATATTGATCAAGGATTTAGACACGCCTTGCTGCTTCAAGTGGGGCTGGTTTCAATGTTCTTGATAATCACCTTCTTCTTGCCCAAGAAGTCAATGGATAGTTCGGAGTACGCGCACTAATGGAATCCTTCATCGGGATTGAAAAACTTATCCGCCATATGGCGTGGGCTAATCAGCAAGTAATAGCCAAGTTGGGTGAACTTCCAGATGCGGCACTTAAAGCATTTTTAGTAAACAAGGAGTGGACTGTTGCCGAGATTATTAGGCACATACTTTCTTCAGCAGATTGGTATGGCTTTCGCTTAACCGGTGAAACACCCATTGAATTTGCTCAACCAAGTTCAACAAAAGAGATGGTCGAGTTTTCACGGATGGCTACAATTTTCGATAATCGGTTGTTACGCGCATGTGCAGTTCCTGATGAATTAATCCCACGGGAAGTTGATGGAAAAATAATTATGCGAGCGCGTTCAACTGTTCTTTCGCAAGCTGTTCATCATGCAACGGAGCACCGAGCACAACTTGTGGCAGCACTAGAAGCTAATGGATATACCGATATTAATTTAGATGATTTTGATGTGTGGGGTTATGCCGGTCCTATTGGGGAATAGCTTTTAAATTCCTGCTGCATGTCCATCTGAGCGCGGATCTGAACCAAAAGCAAAACTGCCGTTAGGTAAAACTTCAAGAACTTGAACCGATGAGGCATGTCCGTATGGCGGAAGAACTTTAATTTCATGACCACGGGCTTTGAGATCGGCGATTACATCATCACCAAATCGAGATTCAATCGCCAGAACACCTTTTACTTCTTCGTTAACGGCCGACATCGAAGGATCTGAAAGGTGCATCCAGCGCGGAGCTTCGGCAACTTCTTGAACTGACATCCCTTCATCAATTAAGCCAGTAACTAATTGGAAATTAGTTTGTACTTGCACATTTGCACCTGGAGTTCCGCCCACATATTTAAGGGATCCATCTGGATTAGTCACCGTAAAAGCTTGAAGTGTGTGCGCTGGACGCTTGCCGGGCACAATAAAGTTTGGTGAAGCGGGATCCAAGTTAAAGCCAGTCAAACGATTATTAAGAATCATTCCTGTACCAGGAACTACCCATGAAGCGCCAAAACCGTGGAATACCGATTGAATCCAAGAAACGGCATTTCCTTGGCTATCTGCGACTAAAAAGTAGGTTGTATCGCTGCCTTCGGTGGGGCTGAGATTTTTATTATCTGCATGCGCCATATCGATTCCAGTGGCACGAGAAGTTATATGGGCAGGGTTAAGAATGGATTGAACATCAACCGGGATAAATTCGGGATCAGAGATAATCGAATTACGATCAGTGAAGGCGATCTTTTTAGCTTCGACCTGCATGTGTAACCAGTCCGCAGTACTCATTGTTGATTTATCGAAAGTGTTTGCAATTAATAACTGCTCCATCAAAATCATGCCCTGTGTTGGTGGTGGATTTCCATGGACTTCAAAGTTGCGGTATTTAATTGATAGAGGTGCAGATACACGCGTTGTGTGAGATTTTAGATCCTCGGCATTAATCCAACCATCGGTACCCGCAGTAATTTTCTGGGCAATTGATCCGCTATAAAAAGCTTCGCGTCCACCTTTAACGATTTCTTCTAATACCCACGCCATATCTTTATTTGTGACGATTTCGCCTAGAGCAAGGTCAGGGGATAGACCCAAAGATTTAAATAATTGCGTGTCGGGAAATTGCTGCAGGTGCATTTTAATTCGACCGATGAAACCTTCATTTGCCGGAAAACCATCGCGCGCATAAGCAATTGCTGGTGCCAGAATTTGGGCCATCGGTAATTTTCCATACATTTCGTGTGCAGTAAACCAACCCGATACAACGCCTGGAACCGTTGCTGCTTTATATCCGTGCATATCTATCTCTGCGCCAAAAGCTGCACGGTCTGCTGCATGTGGAGCTTCACCTGAACCGTTAAAAGCTAAATTTTCTTTAGAGGCGCCATGATGTGTTACAAGAAAAAGATCACCGCCGAGGCCAGAAGCCCCGGGCTCTACAACGCTAATCACGGCAGAGAGTGCGATACCGGCATCGATAAAAGAGCCGCCGGCTTGCAGAATTTGTATGGCAGCCGAGACGGCAAGTGGCTGAGATGCTGCAGCCCCGCCGTTCTTGGCATAGACGATTCCGCGGTGGGTATTTGTACGGTTCATGGGTTCACCCTATTGGAGGCTTTTAACGCGGGTAGTTAAATCCCGTGCTCACGGCTATTGTTCAACCTCTAGTCGATAGTTTGAGGGGGCACACAGCGAGTGATGAGTCAGCTCACTACCGCCACCCCTGAGCGCGTCGAAGGGCGCTCGCCATCTCGAATGGCGTGGGAGCGCATCAAGAAGGACAAGACGGCCAAAGTTTCAGGCGCGATCATTCTATTTTTTATTATCTTGGCGATCCTGGCCCCAATTTTTACTTGGTTCCTGCACACAACCCCCGATGCATTTCATACCGATGCTTTAAACCAAGAGTTTGGAACTCAACCTCTGGGGCGAATGGGCGGAGTGTCAGGGGCGCACTGGTTTGGTGTTGAGCCACGCACGGGCCGCGATGTTTTCTTGCGCTTTGTTTTCGGTGCGCGAACCTCACTCATCATTGCTTTGGCGTCAACTGCGGTAGCCACAATTTTAGGCGTTGTCATCGGTTTAGTCTCCGGTTTCTTTGGCGGAAAGACCGACCTGATTCTTTCTAGAACTATGGAAATTGTTCTCTCATTCCCATCAATCCTTTTTGCGCTCGCTGTAATGCCTGTGCTTGAAAATGTTTTTCAGAGCTGGGGCTTGCCAGAAGGAAATGGAACGCGCATTCCCGTCATGATCTTTATCTTGGCGATGTTTGGTTGGCCCTACATTGGCAGAATTGTGCGCGGACAAGTTATCTCTTTGAGAGAGCGCGAATTTATTGAAGCTGCACGCGCTTTGGGTGCTTCACGCATGCATTTAATTTTCCGCGAAATTCTTCCCAACCTTTGGGCACCGATCTTGGTGACAGTGGCATTAAATATTCCTACATACATCACGGCCGAAGCTGCCCTAACTTTCTTGGGCGCCGGCGTAATCGATCCAACATCAGACTGGGGCGCAATGCTTTTAGCATCTGTACCTTTCTATTCAGTAGATCCGATGTTTACTTTCATTCCAGGTTTTGCTCTATTTATGCTAGTTCTGTCATTTAGTTTGTTCGGTGACAGCATTCGAGACGCACTCGACCCACGGAGTTCCCGATAGAACATATGACTATCGGGATACATAGCTAGACCTATTAGGAAGGGTTCAAATGAAACTAAAAAGCAAAGTGATTGCTGCGGTTGGAGTGCTTGCACTTGCTGCCACTGCCGTTACTTTCATTAATCCAGCTTCAGCTGCAACTCCTGCTTCTTGGAACGGTCCCGTACCCGCACAAGCAGGCGCAGTAAAAGGTGGAACTGTAACAATTATCAACCAGGGCGATTTTGAGCACCTTGATCCAGCACGTAACTATGTTGGTGGAACTCTAGATTTCTATCGCCTGTTCGTTCGTACACTCACTTCAGTTCGTACCGTTAAAGGCGTATCTGAGTTGGTTCCTGACTTAGCAGCAGATCTTGGTACTACAAAAGATGGCGGACAGACTTGGGTATTCAAGTTGCGTTCAGGCATCCAGTACGAAGATGGCTCACTCGTTACATGTGATGACATTAAGTATGGCGTAGCTCGCTCATACGAAGATGGAACACTTGATGGTGGACCAACGTATGCTCAGGATCTATTAGCTAACAACAATGGTTACAAGGGTCCATACACCACTCCAACTAAAGATCTTGAGAGTGTTGTCTGTGCTGCTGATGGTTCAACCATCACTTTTAACTTAGCTAACAAAGTTCCTTACTTTGGTTATGTCACAACTTACGGTGCATTTTCACCAGTGCCTAAGTTGAAGGACACAAAGCAGAACTACGATCTACGTCCTATCTCAACTGGTCCTTACAAGATTGAGTCATACGATCGTGGAAAGCAACTTACTTTGGTACGTAATAAGTACTGGGATGCAACAACAGATCCAATTCGTTGGAACTACCCAGACAAGTTCGTAGCTAAGTTTGGTTCAGATCAGAACGTTATTGAAAACACTTTGATCTCTAACTCAGGTGAAGCTAAGACTTCACTATCTATGGACACTAACATCATCACAAACCTACAAAAGGTTTCAACTGATGCTCAGTACAAGTCACGCTTCTTCCCAATTGCATCTCCATATGCGCGTTACTACACAATTAACGTTGATACCGTTAAGGATGTAAACGTTCGTAAGGCGATTCAGTGCGCATTTGACTTCAAGCAGATCTTGATTGCTGCTGGCGGAACTGCTGCTGGAACAATTAATCCATCAACAATTCCTTCAAACGTTAAGGGTGCTTACCGTCCATTTACTGTTTGTGATCGCGATCCTGTAAAGCATCCTGAAGCACAAGTTGCTAAAGCTAAGGCTTACCTTGCTAAGGCCACAGTAAAGAAGACAAATATCATCCTTGCTTACCGCGATAAGGGTGTAGAACCACAACGCGCTGCAGCTCTACAACAAGAGCTACAAGCAGTTGGATTTACTGTGACTATGTCAAAGTATCCACGCGCTGGTTATTACTCACAGGTCGGAAAGCGCGGAGTACCAAATGAGCCAGATATCGTCCAAGCATCTTGGGCATATGACTGGGCTGCAGCCTCTGGTGTTGTGTATGCATTATTTGATGGTCGCACAATGACTCCAACTGATGCACGACAGAACTACAGCCGTGCTAACTTCCCTGACTTAACTGCATTGTTTATCAAGGCAGACAAGTCACCAACTGCTGTCCAGGAAAAAATTCTTGGCGACATTGAACAAAATCTTGTTCAAGTTAAGGCAGCACACTTGAACATCTACTTCGAGAACTCTGCATTCATGGCAGGTTCTGGTCTTGGTGGCCTACAGATTGATGGTGGATTCTCTACCCTCAGTCCATTAGGCGCTTGGGTTAAGAAGTAAGAAAATAGTATTGATGAGCGGTGGCAATAAAATGCCACCGCTCATCAATTTCAAACTTTAAAAAAAGGATTATAAAAAATGTTCAATTACCTAGTACGACGCATTCTCAGCGGCGTCGTTGTCTTAGGGATTGTTTCTGCCATCGTTTTTGGTATTTTTTATATTCTTCCCGCTGACCCTGCACGTCTTTCGTGCGGTAAAACTTGTTCCGAAGAGTTAATCCTAAAAATTCGCCACACTTTAGAACTAGATCAAACGTTGCCCGTTCAATACGGCCGCTATGTCAAAGGTATTTTTGTCGGCCGTACTTATCTCAAAGGCACACCTGCTGAACTTAAATGCTCTGCGCCATGTCTTGGTTACTCATTTCAAACTAATCAACCCGTAACACAACTTCTAAAAGATAGATTGCCTGCAACGGCATCGATTGCCTTTGGTGCCTCAATTTTATGGTTACTCATTGGTCTATCAAGCGGAATTATCTCCGCGCTTCGAAGAGGAACGTGGGTAGATAAACTCTCGCAAGGAGTTGCGCTAGGTGCGGCCTCGCTACAGATATATTTTGTCGGTTTAGTTTTACAGTTCATTTTTGTTAATAAATTAGCGTGGTTACCTACTCCGGGCTACTCATCGCCCCTGCATTACCCACTGGATTGGGCCAAGCAAATGGCCTTGCCATGGATTACTTTGGCTTTCTTGTTATCCGCAATTTATTCTCGATTAACTCGTGCCGGGATGATCGAAATCATGGGTGAAGATTACGTACGTACTGCACGCGCGAAGGGCTTGGGTAACAGAACTATTAAATTGAAGCACGTCTTGCGCGGAGCAATTACACCGATTGTCACCGTCTTTGGTCTGGATTTAGGTGGTTTATTGGGTGGTGCGGTTATCACTGAATATGTATTTAATATTCCAGGACTGGGCAAGCTTTCAACGGACGCGGTTTCTAATCTAGATTTACCAGTAATTACTGGAACCGTTATTTTTTCAGCTTTCTTTATTATCGTTGCAAATATATTAGTGGATTTGCTCTACGCAGCCCTTGATCCAAAGGTGCGTATCCAATGAGTAAATTCCTAGAGGTCAATAATCTTTCAATTAGTTTTCCTACCGAAGACGGTGTTGTTAAAGCTGTAGACAACATGTCCTTTTCACTCGAAAAGGGAAAGACACTGGGTATCGTTGGTGAGTCTGGCTCCGGAAAGTCTGTAACAAGCCTTGCAATTCTAGGATTACACAAAGGCAGCACAGCTGAAGTCAGTGGTCAAATTCTTATCGATGGCCAAGATATTAATGCAATGGCAGAAAACCAAGTTCGATCTTTGCGCGGAAAACTCATGTCAATGATTTTCCAAGATGCTCTGGCAGCTTTGCATCCTTATTACACCGTTGGAAATCAAATCGCCGAGGCTTATTTAGTGCACAATAAAGTTTCAAAGTCAGAGGCAAAAAAGCGAGCTATTGAAATGCTGGATCGTGTTGGAATTCCAGAACCACAAAAGCGTGTCGATGATTATCCGCACCAATTTTCAGGCGGAATGCGCCAGCGGGCAATGATCGCTATGGCGCTCTCGTGCAACCCATCATTATTAATTGCCGATGAACCAACTACTGCGCTAGATGTAACGGTTCAAGCTCAAATTATTGATTTATTGCGCGATTTACAGAAGGAATTTAATACGGCAATTATCTTGATCACTCACGATTTAGGTGTGGTTTCTGAAACTGCCGATGACATTTTGTTGATGTATGCCGGTAAAGCTATCGAATATGGAACGGTGCGCGATGTTCTTCAAAAGCCGCAGCATCCATATGGGTGGGGACTTTTGACCTCGATTCCACGTTTAACTGGTGATCCAGAAAAGAGTTTGGCAGCAATTCCAGGTACACCACCATCTCTGATCTCGGTTCCTTCTGGATGTGCATTTCATCCACGTTGTTCATACGTGAAGCAAGTTGGCACAGCGTGCTCCTCCTCAATTCCAGATTTACTTCCAGTCAGTGCAGGTGCACATCACCTTGTGCGCTGTCATTTAGACACTGCAGCTCGCGAAGAGATCTTTAGAAGTCAGGTGGCACCGAACTTATGAACAGCATTTTAAAGGTAGAAGGGTTAACTAAACATTTCCCTGGTAACAAGCACTCGCTATTTGGTAAGCGCGATGTGGTGCAAGCTGTTGATGGAATTTCTTTTGAAGTTGCTAAAGGTGAAGCTATTGGTTTAGTAGGTGAATCTGGTTGCGGTAAATCGACAACTGGTCGTCTCATTACTCGATTGCTGGAACCAACTGCTGGCACGATTGAATTCGATGGAAAAGACATTACACATTTATCAAATGCTCAAATGCGTCCAATCCGCGCAGACTTACAAATTATTTTCCAAGATCCTTATGCTTCACTTAATCCACGACATACCGTTGGAACAATTGTGGCATCGCCATTTCGCATTGGCGGAGTAGAGCCAGAGGGCGGAACTAAAAAACGGGTACAAGAACTGTTAGAAATCGTGGGATTAAATCCAGAGCACTACAACCGTTACCCACATGAGTTTTCTGGTGGACAACGCCAGCGCATTGGTATTGCACGAGCATTAGCGCTTAGGCCTAAGTTGATTGTGGCCGATGAGCCGGTATCTGCTCTGGATGTATCCATTCAAGCTCAAGTGATTAATTTATTGAAGGATCTACAAAAGCAATTTGATATTGCCTTTATCTTCATTGCTCACGATCTTGCAGTTGTTCGTCACTTCGCTCAGCGCGTGGCCGTAATGTATTTAGGTAATATCGTAGAAATTGCCGATCGAGATACGTTGTATAGCAACCCTAAGCACCCTTACACAAAAGCCTTGCTCTCTGCAGTTCCAGAAGTTGATCCAGATGCCGTTGGTTCTCGCGAGCGGATTCGTTTGACTGGCGATGTTCCGAATCCAATTAATCCACCTTCGGGCTGTCGCTTTAGAACGCGTTGCTGGAAAGCTCAAGATATTTGTGCAAACAGTGCACCAGCCTTATTGCACATTGGCACATCTCAGGTCGCTTGTCACTTCCCTGAGTAACAATCACCTACTTAAATGTAGCGAATTCGCAATTTTCCGAAGCTTCTAATTCAAGTAAACGGTTCCATTTAGCATTTCGTTCAGCACCATGAGTGGAACCAACTTTTATTTGGCCAGCTCTCCACCCAGTCGCTAGATCTGCCAACCAAGAATCTTCAGTCTCGCCGGACCGGGCCGATACAACCGTATTAAAACCGGCAGTTTGGGCTTGCTTAAGCACTGAGTGAGTAGATGTGACAAGTCCATTTTGATTAGCTTTAATCAGAATTGCGTTTGCGGAGTTTTCATTAATTGCTTTTTGTAGTCGGGTCGAATTAGTAGTCAATAGATCATCACCCAAAATTTGTAATTCTTGTGGGGCGACGGCACAAAATGAGTTCCAAGCGTCCCAATCATCTTCGGCGAATGGGTCTTCGATGGAAATTATAGGAAAATTTTTTACTAATTTTAAGTTGTACTCCACAAATTCAGAACTAGAAAAGTTGCTACCAGCATTTAACAAGTTATAGGAAGAGCCATTAAAGAATTGAGTTGATGCTATATCAAGTGCAAGTGAAACTTCCGTACCAACCTTTAAGCCAACCGTCTCAATAGTTTTCATAACAAACTCACAAGCCGATTCGATTGACCTGAATGGAATACCCAGACCGCCCTCATCTGCTACGAGATGTGTAATTTTCCCTGCTTGGTTTCCAAGTTTCGCCGCCATTTCTCGGACTGCAACAACCCATGAAATTGCCTGAGTAAAGGAAGTGGCACCAGTTGGAACTATAAGAATATCTTGGATGTCTAAAGTTCGATTGGCGTGTGCGCCTCCCGAAAGAATATTGACCATTGGCATTGGTATGAGCAATTTTCCAGTAGGTTGGAAATATCGAACTAGCGAAGTTTTATTGACATGTGCACTTGCAATTGCCCCCGCTAACGAGGTAGCAAGAGTTGCGTTAGCTCCTAAATTCTGGTGATTTTCACTTGGGTCAAGGCGAATTAAAGCTTCATCAATTGACACTAGGTCGATAGTTTTACCGACAAGAGCAGGGGCAACTATGGAATTAATATTTCTTACGGCCAGATTAACCGACTGACCAGAGTAAAATCGATTAGCAATTTCATCCCTGTTATCGCGCAACTCAAAAGCCTCATGTATTCCCGTAGATGCTCCAGATGGAACTCGTGCAGTGTGGGAACTTCCATCCTCTAGGGATATTGAGGCAGCAACTGTCGGTTTTCCACGGGAATCTAAAACTTGATATCCGATTACTTTGGTTATTTTCATCGCGCACCCAGATCAAAAAGCTCACGGGCATCGGTAATAAGTGATTCGGATAGCACTCGTTTAGTGTAAACCTGTAGCTTTTTCTGTTGGGCGGCATTCAAATAATTTACAGGTGACTTTCCTTCAACTCGGGCAAGGGCAATGAGTGATGTGTGTAAGGCGAGGGAGGGGGAGATGGCATGCGAATCCTCGTATTCATCCAAAAAAGTTTTTGCGAGCAAGCTCAATTGATGTGCGCTTTTAGCATCTTCGGCGCGAAAGAACTTACACAGAAGGTGCGCCACAAGAAAAGCGAGATCAAAAACTGGATTACCGATATGCATTACCTCAAAGTCCAGAACATAAACCTGACCGACAGGTGAAACCATTATATTTTTTGGCGAGAAGTCACCATGGACAATAGTGGTGTGTTGGGTTTCAAGTTCTAGAATTAATCCTGCTATCACTGACTCGAGTAGTGGATTTCTTTTAGAAACAAAGCGATAGAAGGGATCCACACGCAGCTGTTCAAAAAGCGTATCTTCTTTAAATTGAGAAATCTCTTTTGGATTATTTTCACCGAAAAGATGCCACGTCGCAAGAGTATGGCCCAGCTCTTTAGCCACGTTTAATTCAATTATGCCATCCAATAAATCGGTTTTCCAGACGGTGCTATTGATCTCTACTCGATTCATAATTAAGACAAATTCAATGGGGTCGATAAAAACTAAGTTTGGCACTTGTTCTGGGCTCAGCTTATGAAAAAGTAGTAAGGCATCAGCTTCAACAATTGCCCGTCGTGGGTCGGCTTCCCATAGCTCTGCGACCTTTAACTGAGGCAATGCTTGCTTCAAAACCATCGCTCGATTATCTGTAGTAACCGATAGCACGGTATTAGAAACACCACCGGTGAGAATTTCAATAATTACCTTTTCGTCTGCATGGATGACGCCATGTTCAACTAAGTAAGGTATTACTGATTCTTCATTGAGTAGTTCCAATAGCTTGCGCCCTCCTTTACTGATTGCATTTCAGCGTGAGTAATGTGTAATTGCTTCCCAATCCCATTGAATGCCAAAACCAGCCTCAGTGCTCAATATCGCCTTTCCATTTCTAATTTCGATTGGCTTGAGCAGTAAATGATGGAATAAATCGATCTCATAGCGTGGGTCTAAGTATTCTAAGCCGCCCGGGTAGAGATTAGGGGTGGCAGCAGCTAATTGAGAATGAATCTCGGTATGGATGTGAGTTGCGAAAGTCTTACCCTTTTGATGCGCATAGTTTGTAGCTTTCAGAAACTCATTAACGCCACCAATAACAAGGGCATCGATCCTTAATATATCGGTCTGGTTGTAATAAAGGACTTGTTCGGCCATCTTGGAAGAGGCTAATGATTCTCCAAAGGAAACAGGTACTCCAGTGGCTTCTCGTAGGGCTATTGCAGCTACGCCCTCAGATTCAAGAAATGGATCTTCAACAAATGAAATATTGAACTCTTTAATCAAATTAACCCGAGCTATTGCATTATCTAAAGTTTTTAAAGTCCTGAATGCATCTAGAGCGATTAATGGCTTATCACCAACTTTATTTCTTAAGGTTCTCAACCGATTGGCATCGCGCTCGGGTGTATCCGCACCCATCACAATTTTGAAAGAGTTTATGCCGCGACTTAACGCATAATCTATTTCCTCACCTAACCCAGTTTCATCTTTCCCGTAGTGATAACCAATAACCGAATAAATCGGTACTTCTGATGCTGTTGACCCCAACATCGTTGCCACGCTTTTTCCTGCTCGTTTTCCGGCGATATCGTGAAGTGCGATATCTACTGCACTAGCTGCAGAGGTAACCGAACCGTGCTCAGCTGATTGCCAATTAAAGCCAAGAATCAATCTACGAATCTCATCTGGTGATTCAGCGGTTTGCCCAATTGCAACTGGTGTCATGACGTCATCAATTATTTTCGACATTGGTAGTCCGCGGCTATAGCAGTACCCAACACCAACAATTCCGTCTGAAGTTGTAATTTTTACGACCGAATAAGTTCGATGTGTAATGCGCGCCGAGCCGACTGCAAGCGGGGCCGAAAGCGGAACTCTAGTTTCGAAAGTTTCTATCGAGCTGATTAGGTCCACAATTGTGAAGTCTATATAGTTGATTAAGTCACCGTCAACTGTTTACAATGAAACCATTAATCGATCCAAACGAGCGAAATGAGTTACACATGAAGGTACTTCTATTTGGTGGCACACGATTTATGGGTCGATATGTGTTGAAAGCATTACTGGCTCAAGGCGCCGAAGTAACTATCGCTAATCGTGGGACGAGAGATGCTAATCCAGGTGCGACTAACGTTGTTTGTGATCGCTCGCAACCTGGCTCGCTAGAGCAGTTTGCCAACTCAAAATTTGATGTCGTCATAGATTTTTCAGCCTATGCCTCTGCCTGGGTGGAAGAGGCCGGTAATTTTTTTGCGAATAAAATCGAGAAATATATATTTATTTCAACTGGAGCCGTTTATACGTCAAGCAATATTTTTCCGATAACTGAAGATTTTCCTAAAGGTCCACCCCACCCATTTGCTGATTATGCGCGAGAGAAAAGCCGCTCCGAAGCATTGCTTCTAGAGTTTAGTAATAAGGGTTTTTTTGCATCAACAGCTTGTCGATTGCCTTTTGTTATGGGACCTGAAAACTATGAAGATCGCGAGTCTTTTGTATTTAGCCGGCTACTAAAAGGCACACCACTTCTGCTTGGTAATGGCGGTAAATCAATTCATTCATTTGTTTATGCGGGGGATGTTGCCGATGCAATAGTCGCCATAATGAACGCTGGCAAAACTGTCGATAAGCAGGCTTTCAATATTGCCACGCAACAAGCCACGACATCGCGTGGATTTGTTGAATTGGCTGCCAAGGTCTGCAAAAAAGAAGCAAAATTACTGTCATATAACCCCGATGATTTTGCTCTTGATGTAGCAAATTTTGATTTACGAAATGTTGCTTTCCCATTTCCAGAAAATAATGGATACCTCGGTTCTGAAAAAATTAAGGAAACTATTGGATTTGAACCACAGCATGATCTACTCCGGATGTTAGAAATTTACTATGAGTGGTGGATGGCAAAGGGTGATCTAGCGCCTAAAACAAATGAATTAGAACAACGAATTTTAGATAAGCTCATATCTTAAAAAATTGCGTTCAATTAGCCTTTAGTAATTTCGCACTCCCGATAAAACTTGCCCCAAAAGGCAGTAGCGGCAAGATGCAGGCGTTAAAAGCATGATAAACATCGGGTTTTCCTGACCACGTGAATGAGGTTACTTCTTGATTGGCATTTAACTCATGATGCCATGACCCGTATTCATTATCGATAACATGCTCTTGAATGTAACTCCACCAGAAGAAATAGTCTTCAAGGTATTTACCTTCTCCGGTAACTTTCCATAAGGTAAAAGCGGCCATAACAGCCTCAGCAGCAACCCATTGCATACGTGATTTCACGACGGGTTTCTTATTCCAGTCAAGAGTGTAAACAAATCCGGGGAAGCCGTCAGCTGCCCATCCATCGTTCTTACCAATTTCGTATAGTGCGCGGGCACCTTCAAGAATCCAACTATGTTCTTCGGAGTTCGGGGGCATGCATAACCCAATTTGTAAAATTAAACGCGACCATTCGAATAAGTGACCAATTGTTATACCAAAAGGTCGGAAAGGATCGGCGGGGTTCTCGCTATTAAAATCCTTAAGAACTTTCCATTGTGCGTCAAAATGTTCAGGAAGCATCCACTGATTATTTCGCGCAAATACATCAACGGCTTGCATACATATTTCATAAGCCTGATCCCTAAAAACAGGTTTTCCGGTTGCCTCGAAAGCTGCAGTCAGCGCCTCGACTGCATGCATATTGGAATTTATTCCGCGGTATGAATCAAGCGTCGTAAAATCTTGGTCCCAATGATTATTCATCATCCTGTGATGCCCATCCCAGAAATATTTTTCAATAATTTTTTCTGAGTAATCAAATAGCTCTTGAGCGCCGGCAACATCTACTTCGCGTGCAGTAGTTGCTGCTAAGAGTACAAACATATGGTCATAGGCAAATTTACTTTTACTCAATGGTTTACCATTTATGTCTATCGAATTATAGAAACCACCTACGGCCTTATCGCGGAAAAGGTTGCTGAGTGAATCTACGCCGTGCTGAACAAGGTTTTTACAATCGGCTAATTCCATCAAGTGGCTCAACCCAAATACTTGAATTTTCCTAGCTTGTAAATAGCACTCAAGAGGCTTAGAGGCATCTACTTTTCCAACCTCATTCAAGTAGCCGAAACCACCAGAATTAATTACAGATCCATAAGCAAAATGAAGTAATGAGTTTGACTGTGTAAGCAGAAAACCTTTGTGGTTTGCATCCAAAGTTTGCATTTGAATACGATACTATGATTAATATGGAAAATATTTCACGTGAGCAGGCAGTTGCGCGTGCGTTTTCGCTTCAAGTTTCGCCGCACAGATTTCTCCTAGGAATCATAGGTAAACCAGGTGCTGGCAAATCTACTTTCACTCAGTTCTTGCTGGAGCAGCTATCTAAAGAGTTTGTGGCAATTCTGCCGATGGATGGCTTTCATTTAAGTAATGAAGATTTAAATGCACTTGGCCGTAGAGAGCGCAAAGGCGCCCCCGATACTTTTGATGTCGCAAATTTTGTAAAAACTTTGCACGAAGTTAAATCTGGCATTGGAACTGATATCTATTTTCCGTTATTTGATCGAGCACAAGAAGCATCAATACCGAATGCAGGTTTAATTTCAGCACAAGCACAGTTAGTGATAGTTGAAGGTAACTACCTACTTCATGCGCAAGAAGGTTGGTCTGAAGTTAGGAGCTATTTAGACGAATCTTGGTTTCTTAATATCGATGACCAATTGCGTATTCAACGATTGATAGCCCGCCATATAAGTTTCGGTAAGTCGCCTGAGGATGCAAAGGCGTGGTCAGAGGGAACAGACGAAGCCAACGCACGCTTAATTCAAAATTCAGCCAAGAATGCAAATTATGTGGTTAGGTTAGATTAATTCAAGAAGGTAATATCGCTCCAGCGTTATTGGAGTATGGGAGAGGTAATAGCATGGTCTTGAAAAAAGAATTTGCCGAGTATTTAGCAATTCGAGAAAAGATGAACATGCCAGCCCCATGGGAAATGACAATGGAGGAGTATCGCTTTCGCACCCTGCCTAATCCAGAATTTATTGGGACTCCTGAGTCAATATTTAGTATTGAGCATCGGGTAATTTCAGGGTCAAATGGTTACTTACCAATAAGAATTTATCGCCCTAGCGATGAACCTAATCTTCCAGTAATGCTTTACTTGCATGGCGGTGGCTGGGTTATTGGAAATATGGATGGCTTTGAACCAACAGTTCGTTCCTTATCAAATAAAGGTAACTTTGTAGTCGTTCAGGTCCAATATCAAAAAGCTCCAGAACATCCATTTCCAACACCATTTAATGATTGCTACAGCACACTTGAGTGGATTGTTAAAAATGCGCAGATCCTAAAAATTGATTCAACAAAAATTGGAGTTGGCGGCGATAGTGCTGGCGGAAATCTTGCCGCAGCTGTCGCGATTAAAGCCCGTGATACAGGGTTAGTAGCTCTTGCCTTTCAAATGTTGGTCTATCCATGTACTGGCCATGACGGATCTTTACCAAGCGCCTCAAGTAATGCTGAAGGGTTTGGATTAACTTCTAAAGTAATGCGTTGGTTTGAATCGCAATATGCTCCAACCCAAAAAGAATTAAATAACCCGTATGCATTCCCAGCCGTTTCTAAAGATCTTTCAAAACTTGCTCCGGCAATTGTGGTTACTGCGGAATACGATCCTTTGGCAGATGATGGAAGGTTATACGCAGAATCTCTAGCAAATGCGGGAGTGAACGTAATTTTCAAAGAATATGAAGGTGCTATCCATGGCTTTAATGCTCTTGCAGGTATTGCCCCAGAAATAGCTAACGAAGTGCAGCAATTTTTAGTTGAAGGCATTAAATCTTTCTTATAATTAAGGCTACGATTAATTAGTTCTTAAGCAGCCACACTGCTGCAGATGCACCTTTAGATTTGAAAGCAATAGAGGCGCCTTTCGCCTCTTGTCCAAAGAGCGTCTTTGCAACGCTATAACCGAAACTGCCGATATCAATTTTTGTAGAAACTGCATGTCGAGCAACTAACGTCAGAATTGATTCACCCTTTGATTCGCGAAGGTAAGCAATGAAGTCATCCTCTACAGCTACCCACCGCAATCCACCATTAATGAGGGCATCGTGAGTTTTACGGAGTTCAATTAAATTTTTCACTTGTGCCATAAATTCGAAATCCCACTGGGAGCGATCTTCCCAGTTAATTGTGCGTCGAGAATCTTCGCCCCACGAACCTTCAAGCCCGATTTCGTCTCCGGCAAAAATAGATGGGACTCCCGGATAAGTAAGCATCATCGTCATTGCTGCCACATGTGCGGCTTTATCGCCAAGGACTACTGTTCTAAAACGCGCAGTATCGTGAGAGTCAAGTAGCAACATACTTGCAGTCAAAGATCGCCATGGAACTGAAGCATTGAATTCTTGAATAGATGCAACAAGTTGTGCACCATTTATTTTTGGCATTGCAAAAGGTAGACCTTGGAAACCACCAGTAATCTCAGGATTCTTATTGATCCAATTCCAAAAGGGCCGCATGAATCCTTGGTAATTCATGGCGCCTTGCCAACCTAAACCATTGAGATCACTCGCCTTGAAATCACCGTTTTCGGCGACTAACCACGTATCTGGATTTACTTCCTGCATTGCTTGTCGGATTCCTTGGGCAACTTCTGAATGAAAATTATCTGGGCCTTGAACACCGGTCATATTGCCTACATCGATGCGCCAACCAGCCATCCCAAACTTCGGCGTCAACCATTTCTTAACAATTGAATTCTTAGCACCGTACATAGTTTGGCGAAGAGCTTGTGATGAGTAATTCAATTTGGGCAAAGATTCCAAACCAAACCAACCAACGTAGCCCCATTTAATTTTCTTATCCCAGTAGAAATAACCATGCTCTTTAGATCGTGGATTCTTTTTAGCTTTAGCTAACCAATCGTGGCCTTTACCACAGTGGTTAGAAGTTAAGTCACCCAGAATTCGAATCTTTTTCTTCTTAGCAACAGCAATTAAAGATTGAAAAGCTTTGTCTCCACCGAGGACTGGATCAATATGATCAAAACTTGTGGCGTCATAGCGGTGGTTAGAGCGGGAAGGAAACATAGGAGTGAAATAAATTCCATTGACTCCAAGATCTGACACATGATCTAGATGCTGCTGCACGCCTAGCAAGTCACCACCATATAACTCTTGTCCCGTGAATTTGCTGCGACCGCGGGGTAATTCATTCCAGTCACGAGGATATGCCCAATCTGGTATTTCATTTATTGTTCCCGAACGCGCAAAACGATCGGGGAAAATTTGATAGAACACTGACGAGTGAATCCACTGTGGGTTATCCGGAATTGCCACAATTTGAAAGTCATTATTGCTATGCACGTCATGATCACTTAAACCATATGCATTGAGCCATTCGTACTTGCCATCACCAATGAAAACGAATCGATAGATAGTATGAAGATTATGAATAGTGATCGAAACTTGATACCAGCTCTCAGTGTTGAGCTTTTTCACTCGACTTAATTTGTATGTGCGTGGCTCGGCATCTTCATACACCCGCACGAAAGCTTCTTGAAAAATGTAGTCATTTGGAACGCGGACCTTCAGATTTACTGTGTCACCGATTTTAGGTGCGATATTGCTGACATAGAGTTCACTGCCGTCATGATGGGGGAGCGCTGAGAATTGAATTTTATTTTTCATAAGCTCTGAGCCGCAATTGCGTCATGAACATACTGGGCTAAACCGCGTACCCGTCCATCGTAATATTCTTTAAAGCGCGGATCCTCGATGTACATGATGGCCAATTGCTTTTGCATTTCAATTGAACAATCGTAAAACCATTTCGTGATCGCATTCCGATGCGCTTGAACGGCTTCCTGGGCTTTTGGTGAATTAATTGGGAGGCTATTACCAAAGGCATAGACGAAGAGTTCAGTAGCAGCTTCTTGGTCCACTTTTGCTAATTCAAAGTCAGCTTTTGAATATTTAGCGGTCTTCACCTGCGATTGTCGGTATGCCTCGGTGTCGCCCCAGCGTTCGCGGACTTCTGACTCATGCTCGTTCATTGAGTAAGCATAACTGTGCAGAAATGCGAATGAGGCGATGACATGGAAGAATCTGCAACATGACAACAGTGCTTCTGACAGGTGCCAGTGGATATATCGGTAAACACATTGCTCTAAAACTTCTAAATGAGGGTTATACGGTGCGCGCCTCTGTGCGAAATTTAAGTAAAGGCGAAGAAGTTTGGGCGGCAGTTAAGTCACACCTAAATAGCAGCGTTAACCTTGCAGCAGTTTTAACTTTTGTTGAACTCGACTTAGAAAAAGATGCTGGTTGGGATGAGGCCTTAAAGGGAATAGATGTACTGATGCATACCGCGTCTCCTTTTCCATTGGCTTCGCCAAAAGATGAGAATGATTTAATTAGACCTGCAGTTGATGGCACATTGCGCGCCCTGAAAGCTGCACATAAAGCCGGCGTGAAGCGCGTTGTGCTGACATCCTCAGTTGCCGCAATTTATGGAAATGATTTGCCAGAGGGTAAAAGTGAATTCGATGAAACTATGTGGACAGATGTTACCCACCCAATTGGTCGAATGGCATATACAAAATCGAAAACACTGGCGGAAAAAGCTGCATGGGATTACATCAAAATAGATGCACCAGAAATCGAATTAACCACCATTAATCCAGTACTAGTACTAGGCGCCCCACTCGATCTTAATTTTGGTGCTTCAGTTTCTGTCATTGAGAGAATTTTGAAAGCTAAAGATCCAATGGTTCCTGATTTAACTTTTTCTATTGTTGATGTAAAAGATGTAGCAGAAATGCACGTAAAAGCGCTGAGCATTGAGGCAAGCAAGAACGAGCGTTTCTTAGCTAGCTCTCGAGCTATTTCATATATTGAAATTGCACAAATTCTTAAGGCGGCATACCCAAAGCGCAAAATTGTGACCATGAAAGCCCCAACGTTTATTATTAGAATTTTGGCGCTATTTGATAGCGATATCAAAGCAATACTTCCATCGCTTGGCGATACGACTGGCGTAAGCAATAAAAAAGCTCAATCAAAGCTGGGGATTTCATTTATACCTGTTGATAAAAGTATTACTGAAACCGCTGAATTCCTTATTCAGAATGGTCGCTAGAGGAGTTTTAAGGTGAGATTTATAATCTTCGTCATCGACGATTTATCGGGATCGGGTACGCCAGAAGAAATGGTTGCAATCGATGCATTTAACGCTAAATTGCAAGCTAATGATCAGTTGTTATTTGCTTGCGGACTTTCATCACCTGAAAATGGAAATGTTATTGATAATCGCAAGGATGCCAATATCAATACAGGTAAACCATTGTTTGAAGCCAAAGAAACCTTCAGTGGTTTTTGGTTAATCAAAGCTGATGACCTTGAAGCCGCACGCATACTGGCTTTTGAGGGTTCTAAAGCTTGTAACCGAAAAGTTGAACTGCGTCCACTGCATGGATAAGCATTTTGAGCGAATTCTCAGCAAACACTGTTAATCAGCTTGATCCTTATCAAGATATCTCGACTAGATTCGCTGAATGGAAAATACTCAGGATCACTTACACAAGGCTTTTCGCGATAATCGCTTATTGGTCAAAGTCCCACAAGTAACGATCTATTTTTGGATTATCAAGGTCCTATGCACAACCGTCGGTGAGACTTTTGCTGACTTTCTCAATACCACCCTTGGCTTTGGTCTTAATGGTACGACATTTGCAACTGTAATCGCTCTTGCAATAGTTTTGTATTTTCAATTCCGTTCAAAAACCTACAGGCCAGCCCTCTATTGGCTCGCTGTAGTTTTAATAAGTGTTGCAGGTACGCTTTTCACCGATAATTTAACGGATAACTTCAATGTTTCACTTCTGACCTCAAGTGTTGTTTGGGGAATACTTTTAGCGCTGACTTTCATTGCTTGGTATGTATCAGAGAAGACGCTATCAATACACAGCATTTACACCAACAAACGTGAGACGTTTTATTGGCTCACAATTTTGTTCACATTTGCACTAGGTACAGGCGTTGGTGATTTAGTCGCCGAACGATTTGACCTCGGGTATGGGATCTCCTTCTTTATTTTTGCTGGAGTGATTGCAGCTATAAGTATTTTATGGAAATTAAATTTTATTAACCACGTCTTAGCATTCTGGGCTGTCTATGTTGTAACCCGGCCACTTGGTGCAGCTATTGGTGACCAAATGGCCCAAAATGATCCGAAATATGGTGGTTGGGGTCTTGGTACAACTAAAACCAGCATTATTTTCCTTTCTGCAATTCTAGTATTGGTAACCTACCTTGTGACAACAAAAAAGGACCAAATTAATCTAGAGGAGAAGAATGTTTCACTCACTTAGCGGCGGCGATATTGCCTTAGTCGTATCTGTTTTCCTAGCGTGTGCCGTTGAAGCCGTTGAAGCGGTAACAATTATTTTGGCAGCTGGGCATTCTCGCGATTGGAAGTCGGCTTTTCAAGGAGTTATTTCTGCCCTCGTTGTTCTTGCTGCATTAATTATTGTCCTAGGTCCAAGCATTGATAAATTGCCAAAGAGCACGCTGCGGCTCGCCGTTGGGGGATTGCTGCTTGTGTTTGGAATGCAGTGGCTGCGAAAAGCAATTTTACGAGCCAGTGGGTTTAAAGCTTTGCACGATGAAGAGAAAATATTTAAAGAAGAGGTTGCTGCGGCAGAAAAAGTTGCCAAAGTTTCACACTTTGTTGTTGGTGATTGGTATGCATTCACGCTGGCTTTTAAAGGAGTGCTACTAGAAGGTCTCGAAGTCGTTTTCATCGTTGTCACATTTGGAATTATTCAAAAAGGCTCAAACCCGCAAGCGTTTAAATTGGCGGTATGGGGCGCCGCACTAGCTGTAATTATTGTGGCAATTGCTGGCTTTGCCGTTCATAAGCCATTGTCTAAAGTTCCAGAAAATACAATGAAATTTATTGTTGGAATACTGCTTACCTCTTTTGGAATTTTCTGGGGCTCCGAAGGTGCTGGTGCCACTTGGCCGCATTCAGATCTCTCACTGCTTGGAATTATTC
>Ga0194052_1000615_pt1 | contig 21957 bp, 19 predicted proteins | sample SepL226m_MetaG_FD_160117 | JGI IMG/M metagenome (GOLD analysis project Ga0194052, IMG submission 160117) | Anoxic zone freshwater microbial communities from boreal shield lake in IISD Experimental Lakes Area, Ontario, Canada - Sep2016-L227-6m | ecosystem: Environmental > Aquatic > Freshwater >...
GAGTTACCCAGAGGGGGACTTGAACCCCCACGTCCTTACAGACACCAGATTTTGAGTCTAGCATGTCTACCAATTCCATCATCTGGGCATATAGTGAATGTATAATGTATAGTGTATAATGTATAATGTAGGATTTTTTTGTTTTTACAGTTCTAGCATGCCTGCCTGCCGGTAGGCGGGTCTACCAATTCCATCATCTGGGCATAATATTGAATGACGATGTGGGCACTTTTATGAAAATCAAAGTAAAAATCAATTGATTTTTGTACAAAATTAGGTACATATCAGAGGATGAGGAATACTTCATCAATCTTTTATACGATAATCTTTTGTACAAATGGATTTGAACAAAGTGATGATTATTGGAAGAGCAACAAACAATTTACAGGTAAAGACTATCGAAAGTAGTGGAACTCCTGTGGTGAATTTTACTGTGGCTACCAATAGAAAGTTTAAAAACAAAGATGGTAATGTCCTAGAAGATGCAGAGTATCACAGATGTGTTGCTTATGGTAAATGAGCTGAAGTACTTTCTAAGTATCTTACTAAAGGAAAAAGAATTTATATAGAAGGAAGGTTGAGAACAAGAAAATGGCAAGATAGTGAAGGAAATGATAAATTTTCTACAGAAATTATTGTAGATAACTTCATTTTCTTAGATCCTAAAGGACAAGAATCTGATGATGATCATTTGTTAGATGTTCCTCATTTGGATACTCCAGATGACGATGATGTTCCTTTCTAGATTCAATCGTATAGATTGTGTCTCATTATAGCCCTTGATCGCATATTCTTGAGGCATATTTCTTGCCCCTTAGCTTTATTTGTTTGTATATAGTGATAATGGTATTTAGAAGAAGATTTGGTAATTTTTTGCTGGATGTATTTGATATGGTTTCCTTCCTCATCTTTGTATGATGAATAGTTTTGTTTATAAGATTTTTTGTTGCCAATCCTTATACAGTTGTTGGAGCGAGTATGTCTCCTACCTTCGTAGAAAATGATTTTATTGTTGTAGATAAAATTACTCCTAGATTTGGTCAACTCACCAGATGAAATGTTATTGTCTTTGTCCCTCCTGGTAAGACCATCCCTTATATCAAAAGGATTGTTTGACTGCCTGGGGAAACAGTGAAACTTGTAAATAATTGAGTGATGATTTGTTCGGGAACGCCTCAAAATTGTTTTACTCTCAATGAATCTGGATATCTTGATGCTTCGATCAAAACGGAGGCGAGATGTGGTGTAGATACTTTTACTGTCGGTACTTGAGGATATTTTGTTATGGGAGATAATAGGTGATTTTCGACTGATTCTCGTTGTTGTTTTGGACTGGATTGTTATCCATGATCTAGTTATGTCGTGCCATATAATAATATCATTGGGAAAGTATATGTTAGATTTTATCCTAATTTCAGTGCCTTTTAGTCACTAACAGCTTGCTATGAAAATCTTTTCCAATTTTGATACTCGTTTGAGAAGAGACACGTTTGCTACATATCAAAAAGAATATGGAAAGGACCATGTTATCTGTTTCGGTAGAAGTATGCTTTATCGATGGTACAGAGTTTTTTTCCCTGGACTGATTGTCTTAGCTCTTTCTGGTGCTTGGTTATGGTTCTTTTATCAATGGTTTGCTGGTGCTTATTTTGTCTATGTACTTGTCTTTACCCTTGTGTTGGATATCATTTTTCTTTTCCCTATTATAGGAAGATATATTGATTATAAACAGGACTTTATTATTGTTATCCCTGAGGCATTGATGATGTATGATCAGTGATGACTTCTTAGAAGAAATGTTGTCACGGTAAGTACTAGGGCCATTAAGTCTATTTCAATAAGACAGCATGGACTCTTGTATAGCATGTTCAATAATGGTGATATTATTGTGTTGTCTGAAGGAGATATCACGTATTGAGATGGAGAAATTACGCTTCGTCGAGTTCCTCATCCAGAGAAAAGAAGACAACAAATTATGCAAATAATCGGCATAGATCCTGAGTGATCTGTTCTTTCTTCCTAACCTTTTATTCTCATAGATATATTGATGGCTGATCTCCATATTCCACAGATTCCCTATGATCTTTATGAATCTCCTCAGGAGTTAGTTATTCTCCTTCCTTTATGATGAGTCAAAAAAGAAACTATTTCCTTGGAAATCAAAGATTATAGACTTGTGATTTCTTGAGAAAGAATAAAACCCAAAGTAAAAGATAATCTTATTCCATTGAAAGAAGATTGTTATCGATGAGCAATTTCTCAGTCTATTGATCTTCCTCCTCAGGTCTATTTCGATAAAATTCATAGTAAATTGACGCCAGACAATACCTTGCAGATCATTGTGCCTAAGGCATTAGTGCCAGAAAAAATCGCACTAGAAGTAGAGTATGACAAATAAAATAGCTTGAAGCAGGGAGTTTTAAGTTAAAAGTAGTGAAAAAATGTAGGGGCGAATATCATTCGCCTTTTTCTTATGTCTTATCTTTCACCTTATGTATTGTTAGTAACAAAAAGCCGTTCTCATTCGCTGATTACTTCAATTTTGTTATCAATTATTTTTAATGCAGAATTGTCATCAAGTGCGTAAATAGTTCATTGTATTTTTTGTTTAATTTTTTCTATATTTTCTTTTCTCATTTTTCTGAAGTGCTTTGAATTCAAATGAGGCAAAAAATAAAAATCTACAAAGTTTAATCCAAGTAATTCTTCAGTTTCCAACATATCTTCTTCATATATTTCTTGTGATAGTTTTAATATTAAACTGGGACTTGTTACCATGCTCCCTGCACTAACACCAATATAAACCTTATTCTTTAATAATTCTGGCAATAGTTCTTTTATTCCAGATTTATTGAGACACCTCATTAGATAGTAGGTATTGCCTCCTTCAAAAAATAAGACATCAGCTCTTTCTAAACTTGGCTTCCATATTTTTTCATCAACAGCTGAGATATCGGTAATTTCTATTGATTTAAAATTTTGTTTTTTCAAGTTCATCAAATCAGTAATTAGCCGGTCTTTATTTCCCGTCTCAACATTACTTGCGGTTGGGATAAAAACAATAGTTGTATCTTCAGGTCTCTTGCCTGTTAATTCAAATAGAGCATTAGCAATTGAATCATTTGTAATCCCAGACGATGTCAGTAATAGTTTCATGATAGTTAAAATAAATAAAAAATTTCTTATAATTTATTTCTATTTACTTCAGCTAATAAATATCCACTCGTTATCCCTCGCAAAATAAAGAAAATATAATTGACCATGCTGTCCTCAAATACATGTAGAAACATGCCCATAACTAATAATGCTATTCGTCCTATACATAGACTTCGTCGAACACGATATATGATATTGTTTTTGTCTTGAATCTGTTTTTTGATTTTATTTTGGATCTTTTGTCGTTGCCAGATACAAAATGCTCGGAGGAGAAATCATCGAGTCCCTATATCTAGCATAAGCTGGATATAATAGTTTTCTGGCAGGATGGTCCCGTTGTAATGAACTGCTGGTCACGAAGTCCCTAGTCCGTATCCGCTTGGCTTTTGGATGACGTAGTGAATACTTCCTAGCTTGGCTTGTAAGTGAGCTAGTGTAGAAGTTCCTTTAAATACGCTTAGTCAGATAAGTCCAAGTATTGCAACAATAGCTATGCTTATTGCTATTTTCTTGTGCTGTTTGATCCATTGGATATTGAGGAGGGCAAGTATTACACATCAACCAATCCGAGCTGTTCTCGAAAGAGATAATCCGATTGCAGCTATTCGTAGTGCGATGAATATGCTATTTTGAGCCACTTGTTTGCTCTTAAAAAACGTCTTGATCTCTTGTCGTTTTGTTTTGAAAAGAGCAAGAAAGCAGGGGAACATTGCTATGAGAAAATATCCATAATTATTTGGTCAGGAAAAAATGCCTTGTCGTCTCCATGTTCCTTTGTATCCCGTAAGATAGTAAATAGGCGGTTTCATGCCAAATTTAAAATCATCGAGTGGTCCATATCCAATATGGAAAAAGAAATCTGGTCGAATAAACTTCATAATCTGTCGTATGAAGCCTATACTTAAAATTATGAGTAAGAAATATTTTATCCACACAAGGAAATTTTCTGTATGGGTTTCCTTTTTTTGTGCTCGAAGGTGGCCGATGAAGGTAGCTGAAAGAAAAATTGGTAAGTACAGAAGACCATATTTGATCCCCACGAACATATCATACAGACTTTTCCCTTTGAGATAGGATATCCCCAAAGAAAATGCAATGAGTATTCCCATTCGGATCCACATCTCCTTTCGCTGTATGAGATATTCTCTTATGTATTTTCTCCAGAATATTGCATTGTAGATGATGAAGGAAAATCGGATAATATCCCTTATGATTGGTCGGATCTGAGGGTATCTCCCTCCAAGAATCCCATAGCCAATACAGGTAACGATCAGATGATATCCTACAATGAAGATGAGAAATCATTTTAAGAATCTTTGCATCGTGCTTACAAATTAATGCTAAATGAATATTCCCAAAGTAATGTGTTTTTTATAGGACTTTGTGAAATAAAAACAATGGAAAGTCGTCTAATGTTTCCTCTGTGTGTAAAGTGAATAAAAATGGTTGAAAGGGGAGTGCTATTTTGTACACTAGTGATTGATCCTTTTATCTTGAATATCTCTGAATGAAGCTTAGCATCGTTATCCCTACAAGGTGAGATCAGAATATGAAAAATACAATGGAATGTCTTTTGGGTCAGACTTTTACTGATTTTGAGGTGATTTTTGTTCTTGATAAAACAATTGCGGATTACGAATTATGGATTTCGGATTCTGGTTTGAAAAATATGGATACTCGTTTTTGTTTTATTACTAATCTCAATTCTTTACTGCGTTCTAAGCGTGATGCAAATGATCCGAGAATAGGTGGTAATGCGAGTGAACTGAGAAATTATGGGATCAAGGCGGCAAAGGGTGAATTTATCCTTTTGATGGATGATGATGAACAATTTGATGTTCAGTATCTAGAACAAAATTTTGCCTTATGGGAAAAATATAAACATATTATTTTTCAGGACTTTGTTTTGTGTCCGACATTGATGTATAGAAAGACAGGGAATGTACAAAATTATGGATTTTCTTATTTTAATTATTGGATGAGTAGACCTGTTCCTGCGTCTATGGGAGATAAAGAATGGATTTCTGTCCAGATGTACTCTGGGAACTCTCTCTTTGCTCCTGCATATATCTTTCAGCAGCATTTGTTTGATGAAAGACTTGATTTTGTCCTTGAAGACCTGGATTTTTCTCGTGGACTTAGTTATGCATGATATCCTATTTTGGTTTCTCGTGACCTTAAGATTTATCATATGGAGTGAGACAAAACTATCTTACAACAAGCTCGAGTGGGTAATGAATATGCTGCGTATAGGAAAGCTAAACATAGAAGAATTTTTGTGCAAAAATATGGGTCCTGGTTTGATAAAATCAAATTTTATCTCCTTGGATTTTGGTGACAACCATTGTGGTTAGCAATAAAGATCCTTATCTATGGAAAGGGAAGAGAAAAATGGAGAAGTATTCGAGGATTGTGTCGTGGTAGTTTAGAAAAATAGTTTTACTTTGCTTTTGATGATATGATTTCTTGGATACGTAAACATTTGATCCACAATACCAGTGTGAGGCAAACTATTATAAAAAATAGTTTTTGGCTTCTTTTGTCAGAAATACTGAGTAAAGTGTGTACTTTTTTAGTGACCTTATGGATTGCTCGTTATCTGGGTGTGGAGAGTTATGGGATGAGTAATTTTTCTATGACTTTCGCAGGATTTTTTGTTTTGGCTGTGGATTTTGGACTTATAAACTTGACCTATAGAGAACTCAGTAAACGTATCGAAGAGAGGGATGTATTCTTTTCCAATGCGATTGCTCTCAAGGCGGTTCTTTCTTTGCTTATGCTTTTGCTTGCTTTTGTGGTGACAAAGTTTATCGGGAAAACGTGACTGTATACATCACTTATCATGATCTACCTTCTTTATGCTATGCTCAATAATCTATGTGAATATCTTAGAGTCTATTTTCGTCCGTATGAGCGTATGCAACATGAGGCACTCCTCAAAATAGCTAATGCTCTGGTATTTTTCCTTAGTGCAGGGGTATTTATTTTGTTGTATGGAACTTTACAGGCTGTCTTTCTTGGATTCCTTGTGGCTTGAATCATCAATGTTATCTTTTCTTTTGTGTATGTGGTGTGTACCTTGAAGATGAAACATTTTTCTTTTAGTCGATTGTTTACCAAGAAAATTCTTAGGATGGCACTCCCATTTTTTCTCTCAGGAATTCTGATTTTCTTCTATACGGATATCAATATTGTGATGCTTGGATTTTTTAGAGATGCAAAAGAAGTCGGGCTTTTTTCTGTGGCATATAGTGTAATCTTCTATGTCTATATGATTCTCAATGTATTTTCTGTTTCTTTCTTCAAAAAATTAGTCGATGGGACCAAGAGAATTACGGTATTTAAACATTTGCTTTCTAAATATTTGCTTGTAAATCTTGCTGTATCAAGTTTGGTTATTTTGGGTGTTTTCCTTGCTGGATGATGGGTCATAACTTTGGTATATGGGCAAGCCTATCAGGGAACTATTATTATGTTTAAGCTTCTTTCCTTTTGGGTACTTATCAAATCAGTGAGCTATGTGTATGGAACCTGATTGACGACCTTTTCCAAAGAATATACTAGACTCTGGACACAGGTTGGTGCTGCCGTAATCAATGTACTCTTAAATTTTGCTTTGATCCCTGTATATGGCTATGTCGGTTGTATTATTTCTCTCTTAGTCACTGAACTCTGTTTGATGATAATGTATAGAGTGTATCTTGGAAAATATATGAAACTTGCTCATAGCGATTAAATTTTCTTTTGGAGTGTCTTGGATATTTTATATCATTTGAGTATCCCTTTTCGGAAGCCATATATTGTTCCTAGCATTTTTCCTATACTAAATCTTAGATCAAAGAAGAAGCCTCATGGACTACGTTTGTATATTCCTATAGCAAAAATTATGCCTGGGATGCTTATCCGTCAGTAGGGGAGAACTATGTTTACTGCACAGAGCAAGATAAGTATTGCTGTCCCTAGTAGTGCTTGTTTGATGCTACCACTTTGTACTTTATGGTGAATTGCTAATATTTCAGCATCTCCTTGTGTGTAATTTCTATACATGGTATAAAAAGCTTTATAGTCTTTTCCCATATGTCGAGAAACAATTGCTTTGGGGCAGAAAAAAATGGTATATCCTGCATGTTCAATTTTCCAATTGAAATAGGTATCTTCTCCTCGTTTGGTCAGATATTCTGGGTATCCTCCCACTTCTTCTCGAACTTTTCTATAAAAAGAGATATTCCTAGATGATACGAAATGAAAGTTTGGATCTGGAGAGACAAAACGAAACTTTGCATATTTTTGGAATGTATTTTGTGCTAAAAGTTCAGATTTTCCTCCTACTACCATCTCATCTGTTGTTTCATATATATGCATAATCTCTTCGCATCGGTGCTTGTCCACCTTACATCCTGCATCTGTACAAAGGATAATATCATGATGAGCCTTTTGTATGGCAAAGTTTCTTGCTTGAGCAATGTTTGAAATATGCTTATATACTTGGATTCCTTTTTCTTCGCTTTGTTGTAGAAGATATTCATAGGTACCATCTGTTGATCATCCATCGATGATGATGATTTCATCTGGAGATCTGCTTTGTTCGTATAGAGAAGTCATAAATTCTTTGATCCCTTCTTTTTCATTAAATACAGGGATTATAAGTGAACATTCAAGTTTTCTCATTTTCTCTCTAAAAAATTAAAGTTCCTCCTTGAGTTCTTCCAGTACTTTTTGCATTTTTTGTATTTTTTTTTGATAAGGGTATACTTGAGTATCTAATCCAATGTAGGCACTGATAAGAAAGAGGTGAAGTCTTGTACTTATTACTTTTTCTGCACCTCATAGATATTTGAGGAATCATTGAAAATCTTCAGATCGATCTTTCTTTTGGAGAAATTGCTTATACCCTGTGGGAAGCATTTTTTCTATGGCAGAGAAATGTCTCGCATCGTCGTCACTTGGGCCTTTACATACTGCTATATAGCTGCTTGTGTATCCTTGTTTGGCATATTCTATGATCTCTGTGCAGAGGTCTGGTAAGTAGTGAAGTCCCTTACTGTTGATATTGATGACAATGTACTTTTGTGAGCTGAGGTGTTTGTATTGTTTTCGATTGTCTATGGCAAAATAACTGGTGTCCATAAAGAACTCGACTTTGTCGTATCCAAATGCTTGTATTGCCTGTATTTCCTCTTTGTCTCTACTATATATGGTTTTTGTATGGTGAAAAATCCATTTACATAGGAGGATGTTGATTCGTTTTTTAGGTATTTGTATACCACCCATGAGATAGAGGGTTTTTTTGAAGAATAAGGCTGGCCAAATAGACCGTAGTCGGTAATAATATGCATGGGGAGATTCCTCAGTCAGTATTTCTCCTCATCAGAGAATTACGGTATCTGTTGCTAAAAAGCTTTTGATTTGTTTGTATTTTTTGCTTCTTATATAGTTTCGTGTACTTCTTATCCCCCTAGGTAATTCCTGTAAAAATGTAATGTCTTGGGTATCTATGGATTGTTCTAGGAAATCTTTGATCCATTGTGGGTCATGAGCAACGACATATATCTGTTTTTGTTGCTGTTGCAAAAGCTTGATATTTCCCAAAAGGATAAGCTCGTCTCCCATATTTTGATGAGACCAAAATCCTGCGAGGAGTACTTTTTTACCGTGAATATCTAGTTGTTTCGAGATAGGCATTCTTACTTGCTATACTATAAAAACACTGAAGAGGTCAGACTTTCCCTTCAGTGTTTATATAAACTTTTGTTGATATATGCAAGAGAAAATTATTAATTCATTGTCCAAAATTTCCCCTTGTTCAAATAATCACAATATGCTTCTTTATGATCTTCTAATACAGGAGAAACGTCTTTGAGATTTCCTCCCCATCCTCAAGAGATGACTTCGGTATTCCATCTTAGGAATCCTCTTTTGAATTCAATATTTCTTCCTAACGTTGTTACATAAAATGGAGCATCTCCACCTTCTTTGTCTTTACAGATGTCTTTGATTCTATTGGTAAGATTTGCTGCTTTGAGAAGTTCTAGTGAAGTAGAGAATGGTGCTGCCGAGAATCCAACAAGTGCTTTCTTCTCCATATTGATTTGTGTGTTTTTTCCATAGGTGGAGAATGTTAAATTTTCTCGAGTTCCGCTAATGTCCATCTTTCTTTCTCCGTTTGGCATTTGATTGTAAAACTCGTTGAGTGCTTTTATAAGCTCTCTTTCTCTTTGTTTATTGTTCTGTGCGATGACTTCTACTTTTTTTTGAAGTCCTGTCTTATCTCGGCCTCTATTGAGATAATCTACATAGTCATCTTTAAATTGTTCTAGGGTTGGAGAGATTTTTCCAAGTGCACCACCTCGTCCTGCTGAGATGATTTCGGTGTCTTGACTCAATGATCGGATACTTTCCCCATTATCAAAGGAAATATCTCTTCCTGGAGTAGATACATAGAAGGGGAGTCCTTTCTTTGATTCTTTGACTGTACATACACTCTTGATATAGTTGGTGAGATTTGCTGCTTTGAAAAGTTCTAGATAGGACTTCATCCTTGCAGGAGTAAATTCTACTAGCGATTTGTTGTCTAATCTGATTCTTGTTTTTTCTCCATAGGTTTGAAACTCGATGATGGGTCCATTTCCTATAAGATCGATATTTCCGTCTGCATTGGGCATTTGATTGTAGAATTCATTCATAGCATTGGATATTTCTTGCGCTTTAGCGGCATTGTTTCCACAGAGCTTTTTTATTTTATCGTCTAATCCATTGAATTTCTCGTATGTCGTTTCTTTTTTTCCAGAAAAGACATTTTTGATGCTCTGTACGCCACTTTCTATACCACTTCAGATCGTGCTTACTACTCAAGGGATGACGCTTGGTGAATTATCTACTTTTCGATTCTTAGATTTATTGAGATAGTCGCAATATTCTTGTTTGTGTTCTTCTAGGAGAGGAGATACGGTACTGAGCTTGGAGGTGAATCGTCCTGCTGAGACAGCGGTAGTATCTTTCTTGTAGAATTCTCGAGGAGACGTATCATCAAATACGATGTTCCCTGTAATTTTTTCTATGTGAAATGGATTTTCTGATTTTGCTGCTTTTTCTCCAAAAACTTCCTTCATTCTATTGGTAAGATGTGCAGATGCTAATACATCGAAATTATTTCCAAAGTCATATCCAAATCCTCTCAATGTCCTAGCTTTGAGGTCTATAGCTGTCTTTTCTTGTTTACTTGCTCCTGATTGGAGGTAGGTGATATTTCCTTCTTTGAGGATGTTTACTTGGCTTTTGTTGATGCCATTTGGTAGCCAATTGTAGAAATTGTTTATGGCGAGTTTTGTATTTGTTTTTTCTTCATCGCTTAGATCTATAGCATCTAATTGTTTGTAGAGTCTCTCTTTATTTGCTTTGTCTTCGTTTGTTTCGGCTTTTGCTTCCTTGGTATAGATTCCTCATTTTTGATTGAGTGCTTCGAAATCTTTTTCTGATAGCTCTTTCCCTGAAGAAACGAGTTTATTTACTTCTTCATTACCTTTTTTTGTGAGAATAAGCCCATTTTTTGTACGATAACTTTCTTGTACTGCGATGTTATTGGTATACAAAAGGAACATCTCATCTACAGTCTTTTCTTGATCTATAGTATTTATTGTGTCTGGTCTGATACCTAATTGGCTCAATCCTGTTGGGATGATATTGTTTTTGTCCTCTTTTCCGATAGCGTCTTGCAGAATTTTTCTTAAATCAGTGTCTTGTGTCTGAGTAAGCAGTGCTTCGTAGTTAAGCATCTTACCTGTTTTTGCATCTAACTGTGGTTTGAGATCTCTGATTTTTGTGTTTCCTCGAAGTCTGGTCGCATATCCAGGATATACTATGGTCTGTTTTGCAAAATCTGATGCATTTTCTGCGGATTCTCATCGTTTTCCTTTGAGATAATTTCGAGACATTCCTCCATTGATGGCTTTATCTAGAAGTTCTATAGGAGATTTTCCCGTAAGCATATTAGATCCTAGGAAAACTCCACCCACAATTCCAAGTCTTTCTCGAAAGCTTGTTGTTTTTTCTCACTTCTCGTTTTTTGATCCAGAAATGAACCATTCAATTCCTTTGAAGAGCAAGAATCCCATTCCTCCAAGATAGGCTATTTCTGTTCGAGAATTCTTTTGACTTTCCGTCATATTTGGCATATAGTCGAATGTCTTTTTGAGTAGCCCCTTGACTCCATATTGAGTATATGCTTCTCCATATGCTACGTCTTTAAGGTTTACCCCTACAGTATTTACTTTATTGTTTTTTGCATATTGGATATATTCTTCTTGTGATCAGAGGTTTGGTCAGTGATCTTTATTGTTCCTAGAAGACTTTCTTGTACTATAAACCTCGTCATCATTATTGTCCTGAGATGTTTGCTTGCTTGTTTTTATATTTTTGATGTCGACATATCCTGCCAACATTGGCATCTCAGATAGCATACTCTGGAATGATTCAACTTTTTCAGGATGATATTTTTGCTTTTTAGGATCAATTTTTCCACTCAAGACTTCGTTGAGATAATGTCTAAACCCATCAGATTCTTCGAGATCTAATTTAGAGAGGGCAGTATTGAAAGCTATTTCATTGATGTTTTTGACTTCTGCGTTTTGTGTATTGGTTGCAGCAGCTAATTTTGTGATATCGGCCACGGAATATAACGATGTTTCAATATTGTAAATGCTGGTATCGAAAGGTTTTTGCATGTTATCTGTATTGAGTACATATCTTTCTATTTCGGTAAATTGAGCATGAAGGTACATGAGTTTTGCTTTTCGTATGCTTGCTGCTTCTTCATGATTTTGAGTAAATTTATTCTTTTTGATCAGTCCAATATCTCTTCTGATGGTATCCAGATGGTTTGTTTTTGCTTGTTTGATAAGATTTTTGAAAATTGCAATATTTTGCTGTGCAATAGGGGTTTTCGCATCGTATCTCTCGAGAAGCTTATTGAGCTCGTTGTATTGTCCTTTTCCAACTTCTTTTCTTGTGGAAAAATCTTTGTTGTCTAAGGTGTTGAGAAGTTTTTCTACGTCTGCGAGTCCCAACACTTCTTCTTTGAGTTCGTTGAGTTGCTCTTTGACCGTGATGTGTATTTCAGCTTTTTTATCTGCAGATTCTGGTACATAGGTGAGCTGTACCTGTCTGTGGACATCAGAAGAAAGGTTTGATAGTTCTTCTCTGTTGTATTTGTCGATGACTTTACTGATAAATTGTTTGAGCTCTTTTTTGTCTGCGATCACAAGAACGCCTAGGAGAGAACCGTTTTCCTGTTCCTTTGTAATAAGGAAAGATCCGTCATCTCTGCTAATTATCTTACTTTTTTTGTCGTTTATAAAATCAATTCCATGACTTACTATGGTTTTTTGGTACATGGAGTCGAAATCTGACTCGTTTTGTAAGACCGGTACCTCATCAGCGATAAGCTGTTGCTCTTTGAGGTCTTTTAGTGCGTCTATCGTGATCTTTTCTGGCATTTCTGACATGATGATATGCAAAGAATAAATACTAGATGGGTTTGTTATTCTCTAGTAATTATATCCAAAAGCATCTTCGTGTCAAAAAAAGTGTTTTTTTTGAAAATAATGGGTTGACATATCTGTAATAATATATTTTATTTGCCATAAAGGGTTTGGTGGAGACTTTCCCTGAGTTCCTGTTTCTCTTGGTTGTTCATTTGGGGAGTATTTACGAGATGATATTCTAGTAATATTTCTACCAAAAAATCTAAGAGGGCATCTTTTCCCAGGGGGATATTGTCGTGATAGGACTTAGAGAGTGCCTTGAGATAGTCAATATAACTTGTAGCGCTTGGCATTGCACTAAAGTGTGGGAGTGTAGAGAAAAAAGTGTCTAATTGCAATTTCTTGATTTCTTGGGGATAGAAGGGAGCAAACATTCCCACAATTACGACACTGTTTATGCTTTTTCTCATGTGAATGGCTTGAGTTTTGGAATTTTTTGTCGTAAAGAAAACTTCATATAATGCTTTGATGAGTTTTTCGTTATTTAGTGTCTTGAGGAGAAATGTCAAAAATTGAGCAAATTTATCGTTAAGATCCTTGTCTTTTTTGATTTGTTGGGCAATCTGTTGTGCTTTTTTTTGGTTGTCTTGGACACGTCTCACTGCTTCTTCAGTTACCTTATTGACATCTTCTCTTATCCCTCAGCTAATATCTTCCATTCCTAGTCCTCCAGTTTCATTTGCCATATGTCTTTTCAAAAGAATAAAAAATACCGAGATTTCTTTTATTTTGCTGTCTTTCCTGTATCTGAGGGAGAATTTATCGTTTTATGCTTGAAATTCAACATCAATTACGTATATACTGACCACCTTGCAATTTTTTTTGTTGTTTTTTGCGTCTGGTGAGGTGGATGAGTGGTCGAAGTCAGCTCACTGCTAACGAGTCGGCCGAGTAATCGGCCCGCGGGTTCGAATCCCGCCCTCACCGAAACTTAATGAATAACTAACAACTAATAGTGAATAGCGAAGGTGTTTTTGTTTTAAGTGTTAGGTTTTAAGCCTGCCTGCCGGTAGGCAGGTGTTAAGTAGAAGGAATTTTTGTATATAAGAATGCCTACACTATAAACTATTCACTCTTAACTCTTCACTACGATATGGCACCGTAGCTCAGGTGGTTAGAGCGCGCCTCTCATAAGGGCGAGGTCGGCGGTTCGAGTCTGCCCGGTGCTAATTATTGTTATCCGTCACTTACATATTCGTTTTTAATTTATTATTTTGCTATTATTATGGCTGCGAAAAAGAAAACATGAAGAATCACTGTTGCAATGCAATGTAAAGAATGTTGAACTACTGGATATCATACCAGTATCAATAAAGCAACAACAGGGAAGATAGAACTTCAGAAGTATTGTAAAAAAGACAAGAAAAGAACTGTGCATGCTTCTAGAGAAAAGCTCAAGTAATTTTTTATTCTATTATTTTATTGTACATGTTATCTATTAGATTATCTAGACATGGAAGAACGAAACTTCCTTTTTATAGAGTAGTTCTTACTGAACATACTAAACCAGCAAAATCTGGTTATCAAGCTGTTCTTTGACGATTTGATCCTATGAAACATACTTTAGAAGTCGATGTTGCTGCTATCAAAGGTTGGATAGCAAAAGGTGCTCAACTTTCAGAAAGAGTGGCAAAGTTATTGTACGCTCAAACAAAGGATGCACTTTTTCAGAAATTTTTTGTAGAGAGAACAAGAACAGCAAAAACTAAAAAAGAAGAGAAGAAATAATATGGTAAATAATTTTGAGTATTCCTCTTTTTATTTTCTGTGGTTTTTTTTAGATGGCTGCAATATATAATCAAGCAAACTTTCAAAATGCTATACTTACTGTCTTGGCTTCCGTTGTTTTGATTATTATTGCTTGATGTTTATATACCTTCATTCGTGCTATTATCCTCTTTGTTTTTTCTGGTGCTAAGGAGGATAATAAGAAGAAGGGATGGAATAGTATTAGGTTTATGATCATAGGAGTGATTCTTTCTGTATTGCTACTTTTTTTTGTTCCTACCGTTTTGAGAGCTGTCAATGTGCCTTCTTATGATAAATATTCAGCTAAGAATGTTTTTGTAAGAGTTGGAGATATTATAAATTATATTGTTAAACTCGGAAATGTAGTCCAAAAAAGCCAAGTCAATAACCAATACTTATGAAATCCCTACTATAATCCAGATCCAAGTCCTGCTGTGCAAGCCCCTTCTTCTGATGGCTACCAGCTTTAGTATTTGATATTGCAAAGATTTTGTAAATGATTACATTTCCTTGTATTATTTTACTTCCTTATTCTGCTTATGAAGAAAAGTCATGTTGTAGAACATTTTCTAAGAGTGTTTCATAGATTTACGAGATTTACGAAGCAACAAAAGGTGTTTGTTCTCTATCTTTTTGTTCTTACTTTTTTCTTGCTCATTTTGCCTATCATCAAGATAGCTCCGGTAAATGCTACGGCGCACTCTGTTTGGCTTCTCAATATCCATCTCTTCAAAGTTCTCCTTATCGTTTTTGTATGTTTGGCAGTGCTTTTGGCTTGGAATGTTAGTTTCCAATTTAAGAACTTTATTATTGGATATTTAGGATTTAAAGAAAATGACGCATTGATTAATTTTTGATTTCTTTGGATTATAGCGACTTCATTTTTGTCTATAGGAGATACGATCAATGTAGTTTCTATTACTACGCAAACTATTACTGTGACCTGATCTTATTATTTTCTTCAACTTCTTCTTTTGTGCTGACTAGTTTTGACGCTCTTGTCTGTAATCAAACATGCTAAAGAGCATGGTAGTCATACAAAGATTGTAAATGTTGTGGATGAAGAAGCGATCAAGGAAGTTCATAATAAACAATCATTACATGGCTTGTTTGAGAATGAATAACTAATAGTTAATAGTGAAGGAAAGTTATCTTTTTACTTTGTAATTGTAATAATATGTCTCTAGTTGATAAGAATAAATGTATTACTTGTGGTTTATGTTTTAGTGTCCATTCAGATTTATTTGTTTTGGGTACTGATGGTAAAGCTGAAGCATCAAAACAACCACAGACTCCAGAAGAACAAGCTGCTTTTGCTGAAGCGATGGGGGCTTGCCCTGTGGATGCAATATCTGCATAGGAAGAATTATTATAGATTATCTGTCTCGCAACAGGCGAGGTAAGTGTTACATTATACATTATACATTATACAGACTGAGTGATCAGTCTTTTTTTATCGATAAAAAATATTTTTAGAAATTTACTATTCGTGGGAGAGAATAGTTGTAGAGTGTTATCTTCTCTTTATCTCGTAGGATGGCTTTTACGCTGTCTCCATTGCTGAGATTCTGAGTAAAGTCTGTATATTGACAAGGACATCTATTACATTCTACTGCCATAATAGGGCCTTCTTGTTGCTGGTCAGCACATGATTGGTTGATATCTGGACATCCACTAGAGGATCCCATGCCATGAATATAAGGACAGAGGTCGGTATCGTCTGGAACGCCATCTCCGTCAGTATCTTTCTGATCTTTTTGTACAACAAAAGGGATTGTGTTTTTGTCTCCAATACCATCTCCATTGAGATCAGATTGATCTGGATTGGTATCAAAGGGAGCATTGTCCAAGGAACATACTCATTGTATCTGTTGTTGTATAAGGTTTTGATCTATGTTGCTTTGATCAATAAGACATCCAGCTTGCTCGTGAGTAATGAGTCCAATGACATTTTTTACTCCATCGCCATCAATGTCATCATCACATAGATCGGGGATGCCATCTTTATCTAGATCACATCTAAACTTTTTGAGTAAGGTTCCATCTTTTTTTGCTTGAAAACAAGTATCTTCTCATTGAACATGTATGGTTGCCTGTGCTTTGAGATAGCTACATTGGTTTATAAAGAGATCGCTTTCTGGGAAATAGGTTTCGCTTTCGCTATAATTATGCTGTTTTTGTAATGGGAATTGGATGGATTGCGTTGTTGTATCTGTTTTATCATTGCTAAATCTCTGTATAAATGTACTTGATCAGGGTAAAATATCTCCGATGTTTTTTATTGAGAAAGTGAGATTTTCTCCTATCTTTGGCGTGAAGGAGCTTGGTGTAATGGTTATTGCATAGGAACGAAGAAGGGTTTTGTCTATCACATATAGAGTAATAATGTTGGTTATTTGGGTACCATCTATAAAGTGTATCGTTTGTATAACCGCTCTTTTGCCTCATTTACTATACGTGTGTGTATTGCTGAGATCGGTTGTGCTTTCTTTACTGCCGTCTCCGAAGTCCCACTGAACGTATGCAACATCGTTTTGTGAAAATCAAAAAGTCTGCGTTTGAAAGTCTGTCTTTTGATTTGTGTCTGGATTGAGAAAATTACTCTTGAGTATACTTCCTTTGTTGTTTCCTACTGCTAAGGTAAACATACTTACTGCCTGAGTATTTCCGCTTGTATTTGCCTTGCTAGTGACGGTGTGTTGTCCTGGTCAGAGTATTTTTTGGATGTTTTGCTGTGGAGTCTTTGCGCTTGGCTCATCTTGATTGAAGGCTCGAATAATGCTGTCTGCTTGTCCTATAAGTGATGCGCTTATTGTAAAGGTTCAAGTCTCTGCTTTTCCTATCTCATTGACTTTGCTTTGGAGTGCTGTCTGGATTTCTCTTTCTCCTCCTATAATGATAATGACTTGAGCTTTTATTGTCTGGTTTTCTACTTTTGTGCTTGCTTGGATGCGATAGGTCCCTGGCACAAAAAAAGTATGATGCACAGTCTCGCCATTCGCCTGTCCTCCATCACCAAAATCTCGTTGTATATCTTTGGATATTCCTGTTCCTATTGCTTGGAAGGGGACATCAATAGGGGCGACTCATTGGAGTTTTGGTATAGCAATGCTTAGTCCAAAATTACTATTTTTTTGCTCGCAGGCGTCTCCTATTCCATTATGATTACTATCTTTCTGGTCTGTATTTATGGTCCATATACAATTGTCTAATTGTCCTGTCCGTCCTTTGAATGCGTGGATATTTACACGTCCATTATCGTCTACAAGGTGACTTGGATTTAAGATTGTATCACCGTCAATATCTGAGCTACATACATCTCCTATTCCATCATTATCGGTGTCTTTTTGGTGCGGATTATAATCATTTGGACAATTGTCTTGGTTATTATTTATCCCATCACAGTCGTAGTCGTTATTGAAGCTACACTGTATTTTACTGTAGACATTACTGAGAATTGCGAGGACGGTTTTCCCGTCAATGATTTCTGCACTGTTCTTCCAGAGATCTTGATTGAGGGTAATGATATTTTGTTTGTAAAGCATATTTACTTCGGCTACTGGCCAGTATCATTGCTTAAGTCCCTCGAATGCTTGCATATTACAAGAGGAAAGATTGAACATACAATACTTGAGATAGAGTTGTACTTGTTTTGGTGAGGTGAGATAGCAGCCATCTTGTGCACATTTTTTTGCTTCTTGGGCTATTGTGGTTTTATCTTCTGAGGTGAAGGATTTTGCTTCGTAACTGTCTGGTTTGAGTTTTTGTATTCGTTGGTTTGCATTATTTCGTTGCATTTGTACTCCTTCATAAAGATATTGTGCTAAGAGGTTTATGATAATTTGAATAAATTCTGCTTTGGTCGTGAGTTGTTGTCCACAAAATCTTCCTGCACAGATAGGACTTGTACTCTGAGGGTATCCTCTCATATAATTTTGATCTCCCACATAGGCGACGCAATAATAGTAATTGTTGTCTCCTCCAAGTGCCTGTAGGTAAGAAATATCTCTAAAATCTTTTCCTGGTGTTGCAGAGAAGGTATTTCGGAAATTTGCTGTATAGGTATCAATGGTTTGTTGTGCTGGATGGATACAGTCTTTACACTCACTTGCATTGAGGAGTCTTGTTATATCATAACGAGAAACACCTTTTTGTGATTGAAGCATAGTAGTATCTATTCCCATAGTATTCATCTCTTCTAGAAATGTTGCTTGAGCTACTGAAAAAACACTCACCATCATGCAAGTCAATCATAAACTGTAGAGTGCCTTTTTTCTCCAGATATTCATACCAAGCACTATACATTTTGCACTCTCGTTGTCAAATAAAATTGCCTTTGTTTGTGTTGATTTTATTGACTTTGTCTAGGAGTGATGTAATTTGTTTACGAGTGGCTTTTTTGCTTCATAAGCATAGATTTGATTTTTTTTTCTGAAGTCTGACAGAGTATCCCTCATGCGAATTTTTTGTCATGAGTTACTTCTTTCCCCAAGAATTTTGGAGGAATAAAATTATTCATTTGTCTTTCTTCTTCAAATTCTACATCTACTAATGCTAGTCCAGATAAATGACCTTGAAAAATATCTATTTCATATATGATAGTATTTTCTTGATATTCATATCTTTCTTTTTTTATCTTGCAGGGGAGGTAGGTATAGAGATAGTCAAATTCCTCTTGATTGATAGGAATTGTAGTCTCTGCTTGGACAGCATTATTTCCTTCTTGCAGAGGCACTTTTTTTGTTAATTCATAGTTGTCGCCTTTCTTTCTTGCTCTCAATTGAGCCATACCGTCCTTCCCTGGGATATAAACATCTATTATTTGTTTCTTATTGCATGATTTGAGCTGAATAGGGAGGCTTTTTGCAATGAAGGTTCTTTCTCTTTCTATCATGGGTTTAATAGAGATAAAATGGTCGCAAAGGGGTCTTAAGGTGATTTTATGATTGCTCTAGACAGCAAGCATACTTCATATTTTTACCTGTTACGTCTCTAAACTTTGTAGCAAGTCCTTCTTTGTCCCTGTGTCTTATCAACTCATACGTTCAGACTTTTTTTGTATCTATAAGACAGGAAGATATTTTCCCATCAGGAGAAATATTTATGTCTGAGTTTTCTTTGCAATATGATTGTTGCTCTCCTAGTTCACTAACAAGTTCGCAGGTGCACTTTCTAAGCATTACCTTTGCGTTATTTCTTTGGAATACCATTTGTCTTTTTTCGTCTTTGGCTTGAGTAAATCCACGTTGGAGTAAAAGAGGAATAATGCTTTTGATTGGCATGTGTCCTGGTGCAGTAATTGGTGTGAGTTCTATGTATTTGAGAGTAAGATCGTTTTCTATGATATACTCTATCATTTTTTGGATTTCCTTTTCTGGCTGAAGATTTTGCACGAGGGTTGCATTGACTCTAAAATCTACTTTTGGATATTTGTGTTTCATAAGAGCAAGCTCCTGCATAATTTTTTGGATAGGTATCTTGGTATTGGTAATGGTCTCATAGATCTCTTGATTTGTTGAATGCAAGGAAATATTCATCCTATCTACATGATCTAAAATTTCTTCTTTTCTCTTAAGTAATGCTCCATTGCTTACGATGGTGATATGAGCATCTTTCTCTTTGAGTTTTTTTGTGATGTCGAGAATGTCTTTTCTCATTAGCGGTTCTCCTCAGGAGAGTGTGACACCATTGATAGGGACCGTGTCTTTGACTGTTTCATAGATAAAGGCATAATCTTGTGCGTCTAGCAGCGATTTTTCATTTCCGACCATTCTTTCTTTGTGGCAAAATCCACATGCATAGTTACATGATTGAGTTAGGATACATCTTAGGTCTCTGCTTGTTTCATATAAAGGATTCTGGTGTGAGAGGTGGGTTTGACTGTCTTTTGGGTGGAGTGTTTGCGTTTCCATGGATTTCCTGTTTATAAAATAAAGTTTTTGGGGAAAACGCCGTGGATTATACTTGCGGAAAAAAAGAAAAAAATGGACAAAGCTAAGAAAGTTTTTTTGTCCAGTTTTTAGATGCTTGTTTTTCTCTTATGAAGAGAGGCTTATTCTGTTTTGGGATGACTACTTATCGAGAAATTTTTTTATATCATATTTTTGCATATTCCCTTCTCAATGCTTGTTTATAAATTTCATTATATCTCTTTCTAGAGCGTTTACTTCTTCTCTTGTATGTGTCTGTAATAGGGTATCATACTGTATATACTCCTTTATTTTTAGAAGTGTGTCCACGCCTTCTTTATAATTGTTTTCTTTTGCCCCGTGTTTTTGGATAAAATTTTCTATAGGAAGTCTTATCTCTCTATTTTTTTTAGATTCAAAATATACTTGTTCTCTGGTATCATTTTTTTTGTGCTCTTGTACATCTGATTTGATCATAACTACCAGTACTTCGTCCATGTTTTTGAGATTTTCATATACTTTCTCATATTGATCGATATCTGATTGTTTCTGTTTGATTTCTCGTTCTAATTCTTTCCTTTCTTGTCTTGTTTCAGTCTTTTGTAGTGTTGACTCAAGATTGTGGAGGTTGTTTTTTAGATTGTCTATTTCCTCTCTTTTGAAACGATTCATTTCTTGTTTTCTAAACTCGGCATTTCTATATTTTTTCCATGCCCCAGCTGGTCTTGTTTTGAGGTATCCTTTGCTAAATTGATTGAGATAGGTTTCAAAATCTGTCACTTGGTTGTCTGTCCCATAATCCATAGCTTCATCTAGCCCTGGTATTTTGAGATATTTAAGTCCTAGTGAGGTAAATGATATTGCTAACCATCTAATAAATCATAGTGTATTGGCTTTGCCAAACCCAAGATCACGCTGTTGCATACAATGGATTGCTTCGTGTCTCAAAAAAGTTTCATCTTCCAAAACTTTAGGATCGTCTACTACAACATATTGACCTAAGTATCCTCCTCATCTGTAGGAAATCCCCATAATTGATCTGAAATTCTCTGTTAGCTCCTTATCTATTATTATTTTTACTTTGTGTCAACTTTCTTCTTCTATGGCTTTTATTGTTGCTTGTGCTTTTGGAGAAAAATGTAATTTTGATGCTTCATAATTTTCTATTGTGTCTTTGTTTCTTTTCTCAAAGTTTCGAACTTGTCCAATAATATTTTTTATGCTTCATTTTGTTTTTTCGGTGGAAGACTTCTCTTTTATATTTTCATTTTCTATCCCTAGATTTTCTATCCCTAGCTGCTTTTCAATCTCTTGTATTGATGAATCTTGGGGTGATGTAAGTTTCCTATTGTTAGTATATCTCAGGAGATCTGTGTTTCTTGCTTTATCCTCTGCCAATAAAGAAACAAGGCGCTCTTGAAACGCTTTTTGATATTGGAGGTGACTATATGATTTCTTTATATCTTCTAATAAATCTTCTTTTTCCCTATTTTTCATGATAATCGTTTAGCGGTGGGTTAAATTTTGAAACTAGCCACTTGAGAGTATAATATAGGTATCACCTTTATATTCTCATACACCATCATGAAACACATGTCTATAAC
>Ga0194052_1000617_pt1 | contig 21873 bp, 19 predicted proteins | sample SepL226m_MetaG_FD_160117 | JGI IMG/M metagenome (GOLD analysis project Ga0194052, IMG submission 160117) | Anoxic zone freshwater microbial communities from boreal shield lake in IISD Experimental Lakes Area, Ontario, Canada - Sep2016-L227-6m | ecosystem: Environmental > Aquatic > Freshwater >...
CCCGAGACCTCGCCCCGGGAGCGGATGCCCGAGTCCCGGCCCAAGGTCGAGGAGCGTCGTCCCGAGACCACGCCCCGGGAGCGGATGCCCGAGTCCCGGCCCAAGGTCGAGGAGCGTCGTCCTGAGACCTCGCCCCGGGAGCGGATGCCCGAGTCCCGGCCCTCCCGTGGGGAAGAGCGGCGTCCCGAAGCGGCCCCCAAGCCTGAGGCAAAGCCGCACCAGGCCGCACCCAAGCCCGAGGTCCCCAAGGAGAAGCCCAAGGAAGAGCGCCACTGACCCGCTTCCCAGCCAGGAAAAAGGCCCCGAACGGGGCCCTTTTCCCTATCTCCGCCGCGCCGCGGCGGAGTGAAGCGGCGCTGGCTGGCTAAGCCACCTCAATCGGGTAGATCCCCCGCTGGATCAGCTCACTGGCGATGCGGCCACGCAGGCGGGCGCTGCTGGTGGGGTGGAACTCGGTGAAGGCCTTGACGCCGGCCAGGGCGTGGCGCAGGGCCTCGCCTTCCACCACGTCGGCGCAGAGCATGCGGGCGTCCCCGTGGACCTTGTGCCAGCTCTCGTTCACGTAGAGTTCCGTGATATCGCGGGCGATCTGGGCCCAGCGGTGGCCGCTCTCAAGCATGCGCTCGGCACGGACGATGGCGCTCTCCATGGCGTAGATCTCCATGAGCATGTTGCTCATGCGACCCATGACTTCCTGGTTGTCGATGAGCTTCTGGCCCAGCACCTGCACGGCCAGGCCCGCGGCCAGCATGCACTGGCGCTTGCTCAGCTCCACGCCGTGCTTGAGGCGGGCGAGGGGGCCCGTGAAGGCGTCGGCTTTGACCGGGTTCGAGATTTCCTTGGCGACCTGTTGTCCGAACTGCATGAGCGGCAGCTCGCCCTTCATGGCGCGCTTGAGCAGGGTGCCGGCGATGAGCAGCCGGTTGATCTCGTTGGTGCCCTCGAAGATGCGGTTGATGCGGCAGTCGCGGAGGGCCTTCTCGGGCGGATACTCGGCGCTGAACCCGTAGCCGCCGTAGGCCTGGACGGCCTCATCGGCCACGAAGAACAGGGCCTCGCTGGCCCAGACCTTAGAGATGCTGCACTCGATGGTGTATTCGTCGATGGCGGCCATCTTGTCGGCGCCAGCGGTGGGGCTGGACCAGCTGGTGCGGGCGAGGGCCTCGTCGATGTAGCCCACGGTGCGGAAGTTCAGGGCCTCGCAGACAAAGATCTTCGCGGCCATGTCCGCCAGCTTCTGCTGGATGAGGCCGAAGGAGTTGATGGACTTGCCGAACTGCTGACGCTCGGTGGTGTAGCGGATGGCGTATTCCAGGATCCGCTTCATGCCGCCCTGGCTGCCCACGCCCAGCTTGAAGCGGCCGATGTTCAGGATGCCGAAGGCGATCTTGTGGCCCTTGCCGATCTCACCCAGCAGGCGGTCCTTGGGGATGCGGCAGTTCTCCAGGATCACGGTGCGGGTGGAGCTGCCCTTGATGCCCAGCTTCTTTTCCTCAGCACCGGTACTGATGCCAGGATCCGTTTTCTCGACGATGAAGGCGCTGAACTGCTGGCCGTCCACCTTGGCGAAGATCACGAACACATCGGCGAAGCCGGCATTGGTGATCCACATCTTGGTGCCGTTCAGCACCCAGTGGTCGCCGTCGAGCACGGCGGTGGCCTTGGCGCCCATGGCGTCGGAGCCGCTGCCGGCCTCAGTGAGGGCGTAGGCCGCCAGCCACTCGCCGCTGCCCAGCTTCGGCAGGTAGGTCTGCTTCTGGGCTTCGGTGCCGAAGTAGACGATGGGCAGGGTGCCGATGCCGGTGTTGGCGCTGTAGGTCACGGCGAAGCTGCCCTGCTTGCTCATCTCCTCCAGCACCAGCATGGCGGTGCGCTTGTCCAGGTCCATGCCGTCATAGGCCTCGGGGATCTCGAGGCTCAGCAGGCCCAGCTCGCCGGCCTTCTTCATGAGGGAGACGGTCAGCGGGATATCCAGCTTGTCGATCTCCTCGTCCCGGGGCAGGACCTCGCCCTGGATGAAGTCCTTCGCGGCCCGGGCAAACTCCTTGCTCTCGTCGCCAAAGTCCTCGGGCGTGAACTGGGGCATGGTGCCGATGGGGGTCAGCAGGAAGCTGCCTCCCTTGACCTGCTCTGCCGCGGCGTTGCTCATCTTGGACCTCCGGATTGGGTAGGGATCAAGATGGGCGGCAGGACGATTCTTGACTAGTCTCTACCTCTGGTCAACGAGGCGTTACTTCGGGTAAAGGCCTTGGTCTGGTTCAATAGGAGGTTGCAGGAGCGCGCCTGAGCCAGTGCTCGGGCAGCGGAGGTGGGATGCCGGAAGGCCGACAGGTGCAGCAGATGTTCTCGGCCATTGCCGGGAAATACGACGTGCTCAATCATGTCCTCTCGGGTGGCGTGGACTTCTGGTGGTGGTGGCGCATGGCCCGGGCCAGCGGCGCGGCTCCTGGCAAGCGGTTTCTGGACGTGGCTGCCGGCACGGGGGACTCCAGCGTGGCCCTGGCCCGCCGGGGCGCGGAGGTGCTCAGCACCGACTTCACCCATGCCATGCTGCGGCTGGGACCGGCGAAGTTCGCCCGGAAGGGGCTGGCGGGCCTCATCTGGGCCTCCAGCGACGCTGACGCCCAGCAGCTGCCCTTCCGGGACGCCAGCTTCGATGGCCTGACCATCTGCTACGGCATTCGCAATGTCGAGGACCGCCCTCGGGCCTACGCCGAGTTCCTCCGGGTCCTGCGGCCCGGCGGCCAGCTTACCATCCTCGAGTTCAGCACCCCGGTGCTGGCCGGTTTGAGGGGCTTCTACACCTGGTACAGCCTGCAGGTGCTGCCCCGGATCGGGGCCTGGATCAGTGGGGACGGCTCGGCCTACACCTACCTGCCCGAGAGCATCCGGACCTTCCCGGACCAGCAGGCCCTGGCGGCGGAGCTGGAGTCAGCGGGCTTCCAGGAGGTCCACTGGACCAACCTCACGGGTGGCATCGTGGCCCTGCATACAGGGCTGAAGGCAAGGTGAGGGCCTAGCCCAGCCGGTGGCGCTCCGTCACCATCTGATCGATGGCTTGCACCACTTCCTCGCTGGCCCGCTCCGCGGCCTCGAACTGGGCGTAGATCTGGCCCTGGATGGCAGGGTCGTTCTCCCAGTGCTTCCCCAGCAGGTCGACGGCGTCATGAACGCAGCCATGGACCCTCATGTGGGGTGATTCCAAGCGGGCGTAGGAAGGCACGTGGGAGAAGTTGTCCGCGCCGTCCCCCTCGTAGTACCAGGTGCCCAGGCGGCAGCCCCGGTGGTCCGTCTGGATGGCCTGGGCCTCCGGTGAGTCGGCACCCTGGTGCAGGACCCGGTAGCCGTTCTGCTTGTAGAGGAAGTGATCCATCTTCACCAGGGAGGCGAAGCTGAAGTCCTGAGCCCGGCTGATCTGGGTGAAGGAGGTCTTGGCGGAGTCAGCGAACTTCAGGACCTGGGCCCGGAACTCGGTGACGGCCGCCCGGCTGCCCTCGGCGAGCTCCTTGACCTGGCGGGAGTCGCCGATCATCCGGTTGGTGGCTTGGCCGAAGGACTCGATGGTCGCAGCGATGCTGGCGGCGGCGTCCTTGGTGTTCTCGGAGAGGGTGCGCACCTCCTCGGCCACCACGGCGAAGCCCTTGCCGACGTCGCCGGCATGGGCGGCCTCGATAGCGGCGTTCAGGGCCAGCAGGTTGGTGCGGTCGGCCACGTCGGTGATGACCTGCACAATCTGATTGATCTCTTCCCCCTTCTCGTGGAGGAGAGTGATCTGGGAGTTGGTTTCCGCCACCATCTCGGCCACCTGGTTCAGGTTCGAGACCAGGTTCTCGATGGTGGCGCGGCTGCCGTCGGCCTCCGTGGCGGTGGTCCGAGAGATCTGCCCAACGATGGACAGCTCCTGGGTCATGTTCATCAGGTATTCCTGGATGGACTTCAGGTTCCCGATGAGGTTGCCGGAGTTCAGGTCCGTGATGCGGGTGATCAGCTTCTCCTTGAGAGCCATCTGCTGGACCTGCCCCATGCTCTCCACCGAGACGTTGATGCGCTGCATGCCGTCCTTGAAGGCCCCACGCAGGCCCTGGTCCATGGCCAGCCGGAAGGTCTGCCCCCGGGAGGCGTGGTCGAAGGCGGAGAACACCTCGCGGAAGTAGGCTTCCTGCTGGTCCAGCAGGTCGTTGAGAGCCCAGGCGAGGCCCCGAGTGGCGGCCCCCTTCTTGATGCCCGTGATGCGCTGATCCAGGTTGCCTGCCGCGGCGGCTTCTAGCTGTGCCGTGATCTTGTCCAGGGCCTTCAGGATGCGGTGCACGGTGTGGTAGGTCAGGGCCAGGATCAGAGCGGTCAAGGCGAAGGCCGCCCAGGCTGAAGTCGAGTAGCCGCCGGGGCCCAGCCCCAGATACGCAAACACGAGGAACAGGCCGAGGCTGAGAGCCACCAGCAGGTGGACCCTAGAGCCCAAAGACAAATTCTTCATAGCTCAAGCCCTTCTGTTCGAGTGTCTGGTTAAGGAGCGCGAGAGAAGCCTTCATGCCGGCCTGGCCATCGCCGGCCCGCCGCTCGGCTTCCAGCAGGGCCTGGTAGACGCCGCTGATGACCTGGATGGCCTCGGGCCGCGGCTTCCGCCTCACTGAGTAGTAGCCGATGAAATTCCCCGCGGAGTCCAGCGAGGGCGTGATGTTGGCCCAGACCCAGTAGAAGCTGCCGTCCTTGGCCAGATTCTTCACGTAGGCGGAGATCTCACGCTTGGCCTGGATGGTGTCCCAGAGCAGCTTGAACACCACCCGGGGCATGTCTGGGTGGCGCAGGATGTTGTGGGGTGTGCCGAGCAGCTCTCGCTCGGAGTAGCCGGACATGGCGATGAAGGTGCGGTTGCCGTAGGTGATGAGGCCCTTCAGGTCCGTCTTCGAGACGATGAAGTCGTCCTCGGCCAAGACGCGCTCGTTCAGGGTCGGTTGGGGCCGGGTGGTCATGAGGGAGTCTCCACTCCTCTGATATCGGCTGGGTTCCCCCCTCTCCCTGAGTTCTGCCAAAACCCTGGCGTTCAGACTTTGAACAGGGCCACTTCCTCCCGGATGCTCTCCGCGATGCGGGACAGCTCCGAGGAGGTGGCCGCCACCTCGGAGATCGTGGCCGAGAGCTGATGGCTGGCGGAGGCATTCTGCCGCACATCCTCGGAGACCTGGCCCACCAGGGACCCAACCTCATGGCTGATGCGCACCTGCTCACCCGCCGAGTGTCCGATGCGGGTGGCCATCGCGACCGACTCCTGCATGTAGGCCTGGATCTGCTGGAGGGCCCTGGTGGTGGCTTCGGTGGTGAGGGTGCCCTTGCCCAGCGCCTGATCCGTGGCGCTGATGAGCTGGTTGATCTGGTGGGTGGCCTGGGCGCTGCGCTCGGCGAGCTTCCGCACCTCCTCAGCCACCACGGCAAAGCCCTTGCCCATCTGGCCCGCCTTGGCGGCTTCGATGGCCGCGTTGAGCGAGAGCAGGTTGGTCTGCCGGGCAATGTCCTGGATCACCGAGACGGCGCTGATCATCTGGGCGGTCGCCTCCCGGATCTCATCCATGGCCCTGGCCGTGTCCTGGCCGGTGGTGATCCCGTGCTGGATGGCCTGCTCGGAGCTCTCGGAGTGGGTGTGGGACTGCTCCGCCAGCTGGATCACCTCCTCCAGCGAGGCCAGGAGGGTCTGCATCGCCCCCCTCATGGCCTGGGCGCTGCCCTGAGTGGACTGGGTGTGGGAATCCAGCAGGTTGGCCGTCTCGGAGAGGGAGGAGGCGGTGACGGAGAGCTGGGTGGAGCCGCTGGCGACGCCCTGGGAATGGAGCCCCAGGCGCTGGAAGAACAGCTGGTAGAACTCGGTGAGGCGGTTGGCCTTCTCCGCGATGCGGCAGATCTCGTCCTGGCCTTCCAGGGGAAGCCGGCGCGTGAGGTCGCCCTTGCCGCTGGCCAGATCGGCCATGGCCCCATCCAGATCGCCGAGTCGGCGCTGGAGGTTGCGGATGGCCAGCAGACCCAGAGTCACCCCGAGGATCAGAGCCAGGGCCCCCACGCCGAGAGCGAGGTTCATGGAGCGGTTGAGGTCCCGGAGGGAGCGGGCCCGGGTCTCGGCCATGACCTTCTCCTGCTGGCTGATGAGCTTCATCAGCAGGCCGCGCAGCTCCCGCCAGAGGGGGGTGACCTCGGTCTTCGCCAGGGTGGCGCCGGCGGCGGGGCTGAGGGTCCCGGCCTTGATGGGGGCCTGGAGGACGAGCAGCCGGCTCCATTTGTCCCGCAGGCCCTCGAGGGACTTCTGGGCCTCGGCTCCGCTGCCCATGAGGGCCGGGGCCGTCTGGAGCGCCTCGTTGAACTCTTTGACGGCGTCGTCGTAATTGCTGTAGGCCTTTGTATTGGCAGGGTCAAGGATGATGTTGCGCAGGGCCTGGCCGGTCTGCAGGCCGTAGGCGTAGAGACGGGTGTAGAGCAGGAGCTCCGGGGATGCGTGGTCCGCATAGGCCGTAAAGGTCTCGCGGCCGTTCCGAAGGCCCAGGATGGCCACCACCAGAGCCCCGGCCAGGAGGAGTCCTGCCAGCCCGGTGGCGAACAGGAGCCGGGTGGCGATGGTGCGGGCATTCTTGAACATGGCTCCCCCGATGGCATGGCGCGTCTCGCCATCCCATCGGCAGAAATGCCGGAATATTAATAAGTATTCGACAGTCTGGCTGACTTACAGCAGCCGCTTCTGGCTACCAGGGTGATTCAGCACCACCTGTTTGACGCGCTCGATCCAGGTGGGGCGAGCACCGGCTTCCAGGCGCTCGTGGGGCAGCGCTCGCTCCGCGAGCAACCGGTCCACGAGCTGATCCACGGCCTCAGCGAAAAAGGTGTCCGTGTCCCGGATGCCATCTGGGGCCAGCTGGCCCTCGAAGGGCACCTTGAAGAGCAGGTCGTAGCTCTTCATCCAGTGGTGCATGTAGCGCTCGATGGGCAGCTGGCGGCCGCAGGCCAGCATCAGGTAGGCGTAGTTGTCCAGCACGCTGCGGTCGCAGACCAGCACGTCATGCTGGCTGGCCGAGCGGATCTCCTCGGCCATCTGGGTGAGGAAGATCCAGGTCTGGGCCTCCAGGGAGGTCTTCTGGTTGATGGGCAGGGGCGAGAGCCGCGCCACTTCCTTCACGATGTCCACGTGGACGCCCTCCCGCTTGAGGGCTGCGGCCAGCTCATAGCAGAGGGTGGTCTTGCCCACGCCGTGGGTGCCGATGAATGCGACTTTCATGGCTCCAGTATCCCGGGGCCGGGCACCCCGGAAATGTGTCCTGCATCACCTTGGGCTCAGAACAGGCTGCTGCCGTCCATCACGTCGGGCTGGGGCAGGCCGAACAGCTTCAGCAGGGTGGGGGCCACGTCGCTGAGGGCGCCGCCGGTGCGGAGCTGCCGGGTCTCGAAGCCCTTGGCCACCAGCACGGCGGGCACCAGGTTCAGGGTGTGGGCGGTGTGGGGGTTGCCGCCCTCGTCCCGCATGCACTCGCAGTTGCCGTGGTCGGCGGTGATGAAGAGCGCCCCCCCGGCGGCCAGGGTGGCGTCGGCTATGCGGCCCACGGCGGCGTCCACGGCCTCGCAGGCGGTGACGGCGGCGGCGAGATCGCCCGTGTGGCCGATCATGTCGGGGTTGGCGAGGTTGCAGACCAGCAGCTGGTAGGTGCCGGAGCCGATGGCGGCCTCCAGGCCCTGGCTCACATCCGCCAGGCTCATCTCGGGCTGCAGGTCGTAGGTGGCCACCTTGGGTGAGGGCACCAGGCGCCGCTCCTCGTGGTCGAAGGGCACCTCCCGCCCGCCATTGAAGAAGTAGGTCACGTGGGCGTACTTCTCGGTCTCGGCGGTGCGGAACTGCTTCCAGCCCTGGGCACTGATGAGCTCTCCCAGGATCAGGTCGAGGCTCTGCGGCGGATAGGCCACGGCCAGGTAGGGCTCCAACTCGCCGTCGTAGGCCGTGAAGGTGAGCAACTTCACGGCGGGGCGGTGCTTCGGGGTGAATGCCGTGAAGTCTGGATGCACCAAGGCGTGGCACAGCTGCCGGGCCCGGTCCGCCCGGAAGTTGAAGAACAGCACCCCGTCGCCATCGGCGAAGGGCTGGAAGGCGTCCAGGGCCGTGGGCGCGACGAACTCGTCCGTCTCGCCCCGCGCATAGGCGGCGGCGATGGCTGCGAGGGCATCAGGGGCGTGCTGGGCGGCCTGGCCGTCAACATAGAGCTTCCAGGCCTGCTCCGTGCGTTCCCAGCGCTTGTCGCGGTCCATGGCGGTGTAGCGGCCGCACACGGAGCCGAGGGTTACCAGCGGGCAGGTCCGGAGCTGGAAGGTGAGCCACTGGAGGAAGCCGTCGGCGCTCTTCTGGCCCGTGTCTCGGCCGTCGGTGATGGCGTGAATGGTGGTGGGGATGCCCTCCGCCTGGGCCCACTGGGCCAGGGCCACGATGTGGTTCTGGTGGCTGTGCACGCCGCCGTCGCTCACCAGGCCCAGGAGGTGCAGCCGCTTGTGGTCGGCCTTCAGCCCGGCCAGCAGCGCGGTGATGGGGGCATTCTCGCGGAAGCTGCCCCGCCGGATGGCCGCGTCGATGCGCGTGAGCTCCTGCCAGACCACACGGCCGGCGCCCAGGTTCATGTGGCCGACCTCGGAGTTGCCGAATTGTCCCTCGGGCAGGCCCACAGCCTCGCCGCTGGTGGCCAGCTGGGTGGTGGCGTAGTCCTTCCGCAGGGCGTTGAACCGGGGCATCGAGGCCACGAAGGTGGCATCGAAGGCGTTGCGGGGACCGTCGCCGAAGCCGTCCAGGATGAGGAGGGTGATGGGGCCTGGGATCATGGGTCCTTCTCTTGGCGGTGGCGTGCTCAGGGCACCTGCTCCCCGTGGGGGTTGGACAGCAGGTAGAGGACGGCCATGCGGACCGGGACCCCGTTGGTCACCTGATCGAGGATGAGGTTGTTGGGTCCGTCCGCCACATCGCTGGTGATCTCGAGGCCGCGGTTGATGGGGCCCGGATGCAGCACCACGACATCCTTCCGGGCCCGCTGCATCCGCGCCGTGTTGAGCTGGTAGAAGCGGCTGTACTCGCCCTGGCCGGGGATGTAGGCGCCGGTGCCGCGCTCGAACTGGGCGCGGAGCATCATGATGGCGTCCTGCTCAGGCAGCACGGCATCGAAGTCATGGCAGATCTCGATGGCGGGCCAGGTGGCCTTCATCTCCTGGGGCACCAGGGTCGGTGGGCCCACCAGCGTGACCTTGGCGCCCATGCGGTTCAGGAGCCAGAGGTTGGAGCGGACCACGCGGCTGTTGCGGATGTCGCCCACGATGGCGACGCGCAGGCCCTCCAGTTTCCCGAACCGCTTGCGCAGCGTGTAGGCATCCAGCAGGGCCTGGGTGGGGTGCTCATGGGAGCCGTCCCCGGCGTTGATGATGCTGGCCTTCATGTGCCGGGACAGCAGCGCGTGGGCTCCGGGGGCGCTGTGGCGCATGACGATCAGGTCCGGGTGCATGGCCTGGAGGTTCATGGCCGTGTCGATCAGGGTCTCGCCCTTGTTGAGGCTGCTGGTGTCGGCGTCGAAGTTGATGATCTCGGCGGACAGCCGCTTCTCGGCGATCTCGAAGCTGTTGCGGGTGCGGGTGCTGTTCTCGAAGAAGAGGTTGACCACGAGCTTCTTGCGCAGGGCCGGCACGATCTTAATGCTGGGCCGCTCGCAGACCTCTTCGAAGGCCTGGGCCTGATCCAGGAGGGCAGTGATGTCCCGGGGGCTGAGGGGCTCGATGCCCAGCAGGTGCCGATGGGGGAAGACGTAACGTTCCGAAGTCATCAGCAGGCCTCCACGGTGATACCGTCTTCGCCGTCGATCTCCTTCATCCGCACGGCCACCCGGTGGCCCGGTGGCACGTCGACAGTGAGTCCCGCCAGGTCCGCCTGGATCGGCAGCTCCCGCCCGCTGCGGTCGGCCATGACCAGCAGCATCACCCGGCGGGGGCGCCCGTGGTCCAGCAGCGCGTCCAGGGCGGCGCGCACGGTGCGGCCGGTGTAGAGCACATCGTCCACCAGCACCACGGTGCGCTCCTTCAGCGTGAAGGGGATCTCCGTGGGCCGGACGATGGGGCTGCCGACCATCTCCGTGAGGTCGTCACGGTAGAGCGTGATGTCGAGGGTGCCTACGGGGATGGCGGCTCCGGTGAGCGAACGGAGCTGGATGGCCAGGCGTTCCGCCAGGGGCATGCCGCGGGAGCGGATGCCAAGCAGGACGATCTCCTCTTCAGGCTTCACGCGGGCCAGCAGATCCGTGGCAAGACGATGGACGATCGCCTCCATCTGGCCGGGGTCCACGGGGCAGGGGCCTTGGGCAGCGGGCATGGATCCTCCAACGAGCGCCTGTTCCAGGCGGGCGCCCACGATTTCAAGTCTAGCCGAGGCAGGCCCGATGTCGGATGCCCTCCAGGTAGTATTTGCAGTATTCAAGTCGAATACGCCACCCTCCGATGCCCCATCTGAGGACAACCATGAGTCAGGAACGGCGGCAATACCGAAGAATCCCCCTGGAGGCCACCTTGAGCTTCCAGGAACTCAGCTTCCACAAGGGTGAGGCGCCTGCCTCCAGCAGCTACCGGGATGTCTCCGCCGGAGGGCTCCTGCTGGACTCGCCTCGGGCCTACCCTCTGGGGGCCCTGCTCAAGCTCGAGCTGCGCGTGCCGGGCTGGGGCCGCTACCAAAACCACTTTGGCCCCGTCCAGGAGGCCGAAGTCCGGCCCCTGGTGGCCCTGGGCATGGTGGTGCGCGTCGAGCAGCTGGATGAAGGGGACTACGAGCTGGGAATCAAGTTCCAGAACGTCTATCCCGATGACCTTGAAGCCCTTGTGAAATTTCTGGAGGCCACCGCGCCTCCTTCCTCACTCTGATCCCGAGTCACCACCCCTTTCAGGAGGCCCCCGTGAAGATCCTCATCGTGGACGATTCCTCGACGATGCGGCGCATCATCATCAACACCCTATCCCGCATCGGTTACACCGATGTGGTCGAGGGTGACAACGGCAAGAGCGGCCTCGAGCGGCTCGGACAGGGCGGTGTGGAGATGATCATCACCGACTGGAACATGCCGGAGATGGATGGGCTTGAGTTCGTGAAGACCGTGCGAGTCCAGAACCCCGTCATCCCGATCCTGATGGTGACCACCAACGCCGCCAAGGAGGACATCGTCGAAGCCCTCCAGGCTGGCGTGAACAACTACGTGGTGAAGCCATTCACCCCGGAGACCCTCAAGGAAAAGATCGAGTCCCTCCTGGGATAGGAGCAGGCCATGGATCAGTCCGAAATCGATGCCCTCCTCGCGGGAGGGACGAAGTCGCCGAAAAAGCCCGAGGTCAGCGCCCCCGTCAAGGATCCCGTGCTGGCCCCCCCGCCAGTTGCCGCAGCACCCCACGCCGAGCCCAAGGCGGACGGCAGCGGACACGTGATCTCCGAGCTGGACACGGTCACCGCCGTCACCGAGCGAGAATCCAACAAGGTCATGGACCAGCTGGACCAGATCGGCCAGCTCGTGAACCGCCAGCAGCGCCTCGTCACGGAGATCATGAGCAACGAAGGCGCCCAGGCGCCGGGAGTGCAGAAGGCCATCCTCGAGGTCATGACCGCCAGCAAGGAGATCCAGGACAAGGTCTTCGAGGCCATGGACCTGATGCAGTTCCAGGACATCACCCGCCAGAAGCTGGAGCGCATCCTGCACCACCTGCGCCAGATCCACGACTACATCGTGGACTTGCTGGGCACCGGTCTAAAGAGCGACACCCAGCGGCCCTCCATCAGCCACACCATCGCGCAGACTGGCACCACGCCCGACGAGAACAAGGCCCACGCGGATGCGGTGATCGAGGCCTTCAAGTCCCAGAAGAAAGGGTGATCCATGGCCGTCGAGTCCGCCCAGACCCTGCTCGCCACCGAGTTGGTGCCTTCGGGCCAGCTGGTGACCTTCACGCTCGACAATGTGGAGTTCGGACTGGACATCGACCGGGTGCAGGAGATCACCCACCGGACTGACATCACCCCAATTCCCGGCAGCCCCAGCTTCATCCTGGGCGTCATCAACCTGCGTGGCCTGATCATCCCGGTCATCGACAGCCGGGTTCGGTTCCACCTTGCTCCCCAGGAGACCACCTCCAAGACCCGCATCATCGTACTGCGCCTGGCCAGCGGACCCACGGGCCTGCAGGTGGACTCTGTGGCCGAGGTGGTGCGACTCGAGGACCACGCGATTCGCGAGACTCCACCCCTGGTGGCGGGCATCCGGGCTGAATACCTGGCAGGCATGGTCACGGTGGGCACCCGGCTGATCACCTTGATCCACCTGGAGAAGCTCCTGGACAGCGCCGAGTTCACCCGGCGCGCCGAGTTCGATGACCTGGGCCTGGCCGGTACGGTCGGAAGCACGGACGCCGACGACGACGATGACCTCGAGGAGGACGGCCAGCCCTACGTCACCTTCCGCCTGGGCCGGGAGTCCTTCGGCATCGCCCTGCACGAGGTGGAGGAGATCGTCGAGCTGCCGCCGGTGACCAAGGTTCCGGATGCGCCAGACTACGTGCTGGGGGTGATCTGTCTGCGGGATCACGTCATGCCCCTGGTGGACATCTCCGAGATCCTATCCATCCAGCAGGAGGGGGCTGAGCGGAAGCGCGACATGGTGGTGCTGCTCTCCTTCGGCAGCGCAAAGATCGGCGTGGTGGTGGACGAGATACAGGAGATCCTCCGCGTGCAGGAAGGCCAGACCCTGCCACCGCCCCAGACCCTCTCCGAGGCCGAGCGCGAGCACCTGAGCGGCATCCTCCTGTTGCCGGGTCGGATGGTGAGCCTCATCAACGTCCTGAAGATCATCACGGGCGACGACCAGGAGAAGATCGCCGCCCTGGGCCAGGGGCTGGGCCTGGTGGACAACCGCACCCAGGAAGTTGCCCCCAGCCTCGAGCTGGTTGTGTTCCGCCTTGGACCCGAGAACTACGCCCTCCGGCTCCACGAGGTGCGTGAAATCGTCATGGTGAGCCAGATCACGCCGGTGCCCCGGGCCCCTGAGTTTGTGGATGGCGTCCTGAACCTGCGGGGCGAAGTGATGCCCGTAGTGGACCTCCGCACCCGCTTCGGCCTTGAGCGCGTGGAGGCGACCAGCATCTCCCGCATCCTCATCACGAGCATCGGCGGGGTCTTCACCGGCCTCGTGGTGGATGCCGTGGATGAAGTCCGCCCCGTGGACCTGAGCCGCTTCGGCCCGCCCCCCGCAGTCACCGCCGTGGGAGCCAACCGCTACATCGAGAAGGTCGCCCGGCTCGACAGCAGCATGATCTTCCTGCTGGAGCTCCAGCAGCTGCTGACGGACACGGAAACAGGCCAGCTCCAGAACCTCCAGGGACGCCGCACCGCGGCCAGCCGAACGGGTGAGCCATGAACGATTTCGCCCTGGATGACCCCAGCTTTTATGAAGACTTCCTTGTCGAGGCCCAGGAACACTTCGAGCAGATCGAGACCAACTTCCTCGCCCTCGAGGAGGCTCCGGGCGACCTCGACCTGCTGAACGCCATCTTCCGCAGTGTCCACACCATCAAGGGGGCCGCTGGCTTCCTCGGCCTCCAGAAGGTCCTCTCGGTCAGCCACATGGGCGAGAACGTGCTGGACGACCTTCGCAAGGGCCGCATGGAGCTCAGCGACCGGGTCATGGAGCTACTCTTCGAGACCGTGGACCTGCTCAAGGTGCTCGTCGACGACGTGGGCATCCAGGTCCGCAAGCAGGGTGAGCCCCAGGATCCGGATCCCAGCGAGCTGCTTCGAAACCTCGAATCCCTCAAGCGGGGCGGGGCTGCTGTTTCCGCCCCCGTCGCTCCAGTGGTATCTGCCCCCGAGAGCGTGGTCCAGATGCCGCCGCCCCTGGCCGGGGTCAGTGAGGCTGGCCGGGCCGCGGCCTTCGCTTCGCTCACCGAGGGCAACACGGTGGTCGGCCTGCATGCCGAGCTCTCCGGCGCCATCTACGGCACGGCGTTCAATCCCTTCTCGCTCTTCCAGGTGGCAGACCTGGTGGGGCGCTGCCTCCACCGGCAGCTCATTCCGCGCGAGCCCCTGGTGGACCTGGACTCCTTCGATCCCCGGTCCTTTCACCTGGATTTGGTGATGCTCATCGAAGTCACCGAGCCCATGGAGGAAGTCAAGAAGGTCTTCGGCGCTGTCACCCACGCCACCATCACGTTCCATTCCCTGACCATCGGCCCCGCAGAGCGGCAGGCGGCTACGGTCGAACCGGTGCCGGAAGCGGCGCCGGACCTCGCCCCGCCAGAGGTTGCCACGGCCGCGTCCGCAGCTCTGGACCCCGCTGCCCCCGATGTGGCCGCTCCCGTCGAGGACCGTCGCAAGAACAGCCGCAGGGGTGGCGACGACAAGGGCGCGGGCGACACCATCCGGGTGAGTCAGGCCAAGCTCGAACAGTTCATGAACATTGTGGCGGAGCTGATCATCAGCAAGACCATGATCAGTCATCTGGTCGAGCGCCTGGTCCCGCAGGTCAACGGCCATCCGGCCGCAGGGGTTGCCAAGGAACTCGCCCACGCCTCGGTCTACCTGGACCACGTGAGCAAGGAGATCCAGGCCTCTGTGCTGGGCATCCGCATGGTGCCCGTGAAGACCGTCTTCTCGAAGTTCCCGCGCATGCTCCGGGACCTGGCCAAGGCCAGCGGCAAGAAGATCGACCTGCAGCTGGTGGGCGAGGACACCGAGATCGACAAGAGCATCATCGAGGAGCTGGGGGATCCCATGATCCACCTGATCCGGAACAGTGCGGACCACGGCATCGAGTCGCCGGAAGTGCGCCTGAAGGCTGGCAAGTCCGAGACCGGCACCGTGATCCTGCGCGCCCGGCATGAGGGCGACAGCGTGGTGGTCGAGATCGAGGACGACGGCAAGGGCATCGACCCGGCGGTCATCCGGGCGAAGGCCATCGAGAAGGGCCTGCTGACCGCAGAACGGGCCGAGGCCATGCCGGATGAGGAGATCATCGAGCTGATCTTCGCGCCGGGCTTCAGCACCGCCGCCACGGTCACCGACATCTCGGGCCGCGGCGTCGGCATGGATGTGGTGCGCTCCAATGTCCGCAAGCTCAACGGCCGGGTGGGCATCCGGTCCACGGTTGGGAAGGGCTCGATCTTTACCATCAAGCTCCCCCTGACCCTGGCCATCATCGACGCCCTGCTCGTCAAGAGCGGCGGGCAGGTGTTCGCCATCCCGGGCACTGCCGTCGAAGAGACCCTGATCGTGCCCCTCGAGAGCGTGTCGCACCTCACCAGCCGGCAGGCCATCAACCTGCGCGGGGAGGTGCTGGGCGTGAGTCGGCTTCAGCACCTGCTGAAGTCCAGGGCACCGGTGAACCTAGAGGCCGAGTCGGAGGGCCTGTCTGTGGTGGTGGTCTCCGCCTCCGGGCGGCGCATGGGCATTATCGTGGACACCTTCGTTCGCCGACAGGAAGTGGTCATCAAGCCACTGGCGCCCTACCTCGCCGCCCTGCCTGGCATCAGCGGTGCCTCGATCATGGGCGATGGCGGCGTGGTCCTGATCCTGGATCCCGCCGAGCTTCTGCATCTCGCCGTCCAGGAGGCCGTGTGAACCCTGGCACCGCTCCGACGTCTCCGGCCCGCGCCGTGGGCCAAGGGTCCGTCCAGCATCGGTTCATGACCTTCGTTCTGAATGAACGAACCTACGGCATTCCCCTCCGCCACGTCGCTGAGATCACCCCCCTCCGGGAGCTGAACCGACTACCCCACATGCCCAAGGCGGTGCAGGGCATCCTCGACCTCCGGGGCCGGGTGGTGCCCGTGATGAGCCTCCGGGAGCGCATGTCCCTGCCTCCACTGGACCCGGCTCTGGTCCCCACCATCCTGGTCCTGGACCTGGCCGGCACCGCCACGGGCCTCCTGGTCGATGCCGTGGACGCCGTGCTGAGTGTGCCCGAGGAGGACCTCGTCCAGGCCAGCCCCATGCTGGCTGGGCTTGGCGGTGCCTGGGTCGAGGGCTTCATCGTCCAGGGCGAGCGCGTGGTCACCCTGCTGGACGCGGCCATGATCGCCAACCTGGGGGCAGGGCGCACCCAGGGCCGGGAGGCCCTTGCCGCCCGCAGCCTGGAGGAGCGCCTCGACGACGACCTCCGCCGGCTCATCGAGATGGCGCCGACCAAGGAGCAGGACGAGCACCGGGTGATTCCCCAGATCGAGTCCTCGATTACCTACACCGAGCAGGAGATGGCCAAGGTCCTCGAGCGGATCGAAACGATGCTGGCGAGCACTGACAAGGTCTTCCGGGGCATCGGCTACCTGAAGCAGGAGGCGGGACTGGGCAAGCTGAAGGGCCAGGAGCAGGCCATTGCCGAGCTGGAGACCACCAACCAGGAGATGCAGGACACGGTCTTCGCCCTGATTCAGCTCATGCAATTCCAGGACATCGCCCGCCAGAAGCTGGAGCGGGTCATGGCCCACCTGAAGGGCATGCAGGTGGCCATCTCCGGGAAGTTCCGGGGGCAGAAGGAGGCCTGACCGGCTCGCTGAGGAGCTACCTCTGGAGCCGACGCCAATCCCCTGGCACAATAGGGGTTTGGCCCAGGAGGCCCCGTGAGCAGCCCCACCTTCACCGAAGTCCGATTCCTCGCTGGTCAGATCGGTGAGACTGTCCGGCTGCGGGGCTGGGTCCGCAATGCCCGCACCAGCAAGACCCGCTTCATCGAGCTGCGGGACGGCTCGGGCTTCGTGCAGTGCGTGGTGGGCGCCGCCGAGGCCGATCCCGCCAGCTATGAGCTGGCCGGCAAGCTCACCCAGGAGGCCGCCATTGCCCTCGCCGGGGTGGTGCAGCAGCATCCCAAGACCGGGCAGCCGGAGCTGCTGGTGAAGTCCCTGGAGCTGATCGGCGGCAGCACCGACTTCCCCATCACCCCCAAGGAACACGGCACCGAGTTCCTCATGGAGAATCGGCACCTGTGGCTGCGCAGCCGCCGCCAGTGGGCCATCCTCCGCATCCGCCACACACTGGTGAAGGGCATCCGGGACTTCTTCGACGGGGACGGCTTCACCCTGCTGGACGCGCCGATCCTTACCCCCAGCGCCTGCGAGGGCACCAGCACCCTCTTCGGCACCGAATACTTCCACGAGGGCACCGCCTTCCTCAGCCAGTCGGGCCAGCTCTACCAGGAGCCGGGCATTGCGGCCTTCGGCAAGGTCTACTGCTTCGGCCCCACCTTCCGGGCGGAGAAGAGCAAGACCCGCCGCCACCTGACCGAGTTCTGGATGGTGGAGCCCGAGGTGGCCTTCGCCCACCTGGACGACGTCATGGCCCTGGGCGAGCGCATGACCAAGTACCTCATCCAGCGGGTGCTGGAGGGGCGGCAGGAGGAGCTGAAGATCCTGGAGCGCGACACCGCGCCCCTGGAGCTGGCCTTGAACAATACCTTCGACCGCATGACCTACACCGAGGCCGTGGACAAGCTCAAGACCCTGGGCAGCGACATCCAGTGGGGCGAAGACTTCGGCAACGACGACGAGACCATCCTCATGAACGCCACGGACCGCCCCCTCTGGGTGCACCGCTTCCCCAAGGCGTTCAAGGCCTTCTACATGGAGCCGGATCCCCTGGACGCCCGCCTGGCCCTGGGCGCCGATCTGCTGGCCCCGGAAGGCTACGGCGAGGTCATCGGCGGCGGCGAGCGCGCCAGCGACCTCCAGTATCTGCTTGACCAGATCGTGCACCACCAGCTGAACCGCGCCGACTACGAGTGGTACCTGGATGTCCGCAAGTACGGCAGCGTCCCCCACGCCGGCTTCGGCATGGGCCTCGAGCGCGCCGTGGCCTGGATGTGCAAGCTGCCGCACGTCCGCGAGACCATCCCGTATCCCCGGATGATGGGGACGCTGCGGCCGTAGCGGCCCTGACCGGCGTTCGTTCCCGCACACGGGCTGCGCCCGTGTGATAGGGAAATCGCTGCGCGATTTTCCTCAGAGCGATTGCTTGGAAATATCCCTTGGGGGTTTCGGCGATTTCTTGGGGGCGGGCTTCTTCTCCGGGAGTTTCATCAGCTGCTCCAGGGGGACCAGTCGGTTGCTGGTGGTGCTCCAACACCAGCGTTCGAGGCTCCTCTGGGAAGGGGGCGTCAACTCAGACAACAGATTCGGATCATCGGGAATCAGCATGAGGGCGCCAACCTTTTCGATGAGCGGGCGCTTACCATCGGAGAAGGCGAAGGTCTTTTCTTCTTCCACATTGAGTGCCTTGTAGATGAATCCCATCTGACCACCCGGCATGGGCAGGAAATAGCAATGGCTGGCGCCAGGATGTTCAGCCGCCGAAATATAGCAATCGGCCTTCTTCGCCTTTTCAGCACGCTCTATCTCCTTGCCGATGAATTCGTCCGACAGGAGCGGCCAGGGGACCCTGAATTCCTTTTTGGTGAGGGATTCCAGGTCATAGGCGTAGATGTGCCCTGAGTAGGGGAAGTAGACATAGGCCATGCGCTCATCCACCGAGGTCACGCAGGACTTCCAGAACAGCCCGGGGTACCACTTTTGGATGGGCACTTCTTCAAGAAGGCTAAGGGTGGAGGAGTCCCCTGAAACAACGCCCCCCAGGTAGTAGCGCTTCTTGGCTGGTTCATAGAGGCCGAAGAGGAGGACTCGATCCCTGCTCAGTATTTCAAAGTTGGAGGCCCGGACATCAAGGGGCTGCGAAAGCTCCCAGGACTTGGAGGCGAGGTTGTACCGATACAGGGAGGAGACCTGATCTTCGGGGAGATGACCCTTCTCAAACCGGAGGAACCACCAGCGGCCCTGACGGAACTTCTCTACGCCCATCCACTCGGAAGGCAAGGCGGGGGGATGGGTCACTGTTTCGGTGACTGCGTTGTAGGCCAAGGCATAGGAAGAACCCGGGGTGGAGCCGTGGAAGTAGGTGGTATCCCCCTCCTTCCAGGTTTCCATAAAGGCGCGGCCCTGGTTCTCGCCTCTCGTGTGGAAGAAGACCCGAGGCGGCGTGGCCTTGGGCCTCACTTCAACCTCATGAGCGCCAATTGCAGCGGTCAGAGTCAACGACACCAAGGTTTGAACCAAGCCGCTAAGTGTCACAATCCGCCCCTACATACTTTTGTGCTGGACACCCTTACCACCACCAACAACAGCGTTACTGAAGGAGCACCCGTCCGTAAATCTGCAAGTTGCACTAGTCATTTTGTTATTGGCATCATAGTTGATAGTGCAATCTTGCAGGGGTGCACCGCTGTGCATGGGGCAGGAGGATGGGCACCCATCAGAGCATGCCGCACGGAGGGCCCAAGCCCCTGCTCCTAAGAGTAGGCCGAGGACGAGGGAGATTCTGAGCCAGCGGGATTTCTGAAGCATTTCATTACCTCCGGGGTGGAATCGTAGTGGGCAATATGTACCCCCCCTGTCTTCCTCCACCCCATTTTGGGCGATTGCTCCAATGTCTAGAATTTCCTTCTGAATCAACCCGCTTCATGTCCTAGCCCCACGCGCGGGCTGCGCCCACGCGAGATGGAAATCGTTGTGGGATTTTAAGCAGAGCGACTGCCTGAGAAATCACGCTTTCAAGGCCGACCTTGCTTTTACCCGTGAAAATCGCGCAGCGATTTTCAAAGGAACGGCAACGCGTCGGAACCCACACCTCAGAGCTGCATCACCACGCCCGGCAGCTTCTGGATGGCCTCCCGCAGGGGCGTTTCCGCCTTGGCGTCGGGCAGGGTGACCCAGAAGGTGTAGCTGATGAAGGAGCCCTTGCAGGTGGACTGGTGCTGCTCATCGCCTTCGGACTGGGGTCCCAGGTGGGCGAGGATGGTCTGCATCACCATCTCGGGCCGCAGCTCCTCCTGCCGCCCGATGATCTTCATCGGCACGCGGAAAGGGTAGGTGATCTCAGGCCGACGGCAGGCTTCATCCATTCGGCATTGTCCCTTGCTTTGCCCTATCTCTCAATGCGCAGCATTGAGAGCCTACTTCACGAGGATCTCCCGCAGGTCTTTCCCGGGCTTGAAGCGGATGCTCTTGCCCTTGGGGATCTGGACGCTGGCGCCGGTCTTGATGTTCCGGCCCATGCCGCGCTTGCGGGGGCGGGGCTCGAAGACGCCAAAGCCCCGGATCTCGATGCGGTGGCCGTTGAGCAGGGCATCCTTCAGACGCTCCGTGAGGAGATCCACGACCTGGAGAGCGGTGGCGCGGGAGCAGGGGTGCACTTTCATCAAAGAATTGGCGATGTCGATCTTGATCATGTGCGACCTCGGGAAGTGATTGGGAAGAGCCAGAATAGGTGAAGGAAGGCTACCGTGCCAGGGTGATTTTTACATCAGGAGTCGAGGGCATGGCCACCGAGATCCTGGGAGGCTGCGCCGGGGCCTGGGGCGAAGCGGCTCCGCCGGCTTCCCGCCCACCCCCCTGGGCGATGGACATGCCGCGCTCCATGTTGCTCTTGGCCAGGTCCGAGGTGGCCATGACGCCCTCCAGCCGGAGCTTGAATTCCCCGACATTGGTGGCCCGCAGGAGGGCCTCCTCTTCGGTTATAAGGTTCTTACTTAACAAGAAATAAAGGCTCTGATCAAAGGTCTGCATGCCGTATTGGGCCGTGCCGGAGCCGATGACGTCCTTCAGCAGCTTGGTCTTGTCTTTCTCCTCGATGCAGGAGCGGACGGTCTCGGTGGCGACCATGACTTCCACGGCTGGCACCCGGCCCTGGCCGTCGGCCCGGGGCACCAGGCGCTGGGAGATGATGCCCTTGAGCACCGAGGCCAGCTGGAGGCGGATCTGCTTCTGGTGGTGGGGGGGGAACACGGAGATGACGCGGTTGATGGTCTCGGTGGCGTCCAGGGTATGGAGGGTGCTGAACACCAGGTGGCCCGTCTCGGCGGCGTGCAGGGCCGTCTCGATGGTCTCCAGGTCGCGCATCTCACCCACGAGGATCACGTCCGGGTCCTGGCGCAGGGCGGCGCGTAGGGCGGAGGAGAAGCTCTTGCAGTCGGCCTCGACCTCGCGCTGGTTGATGATGCTGAGGTTGTCCCGGTGCAGGTATTCGATGGGATCCTCGATGGTGAGGATGTGCTCCGTGCGGGTGGCATTGATGAGATCGATCATCGCCGCCAGGGTGGTGGACTTGCCGGAACCCGTGGTCCCCGTTACCAGGACCAGGCCGCGCTGCTCCTGGCAGATGGTCTTCAGGACCTTGGGCAGCATCAGGTCATCAATGGTGTAGATCTTCCGCGGGATCACGCGAAGCACCAGACCCACGGTGCCGCGCTGGTTGAAGACATTGCAGCGGAAACGACCCAGGCTGGGCACCGAGTAGGCGATATCAATGTCGAAGTTTTCTTTGAATTTCCCCTTCTGGCGGTCGCTGGCCATGATCGCGTAGGCCATGGCGATGGTGTCTTCCTGAACCAGACGTTTGAACTGGGTTAGCGGCGTCAGCTTGCCTCGAATGCGGGCAATCGGGTGGTTGCCGACCTTGAGGTGAAGGTCGCTGGCACCCTGCTCACACACGACGGTGAGCAATTCATTGATGTGCATGGGGATCTCCCGGTAGGGGTCGGAATTATCTTAGTCCCCATTCGGGCTAATGGAAGGGATTCGCGATCAGTGCTCGGGAAAGTAGCAAGTTTCTGGTAAAATCGAAGGTTCTGCCCGGCCTTTGCCAGGGCTGCCCCGGGAGCCCGATGACCGCCCTTGAAAAGATCCGCAACCTCGCCATCATCGCCCATGTCGATCACGGCAAGACCACCCTCGTAGACGCCCTGTTCAAGGGCGCTCACATGTTCCGGGACAACCAGCGGGTCCAGGAACGGGCCATGGACAGCAACGACCAGGAGC
>Ga0194052_1000618_pt1 | contig 21872 bp, 18 predicted proteins | sample SepL226m_MetaG_FD_160117 | JGI IMG/M metagenome (GOLD analysis project Ga0194052, IMG submission 160117) | Anoxic zone freshwater microbial communities from boreal shield lake in IISD Experimental Lakes Area, Ontario, Canada - Sep2016-L227-6m | ecosystem: Environmental > Aquatic > Freshwater >...
GAACAATTTAGAAAACAAAAAGTAGCCCGATTGGATCACGAGTTACTCTACGACGTAAATTTGTAAATATTTCTGTTTTCATTGTAAATCAAGAATAGCATATCATAACAATATTTGTCAATGACTACTGACAAATATCAAAAAAGCACACAATTTCGCCTCATCGCTGTTGTCGAGTTTCTCAAGAACCATCCCCAAAGATACTACCGAAGAAGTACATAATTCTGAGATAGCTAGGCCTTCATTTTGTATTTAGAAATAGTCGTGTGATATAATAAATTGGCCGCCATCAAGTCAATATTTATAACATATGTCTCATAAGAAGGAGCAATAATGTCCGAAACTTCAATTTACGAGTCTGTTCTAGCTTCAGGTATACATAACGAAGATCCTAGATTCAACGGCGAGCCGACAGAGCTGGGCGCTGATGACTTGAAAGACACTCATCAAGATATTTCTCGCTGGACGTTGCTTCGCGGGGATAATTTTCAATCTCTATCCGCTAAAATTGCCGAAGTCAGTCAATCTTTATCTCAAAGTGAGGGTCAACAAATCGAAATCTTGAGTAAAGAAAAGATTAAACTAGAAATTCAGCAGGCTAGTCTTTTGAAAATGTTGTGGCAGGAACGTGGCGTAAGTGAATGGGCGGCTTATCAAAATAATCAATCGTTTGATGATGTCAACGAGGCGGTGAATAAAATCGAAGCGGAAATAGAATCGAACCCGATTTTCGTCACAGACCTAGTCACAGGAAACGACAAAAGGGTGCTAAGAAACCCGATTTAAATAACTCAAGAACTCGATTATTTAATTTCCAAGATTTCGGAAAATCAAGAATTGCTGCCTGAAAATGTGACATCCGCACAGATCAAATCCAGCGTGGATGAGCGTTTAAAATTTTGTCAGGATAAAAGGGTTTATACTCGTCCAGGTCTTGATGGAGTTTTTGATTTGCTCTCAGATACTTTTTTAACTGAAAAAATTGTTTCTCGAAATTCTACCACTAATAATGAATTTGATGTAGATAAATATAACGAAGCATATGAGGGAGAAGATCTGGTCGCTCAGACATTGGAAAAGACTATAAAATCATTTCGATTAGAGAAAATTGATTTAGATCAAACTGATTCGTTACCGCAAGAGATAAAATATTTATTGCTGGCCTATCCAGAAGTCGGGCCGATCATTGCGAGATTAAAGGAAAAGGGGCTTGATACTCGACTTCAAACTTTACAGAAAACGCCTCAAAACATTTTAGATGCCATAACTCAAATTTCTGTTATTAGTCAGGAAAATTACACGACTTCTTGGCTACCACAATTAGTAAGAGATCAGCAAAAGCCGGTTTTGACACCAACGGCTAATGGCTTGAGTCGTGGTAAGGATATGGGATTGATCAAGGAAGATGAGCCAATAGATCTCGAGCCTGCAGTAGGACAAATTTTGGCTATTTCATCAGAATACAAAAAGATTATCGCCTTGAATCCGGCGCAACTTTCTGCCGAGGATCAAGAAACGATCGACAAGCTGAATAAAGGTCTTAATGAATTTAATTTGGACTATGCCCTGAAGCGTCTGGTTTTTGATAATTCTGATGAACGAACTCAAGAATCTCAGGAAACGATCAAGAAGATGATGGTGATAGGGCCCGTAGCTCATTGTCTAGAGTTGGCAAATTTGGGCATTCTCGCTAAGGTTTTCACCGCTTCGGCCGATGATCTGTTGGGAGAATGGGCGGAAATTCAAGCCTTAGCCGGCGCAGGTTATACAAAAAAAGAAATAATTAGTCGGTTGGGAGTAGTGGTGCCAGTTTTTGCCTTAGCCACGGCTGGTGCAGCTCAGGTTGAGCGTTTGCTTGAAGAAGGTCGACTGGCTGAAGCTGGCGCACTTTTTGGCCTGGCGGCTGTTGCTCTTTCTCTGACTACGGCAATTCAATCGATCAAAATGTATAAAAAAGGTTATGATATTTTGGTCGCAGAGGGCAAAATCAATACTAAGAATAGTCCGATTTTAGCCAATGAAACTTTTCAGGAAAACATTGAGACTTTTGAACAGGGCGAATCGTTGTTGGATGACAATCAACAACTGACTGAGCTGATAAGCAAGGGTTTGGATTCGTTGCAAGCTACAATAGAGCAAAACGAAAAAGATGTATTGATGCAAAATTTAAATTCGGTAGATAACAAAAATTTGTCGGATAATATCAAGAACTTGATTCAGGATCCGACTCAGTGGAATCGTTGGCTTGAAGCCATCAAACAGGATTTTACCAATCCTGCTCGTATGGGCATCTTGCTTGGCTCTTGCCTCGCCCCAGTTGCTGGAGGAGCAGCAGCGGTAACTGGCTTGATGCATAACGGATTTGTTATGGCTGGAATCGGTTCTGTCGAATCAATGGTCGGCGGATTGACGGTTTTGACTGCTGAGAAGTTAGTAGAATATCGATATGCAGCTTTCGTAAAAGGTAAGATCGAAGATTTGCAAAAAAACCAGCAAGCCAACTTGGTACCAAGTTTTGAAAAAAGTCATAGCTAGCTCAGTCTTTTGAGGACGCTCCCTAGCCTTTTATGTACTTAGAAAATACCTTTTGTACTAAGGTTGCAGTCTCTTCGAGCCAGACAAAGTACTTTTCCCATTGATCTGTGTCGGCAAAGTTAGCTTCGTTAGCAAGCTTGATCCTGCTTGCTTTCTTTCCATCCAAGCGCTGCCAGAGTGGTTTTAGCCCCAGTTCAGCTTCAATTTTTTCTTTGTTTTCGAAAAGCTTATCGTATAGATCCTTATCATCAGAAATATAGACTCCGCAGCCAATCGTGTTGTCTTGAGTGTTCACAGTCAGCGAAATATTTGAATGAGAGTTTCCCATACTAATATCGTACCAGTGCTGCGGACTTGGCTTTCTTAGTCTCAGTTTGCTTTTTGCCTTCCTAGAATACTCAATGAATCTACTCCAAAAATCAAGTTGCATCACTTTAGTTTCAGTCAAATTGCCCTGTCCAACGGATTTTTTGATAGCTTTGGCCCAGTCGTTTGGTTTGGAGACGATCTGAAATTTTGGAGCAAAGGGAGAATCACCGATCTGCCAGAGTTCCATTTTGATAGCAAAAAAATTAATGTTTTCGTCAGTATGCTCGTTTAACCAGTCTATCGCCTGTTTGTGTTCGTCTCTAACATCTTCGACTATCCAGACAATGATTTCTGCATCTAGACCAGATGCATAGGTAATGATTTTTCCGAGATGATCGTGATTTGTTATTTCCAGCTGGTTCTCAATTATTATTTTTCTGCCCGTGTTTTCTTCCTCAGCTAAAATATCAACATTGAATTTACCAACGCTTGCCTCTGTCTGTATTAGTTTTAGATCTATCCCGATTTCATCACTAAGCAACGAGAGGTTCTCTTCTTCTGAGAGCCATTGTGTGAAATGATGTGCTTCATGAACCCAAGCTTTTCTTAAGTCAACTTTTTTGATTCGACCAAGTTTATTTTCCATAGTTATTTCTCCCCCACCCAATCCTTGCAAACCGTTTCTGCCTGCAAAAGCACGAGTTGAGTTGCGCCTTCTTGTTGATCTGGCGGATAGTCATATTTCTTCAATAATTTCTTTATATAAATACGAATCCTTGCCTTAACATCATCACGAAATGCCCAATCAATCGTAGTACTATTTCTGAGCATTTGGACTAGCTCACGAGCGATCGTTTTCAATGTTTCATCGCCAAGCTCGGTGATAGCTGACTCATTTTCAGACAAAGCATCGTAAAAAGCGACCTCATCATCGGTCAATCCCATATCCTTGCCTTTTTCGGTTTCAGTGCGGATTTCTTTGGCCAGATTGATCAATTCGGCAATCACTTGTGCCGCCTCAATCGTCCGATTCTGATATTTGCGAATCGTTGCTTCAAGTAAATCGGCAAAAGAGCGAGATTTGACCACATTTTTCTTTGAGATTGACTTGATTTCGTCATTCAACAACTTCTTCAACGCTTCCAAAGCCAAATTCTTGTGTTCCATGTTGCGAACTTCTTCCAAAAATTCATCTGACAAAATCGCCACATTTGGCTTATCGAGTCCAGCTGCCGTAAAGACATCAACCACTTCGTCAGAAGAAACTGCGCTTGAAACTATCTGGCGGATAGCGTAATCATAATCTTCTTCGGTCGGGCCAGAAACAACGGTTAATTTTGTAATACTTGCCTTTACTGCTTGGAAAAAACCAATGTCATCTCGAATTTCCAACGCTTTATCATGTGGCACAGATAGCGAGAAAGCTTGAGACAATTCAGTCACTGCTTGGCGATAGCGTTTACTGCCGTCTTCCAAGCCCAAAACAAAATCAACTGCTTCGCGAATAATTCTTGGTTTTTGCCCAGCCGTCGCCTTGAAAAACTTAGTATAATCAAAGCCATGATACATTGCTCTGGCAATTTCGTATTTCTCCAACATCACTGAAACCGCTTCTTCTTGCGGTATTGCCGTTTCTTCCTGATCATTCTTGGTATAGTTCGACAAGGCTTCTTTGAGCTCTTGCGCAATGCCAAGGTAGTCAACGATCAAGCCACCTTGCTTGTCCTTGTAAACCCGATTAACACGAGCAATGGCCTGCATCAGTCCATGACCACGCATTGGCTTATCAAAATACATCGTGTGCATGCTTGGCACATCAAAACCAGTCAGCCACATATCACGCACAATCACCAACTTCAATTCATCCTTTGGATCTTTCATCCTGTCAGCCATCTTGCCGAGAGCTTCTTTATTGTGAATATGTGGTTGGAAATTTTGTGGATCACTCGCACTACCAGTCATCACAACTTTGATGAAACCTTTACTATCGTCATCACTGTGCCAGTCTGGTCGAAGTTTGATAATCGCTTCATAAAGTTCAACGGCAATCCTACGGCTCATCGCCACAATCATGCCTTTACCCTCAATCACATCAAGGCGATTTTCAAAATGCTCGACAATATCACGAGCAACCAGTGCAATGCGTTTCTCGCTACCGATCATCGCCTCAAGCCTCGCCCATTTGCTCTTCAATTTTTCTTTAAATTCAAACTCTTCGCCCTCGGTAATATCTTCAAAATTTGGATCAATCTTTGGTCGCTCTGATTCCAGAAGTTCGATTTTTGCCAATCTTGCCTCATAATAAATCGGCACCGTGGCATGGTCATCGATGGCTTGAGCAATATCATAAACATCAACATAGTCGCCGAAAACTTGACGAGTATTCTTATCAGTCAGCTCAATCGGCGTACCAGTAAAGCCGATGAAAGTCGCATTTGGCAAAGCGTCATGCATGCTGCGAGCAAAACCATCGATAAAATCATACTGTGAGCGATGTGCTTCATCAGCTACAACTACAATATTTCTTCTCTCAGACAATAACTGCTTTTCAAACAAACCTTTTTCACAAAACTTTTGAATAGTGGTAAAGACCACGCCGCCACTAGCAACCTTGAGCAATTCTCGCAAATTGCGTCGATCTTTGGCCTGTCTTGGAGTTTGTCGAAGCAAATCTTTAACAGCTCCAAAAGTGGTGAAAAGTTGATGATCGAGATCGTTTCTATCAGTCAAAACCACAATGGTCGGATTGTCCAGCGCCTCGATTAGTTTGCCTGCATAGAAAGCCATGGTCAAACTTTTACCCGAACCCTGCGTATGCCAGACCACACCACCACGACGGTCACCATCAAGTGCCGTTGCCTTGAGCGTTCGCTCAATTGCCTTATTGGTCGCATGGTACTGGTGATAAGCCGCCACTTTCTTGATCAAATTATCTTTCACCTCTTCATAGACTACAAAATGAGTCACGATATCCAAAAGTCGAGATTTGTCGAACATACCACGAATCAAAACCTCAAGCTGCGGAATAGCATCAGATGCCTTTTCTTCGCCGTCAATAGTTCGCCAGCGCATGAAGCGATCGAGATCGGAGGAAATCGTCCCGACTCGTGCATCGTGACCATCTGAAATAATAACTAATTCGTTGTAAACAAAAAGTGAAGTAATATCGTTTTTGTATGTCTGGATCTGATTAAATGCGTCTTTGACGCCAACTTTTTCATCGGCCAGATTCTTGAGTTCAAAGATAGCCAGAGGCAATCCGTTTACAAAAACCATCAAATCAGGTCGACGAGTGCCAGAGAAGCTATTCTCCTTTGGCTTGTCATCCTGAACTTGATTCAGGATCTTATCGTTCGAGCTTGTCGAGAACTTTTCCTTTGATATTGTATATTGATTGAGAATTACCCAGTCATTATCTTCAAGATTTTTCTGGTCAACCAGCCAAACTTTATCACCCGCAATCGAGCCATCGGCTCGCTGGTATTCAACATCGACTCCGCTGGTCAGGTATTTGTGAAATTCCTTATTGTTCGAGCTCACGCGAGAACTAAAGTTTGTCACATTTAGCACTTTCTTAGCCGCTTCTTCCTGCGCTTCAAAAGGAATACTCGGATTGATCTTGGCGATAGCCGCTCGCAGCCGCCCAGCCAAAACTACCTCCGGAAAATTCTCTCTTTCTGGTTTTTCACTGCCTGGCTCAATATCTGGCCCAAAAACATAGGTGTAACCTAATTCTTGAAACCACTCAATGGCCGCTTGCTCTAAATCTGATTCAGTATATTTCATATTTTTCTTTCTAAAAAATTTTTTTGATCTTGTTCAATAACAGCTTCAGATGGATCTTCCCATTGGAAGTATTTAAAAAGATTAATCGCTGCATCTCTTGAGCATTTAAGATAATTAAGTGATAAATCTTCTGAGGAGTATTCTTCTTCATGAAACTTGATATTATCTGCGGTGGCTTTATATTCAGCCCAAATAGAACGACGATGATCCAAAGTCTGTACAGCTCTACCATTTGTATTATTCAAAGATATCGTAATTTTGATTCTGTTTTTGTAATTTGAATTAGCAATCAAGTTTAAAGCGAAAATGAAAATTTCGGTAACTGTGAAAGTTGTACCAACAAAATCAAGCATGCTCTTAGGCTTTATATTTTTATATTGTTCACTTATTCCGAAATAATTTGCTTCATCAAACCAGTCTTCTCTAAGTCCAAGCAGATGGATAAATTGACCTGATTTAAAGTATGTCCAAGACTCTTTAAAATAATCCCAGTCAATATAGCCATCTAACTGCTCAGTTTCCAAACATACCCCCTCGTGGTCATCTGTCTTGGTTGGGTAGTGCGGATAATCCCATCCGCGAAGCTGAACCCTATTTTGCTCAACCATTTTTTTTGCATCAATAATATGGTTAAAAAAATTATTAACTTCAAATACGGGTTCAATTACAATTTTCCAGTAGCCCCGAGTTTTTATCTTATTTATAATTTCTTTTTGTATATTATTCATAAATTGCCCTTTCTTTCTCTAATTTTGATTTCAATGAATCAAGCTTAACATAGCCCCTACTCTTTAAGTCAGCCCTATGCTTATCTGCTGCGAGCTTGATTATATCTTCTAGTTCACGATGGCCACATTTTTTACTAGACCAGATCGCACTAAATGATCTTGCGTATATTTCATTCTCTTTAATAATACAACCTTTGGTTCCAGTGTCATCTTTCGAAGAACTATTTTTTATTGTAATTATTGGTGAAACGGAAAACTCTTTAACGATAATTATTATAAAGTCTATTGGCTCGCTTCCCTTTTTCAAAACTGCAGAACCAAAAGTAATTTCGAAATCGGCCGGGACTGAACAAAAAGCATGAACTGCTTGTTGCACCAACTCATCGTTTTTCAAGAACCAATTAAGATTTTTTTTACTTACTCCAGCAAATTCATGTCTTTTCCCATCTTTATCCTGTATATGGGAAACACCTAATACCACAACTCCACCTTTCGGGGTATTGGATAAAGCAATAATCGTCTTTATAGTTTCTTCCTTCGCTTTTAAACTTGTGCTATCTGACCATGAAAAATCTGGCTTGTACTCAACAGTTCTATTTTCGCCAGAAAGAAGGTATCCTTTAATCTCGCTTTCGTCTATTTGCCGCACTCTACCCTCAACTTTCCGCTCATCAATCTTGGCAAAAGAGAATTACGAATTTTTGATAAAGATTCGATTTCTTTTTCGTTCAAAATTATCTTATTGATCAACTGACTTGCTATTTGGTCGAATTTATTTAGGCTATCATTATCTGGAATATACAACTCAATTCGTCGAAAATTTGACTTGCTGATTTCAAGAAAGGTACTGCCATTCGCAGATCCAATAACTTTGTCCATATTTTGTTTCAGCCAAAAATACAAATAATAGTTTGACGGAGATTTAATCGCAATAAAACCCTGATTAATCGCAACAGGCATATTTGCAAAAGCTAAGTACCCAATTGGAGCCCTAGAAGACAGCAACAATGTCCCCTTTGGTAGTTGTCCAGACCCAATAGCTTTTAAACCTTCAGCAGTAATTCTTCTTTCGGTTTTTAGCAAAACAGGAGATTGTAGTGACGACATATCTCTTGGTGTTGCCCAATCGAACTCACCATCCCAATATTCTGGGGTATTTGTTTTGGGTGTTGTGCCGCCGATTATCTCAGCAAAATCGCCAACGGTTGTCTTGTAAGATTTTTCACTTTGCTCAAAATGACCAAAATAATCATTAAAAATCGCCTGGCCGAGGGATTCGAGGGTTTTATTCATTTTTCGGTTCAATTCAATTTCATCATCCAGCGCCCCCAAAACCTCCGCAATTTTTTGTTGCTCCAGATCTGGAGCAAATGGTAATTCTAATCTAAAAATGTCGTCTCTAGAAATTGATCCATACACTGTTCCTGTTTCTTGACCGACAATTTTATCACGATAGGCTTCAAGCAATTGATAGACATATTCATTATTCCCATTCTTTGCATTAATCGCTGCCAGACCACGTCCAATACACATTTCATCTGGTGTAATATTAATATCACCAACCGGTGCTCTGACACTTATCAATACTGATTTTGCTGGTGCCTTTTTTGTTACACTAGTAGTCCAAGTATCAAAAGTTGGATATTTTTCGCCGAATGTTCTAACTCCCTGCATAAACAATAGACCATCGCCAACAGAATTATAATATTTTCCTTCAGGTGATTGCCCCATGATTATATCTGCTCTATTGCCGAGCAGATCAACCTCCCAATCCTCAGGAATCAGGCCGATTTCGGTTTCTTTAAATTTATTTTGGTTATTTTGCATTAATTTCTGACCTCGAATTTTTGAAGACTGCAGTTACGGTTGCAAATACTTCTTTGGGGTGATCGTTGTTTTGATCAAAGCCAAGTCGTTCGTGAGTTGGATCAAGAAACAACTGCGCCTTGTCGCCGTCCTTCCGACTTCCTGCCAAGACCATTAGTTGCAATTCGCCTTTCTTGTTTTTTGAAATCTTGGCGTCAACCCAATAATCTTCATCTTTTATGACTTCCCGTTGGACTCGAATCAAGTCACCATCGATATTGATAATCTCCGCCTCCTCATACTGCTTAGCATCAAGAACATTCGAAAAGTCCTTTGCCAGTTCTTCAATCGATTTACCCAAAACAAGCTTCTTTCCGCATTTTGGACACTCGTATCTGTATTCCCCATATTCGTATTTACCCTTGGATTTGTTTAATCTGCAATGACAGCCTCTGATAGGGCACCTTGCATAGGCGGTGTCATAACCATTGATGTCGTAATCAACATCCCATGCCAGACCTTCCCAATTATATAGTTTTACTTTTCCGTCTGCGCCTTCTATCATTTTTGTTCCTTATTTGGATCTGTCTTGTCTTTCAGTTTCTTTAATCGCTTGACCACTTCTTTGTCAAAGTCGGATTCGATTTTTTGGGTTTTGTTGAATTCCTTATATTCAGCAATGACTTTTTGCTCGGCTTTGTCGTGGGATATTTTACCCTTGCCAGTCAGAATTTTGTATTCATTGAAGCTTAGGAATTTGTCGACGCTTTCGGCCAAGTCATTCATGGTCATTGTCTGGCGGTTTTCGATAATATTTTCAATATAGTCAAAGTAGCCAGAGACGGTGCGCTCCAATCTTTTGATCTTTTCTTCGGAAAGATAGTTCTTGGCCACAGTCACATCTGACTGCAAGATGCGACCACTTGGCGAATTTTTCCAAGTCGTGAGACCCATATTTTCTTTGTTTTTGTCGGCATGAGTATAGATGATTTCAGCGCCAGTCTGGCCAGCAATCGCAAAGTGAAATTTGTTTTGCACCATGGCATAAAAATTCTTGGTAATCTCGGATTTTGGATCGTAATCATCACTTATCTCGGCGAATATGTCGGTGATTTGTTGATAGATTCTTCGCTCGCTGGCTCGAATCGAGCGAACTCGCTCGAGCAATTCTTTGAAGTAATCCTTGCCAAAGTGACTGCCGTTTTTCAATCTATCATCATCGAGAACAAAACCTTTGATAATAAAGTCTCGCAGGGTCTTGGTCGCCCAGATACGGAAATGAGTGGCTTTTTCGGAATTGACCCGATAGCCAATAGAGATGATGGCGTCGAGATTGTACATTTTTATTGTACGATTTACCTGTCTAGCGCCTTCTTTTTGAACTACTAAATAATCCTTAGTAGTTGCGGCTTCGGTCAATTCCTTATCGGAATATACATTCTGCAAATGAGCGATAATATTCTCGGGGGTACAGTCAAAAAGCTCGGCCATTTTCTTTTGCGAAAGCCAGATACTTTCATTTTCAAAAAGCACCTCAATCTTCACATCGCCAGATGGCGCTGTGTAAAGAACAAATTGATTATTTTCTGTTTGATTATCTGTCATTATTCCCCTTTAGATACCAAGATTCTTTAGGTTGTCTTTGATTTTTTCTTCCAAAACTTTTGACTGCTCAAATTGATTATACAGTTCTTTGGTCAATCTGTTCATTTTTTCTTCGAAAACTTCGTCGTCTTCTTCGACGATTTCGCTGCCGACATAGCGGCCAGGGGTAAGGACGAAGCCGTTTTTCTCAACTTCTTCGATCTTGGCAGCTTTGCAGAAGCCTTTTTGATCTTCGTATTTGCCGTCAATATTGCGCCAGTTGTGGTAGGTTTCGGAGATTAGTTTCAAATCATCTGGAGTCAACTCACGATTTTTGCGAGTGACCATGGTACCCATTTTTCTGGCATCGATGAAAAGTATCTCATCGTGACGGTTGCGAAATTTGTGATCATAGCGATCTTTCGAGACAAACCAAAGACAAGCTGGGATGGCCACACTATAAAAAAGCTGGCTTGGTAGCGCGACGATACAGTCGACTAGTCCAGCCTTGATCATATTTTTGCGAATTTCACCCTCGCCAGAAGTATTGGAACTCATCGAGCCATTGGCCATAACAAAGCCAGCAATACCAGTTGGCGAAAGATGATGAATCATGTGCTGGATCCACGCATAGTTGGCGTTACCGACTGGCGGCACGCCGTATTTCCAACGAACATCGTTACGCAGGGTTTCACCACCCCAGTCAGAGATGTTGAAGGGCGGATTCGCCAAAATATAGTCTGCTTTGAGATCTTTGAAATGGTCGCTGCCAAAAGAGTCACCATGTTCGATATTGCCACGAATATGGCGAAGGGCTAGATTCATTTTGCAAAGTCGCCAAGTAGTATGATTTGATTCTTGACCATAGACAACTATGTCGTCGTGTCGACCAGGGCTGTTGTGATTAAATATTTCTGTCTGGACAAACATACCACCACTACCACAACAAGGGTCGTAGACTCGGCCAGAGTATGGCTCGAGCATTTGGACAAGGAGTTTGACGATTGATTGCGGGGTGTAGAATTCACCACCGCCCTTGCCTTCGGTGCCCGCAAAACGACCAAGGAAATATTCATAAATACGACCAAGTAAATCTTTGGAATTTTCTTTACTCTCAGCAAGATCAATATCACTAATAATATCGATCACACCGCCAAGACGAAGCTTATCGAGGCCTGGGCGACCATAATCTTTTGGCAAAACTCCTTTGAGATCAGGGTTTTCTTTCTCGATAGCAATCATGGCGTCGTCAATAAGTTTACCAATCTCTGGTTTCTTGGCCGCATCACGCAAAGCATTCCAGCGAGATTCTTTTGGCACCCAGAAAACATTTTCGGCGGTATAATAGTCTTTGTCCTCGGCTTCTTTCTCGCCTTCTTCTTTGACCAATTTGTCATATAGAATTTCAAAGGAATCAGAAATGTATTTGAGAAATATCAGACCTAATACGATATGCTTGTATTCGGCTGGATCCATATTGTTGCGCATCTTGTCGGCCGCCGCCCAAAGTTTCTCTTCGAAGCCGATATTCGCTGAATTTGCTTTTGCCATAATAATTCCTTTATCAAATCAATATTTCAGTATGTCAAAAGAATACTCGCAAATTTGATATTAATCTAGATCAGACAGGGAAATCCTTCCATCCTTTCGCACAAGGCTACGGAGGACATGGTCGTAGGAATGGCAGAAATTATTATTTCATATACTGCTAAAATCGTACGCCTGCCGCCTGTAAAAATCTAGGCTTCTAGACAACAAAAAACAGCACGCTTTCGTGTGCTGTTTTTTTACCAACCAGAAACTAGAGCTCTATGCTTTTGTTTTTGATGGCATAGTAGCGATCATGTAGACAGCAGAAAGTCCGACTAGCGCATACACTATTCTTGACACTGTCGTCATGTCACCGAAGATCGACTTTACGAGATCATAATTAAAGAATCCAATCAGTCCCCCAGTTCAGAGCACCGATGAGCACAAGGATCATCACGATCCAGTCCATACCGTTCATCTTTGGCATAAGTCCTCCCTAATTATTAACAAATAATAATATGCGCAAGAATCTAATATATTTATATTATAAACCTATTCTGAAAAAATAATATATTAGCTTTTCCTTCTCAATTTATAATTTCTTCTGTATTTTGATGCTGTATGGCTTGTAGCCGTTTGCTTCGTAAAAAGCGATCCCATCTTTGTTGAAGTCGTAGACAAGGGTTTGCAAATCTGTAATTTTCTTCTCCTTTGCCCACTTCTCTACTTCCTTCATCAACCTCGTACCTATGCCCATTCTTGCATAAGCTGGCTCGATCGAAATTTCGGCAACTTCAACACGCTCACACGCTGGCGCCATTTCGTCTTCATCAAATGTCTCTATCATCGCATAGATATGGCCAACAACTTTCCCTTCAGCTTCAGCGACAAACATACGGGTCCGATCATCCTGAAGAATGTTCAGAAAATCACCCTTTTTCAGTACTGTGGCTGGCGTCTTCTTGTAAACTGCAGGCATATTTTCGTGGTAGAGCGAGTAGCTGAGATGATAGAGATGATTCACCGCTTCATAGTCAGCTTCTTCTGCTTTTCGAATGATTATTTGTTCTTGGTTCATAATGTTTCCTTAGTTATATACGAATTAACATAAATACGAATTGACTAATAAAAAACTAATTAAACTAATAATATATTATACGAAGTACTTGTTAATACGAAATACGAAAGTGTACTAAATATACGAAAGAATGGATTGATGATTATTTAATACGAATCAACTAATTTTGGACTAATTAAACTAATTTTACGTTAGTCAATTTTTTCTTTACTAAAAAGCGAAACATATTCGTGATATGCAAATTGGCGATTTCGTTGTTTACCAGTTGTTTCTCTCAGAATATCCTTTGTTACAAATTTTTCGATCAGATCAAGTGCCCTGGCTTTTGAAAGCTTCGTTAAGTTCATAACAAGTTGCATATCTACAATTGGATAAGTATATAGCTGATCAAGTAGAAACAAGGCGGTTTTGGCATTACGTCCGAAGGCAGAAACTTCATGTAAATGCTGCTCTCTGATTTTTCTAATTTTTTGCGCTACCATCACGGCATCTTCTGAGACAGCTCTTATCCCTTCGAGAAAGAATTTGAGCCATTCATTTACGCCAGTATCAAATCTATAACTATTTAGTTTTGCATAATAATCAGCTCGATTTTTTTTAAAGAAATCTGAAATATAAAGCAAAGGTCGGCTAAGTATTCCTTCTTTGTACAGAAAAAAGGTAATGAGTAGCCGGCCCGTGCGGCCATTGCCGTCGAGAAATGGATGAATTGTCTCAAATTGAGCATGAATCAGACCTGCTTTTATAAGCGTTGGTAGCTTGTTCCCTGTTTTGTACATAAAATTTTCTAAATCGCCGAGAGATCGTTTCATCTCTTGAGGTGTTGGCGGAACAAAAGCAGCGGTATCAATAGTCGGACCACCAATCCAGTTTTGTGAACTTCGAAATTCACCTGGATTTCTATTTTGACCCCGCACTCCTTTTAAAATTTTCTCATGAATACCTCGAATCAAACGCAATGAAAGGGGTAATGTTTTTATTCTCTCAATACCGAAATTCATGGCTTCGATGTAGTTTGTAATTTCATCAACATCTGACGATTTCTCGTCAAATATCTTTGCTTCTGCTTTGAAAACGTCTATCAACGTGGCCTGGGTTCCCTCGATCTGACTTGATAGGGCTGCTTCTTTTTTGGCAAATGATTTAATAAAAAAATCAACGTCAGGTACTAGTTGGTCAATAGCGTTTAGTTTTCCAATCGCCAAATCGGCTTTGGACAACAAAAGAATCAAATCTTCGTCCCACTCAACAATATTGTTTTGTGGAAAATCCATAGGAATAAAGGCCTTATAGCCGCTAGATTGTTTTACATAATTTCCGATTTTTGACATATATTTATCCGATACTTAATTTTGCTTTAGTATCACATAATTACTATATATGATACTTAAGTTTTATACAAGTTTCACATCGAGTTTTTTAATTTTTCAAATATAACAGTTTTACTATGGGAAGCATATTATAAATCTGAGCAAGCTGCTCTTTAAAATAATCCTTACCGAAGATCATGCGAGGATCTTTTAGGCGCTCATCATCCATCGTGAAGCCCTTGATGATGTATTCCTTGAGTCGTTCGGTCGCCCAAATGCGAAACTGAGTGGCCTGAGTACTGTTGACTCGGTAGCCAACGGAAAGAATAGCGTCTAGATTATACAATTCTATTTCTCTTGTTACAGTTCGAGAGCCTTCGTTCTGAACTTGTGCAATTTTTGCACTTGTTGCGGTTTTGCTTAGCTCATTGTCAAAGTAAATATTTTTCAAATGCTTTGTTACAACACTTCGTTCTATACCAAAAAGTTCAGCAATTTTAGCCTGGGTCAGCCAGATATTTTCATCTCACAATAATATCTCTACTTTCACCTTTCCACTTGGTGTGGTGTAGAAGAGAAACTCAGTGAAACTATTATTTAAAGCAAGTTGATTTTTTTTCTTCATGATTATCCCCCAATTAAACTTCTTATATAGTCTATTTTTAATGCTATAAAATTCTATAACATTAAGACTTTTTTCAGTTGTCCGATTTTTTCGGACGACTGAATTTATAAATTTTAGTTCTCCAAGGAGCCTGCCCTGAGCAAAGCCGAATGGGTCGAGCAATAATTATGCTACATGCCTATCTTTTCATCTAATGAGAATATTTTCAACCGTCGAGAATTCCTCGGTAGTTGAATGATATTTTTGAGTCTAATTAGGGGACGTTTTTTATATAAGCTCGCTATTACACTGTTAGTGTCTTTGCAGAGAGATTATACCCCCTCTGGCTCCCCCTAAATTAGGGGGAGAAAAGTAAATTACAATTTTTCTAGCTTTTTGATATTTGGATTGTCGACTAATAATGACTTCAGCTGCGTAATTGCAGCGGTATTTAATCTCTTGAGTCGGGCATGCTGATTCATGCCGTCTCTGATCATTTCGGCGTTGTAGCTTTCGATGTTCGCAAGTACTACTAGCTGCCGAATTGTCGCTCCGTCCCGAATATTCCCACGTTTGCCTTTATTTTTTACTCGCCACTCCGCCGCGGTCATTCCAAATAAAGCGACATTTAAGACGTCCCCTTCGTTTGCGTATGTGATAGATACTTGTTTATCTGTCAAATTTTGCGGTAATTTCTCTTTGATTGCGTCAGTATGGATTCTATAATTCGCCTTAGTTATCATTCTTCGAGCATTCCACTCTAGCTTATTAGCAATATATTCTGCACTCTTTAGTCGTTCAAATTCTTTGATTAGATAAAGTTTAAATTGTGGGCTAATCCACATACCAAATTCGAAGGCGATATCCTTGTGGGCATAGGTGCCGCCATAACGCCCAGGTTTTGCCAGTATGCCGATGGCATTTGTTTTCTCGATCCAATCCTTTGCGCTTAGCTTATAATTATTAAGGCCTGCCTGACTTTTAATTATGGCAAATCCGCCATAATTAAACCTTGGGTTATTGATGCTCTCCCAAATACCAAGGAATTCAACAGTATTTCTATTTCTCAACCAATCAGAGATAAAAAAATCACCATCTTTTGCCTTCAACATGTCTGTTAAAGAAATAAAATCTTGACTTTGTATCGTTTGAAATGAAATCTCAATACCTTGTACTTCTAAAGTTTCATGAGCCGTCATATTTTCTCCCTTTGATTTGGACAAAGTTATTACTCTTGGATCTGCTATCTAATATTAATGGATTTGATGAAATCATCAAACTTCTGCTTGTAGTCGTTCTTGAATTCGGCATCTGAAATGTGGAAAGCAGAAACCAGTTTCAGGCCAGAAAGTTCCTCGATGTCGGAGACAACAGCTTGGGGGCGGCCATCACCAGAGACGGAAGCGACGGCAATGCTCTGGAATTTGTCCTTGTTCTCCGTGACGTATTCACGCATGGCTGGAGCAGCGGTGCCGACCCAAAGTGGCGAGATGAGGATGGTGAGATCGTAATCCGCAGGATTTTTCGTAGTTTTCTTAATCTTGGTGAGCTGCTTCGTCATCGAGTCGCGGCCGCCCATAATCCAGCCGACAATCCCCTTCCGGCTCTTTAGATCGATGATTTCTTCGAGGTCGGCATTTAGTGTCTCAGCAATTTTGTTCGCAAGAGCCTGATTGTGTCCTGTTCGTGAGTAGTAAGCGACTAGTATTTTCATAGTATTCTCCAATTAGTTATAAAGCGCTCCATAGAGCCTGCCCTGAGCGAAGCCGAATGGGTCGAACAATAAATTTCTCTTTATTCTAATTTACTCTGATTTGATATTTGAATCTAGCTTTAAGATATAAAAATACCCCATCTGAGATACAGACAGGGTTTGCGTTTGATGTAATTTAGCTGTGTAGCCGTGTTGGCCGATTTCGATTTTTGCGGGCTGCGGTGTCGGCAAGCTCGTTGCCAAGATTTCCCGCATTGGAAGGGATCCACTGAGCGTGAACGCCTGGGTGGTCTGAGACGCTTTCTTCGATTATGCTCCAGAGATCGAGATTGTGCATTTTCCTCGATAGTCTCTGTCCTGCATTTAGCCGCAGAAGGTGCTTCACCACATTTATGTTGTCACTTACGATCATGACTTTGTGATGTGGCACCCGATGAATCGCGACGAGCGCGGCGTAAGTCTCCAAGCGCTTCGTGTTTTTCGCGATATCCGGATCGCTAATGATATGCGATTCCTCGAACAAGACATGGCCTTCGGTGGTCGTGATGACGATACCAATCCCTGCTTCTGCAGAGCCTGTATCACCAGAAGCATCTGTAAATATGAGATGTTCGACGCCCTCGGGAACATGCACGCCTTTCATGATGTCGGCTGGCGACATCGCTGCGTGACGAATCAGCTGTAGCACTTTTTGCATTTTATAATGTTTATTATTATAAAGCGCTTTATGTTGGCCGGGTGAATTCATTTGCCTCACCTCCTTTTTTTCAACGTGTTAGTACAATACTATATTCTATAGAGTTTGTCAATAATAAAAGCCACCTTCTCAAGATTAGATCGGGTGGCTATTTGGTTCTGCCTTGCGGCTACTTCAGATTGAAAATCGCACCGTTGTCTCTCCAATCCAAGATCTGATCTGCTGCCGTTTTCAGGTCGTCCATATTCGTGGATGCTCTGATCGTATTAGCAGTTGAATCTAACATTTCTCTGACTGTTATTGGCTCTTCACACTCTGCGCAGAGTTCCTTGATCACTTCCATCGATTCCAAAGCTTTGATCTTTCTCGAATTGACATCGGGAAATTCAGTCATGTTTGGCAATGTTCCGATCAGCCAAGTTGCAAGCTGGCCAATCTCATAGCCGATCAGGAAGAGGTCTTCATAACGCGGCGTAGGAAACATCTTTGCTCTTTCGGCGAACTGATCCTTCCATATCGGAAGGTTTTTCTCAAAGTCGGAAAGCGCGATTGTCTCCGACAGTGGCGGATCTAACTGTACTTCGAAGAGCATGATGCTACTATCCATGGCGGCAAAAGCGGATACAAGACCATCATTTTCGACGATAGCCTCGCGGAGCACGTGAAACATAGTGCCTGCGAGAGCAATTTCTGGGTAATTCATAGGATTCCCACCTTTTTGATCATCGTGATCAAATTTCAAATCCGTATGGCAGTACTATGCCATAAAGTGAGCAATAATGCAATATAGTACAGAGTTATTTGTCATCTCGACTCTATGCCCGTTGTGGCATAGGCGGAGAGATCTTTTAAATAGAATGTTTACTATTAGAAGATCCCTCGGCTACGCTACGCTTTGCTCGGGATGACAGAACATATTATGTCAGCTTGATGAAGCGGTTCTTGTCGAGATTGGTCAGGCGTTTACAGCTAGCCTTGTGAACCTTGATTATATGCTCACGACCGAGGTAGCCGACGATCTTATCGCCATCTTTTGGTTTGCAGCATTTGGCAAAATCATGACGAATCCCTGCGAGAATCGAGATCCCAGCAGCTTCGACTTTTTTCACAGTTCGAGGTGCTCGAGTCTCTGGAACCTTGAACTTCGGATATATCGTCTTTAGTAGTTTGAAAACTTGGAGCGAGCCTTCGCCAACTGCAACTAGGGCACGATCGAGCTCGTTATATGGTAATCTAGAATCCTCTAGGAGGGCTTCAGCTTCGTTTTTGTTTAGTGGAGCCAGATTGTACTTGGCGATAGTGGCAGCGAGCTTTTCCTCACCAGCGACCGCCAGCTTGCCTGCCTCCTGTTCACGAAGATATCCGCGGATATGTTGCTTCGCCTGAGTGGTTTTGATGAATCTAAGCCAGTCACGGCTTGGAAATGAAGCCTTATTTGTGACGATTTCAACGAAGTCTGAGGTATGGAGGGCAGAGTTGATCGGGACGATGCGGCCGTTTACACGAGCGCCAACACAGTGATCGCCTAGATCAGAGTGAATTCGATATGCAAAATCGATCGGGGTCGAACCGATTGGCATCTTCAAAATATCGCCCTTTGGGGTGAATAAGAAAATTTGTTGATCAAAAAGCTGTTCCTTCAAGCCACTCATGAAATCCTTGGCACTCGAGAGCTCCTGAAGCTTCAAAAGCTCCTTCGCCCACTCCTGTTCCTGGCCTTTCATCGCGCTCTTGTGCGCTGATTCCTTGTACTGCCAGTGAGACGAGATCAGTCCGTGCTCAGAGTTTTCATGCATTTTTGCCGTTCTGATCTGGACTTCGAAAATGTTTCCAGAAGCATCTTTCACTGAAGTATGAACAGATTGATAGCCGTTTTCCTTTGGCTTTGCAATATAATCGTGAATTTGCCCAGGTACAGGTTCATACAAAGTATGAATTACGCCAAGCGCTTTGTAGCATTCTTCTACAGTATTGACGATGATTCTAAGGGCTGAGATATCATAAATGAGCTTGATACTGCCCTTGCGCTCAATTTTCCGATATAGACTATAGAGACCTTTAGCACGTCCAGAAAGACCAATAAATTCGATATTGGCATCCTTCAACGCTTTCTTCACTTCTGGAATGATGCGCTTGACTGTTTCTTGTGGATTCTTGTAGATTCCTTCGATTTCTTTCTCAAATTTCGCAAATTCTTCAGGATAAGCATAAGGAAAAGCGAAGTCCTCAAGCCGACTCTTGACCGAGCCGATGCCGAGACGATCTGCGATGGCTGAGAAGATTTCGATAGTCTCTCGAGCGTAGAATTTACGTTTATTTTCATTGATGAAATCGAGAGTTTGAACATTGTCCAGACGATCATAGAGCTTCACGATCATAACACGCAGGTCAGAGATGCTGGCAAAGAGAATCTTGCGATAATTATCCACCTGCTCCATGTAGAATTGGTGATTTGAGAAGATCTTCTCCTTGTTCTTGATCTTGAGCGTTGAGACCTTTGTCACGCCGTCGACGATATTGGCCACATTCTTACCAAAGAGCTCGGCAATTTCCTCCTTGGTCGCACTCGTGTCCTCGACTGTGTCGTGAAGAAAGCCGGCGGCGATAGTTTCGGCGTCATAATTGTCCTTTGCGAGGCTAAGTGCAACGTGATATGGGTGAATGATATAGTCCTCACCAGAGCGGCGCTTCTGGCCAGTATGTTTCTCATGTGCATAGAGAAAAGCGCGATTGATCAGATCACGATCTGCTGCACTAAAACGATCCAAGTGCGTTTGAATTTCTTTTGGTAGAATATTTTTCATCGGTTCCCCTACTCGATTACGATTTTGTTTTCTTTGAGCACTAGTGAGATCGGTTTGTCAGCGATAATTTTATCGGAAAGAAAAGCGTCTGAGATCAGATTTTCAATATGGTCCTGTATATATTTTCGGATTGGACGAGCGCCATACTCTGGATTGTAGCTGTCTTTCGCGATCAGATTTTTCACTGGATCAGAGATACGAAGTCGGATTTTTTGTAAGAGCAATCTCGCTTCAAACTCAGCGCACTGGAGATCGACAATTTTTCGCAGAGATTTGTCATCTAGTGGGTAGAAGACCACGACTTTGTCTAGTCGATTGATAAACTCAGGTCGGAATGTTTTTTCGACTGTTTCGATCACGCTATCATGTAGCTTTTCGTACTTTTCCTTGTCTGTATGGACATTATTAAAACCGATAGAAATCTGCTTTCGGAGCATATCGGTGCCGAGATTAGAGGTCATGATGATAATCGTATTTTTGAAGTCGATTATTCTGCCTTTTGCATCAGTCAGAACTCCATCTTCCATGATCTGAAGTAGGATATTGAAGATCTCTGGATGAGCTTTTTCGATCTCATCAAAAAGTATGACAGAATATGGATTTTTGCGAACTTTCTCGGTCAATCTGCCACCCTCTTCGTAGCCGATGTAGCCAGCTGGGGCACCGATGAGACGGGCCAGATTGTGCTTCTCCATAAACTCTGACATGTCGATCTTGATCAGGAAGTTTTCGCTACCAAAAATCTCGCGTGCGAGAACCTTTGCAAGCTCGGTCTTACCTACGCCAGTCGGCCCCAAGAACATGAAGGAGCCGATCGGACGCTTTGGATTTCCTATGCCGACACGAGAGCGTTTGATCGCTTTTGCGAGCTCATCGACTGGCTCATCTTGGCCTATAATCTTGTGCTTTAGCTTCTTCTCGAGATTTAGATAATTTTTCTTATCTTTGGTTGTCATATTGGTCACCGGGATGCCTGTCCAATCAGAAACAAGCCCAGCAATTTCTTCTTCGGTAATGATTTTTGCAGGAATGAAATTCTCAGCCTTGTGCTTCGCGATCGCTTCTTCTAGTGCCATCATCTTCTCGCGAAGAGTAGCGGCTTCTTCATATTTTTCTTTGACAATAGCTGCTTCCTTCTTGTTCCGTAGCTCTGAGAGCTCTTTTTGTTGTTTGAAAAGCTGATTCTTGGTGGTGACTATCGTCGCATTTGCGGCAGCCCCAGCCTCGTCGATCAGGTCGATCGCCTTGTCTGGGAGTGAGCGGTCATGAATATAGCGAACAGACAAGCTGACAGCTGCTTCAAGCGCGTTTTTCTCATAGCTGACATTGTGAAACTTTTCATAATGAGGTTTTAGCCCCTCTAGGATTTGAAGAGTTTCAGCCGCAT
>Ga0194052_1000621_pt1 | contig 21846 bp, 25 predicted proteins | sample SepL226m_MetaG_FD_160117 | JGI IMG/M metagenome (GOLD analysis project Ga0194052, IMG submission 160117) | Anoxic zone freshwater microbial communities from boreal shield lake in IISD Experimental Lakes Area, Ontario, Canada - Sep2016-L227-6m | ecosystem: Environmental > Aquatic > Freshwater >...
TATTTATATAATCTAAACTAAAATCATCTTATAGCAAGTTTTTTGTGGTCACAAGTATTTTTCTGCTGAAAAATCTCGCGACCCTGCCTCACGCCGTCGCGTTCCGGCTCGCACAAGCGAAAAAAGTGCATTAAAGCACTTTTTTTGAAATTCCGCTTGTGCGCGGTGAGGGACTTGAACCCCCGGCATCAACAACATCAATGTTGCGCTCTACCAACTGAGCTAACCGCGCAAATTTAAAATTTGGATATATCTCAACAAAAGTATATTATTTTTCTTCTTTTGGTTTTTCTAGTTTTTCTAGGCCTAGTTTTTTTACACCAAAATATACAACAGCTGCAATTGTTGTGAAATCTATAAGAGCACTAATAAAATTACCTATCAATATTCGTGCATTGAACACGGGAATAATAAGATTGTTTAGGTTTCCAATTCGTCCTAAGAAGATGCCAATAATTGGGTTTATGAGATCGGTGACTGTGGCTGTTACAAGTTTTCCAACCGCACCTCCAATAATGATACCTATGGCAAGGCTTAAAACTCCTTGTCTGCGAATGAAATCTAGGAATTCTTTAATATGAGATTTTACTATTGTCATAAATGATATTATACCGAAATAAATGATTTGGTCACGTTAGTAATTTCCTTGTTGTGTTGCGGAGGAGGAGGGATTTGAACCCTCGAGGAGCTTTCACCCCTGCCGGTTTTCGAAACCGGTACATTCAACCACTCTGCCACTCCTCCATATGTACTTCGTTCGACATAGTAGCATTTTTTGCATTTTTTTCAAAAAGTGATATATTATTTCAAACCATATACAGGCTCTCGGACAGCAGGTTTCTATGTGGGAAAGGTTGTCTGTTTGATACAAATAAATATTGGCCCCATCGTCTAATGGTTAGGACAGCAGGTTTTCAATCTGTTAACCGGAGTTCGACTCTCCGTGGGGTCACAAAATAAATGTGTTAGAATTAACTTATGATCGTTTTACTCCTCGGTAAGCCTTTGGTTTTTTGGCTTGGATTTGTAGTCCTTGTGAGTTTTTTATTGCAGCTTTATTTGGGATATAAATTATCGCACGGGCATCCTGAATTATTTAAATACCATCGTTTAAATGCAATTATTCTCACTTTTCTTGTAGTGGTCCATCTAATTTTTGGATTGTTGTTGTATTACTGATTCTAACAGGAAACGAAATTTAATTAAACTTTCTCTTTTAATGGGTTGAGAAGGTTTTTTCGTAGAGTTCTTTTAATTTGACAAATCCATGTAGTGTGATATAATTTAGCTTGTGAAAAATAAATCGTTCCTCGTTGTTGTGGCATTAATTGCCTGTCTCATCGGTTTGAGTGTTCTTTGGACACTCTTTCCTGTGTACACCACCTGTGGTATTTGTTGGGTGACCTGTGTCGCAATCGCTCTCTTGGCTGGGATATCCTTCTTGGCCGGCAGAAGCGAGAGAGACACAGGTCTCCAAATCGCTGCGGTGATGATGGTGTCATTTGTCGGCCTCTTCGCATGGATGCCGATTGATTATTACCACCTGTTCTAGAGAACAGGTGGGCAAAAAAAAGGGGGGGGCTTTGGATTCATCCAGAGCTCCCTTTTTTACTTCGTATGTAAACTCACATAAATATCCTCCAAGGCCTTCACTCCATCTCCCACAGCAATGTTATTTTGGTGGTAGAGCACATTAGTACAGTCTCCAGCGGCCCAGATGCCCCTACATGACGTTTGTTGGGTGAGTGGGTCTATTTTCACAGCCCCCATATCATTGAGCTCTACGAGGCTTTTAACAATGTCTGTGTTAGGAATAGCTCCAATTTCAACGAAAATTCCTTGTACTTCTAGTTCTGTGATAGCGCCAGTTTCATTATCTTTTACAATCATCCCTTTTACGAAAGTATCTCCTTTTACTTCTAGTATTTCAACATTAGTAATTGATTTTACATTTGGAAGTGAAAGAACTTTTTGGACCGTAATGGGGTCGGCGCGATATTCATTGCGACGATGGATGAGAGTTACACTTTTTGCATATGCAGACAATTGAGCTACGCTTTCAAAACCTGCATTGCCTCCACCTACTACCACAACATCCATTCCTGAGAAGAGTGGACCATCACATGAAGCACAATACATTACTCCTTTGTGTTCAAACTTGTCTGCACCGATAGCATCAAGCTTGCGTCTTCGACTTCCTGCTGTAAGGAGTATATTTTTTGCTTCATACGAATTTTTTGCTGTGGTTACACGAAACCCTTCATCAAATTTTTCAACTAGGACTGCACGTTCGCCTTCTTTAATATCAACAATATCTTTAGCGTATGCTTCAAGGTGTTTTTTTAGAGAAGCAGCGAGTTCTTCTCCTGGAATTTTTACGGTACCAATCCAGTTTTCTATGCCATCGGAAACAATACTTTGTCCTCCAAAGCTTTCGGTAATAAATACAGTTTTTAATTGTTTTCTGGAGGCATACACACCTGCAGCTACTCCTGCTGGTCCACCGCCAATAATTGCAAGATCGTATTTCATAGTTGTACCATTCTAATGCTAAAAGCTGTTTTTACCAAATTAAAAAACATCCTCATTTGAGGATGTTTTTTTAATTTTTCTTTTTACTTTAGTTTTGATCTTCGTAGGAATGCTGGTACTGCGCCCCAATCATCATCTTGTGTGTCGTCTATAATTATTTTCTTACTATCATCATTTGAATTTGAAGAAAATGATGTAGCTTGAGGAGTCTGCTCTATTACAACTTGAACAGGAACTTCTTTTACCGGCGCTGAAGCCGCCATTGGCTCGGCATTGTTGTATATTTTACCACGAGGTTCTTCTTTGGGTTGTGAGTGGTCAGTTCTTTGAATACTGCTTAATGAAGATGAATAACCACTCATGCCAGCTTTATATATTGAAGGTTCTGGAAAGCCTGATGCAATGACAGTAACTTTAACTTCACCTTTCTTAAGTCGTTCATCGTGAACTGTACCAAAGATAACTCTTGCATTTGAGTCGATTGATTCTGTGATAACTTTTGCAGCATCTTGAATCTCGAGCATTCCAAGGTCATCACCTCCAGCAATAGAGAAGAGAACACCTTTTGCGCCATTAATTGAAATATCAAGTAGGGGAGAATTAATAGCAAGTTTAGCAGCTTCTTCGGCTCGTTTTTCGCCTGTTGCACAACCAACACCCATGAGTGCGGGGCCTGCATTTTCCATAACCGCTCGAATATCAGCGAAGTCGATGTTGATGATACCTGGAGTTGTAATGAGGTCGGAAATACCCTCAACTGCCTGCTTGAGAACTTCATCACACATAGAAAATGCGTTTCGTGCGCTAGTGTCTCGACTTACGGTTTGGAGAAGTCTGTCATTAGGAATTACAATGAGAGCATCAACTGATTTTTTTAATTCATCAAGAGCTTGATCTGCAAGTTTGTTGCGCTGAGTTCCTTCAAAGAAAAATGGTTTCGTAACTACTGCCACTGTAAGAATGCCAAGATCTTTTGCTACTTGAGCAACCACTGGAGCGGCGCCTGAACCTGTACCACCACCCATACCACCAGCAATAAATACCATGTCTGCACCTTTAAGTGAGTTTTGAACTTCTTCTTTTGTTTCCTCAGCGGCTCGTTTTCCAAGCTCTGGATTCATACCAGTTCCTAGTCCTCGTGTAAGGTTTTTTCCGATGTGGATTTTCTTTTTCGCGAGAGAGTGGTGAAGATCTTGGGAGTCTGTGTTAACAACAATGAAATCAACCCCTCTTACTTTAGAGTTGATCATGTGGTTACTTGCATTTTTACCGGATCCTCCAACACCGATGACTTTGATTCGTGCAAATGCTTCTACTTCTGGTTTAACTTGTGGCATAGTAATAATTCCGTTTAGGGGCCTTTTCTTTAATGAATAAGATGTGCTCTATCATACCAAAATACATAAAAAAACAAAACAGTGGACAATCTGTTTTATGCATGTTGAAAAGATTTATATATGAATTAAGGTAAAAACTGTTTTATCCACTCAACAAATTTGTTTCTTATTGGTTTTATGATTTTTGGACCCCAGCCAGTTTTTATAGTTCCCGTATCTTCGTTATACAGACCTAGTGTGCATAGGCCATAAGCCACAGACCACACAGGATCTTTCGCACTGATTTTATCAGAGACATCTGCACCTAAAAGCGGTCCGGTAACTTTTGAAGGAAGTTTTAAATAAACACGCGCAAGATCTGTCGCAAGTGGAATATTTGAACCACTTCCTGTCAAAATAATACCTGCAGGAAGTAATCCGTTCTTACCAATTTTCTTAAGGTGATTTTCAATCAGCTCAAAAATATCAGAAAATCGAGCAACAATAATTTCCTCTAACCGTTTTTTTGAATGATTGTGGGGTTCTCCACATTTTATTTGTTCCGCTTCTTCGAGTGTGATTTTTAGACCAAGTGCGATGTCGTTTGTTATGTCACCAGATCCTATAGGGAATACTTCAAGAGATATAGGGATATTATTTTCGCATACTATTATTGAAACAGTTTCTGCTCCGATGTTTGCGAGTACACAGCCTGCAGTTTTCTGTGCTCGGTTGAGTGTGACAATACTTGATGCAACAGGGGAAGCAATAACATCGAGTACTGAAATGTTTGCTTCTTCGGCAGCTAGGATTAAATTATTGAAATGATTTTCTACGCAAGTTATAAAGAGAACTTTAGATTCAAGTTTTGTGCCATGTGATCCTTCTGGGTCTCCAAGAGAGGTTTTGCCATCTATTCTGTATGCGAGTGGAATAGTATAAACGATTCTTCGATTGAGAATCATGTTTTGTGGAATAGCTGTCTCGCTAGCCTGTACCGCTTTGTCTATGTCTATTCGTGTGACTTCTAAGTCAGCTCTGGAGATAATGGTGCCTCCGTGAGATATGATGCTTCCCAGTCCAATTCCTCCTATTGAAAAATATGCTTCCTTGATTTCCAGACCGCTAGTTTTTTCCGCTTCAGAAATTGCGGCTTTGATACTTTGTGCGGCGTCTTGAATATTTGTGATGTAACCGTGTCGCACACCTTTTGATTCAGAGAGTCCAACACCAAGAACGGTCGGCAAACCTTTTGGATTTGCTTCTACAACCACTACTTTGGTTTGATAGGTACCGATGTCTATGCCGACGGCAATATTTCTTCGACTCATTTGTATTAAGCCCCAGAAAAAATATTTTTTAAATGTTGAACATTTTTCTAATTTTTTCTTCAGCTTTTTCCATTGTACTACCATGTTCCATTCCTTTCAAATGGTGGACACCGTGGATAAACAAAAAGCATAGAAAATTTTTGTATGTTCGGTCAAATTTTGGAGACTGTTTTTTTGTAATACTTGGATGTATAAAAATTTCACCAGATGTTTTAGAGATTTCAAAACTTAAAATATTTGTCGGTTTATTAATTTTTCTGTATTCGAAATTTAGTTTTCTTGAGCGTGTATCGCCGACAAAAACAAGAGAAAGATCGTAATCTTTTCCTAGTACTTTTTCTGCAATAGCACAAAGAGGCAAGCCTTTATAAGGAACATTGCCTCTTGTGAGATTGTGAATTTCGAGTGACATTGATTAGCGTCGTCGTTTTCGTTGTTCAACAGGTTTGCCGAGTTTGAGGAGCTTCTCAATTTCTGCTTTGCGACCTAGAGATTTTAGACGAGCTTTTTTTACTTTGAAAGGAGAAAGAGATCGTTCGTTGTAGCGAATACCTCGTACGCGTGGAAGTACGCCAGCGTCTTGTACTTTTTTGGTAAAGCGCTTAAGTATTGTTCCGTTATTTTCGTTGCCGGTTTTTGATACTTCAATGTTTGTTGCCATATGTGGGGAATAGATTAGCACAGGAGGGGAGGTGAGTCAACGGGGAAAATGGGGTCTAAAACCTCTTTCTTGACAAAAGTTTCTCTGGGCACGAAAATTTCCTGCTGAAAATTTTCTCCGTCTGTCGTCGCCACTTCTCCTGAGGCCCAGTTAAACTTTCGTACTCGACAAGGTTTTGGACAATAATAAGGAGGAGATATGTAGCTGTAAATGCTTTTTGAAAACACTTCTTTGGTTTCCTTGTAGGGGGATTAGATAAAAGAAAAAACCTAACTCAAGTTAGGTTTTTTCTTCAGTTTTATATTATGGAAGCTTTTTTAGGTATTCCACAAGTTTTGCAATAGGGACAGCTTGTTGTGATCGAGTTTCTTTGAATCTAACGAGTACAGTTTTATCCATTGCTTCTCTCTGGCCCACAATTAGAAGGTAAGGGAAGTTTTGAGCTTCAGCAGAACTGAGCTGAGCAGAAAGTTTATCCTTTGATAAAGATTGTGAGACCGCAATCTTTGCTTCTCGAAGAAGGTCTATAATCTCAAGGCTCTTAAGTTTTGCTTCAAATCCAAGTTGGATGAAAAAGAATTTACTTTTTCCAATAGAACCGCTCTTCTTAGTTGTAGTAAGTTCTTCTGGTTGTTTAATCAAAACAGTCACACTGACTGCTGGCACATCTCGTTTGAGACCTGCTTTTTTAGAAAAACCGTTGAATCGTGTACCCCAAGCAAGAACCTCTCTAATTTTAGGATTATCTGCATTGTCTATTATTTCAAAAACGGTGTTGTTTGAATATGCTCGGTTTCCTACAAGTTTGTTGTTTATTCTATATGGGATATTCATACATTCCAAAAATTCCAGAACTTCTTTGAAGTGGGCGCGAGCTATGTCATTTAGGAAGCTGACCACTTGTGGCATTGCCTCGATTAGCTCTGCGAGTTTTTCATTTTCGTCGTCGATGAAAAGCATCGGATCTTTTACAAGCTTCTGGCGGAGAGTTGCAGGAAGAAGGTTTAGGTGTTTTTTGAAATAATTGATAATTTCTTTATTGAATCTAGAAATGGAATCTTTGTCACCTAAACTGTTGATTTCAACTGAAAGATTTTTATGACCATATTCTTTAAGTATACCCATGGAAACCTTAATAAGGGTTGCTTCGGTAATACTTTTTGTACTACCTAGTACGTTTAAATGTGCAAACTTTGAACCACGTTTTGGACCTGCGTTTTCATAATATACGATTGCAGGCTGGGTTTCTTTTGTGAGTGTATTTTCTAGATAGTGTCGGACAATTGCAACGCGGTTTTCTATAGATGGAAGAAATGCTTCCGCACGAGTTATATCAAGGTGGGGTTTTTTTAAGGTTTTTGCCGATGCTTCATCGTTTTTATTTATCTCGGGAGGAAGAATTCCTTCAAAGCCGTAGTATTGCGCAGTAAGATAAGCCTTTTCTTTGTTTGTGTACATTTTCGTTTCAGTGTTTTGTTTTTTCTGTGTCATATTTAGTTTTTATTTATCAAATGTTATCTTTCCTGGGAATATCCCTATTTTACTTGGAGGGAAGAGACGAAGGATGGCTCTACCTACTAAATCTTTTTTCGGCATCGGACCCCAGTAACGTGAATCTAAGCTTTTATCACGATTATCACCCATTGTGAAATATTCATCGTCTTTTAATGCTGTGTTTGAAGTTTTGCTACTAGGGTACTTTATATAAGGTTCGCTAAGTTCGAAGCCTTGAGGATTTTCTTTGTTGTAAATAATTACTCTATTTCCTTCTACTACCACATGTTCACCTGGAAGACCTACGATGCGTTTGATGAAGTATTTTGATGTGTCTAGTGGATATTTGAAGATCACTACATCACCGCGTTGTGGTGGTTGAAAACGGTATGTGATTTCATCAACGACTAAATATTCTTTATCCAAAAAAGTGGGTTCCATGGAAGAACCGGATACAATGAACGGCTGGGCAATAAAGAAACGAAAGGGTAGTGCGATAGCAAGAGCTATAATAAGGAATGTAAAAAATTCTTTAAAAAAATTCTCTTTAGGGGGCTGGATAGTGTAAGTAGGTGTCGGAGTTTGTTCCATATATTGCGAAATTATACCATACTTGAGGTATTGACACAATACCTAAATTGTTGCAAATATGAAAGTTTTAAACACTGCTTTCAATGTGAAGAATTGTGCTATAATTTTACGATGTTTCATATAGTAGGCCTCGGGAATCCAGGCGAAGAATACAAAAATACGCGGCACAATACTGGCCGCATCGTTTTGGATATTATCCGCAAGAAAATTGAAGCGGATGATTTTGAATTTAAGAAAAATTTAAATGCTCTCGTAAGCGAAGGAAAAATCGGAAAGGAAAAAGTAATACTAATTGCACCAGAGACATTTATGAACAAGTCTGGTAATTCATTAAAAACTTTAATTACAAGTGTGAAAAAGGCACATAATTTAGTTGTAATCTATGATGATTTAGATTTACCTATTGGTACTATAAAAATTTCTTTTAATAGGGGAACAGGTGGGCATAAAGGTTTGGAGTCTATTACAAAACAAATTAAAACAGCTGAGTTCGTGCGTTTTCGCGTGGGTATTTCCCCCAAAACAGCAACAGGAAAAACAAAAAAACCAAGTGGCGCTGCGGTGGTGGAGAAACACATTCTTGGTGAGTTTCGTGAACCTGAAATTGCAGAGCTGAAAAAAATAGGAAAGAAAGCCGTAGAGGCTCTTGAAATATTAGTTTCAGAGGGGAGAGAAAAAACCATGACTCTTTGTAATTAGTTTTAGAAAATAAACGCACAGCATTCTCATGTTGTGCGTTTTTTTTCAAGGTTTTCGGCGAGGTTTTGCTTTGGGTTTGTGTGCAATAAAAAATTGTACAAGTTCCTTTCTAAACCCCCTAAGAAATGCATCTAGATATCTGAGTGGATTTTTCATACTATCCTCCTGTATATAATGTTTTCATGCTCTGCATATAAAAACAAATAGAAAAACAAATCGCCGCAGGCTATGCCTGCGGCGATTTTGTCTCGTTGGAGAGGAGGTCTAAAAATAAGGTTTAAAGCCTATTTTTTCTCTCCAACGTATGAGAGGGTCATTCGCTGATCCTTTGGTTCAAATAGAGTGATCTTGAAATCGTAGATTTTACCAAGTTCAAGAGTCGCTCGTAGTTTTTCTTCACTACCGAATTCTGAGACGTGTACCAAGCCGGCAACACCTTCTTCAATAGATGCGAGTGCTCCGTGTTTGTTGAATTTGATGACAATAGCTCGTACTTGCTGATCTTTTTTGTAGTTTCGTGAAGCTTCTACCCATGGGTTTTCCTTGAGAGCTTTGATTGAAAGTGAAATCTTTCCATCTTTTACTTCAATTACTTTTACGCGAACTTTGTCGCCAACCTTAAAGAGTGCTTTAGGATTTTCTACAAGACCCCAATCGATTTCTGAAATGTGAACAAGTCCTTCAAGCCCTTCTTCAACTTTAACGAACACACCGAATTCAACGATACCTGTGACTTCACCTTCAAGAATGTCACCAAGTTTGTATTTACCAACAATCTTTTCTTTATCTTTTTGTTCGAGATTCTTTTCAGAGAAAATAAGTTTACCGTCTTTTGGAGTTGCACCAATAATAGACACTGCAAGTTTTGTATTAACAAGTTTCTTGAGTTCTTCTAGGATTTTGTCCTTATCGCCGTCTTCTACGCGAGGGTAGTGCTCAGCTTTAAGTTGTGATGCAGGAAGGAATCCCTGAACACCTTGCCACGAAAGAAGAAGACCTCCTTTGTTTGCGTCGATGATTGGAATTTCAAATACAGTTTTATTTTTGATAGCCTCTTCAATCTCACTCCATACAAGAGCTTGTTTTGCTTCTTTGAGAGAAAGTTCAATGTAACCTTCTTCATTTCCCATATCTACCACTTTCGCAGTAACTTTGTCGTTTGTGCGGATCTTTCGGATAATGTCGCGGGCATTGATAAACTCTTTTCCATAAATGATACCTGTACCGAATGGTGCAAGGTCAATATATAGGCGAGACTTATCAAGCTCAATGACTGTACCTTCAATGAGGTCGCCAACGAGTGGTGAGTTTGCTGTATTACTTAAAATCTGAGCCATTATGCCTTTCGGCTTGGCATCAACAGAGGACTTGTCCTCTGCAATTACGTCTGTAGACATATTTTTATTATAGTTGTGTGAATTTTGCATGTTCGTATTGAGGGACTAGAGTGACACATACGACGTTACTGCAATATTCGGTTATTAAACAACGTGGGTGGATGTTAGCATAAAAATGAATGTTAGTAAATAGCTTCTTTTTAGGTTTTTCATAGGCTAACAAAAATTGAATTGATTGACATTTTTTGTATAAGTAGTAAATTTTTCCGAAGGACAGTACAGACAGGAGGTGTTTTTAAAGTGTCAAATGAAAATGGAGTGACAGATTTTTTTGAAAAAGATTCAGAAGAAGTGCCAGATCATCTCAGAGTGTGGGACAACGCAGAGAGGATCGAGGCGAGTAAGACATGTATCCCAGGTTCCGGATTCTCTGCTATCAGAGGTTTCGGAAAAGAACGTAGACCAGCAGAGGTACATCGAGCAAGCTTGTTTTTGCAGGCTAACTCGGATTATCACGGTTTGGTTATTGAATAGCCTGGATAACAAAGCTCAACCACGAATAGTTGAGCTTTTTCTTTTGTGTATTTCAATATAAAGAATATAATATGAATATGAAAGACAAACTCATTCCGCTTCCTATTATCATGGGAACTGCGCTTATTATCGCTTCTCTTGTAATAGCTTATGGTTTTAAAAATATAAAGCCATCCGGACATAATTTTATGGTTACCGGCTCGGCTACAATGCGTGTGACATCTGACACAGCAAAAATGAACGGCTCGATTTCTCGTACTGTGCCAATTTCAGGTCTTGAAAATGCATACACTGAAATTGCACAAAATATTCAACAGGTAAAAGACCTCGCAAAAGCTCAAGGTGTTAAAGATGAAGAAATTACAGTTTTAGCACCTTCAGCAAATGAGCAGTTTTCATATGGGCAAAATGGTGAAATCACAAGCAAAAATTATCTTGTAAACCAGAGAGTTGTGATAAGTACTTCAAATATTGATACGGTGACAAAATTTGGAAATGCTGTTTCTCAGTTGGCAAAGCAGGGAATATTTTTCCAAACAGGTGGCCCTGAATATTATTATTCTAAACTTCCCGAAGCCCGTGTAAGCTTGCTTGGAAAAGCTGTGAAAGATGCAAAAGCCCGAGCTGAGTCTGTGGCACAAAATGCTGGCGCTGGCGTGGGTTCACTTGAATCTGTGTCTGGTGGTATTGTGCAGGTACTCGCTCCAAACTCAACAGACATTTCGGACTATGGCTCGTACGACACAAACACTATAGATAAAGATATTATGGTGACAGTAAAAGCTGAGTTTGGGATTAAATAATCTTAAAATAATATAAAAAGAAAAATGCCTTTGCTCGGAAGCAAAGGCATTTTGAAGTATCAGGTTGTGACCTAAGCCACTTTTTGGTACTTGTTGCGGAGGACCGTTTGGGATTTTCCGGTTACAATATCGATAAACTTCACCGCGAGGCTGATTCTGTTATCGACGTTGAGTGAATTCCAATACTCATCAGCAACATCATCAATTCCTCCATTGAGCGGCAGAATGTGTGGTTCGCCGTCGAATGATGGTAAGGGATTGCCGTCACCGGAGTATGTGGTTATACAGCAACCAAAGCCTGGTGGAACGTATTCCTTAATATACATATACTCAAGACGTATGCAGTAATCATCCGCTGCCGCTGCTGATTTTTTCAGTATACTGAGCCACACTTCTTCGTTTGTATAACACACACCACTAATTCTGGATGTATAATTTGGAGTATCTGGCTCGTATCTGAATGCGGCTAAAGTGTCGGATAACGATTTGTCTCTGTGAGCAATCGCGTCGGTTTGATGACCGTTACTCACTACGTACTCTCCACAATTTTCAAGCATTGCGTTGTAGATGATGAGTGACGGATCTTGAACTTTTGTCGGATCGGCTGCTTCTGTGAAGACTCGGCCGTTTTCGCCCAAGCTTAGCACTCGGTTGCGGCTGTTTTCGCTGCGGCCCATGATCCAGTAGATCTGAACCATATATTTGCCGGTCTTGTCTTTTCCGATAACGATTCCACGCCCCGGATAGGGGTTTTGTGATAGAACTGACAGATTTGCATGTAACATATGTTTGGTAGTTTTTCTGTTTGGTTGATCCGAAATCAAATTACCACTTTAGATAATGTTGTCAATTTTTGTTTGAAGATTTCAATATGTTATACTTTCCCCATGATTATCACATACCAAGGACTTGAGTTTGTTAAAATTCAACAAGGAGATTTGACCGTTGCGGTTAATCCAATTTCTAAAGATTCTAAATTTAAGAGTTCACGTTTTGGTGCAGATATTGCTCTGTGTTCAATAAACAATAAAGATATGAATGGTGTGGATATGGTTGCACATGGTGATAGAAACCCATTTGTGATTTCTGGTCCTGGTGAGTATGAGGTTGGTGGTATTTTTGTAAAAGGTTTCGGTTCACCTTCTCATTATGGTGGTGGAGATAAAATAAATACTATTTATTCTTTTACTATTGATGGCATGAATGTGTGTTTTCTTGGAGCACACGATAGTGCGGACCTGTCATCTGAAGTGAAGGAAGCTATCGACGGTGTTGATATTCTTTTTGTGCCGATTGGTGGCGATGGGGTGTTGAATGCTGTGGAGGCCGCAAAACTTTCAGTAAAAATGGAGCCTAAAATTATCATTCCAATTCACTACGGAGAAGTGGGAGACAAGCAAGCTTTGAAAATCTTTCTAAAAGAAAGTGATGCAGAAAATGTCAAAGGTGTAGATAAACTCACTCTCAAGAAAAAAGATTTGGAAGGAAAGGATGGAGAGGTTGTGGTGTTGGAGGCACAGGGGTAGTTTATAAAATATTTTCTCGTCGCGGCTTTCGGGGAACACGAAAAAATGTTGCTACATTTTTTCTCTGTCCGTCGTCGCCACTCCTCCCAAGTTTCCCCGAAAGCCGCAACTCAACATATTTTACAAAGCTGTTTGGATGTGGTTGGTAAAAAAGGCCCTTAATAAGGACTTTTTTGATGTTTTTAGTTTAAAATTATTGACAAACATAATATGGTATGCTACAATATATATGTAAAAGTTCATTAACATTTTTGGGAAAAAGTAGGGAATTGAGTTTGGGAGAAAGTCTACGAAATTACTCGCTGACTTTCAAACCAAACTTAATCAAAGGAGAAAATTGTGGAGACACTCTATAGAATATTCAGACCTCTTGTGGAATCGCACTGGTTCAATCTGTTGATGTCGCTGCTCATTTTTGCAAATCCTCTGGCAATTCTTCCTCAGACGGTTTCGGTTTTTCGTTCAGCAAGTGTGGCCGGCGTCTCGACTCAGATGTGGTTCATTTTTGCAGCCATCCAGGCCGCATTTGTGTTCCAAGGAATAAAGACAAAAAATTTCACCATCTTTGTTTCGATGCTGATCAGTCTTATTGAATCGATCACAATTATCGTGGTTGTCTATTTAAAAACCTGAAACAACCAAAACATATTACCGCGCATGTCGATAAGACCTCTGCGCGGTTTAATTTTGTATAAAAAATTTACACTCTGTTTTTTGTTTTTAAAAGTAGTATAATGTTGGCAATGAGAAAACTTATTGCAAGGCTACATGAGAAACCAGAAGCGCACAGAAAAGCTGTGGCACTCGGTGTTTCGTTAGCTATTACGTTGGCCATTTTTGGGGTGTGGGCTTCAACCTTGTCTTCTCGTTTTCAGGGTGTTGGTTCTGTAGCAGAAGAAACTCAGAAACAGCTTCAGGATGGTATTACACCTTTAGCTACAGCAAAAGCCTCATTTGATACTATGGTAAACAATGTTAAAGATTTGAAAAATAGTGTAGGGTATTAGGAATTGTTGTGGGGATAAAGGGCGATTTTCCTTGCCCATTAAATTTTTTGCCATTGCATTTTCCTTGGAAAAAGCTGGGTAATAACCTTATGGCAAAAATTTTTTAGGGCGAAGAAAATCGCCCTTTATCAATGTTGTATGTTGTGTCAGGGTGCTTATATTGTCTTGGCGCACTACTATTTTTTTGATACAATACCCTTCATATTATGGCAAAGAAAGAAGAAAAAAAGGAAGAGATTACTCCTGCTGAACCACACAAAGGTATTGTTCCAAGGAACATTACTACCGAAATGCGGGCTGCATATCTCGACTATGCTATGTCGGTTATTACTGCCCGTGCTCTTCCAGATGTACGTGATGGATTAAAGCCTGTACACCGACGTATTCTTTTTGCTATGCATGAGTTACATCTAACGTCTTCTGCAAAGACTCGAAAGTCTGCAGCAGTAGTTGGAGAGGTGCTTGGTAACTATCACCCTCACGGTGACGTCGCTGTGTATGATTCTATGGTGAAAATGTCACAAGACTTTTCAATGCGTTATCCCCTCATAACAGGTCAAGGTAACTTTGGTAACATCGATGGAGATGGTGCTGCTGCTATGCGTTACACTGAGGCAAAGATGAGTCGTCTTTCAGGTGAGATGCTTTTTGATATTGAAAAAGAAACTGTGGATTTCCGTCCAAACTATGATGCAACACGAAAAGAACCTATTGTCCTTCCCGCTAGACTTCCAAACCTTCTGCTAAACGGTACTCTTGGTATTGCTGTGGGTATGGCATCAAACATTCCTCCTCATAACTTGGGTGAAGTTGTTGATGCAACAATGCACCTGATCGATAACAAAGAAGCAACAAATGATGACTTGGCAAATTTTGTAAAAGGACCAGACTTTCCGACTGGTGGAATCATTTTTAATGAAAGCGATATTCGTCATGCAGAAGCGCATGGTCGCGGAGGTGTGGTCACACGCGGTGAAGCTGAAATCGTTGAAACAAAATCCGGAATGTTCCAGATTATTATTTCTTCTATTCCTTATCGTGTTGTTAAGTCTACTTTGATAGAGCAGATTGCAGACTTGGTGCGCGAGAAAAAAATAGAAGGTATTAAAGGTTTGCGTGATGAATCAGCAAAAGATATTCGTGTAGCAATCGACGTTAAAACTGGTGCTCATCCTCAGAATATTTTAAATTATTTATACAAACATACTCAACTTGAAGAAACTTTCCACTTCAACATGGTGGCGCTTGTCGATGGTGTTCCTCAGACTCTTTCACTTAAGAGTATTCTCACTGAATTCATTGCTCACCGACAAGTTGTAATACGAAGACGAACAGAATTTGATTTGAGAAAAGCAGAGGCTCGTGAACATATTTTGCTTGGTTTGAAAAAAGCACTTGATCATATTGATGAAATTATCAAGCTTATCAAAAAGTCAAAGGATGTAGATGAAGCCCGAAGAGAACTTATGAAGCAATTCAAGTTTTCAGAACTTCAAGCAAATGCAATTCTTGAAATGCGTCTACAAAAACTAGCAGGACTTGAAAGAAAGAAAATCGAGGATGAATTAAATATTGTACAGGCTTTGATTAAAGAATTGAAAGAACTACTTTCATCTCCAAAGAAAATTTTGACTGTCATAAAAGATGAGCTTAAAGAGATTCGAGAAAAATACGGTGATGAACGAAGAACTCGAGTGGTAAAGCATGGTGCAAAAAACTTCTCAATGGAAGACCTTGTGCCAGATGAAGAGTCGGTACTTGTGCTTACCAAAGGTGGTTATGTAAAACGTACTGCTCCAGATGAATATCGCCAACAAAAGCGTGGGGGTGTGGGTGTGGTTGATCTAAATACAAAAGAAGAAGATTTTGTTACACATCTTGTAACAGCATCTGCTCACAATGACATACTCTTCTTTACTGACAAAGGTAAGGCATTTCAGATTAAGATGTACGAACTTCCAGAAGGCAAGCGAGCAACACGAGGAAAATCAATTGTGAATTTTCTTGCTATGGCACCAGATGAGAAAATCACTTCAGTTCTTCCAATGCCTAAAGAAATAAAAGGTCAAGAACTTTCACTTATTATGGTCACCGAGCAAGGTGTTTCGAAAAAAGTTGAAGCTGCTGCCTTTCATGATGTTCGCAGAAATGGTTTGATCGCAATTAAGCTCAATGATAATGATAGTCTCATTTCTGTATCTTTTGTCGCAAAGGGAGATGATCTTATTGTGGTTACAAAAAAAGGTCAATCAATAAGATTTGAAGAGAGTGATGTTCGTGAAATGGGAAGAAATGCAACTGGTGTGATCGGTATACGTCTTGATAAGGGCGATATTGTTATTGCTGCTGATGTTATTAAAAAAGGAATGAAAGACGCTTTGCTCTTGGTGATGTCTGCGAATGGTTACGGAAAGAAAACTGATGTCGAAGAATATAAAACACAAGGACGTGGAGGTTCAGGTATTAAAACAGCTCAGGTTACTCCTAAAATTGGTGATCTGATTTCTGCAAAAGTTATCACAGAAGAAATGGATGAAGCTGTCGCTATGTCAAAACAAAGTCAGGTGATTCGTGTTGAGCTTAAAACTATTCCTTCGCTTGGACGTCAGACACAAGGTGTGAGAATTATGAAACTTAGAGAAGGGGACAGTATCGCATCTTTTGTTTGTTTATAAAATTCTGTTTATTATAACGTAAAGAAAGCTGTGGATTTTGCTACGCAAAATCCACAGCTTTCTACGTATTGTTTATAACAAATCAATATGTTATGTGGTACAATTATGAACATATGTTTTTGAATCCAGAAAAATTTGTCGAATATTGTGATGCTCATCTTGGAATGAAAGTTGCTGATTTAGGTGCAAGCATTGGGCAATATGCAATTCCACTTGCCAAACGTGTGGGTGGCGGCGGAAAGGTTTATGCTGTGGATATTCAAAAAGATCTTCTTCTTAAACTTAAATCAGAAGCAACTAAGAAAAAAATTTCAAATATAGAAATTGTGTGGGGTGATATAGAAACTGTAGGTGGAACAAAACTTAAAAATGAAAGTGTTGATAGAGTGTTCATTATAAACACAACTTTTCAAATTAATGACAAGTCTTCGTTGATTTATGAAATTAAAAGAATATTGAAAAAGAAAGGAAAGGTAATATATGTTGACTGGCAAGATTCTTTTGGTGGTCTAGGTCCGCATCCAGACAATATTATTACGTCCGAAATGATAACTCAACTTTTTGAGAAAGGCGGTTTTATAAAAGAATGCAATCTTCCATCCGGAGATCATCATTATGGTATACTATTCATAAAACAACATGGAGAATAAGACTTCAAATTTCCAGATTATAGTTTTAGTGGTATTTGGTTTTTTTGTAATTGCTGGATTGATATTGTTTGCGACCGCTACTGTTGGAAATAAGTCCACAGCAGTAACTCCTGTCGAAGTGTGGGGTACATTTCCTTCTGGTCCAATCAGCAAGCTTATTGATTCGATAAATGAGATCCAAAAAGACAGTCTAAAACTAACTTATGTAGAGAAGGGCCCTGCAACTTTTGATAAAGAGCTAGTAGAAGCTCTTGCTGATGGTTCTGGTCCAGATGCTATCTTGTTGCCAAGTGATTCAGTAATAAAATATAAAAATAAAATATTCACAATTCCATATACTTCTTATCCGCTTAAAACATTCAGAGATCAGTTTGTTGATGCAAGTTCAATTTATTTAAATGCTGAGGGGGTAGTGGCTATTCCATTTGCAATCGACCCACTTGTAATGTATTGGAACAAATCTCATTTCATAAACGCGTCCATAGTAAATCCTCCTGCTTACTGGGATGATTTTACTGTAGATGTTTCCAAGCTCACTAAAAAAGATTCAAATTTTAATATTAAACAAAGTGGAGTGGCTTTAGGTGAATATAAGAATATAGCTCACTCGAAAGATATTCTTAGTATGTTGTTCCTTCAGGCTGGACTTGCAATTGCAGGTAAAGGTTCCGATGGCGCATACGTTAGTTCTTTGTCTGGAAATGTTAACGGAATAGACCATCCGGCTGAATCAGCTTTGACTTTTTACACTGATTTTGCGAATCCTATAAAAAGTGCATATTCATGGAATAGATCTTTCAGTCCAGCTTTCAATGCTTTTGTCTCCGGCGATACGTCTATTTACTTTGGCTATGCAAGTGAGTTATCTTCAATAACACTAAAAAATCCCAATTTAAATTTTGACGTTTCAATGGTCCCACAGGTAAGAGATACTTCCAGACAGTCTGTATTTGCAAAGATGTATGGTTTTGCAATTATGAAATCTACTAAAAATCTAAGCTCTACTTTTACACAGATTTCAAAGCTTACGGAGAAAGGTTCAATTGCTTCATCAACATCTTTTACAAACTTACCTCCAGTAAGAAAAGATGTTATTGATTCAGCCCCAGCAGATCCTTATATGCAGGTATTTTATAATTCTGCATTGCGTGCACAAGTGTGGCCAGATCCAGATCCGGAATCTACCCAAGATATATTTCAGAACATGATAGAAGCTGTGATTTCTGGCAAAGCAAAAGTATCTGATATTGTGAATGGAGCTGATCAGCAGCTGGAAAATGTTTTCAGACAAATTAAATAAATATGAAATATATAATAAGAATTTTAACAATTTTAATAGTTTCAGTACCACTAGCCTCATATGCTATGAGTATTATTCCTTGTGATGGTCCAGCTGGAGCGACAGGAGGTACGGGTAAGGCATGTGATTTTACTGCCCTTATCACTCTTGGAAACAATATAATCAGATTTTGTATCATTACAGGAACTTCTGTTTTTTCTATAATGTTTATGTATGCGGGTTTCAAATATTTAACAGCAAACGGCAACCCTGGCCAAATCAGCGCGGCACACAATTATTTTTTGAATGCAATCATTGGTTTTGTGATAATGCTTTCAGCATGGCTCTTGGTTGATTTTGTTTTCAAAGCTCTACTAAAACCTAGTGGAGGCGCCAGTGTTGGTGATTATAGGTTAATTTAAAAAAATGATTAAAAGAACATCCAAAATATTATTGCTTTCTCTAGCAATTTTTACCCCTCTTGCATTTTTATTTGCCGCAGGCAGTAACAATGCTATAAATAATCCGATTGGGCCAGGTAATATGGATATCAATCAACTTGTGGTTGAACTTTTGAAAATCGTCGCGCAGCTTGGTGCAATAGTTTGTGTGTTCTTTATTATTTACGCAGGTTTTTTGTTTGTAAAAGCACGAGGTAATGAAGCTGAAGTTACAAAAGCAAAAAGTGTATTATTGTGGTCTGTAGTCGGTGCTGCCGTGCTTCTTGGAGCGTCAGCTATAGCTGAAGTTATAAAGGGTACTGTCGAGAGTGTTACTAATATAAGGCTTCCGAGATAATCAAATGATGAAGAAAGTATTATTTTTAAGTTTAGCAATAAACAGTTTGCCGTTGTCTAGTCTGCATGCTTCAGGTGGAGACATTAGAGACCTCACTATAGGAATAAACTCTGTAATGGGTAGTCTTGTCCCAATAATTATTGGCTTTGCGATGGTGGTTTTTTTGTGGGGAGTTTTGACTTATATTTTCCATGCGAATGATGTAGAAAAACGTAAGGAAGGTAAAAATTTTATGATATGGGGATTGATCGGTTTGTTTGTTATGGTTTCGTTGTGGGGGATAGTAGCTGCATTTGCTAATAGTTTAAATTTCCATTTGGTAATTCCATCATTACCAAATTTGGAAAATAGATAATTTTTTATGTGTAATACATTTTCTAAAAGTTTTGCAGGTTTAGCTACATGTTTAGCGGAATATCTTGGAATACAAGTAGTTTCTCTTCTCATTGGCTTCGCTACAATAATGTTTTTGTGGGGAGTGCTTAAGTTTGTAAAGAATAGTGGTAATGAAACAGAAAGGGTGAAAGGTAAACAGTTTATGATCTGGGGTATTGTTGGCCTTTTTGTTATGTTGTGTGTGTGGGCTATAGTAGGTATTCTTGAAAGTACCTTCTCTAGTAGCAGAGGTCTCATTATTCCACAGTTGTAAGTTGTTTCTTTGTGAAGAATTCTGATATAATTGTTTATTAGTAAGTATGGGGTTTTTATTTGTTATCAATTAATATAAGTAAATCATTACATGAAAAAGTTAGTTTATTCCATAGTTTCTTTTTTGTTTCCAGTTGTAGCATTTGCACAGGCGATAAATTTTAATAATTTAAATACACCTATTTCTGGTTTGACCACAATCATCAACAGAATAATTCCTCTTATAATTGGTGCAGCTATGCTCGTATTTTTGTGGGGGGTACTCAGGTATGTTCTTGCAGAAAGTGACCCAGCAAAACGTGCAGAAGCTCGTTCTTACATGGTTTGGGGTATTATTGCTTTGGCTGTAATGGTGTCAGTGTGGGGTATTGTACGATTGCTTCAAGGTACATTGGGAGTAAGTGGTGGTGGAAGTATCGACTATCCAACAATTCCTGGCAGTAGATAAATTTAATTTTCTGTATGAATTATATAAATAAGTTCACCGAACAAATAGTCAATCCAGCAATACTTTTTCTATTTGCTCTTGCTCTGGTATATTTTTTGTACGGAATGGTTGTTTTTATTAAAAATGCCGATGATGAGAAAGCCAGAAATGAAGGAAAGCAGAATATGATCTGGGGTATTGTTGGGCTTTTCATTATGGTTGGAGTTTATGGGATTTTGAGAATTGTCATTGGAACAGTTGGGGCTAGCGTTCCCACTACTCTTCAAAGACACCTATAAATATTTTTTTAATAAAAACACCACCTAATAGGTGGTGTTTTTATTTTGTTATTCTAATGAAATAGGTTGAACTCTTCATTTTTTGTGATATGATATCTCACGTATTGAATATTCCGAAAGGAATTGAAATATCCACCCTTAGCTCAGCTGGTAGAGCAGATCCCTCTTAAGGATAAGGTCGTAGGTTCGATCCCTACAGGGTGGACACGGACTAAGGTTCGTAAAATGCGCAGGTGGCGGAATTGGTATACGCGCCAGTCTTAGGAACTGGTGCCGCAAGGCGTGGAGGTTCAAGTCCTCTCCTGCGCACAAAATAAAAAACATCAGAGAATCTGATGTTTTTTATTTTGTGCTCAGAGTAAGCTCGTGAAGAGCTTGAGAAAGCGGACTTGAAAGGGTTGAGTGTATTTTTGAGAATGTAATCATTCGAAAAAATACGAAACCCACACAGTTCATGTAATGACCAAGACGCCTCTCCACAAAAAAACAAAAATGAGAATGTTAAACAATCTCATTCTAGAGGCGGAATAATCTCTCCTTACAGGAGCTGTATACCTTTCGTATTTTTTCAAAGCGAAGCTTCTCAAAAATATACTCAAGGTTTTCGATTCCCGCACGTAAGCTCTTCAAGAGCTTACTCTTGGGCACATATTAAAAAAAGACCAGAATTGGTCTTTTTTTAATATGTGCCCGAGGCGGGAATCGAACCCGCACGCCGTTGCCAGCTGGGGATTTTAAGTCCCCTATGTCTACCTATTTCATCACCCGGGCTTTTGTGAAGGCGTGGGCGGAATAATCTCTCCTTACAGGAGCTGTATACCTTTCGTATTTTTTCAAAGCGAAGCTTCTCAAAAATATACTCAAGGTTTTCGATTCCCGCACGCACATGCCGTAGGGCATGTGCTCCACGCAAAATTAAAAGCTTAAGCTTTTAATTTGAGGCGTGGGCGGGAATCGAACCCGCGCATGTTGGTTTTGCAGACCAAAGCGTTACCACTTCGCCACCACGCCAAATTATTTACTTGTTCTCCGGCAAATTCTCAATTGTCCGCAAAAGTTTTGCTGAAGCGTCTAATTCAAAATCACAAAATGGAATTCTTCCAATTCTTATTTTTGAAGGAATAGATTCTCGAAATTCGCTTCTCTTTCGCTTTAACATATCAAGAGCTCCTTTTCCTTTATCTTCGGGGAATACCGTTACAAATATAGTTGCTCTACCTCCGCGGTCTTCGAGCTCTA
>Ga0194052_1000626_pt1 | contig 21769 bp, 22 predicted proteins | sample SepL226m_MetaG_FD_160117 | JGI IMG/M metagenome (GOLD analysis project Ga0194052, IMG submission 160117) | Anoxic zone freshwater microbial communities from boreal shield lake in IISD Experimental Lakes Area, Ontario, Canada - Sep2016-L227-6m | ecosystem: Environmental > Aquatic > Freshwater >...
CTGTCGGTGCGACCGCGGCGGATCTGCAGGACAGCTTCACCGTGACGGTCAGCGACGGACGCGGTGGCACGGCGACGGCCGCCGTCACGGTTGCGGTCAGTCCCACCCCGGCGGCGTCGCCCTCGCTGGTCGCATTCCCCGGTGCCGAAGGGTTCGGCGCCTACGCCACCGGTGGCCGCGGTGGCAGCGTCCTCTACGTCACCAACCTCAATGCCGACGGCCCCGGCTCGTTGCAGTGGGCAATCGACCAACCCGGTACGAGGTACATCCTGTTCAAGGTCAGCGGTCTGATCAACACCCAGATCCATCTGACGAACGGTGACGTCACCATCGCCGGACAGACCTCTCCCGGTGGCATCACGATTCGGGGCCTGGTCACCGACGAGAGTCCGTTTCAGGATCAAGCCGTTCAGGCACCGGCCGACTTCGCTGAGAACTGGATCCTCCAGCACATCCGCATTCGGCCGGCCCCGACTACCACTGGTGACGACGGACTCCGGCTGCGCTACACCCGCAACGCCATCGTGGATCATGTCTCCATCGGTAACGCCCTCGACGAGGCGATCGAGATCTCCTACTCTCACGACATCACCGTCCAGAACACGATCATCGCCGAAACCGTTGGCGGGCACTCGTTCTACGGCGGGGTGCTGATGAACTACTCCAACCCGGCCTACGGGTTCAAACTCGACAACGTCTCGCTACACCACGACATCTTCAATCGGATCGAAGGCCGGCTGCCGGAGGGCAGCCGTGAGTCATTGGCCGCGGCCAATTCATACATGAACCTCGAGTTGTCGAACAACCTCTACTGGGATCCGCGGTTCATGGTCGAACTGGGCCAGTCGACAGGCGTGGTCACCAACGCTGGCGGCGATCCGTATCCGATCTATTGGAATCTCAATGCGGTGAATAATGTCTTCCACGTCGGAAGTTCTTTCCCGTATTCGATGTTCGACGACCTGATCCTGCGCAGGTCCGGCAATCACCTCTTCGTCAGTGGCAACACGATGAACCTCTACCCGACGCGATCGGATTACCAGCTCTTCTACTGCTGCAACGATTACAGCTCGGTGACCGACCCCAGTAATTCATCGGGTCTTGCCCAGAAGCTGACCACCCGTAATCCCTTCCCTGCCATCACCTACACGCCCACCGATCAGTTGCGCAGTGTCTTGCTCAATACCGCAGGCGCCTGGCCGCGCGACCCGATGGACACCCGCCTGATGGGTTTCGTGGCCAGCAACACCATCTCGAGCGCCCCTCCGAATACCAACCCCGCCGGCGACGCGCTGCTACCGGCGTATGTCGGTTCGCCGCCTGCAGCGCCGACTGACACCGACGCTGACGGCATGCCCGACAGCTGGGAGGTGACTAGGGGAACCAATCCCAATGTCGCCAACACCAATGCGCACACATTGTCGGCCGTCGGTTACACCGACCTTGAGGTCTATCTCAATGAGTTGTCCATCAGTCGCATCACCGGTTCGGCATAGCGTCCGGTTATCCTCCGGTCATGAGAACCGTTGAGGTCTTCGCGGATATCCTGTGCCCGTTCACCCATGTCGGGCTGCACACGCTGATCGACCGCCGCAGCGAGCGAGGCCTTAGCGAACCGCGACTGCGCATCCGGGCCTGGCCGCTTGAACTGGTCAATGGCCAACCGCTCGACCCCGCGCACATCGGCGCGGAGATCACCGCGCTGCGCGCCTCCGTGCGGCCCGACCTCTTCGCCGGATTTTCAGTCGACACCTTCCCAAGCACCTCGATGGTCGGCTTCGCTCTGAGCGCCGCAGCGGATCGAACCGGTAACCCGGTTGTGGTCGAGGAGGTTGGGATGGCGTTGCGTAATGCGGTGTTCGAAGAGGGCCTCGATATCGGGCGCCCCGAAGTGGTCGCGCCGATCGCGGCCCGTTTCGGCCTCGAGCCACTTGACGCCGACGCCACTGCCGCCGCGGTTGACGCCGACTGGGCGCAAGGCCGCGAACGGGGTGTGATCGGCTCCCCACATTTCTTCACCGGCGATGACGGCAGCTGGTTCTGTCCGGGTCTGGCCATCAGCCGAGATGACGTCGGCAACTTCACCATCGCCTGGAAGCCAGGCAGTGAGGCATTCGTCGAGAGCTTCTTCGGTTGAGCCCTACTGCGGGTGTGTCGCCAGATAATCGGCGACCGGGATTCGCGAGTTCTCGGCATAACCGATGGGCAGCAACACATCACCGGCAGTGGTGTTGTAGTAGACGTCCCACCGGTAGTAGCCGCCGAACGTCACGGGATCTCCGCCAATCACCGCGGCGTAGTCGCTGACCGCTCGCACGTACTCCCCTGCGTGGTTGTAGGTGTAGACCGCGCGGTCTCGGTCGTTGGCGAATCCACTGGCGGCAAGAAATCGCCCGGCCGCCATGATGGCATCGCGCGGCGCGTTGACGTCGCCGCCTTGGCCGTATGCGGCGAAGGTCTCAGGCAGGAACTGCATCGGTCCCTGCGCTCCGGCGGTACTGACGCCGGCGATACTGCCGAAGTGGGTTTCGATGAGGTTGACGGCAGCGAGGTAGTTCCAACTCACCCCGGTCGCCGCCTCGGCCTCGTGGTAGTAGCCCAGTAGCTCGTCGGCGGGAGCGGACGACACGATTCGCCACGCAGGCAACGTATTTCGCACCGGGGACATCGCGGTGAGTTGACGGCGGGCGTCGACATTGCGGTCATAGGACGCCAGCAGCGCCGGGGTGATACGCGGCCGGATGATGGCATCCCACTCGGGGTGTCTGCCGATGGCGCGGTAGGCCGCCTGCTGACGGCGCGCCGCCGCCACCAGGGCCGGCTCCGGCGTCGCGGCGTCACGCAGAGCGAGCTCGTCGGCTACGAGGTCGTCGGCCAGTTGCGCGGGATCAGGTGCCAGGCGTGGTTGCGCGCCCGCCGGTGTGATCGCCGGGTCGTCCATGGGCGCGGGCGCAATCGTGGAATCTGGCGCCGCTGTCGACTGGCTGCAGCCGATCCCGCCAAACATCGCTGTCACGATCACCAGTGATGCTGTGACGACTCGATTCCGGGTCGCGGATCGGTTCCGGATCATGAGGGGCCACCTTTCGTTCTGCAGCAGTCTCCCCTACTCCTTGATCACTAGAACCGTTTCGAGCATCGGATCGCCGCAGTAGGCGATACGCGTGCCACTCTTGGCCTCAGCCTGCAAAGCCGCCAGCACATGAGCGTTGATGCGCTCACCGGGTGCCAGTGCGGGGATGCCGGGTGGGTAGGGCGCTGCGGTCTCGGCGGCGATCCGGCCCACGGCGTCTGCTGCGGAGACCCGCTCATGGTCGGCGAAGAAGGCATCACGGGGACTCATCGCCGTATCCGGTTCGAGTGTCCACGCGGTGATCGGGATCAGCGCCCGTGGTTCACCCCGATGTTCCTCGAGGGCCCGGATGATCTCCGTCACCATGAAGTCGACGGTTTGCGGTGTGTCGGCCAGCGTGATGACGGGGCAAAACGTGTCGCGGTCGGCGAATTCCAGATGCAGACCACGCTGCTCGAGCACGTCGGCAACCAGCTGGCCGTCGGCGCCCATGCCCGGCAGGGTCAACACAATCTTGGTGGGATCGTGCATCAGCAATGACGGTGAGCGATCGGCGATCTCGAAACCGACGACACCCAGGCCCGGAACCTGTCGAAAGCGCTCGCGCGCCTCGTGTGACAGACGGATTGCCTGCCCGAGTAATTCAGTGCCGCGTTCGGCTAACAGATCGCGGGCCAGGTCGATGCTGGCGAAGATTGCTCCCGACGGGCTGGTGGTGTGCAGACCCTCGAATGCGGCGTCGAGACGTTCGAGATCGATTCGTTCGCCCTGGGCCAGCACCATCGACGACTGGGTGAATCCGGTGATGTGCTTGTGGATACTCGTCACCAGGACGTCGGCACCCGCCGCGATGGCATGCGGTGGCAGGTCAGGGTGGAAGCCGAGATGGGCGCCCCAGGCGGCGTCAACCGCGAGCGGGATTCCGTGGGCGTGTGCCACCTTGGCATGCGCGGCGACGTCGGAGACTCCGCCGACGTAGCTCGGCTCGACGAGGATCACCGCCTTGGCATCCGGATGCTTGCGCAGCGCCTCGGTGACGTTTTCTACCGGCATGCCGGCGGTGAGACCGGTCTGCTCATCCACATCGGGGCGGATCCAGACGGGCACCAGACCGGCCAGGACGAGTCCGAAGAACAACGACTTGTGGATCGTGCGGGCCACGATCACCTTGTCGCCGGGCTTGCCCAGCGTCAGGCAGATCGCCTCATTGCCGTGGGATGAGCCCTGCACGGAGAATCCGCACCAGTCCGCACCCCACAGCTCACCGGCGATACGCTCGGCAGCGACGAGTCGCTTTGTCGTGGCACGGCGGTTCTCGACGCCTCCGTAGTGCGGAACGTCGAGCGCCAGGAAGTCGTCGATCAGATCGGGATTGCGTTTGTGCCCGGGCACCGTGAAGGGTGTGCCGGCATTGGCAAGAAAGTTCCGGTATGCGTCATACAGCGGGGTATCGCCCATCGTGGCAGTCCTCCAGCGATCGGCCGCAGGAACGACCGGCGGCGTCTTTTTCGGATTACGAACGAGAGCCGCCCAGACCGCCGTGTGCGCGGGCAGGGCCCTTTAAAACGTGCTCTGCTAGCTTAGCCCACCAGAACCGCACGGAAGGACGTGACCATGAGTTCGCACTTGGCCGTTCTCGCCTCGCTGGCGCTGGCTATTTTCTTCAGCCCTGAAACGCTGGTGCTGGGTCTGGTAATCGCCGGTGACAGGAAAGTGCCGCGGGCTGCCGCCATCGCGTTTGCGATCGGTGCGGTTGCCGGCATCGCCTTCGCCACCGGTATTGGATTGTGGATAGCGCACGCCTCCGGGGCCGACGCGGCGGCCCGGCACGGTTCATGGCCCGGTTTCATCGTTCGCGTGCTGATCGCCGTCGCACTGCTCGTCCTCGGCGCGTCCCGCGCGGTCAACGCGATTCGGAAGAAGCCGATCGCGGATATCTCCCAGCCCCACCACCAGCCGGGTGAGTTGCGCACCGCGCTGAACCGGCGCTTTCCGAAGATCATGCGCTGGATGGAACCGGACGCCGATCTGAGCATCTCCCAGCGCATCGCCCGGGGCGCCTTCGCCGGTTTCGCGATCAGCGGGCTGCACCCCAAGGTCTTCCCGATCGCGATCGCCGCCGGACATCAGATCGTCCAGCTCTCCAATCCCGGCGTGCGCGGCCTGGGTGTTGCCCTCTTCGCCGCGATCTGTGTCGTTCCCGCTGTGCTGCCCGCGGTGATCGAGCTGATCAAACCCGGTGCTGTCGTCCGGATCAAGGAGTCCTACGAGCGCATCATGAAGGTCCACGGTCGCTGGATAAACGCCGCGCTGTTGCTCGGCGCCGGAGCCTTCGTGGCACACGAAGCCTGGCGCGTCATGCCCAAGGGTTAGATACCCGAGCATTAACCGATTACCCGAAGGGAAAGCATCATGGAAGTAGTTCAGGCAGATGAGGTTGAGACGATCGTCGCCGGCCTTCTCGGCGGAATTTCGACGAGCAGTGGTCCAACCCTCGAGCAGGTGACCGTTTTAGACTCCATCACCCGACACCTGTGGGGTCGTGGGGATATCGACTTGGAAAAGTTGACTCCGCTGTCGTCTGGTGAAGTGGCAAAGGCTCTTACCAGACCCGAGGCGCGCATGCGTTTCGCCGAGATCATCATGACGCTCGAACTCTGTCGACATCCCTTGTCGGCAGAGCAGGTGGACCTGGCTGAGAAATATGTTGCGGCTTTGGGTATCGATGATGTTGAGATCGAAACAACCCGTACCGCGATCGTCAAAGGCGCCGAGGCGGCAGCGACGGACCTGGAACGTTTCTACCAACAGATCCTTCCGGAAATCTCGGAGATCTCCCTGCGGGACCGGTACCTGCGTCTCGATAAGCCCGACCCGGCACTTGCCGCGCGGCTTAGAAAGTTGCGGGAACTACCCGAGGAAAGCTTGGGCTACCAATACTTAGAGTTCTACCGCCGCAACAACATTGAGCTGCCCGGGGATGACATTCATGTTCCCGCCCACTACGTCAACCACGATATGAACCACGTCATCACGGGTTACGAACCGACAGCACCGGGGGAGATCGCCAGATCAGGATTCCTGCTCGCGGCCAATGACTCCCACCACAACTGGCTTGAGTTTCTGCTGACGATGTCGATTCACGAGTCGGGCGTGCTCAACCACGGCGATATTCGCGCGAAAGTTGCCACGCTGGATCGCGACGGCGTACCTGAGTTTCTCGGCGAGGGGCTCCAGCGGGGCGCGAAGTGCACGGTTGATCTCAGTCAAGTGGATCATCTCGCCATCGCGCATCTGCCACTGGAACAGGTGCGGGAGAATTTTTCGGTGGTGCCGTTGGGACCTGCACCCGCGTGACAATCCTGCTCAGTGCGTGGCGATGATGGCCAGCTGTGCGAGTGCGGCGGCCAGCGCGAGGATCAGCAGGACCGTTACCCGCGGACTGGCGTAGGCGCGGACAAAGGGCTGGGTCGGAAACGAGAATGTTTCCGCAACGCCGAGCAGTTTGTATTTGTGTGCGTCTTCGAAGGTGGGGTCGACCGCCATCTTCATCATGTCGCGCCGTGAGCGGTATCGCATGAAGCCGACGATGCTCCACCCCGGATCGGGCGCCACCTTCCAGGCGTCGACGTAACCACCGACCTTGCGCGCCGCCAGTGCCGGGTGGCCGCCATGTTTGATCAGCCTCGGCATGAAGGCCTTCGAATATGCCTTCATCATGTCGCTCGCGGGAACCTGCGTTCCGGTGTCGGGATCGGTGACCATGGTGTCGGGCACTCGAACCAGATTGACCATGACGAACTCCCGACCGTCATCTTCTTCGAGGAACTTGCGGACGATCGTCATGTCGTTGAGATCACCTGCGCCCTGGCTCTCGGCCAGGGCCAGCATGGCGTCGATCTCTGCCGGAGTGAGCTTGCCCCGCAAGTTGTCGTAGAACAGGCGGAAGCCCAGGTAAAGCACCGCCGCCACCAGCCAGACCCACCATCCGGACATGGACTGATCTCCTCTCGGGTAGTGCGCACAAGTGTGCAGGTAAGGGCCCCGAAACGCATCTTAGGTCGGTGCCGGGAACAAATTCGCCGGGTGACTGGTTACGCCTACTGACAACTTGAGCCGAAGAGACTCAACTATTGGTTGACATCAGACGTCAGCTCCAGCAGGCTTGAGTCCGGTTCGCTCAGATTAGTACTAAGCAGGAGGAATACAACATGGCTCGTGCGGTCGGAATCGACCTTGGGACTACCAACTCCGTCGTCGCGGTACTCGAGGGTGGCGACCCCGTCGTCGTCGCCAACTCCGAGGGATCGCGCACCACGCCGTCGGTGGTTGCCTTTGCACGCAACGGCGAAGTGCTGGTAGGCCAGCCCGCCAAGAACCAGGCGGTGACCAACGTCGACCGCACCATTCGGTCGGTCAAGCGCCATATGGGCACCGACTGGTCCGTTGAGATCGACGGCAAGGACTACACCGCTCAGGAGATCAGCGCGCGCACGCTGCAGAAACTCAAGCGCGACGCGGAAAGCTACCTGGGTGAGGACATCGTTGACGCGGTCATCACCGTGCCGGCGTACTTCAATGACGCCCAACGGCAGGCGACCAAGGAAGCCGGCCAAATCGCGGGCCTCAACGTGCTGCGCATCGTCAATGAGCCCACCGCTGCAGCCCTGGCCTACGGCTTGGACAAGGGCAACAAGGAACAGACCATCCTGGTCTTCGACCTCGGTGGCGGCACCTTCGACGTCTCGCTGCTCGAAATCGGTGACGGCGTCGTCGAGGTCCGCGCGACTTCGGGCGACAACCATCTCGGTGGCGACGACTGGGACGACCGGATCGTCGAATGGCTCGTCGACAAGTTCAAGGCTTCGGCCGGTATTGACCTGACCAAGGACAAGATGGCCATGCAGCGGCTTCGTGAAGCCGCCGAGAAGGCGAAAATCGAGCTGAGTTCGGGTCAATCCACCTCGATCAACCTGCCCTACATCACCGTCGACGCCGACAAGAACCCGCTGTTCCTCGATGAGCAGCTGACCCGCGCGGAGTTCCAGAAGATCACTCAGGATCTGCTGGACCGCACCCGCGCGCCGTTCCAGTCGGTGGTCAAGGACGCCGGAATACCGGTGTCCGATATCGACCACGTGGTGCTGGTGGGTGGTTCGACCCGCATGCCTGCGGTGTCCGATCTTGTCAAGGAGATGACCGGCGGTAAGGAGCCCAATAAGGGCGTCAACCCCGACGAGGTCGTGGCGGTCGGCGCGGCCCTGCAGGCCGGCGTGCTCAAGGGCGAGGTGAAAGACGTTCTGCTGCTTGATGTTACGCCGCTGAGTCTCGGTATCGAGACCAAGGGCGGGGTAATGACCAAGCTGATCGAGCGCAATACCACCATCCCGACCAAGCGGTCGGAGACCTTCACCACCGCCGATGACAATCAGCCGTCGGTGCAGATTCAGGTCTTTCAGGGTGAGCGCGAGATCGCCTCGCACAACAAGCTGCTCGGCAGCTTCGAGCTGACCGGTATCCCACCGGCTCCGCGGGGCGTGCCCCAGATCGAGGTCATCTTCGATATCGACGCCAACGGCATCGTGCACGTCACAGCCAAGGACAAGGGCACCGGTAAAGAGAACACGATCAAGATCCAGGAGGGCTCCGGCCTGTCCAAGGAGGAGATCGACCGGATGATCAAGGACGCCGAGGCCCACGCCGACGAGGACCGCAAGCGCCGCGAGGAAGCCGACGTCCGCAACCAGGCGGAGTCGCTGGTCTACCAGACCGAGAAGTTCGTCACCGAGCAGCGTGCTTCCGAAACCGGGACCAAGGTTCCCGAGGACACCCTGGCCAAGGTCGACGAGGCCATCGCCGAGGCCAAGACTGCCCTGGGCGGCACGGATATCGGTGCGATCAAGTCGGCCATGGAGAAGCTGGGTCAGGAGAGCCAATCTCTCGGCCAGGCCATCTACGAAGCGGCGCAGGCCGAACAGGCTGCCGGCGGCGGCGCTGCGGGCGGATCTTCGGACGACGACGTGGTGGATGCCGAGGTTGTTGAGGACGATCAGGAGCCCAAGTGACCCACCCGGACCAGGATCGGGAACGCGACGAACCGGTGACCGTCACCGATAAACGTCGCATCGACCCGCAGACCGGGGAAGTGCGTGATCCCGACCCGGCCCACAGTGGGCCGGCGTCGGGGGCCTTCCCCGGCGAGACGCCGGAGGAAGCCGACAAGGCCGCCGAGTTACTCGGCGACCTTCAGCGGGTGCAGGCCGACTTCTCCAACTACCGCAAGCGCGCACTGCGCGATCAAGAGGCGGCAGGCGAACGCGCCAAGGCCCTCGTGATCGGCCAATTGCTCCCGGTGCTCGATGACCTCGAGCGGGCGCGTAGCCACGGCGACCTGGAGACCAGTCCGCTCAGACCGGTGGCCGAGAAACTGATGTCGGCGCTGACCGGTATGGGTCTGGCGGCGTTCGGGGTCGAGGGCGAGGAGTTCGATCCGTCCCTGCACGAAGCCGTGCAGCACGAGGGCGAGGGATCCAGCCCGGTCATCGGTCATGTCATGCGGCAGGGCTACCGCCTCGGCGACCACGTGCTGCGGAACGCGCTCGTCGGCGTGGTCGACACCGTCGTGGTCGACGAGACCGCAGAATCAGACCAATAACAGCGAGGAGGTGACGGGGCATGGTTCAACGGGAATGGGTTGAAAAGGATTTCTACAAAGTCCTCGGCGTCTCCTCGGATGCCAAAGAGGACGAAATCAAGCGGGTCGCCCGCAAGCTGCTCGCCGAAAACCATCCTGACCGCAACCCGAATGACTCCGCGGCAGAGGAACGGTACAAGGCCGTCGGCGAGGCCAAGGATGTTCTGCTCGATCAGGCCAAGCGCAAGGAGTACGACGAAACCCGCCGGATGTTCGACGGTGGCGGCTTCGGTCGCCGCTTCAACGGTGGTGGCGGTTTCAGCGGTGGCGATGACGGCACCGGGGGATTCAACCTCAACGACCTGTTCGGCTCGGCCGGACAGGACGGCGGTGCCAACATCGGTGACCTGTTCGGCGGATTGTTCGGTCGCGGCGCCGCGCCCCGGCCCAGCCGGCCGCGTCGCGGCAAGGACCTGGAGACCGAGACCCAACTCGACTTCCTGGAAGCCACCAAGGGCGTGGCGATGCCACTGCGGCTGACCAGTCCGGCTCCGTGCACCAATTGTCATGGCAGCGGAGCGCGTCCGGGCACCAGCCCGAAAGTGTGTGTCAGCTGTAACGGATCCGGGATGATCAACCGCAATCAGGGTGCGTTCGGTTTCTCTGAACCGTGTACCGACTGCCGGGGTAGCGGCTCTCTGATCGAGCATCCGTGTGATGAGTGCCGCGGTACCGGTGTGACCACCCGTAACCGCACCATCAATGTGCGGATTCCGCCGGGCGTGGAAGACGGCCAGCGGATCCGGCTGGCCGGGCAGGGCGAGGCCGGTCTTCGGGGTGCGCCTTCGGGCGATCTCTACGTCACCGTGCATGTGCGTCCGGACCGGGTGTTCGGTCGGGATGGCGACGACCTGACTGTTGCAGTCCCGGTCAGCTTCACTGAATTAGCCTTGGGCACTACGCTTTCCGTCCCGACTCTGGATGGCAAGGTCGGCGTGAAGGTACCCAAGGGCACGGCCGACGGGCGGATTCTGCGGGTGCGTGGACGTGGTGTCCCCAAACGCAGTGGAGGTAGCGGCGACCTATTGGTCACCGTCAAGGTGGCGGTGCCGCCCAAGCTCGAAGGTGATGCGCTCGAAGCGTTGGAGGCCTATGCCGCGGCCGAGAAGGTCAGCGGCTTCGACCCCCGCGCCGGTTGGGCGGGTAACCGGCCATGAGCACCTTTCTGATCTCGGTGGCCGCCGAGTTGGCCGGAATGCACGCGCAGACCTTGCGTACCTACGACCGTCTCGGACTCGTCAGCCCCGAACGCAGCGCGGGTGGGGGACGGCGCTATTCCGAGCGTGACGTGGAATTGCTCCGCGAGATTCAGCGGCTGTCCCAGGATGAGGGAGTGAATCTTGCCGGGATCAAGCGCATCATCGAACTGACCAATCAGGTTGAGGCGCTGCAGTCGCGGATCGAGGAGATCGGTGCCGAACTTGCGGCCGCGCGGACCAAGCCGCGTCGCGAACTCGCCATCGTGCCCAAGAGTACCGCCGTGGTTGTCTGGCAGCCGCGGCACGCTCGCTGAGCGAACAGCTCAGCTGACGCGGATGGTGAACTCCGCACTGGCTGGCCGACCCGGCACCGCAGTGCTGTAGCCGCCCTTGCGCAAGGCGTTGGTGGGCGCTGTCATCGGCTCGATGCCCACCACGTCGTCATTGTTGGGGGCGAATATCTGCGCGGCCGGATAACCGTGGTCGAAGATCACCTCGATGCGGCGGTCCCCACCCGAGAGTGCGAAGACCGACCCCTGCGGTACTTCATCGAAACCATCGTCAAGGGTTTTGTCACCCAGCTCCCCCGACATCCCCGGCCAGTTCTCGGTCGCACCGGTGGGAATGCCCCAGTTGTCCACCGGGAGGTGGCGCAGCGGCGGGGTTTCCAGCTGCCAGTGCGACCGCGGCACACCCGGGATAGTCAGATAGGGGTGGAAGCCGAAGCACAGGGGCACCGAGGCAGCCGTCGTCGGCGTCACCGTCGTTTCGATGCTCAGCGCCCGGTCGGCCAACGTGATGTCGAGTGTGACGACGTGCGGGAACGGGAAGCTGGTCAACAGCCGCGGCTGACCGCCGAAGTCAAGGTCGGCGGTCAACCGATTCTCGGCGTGCTTCACCAGCCAACCCGGATAAGCCGCCAGCACGCCGTGGATGACCAGCCCGTGCTCGTCGGAGCGCACGCCGCCGACGCCCGGGGTCAACGTCACGGCGCTGCCGTCGACGCCGTAGCCGTTTGCACTCAATCGGTTCGCCCAGGGGTACAGAATCGGGATTCCCATGGTCTTGCCGGTTCGCAGATACGCCTGCAGCCCGCGGCGTTGACCGAGCAGCTCCACGCCGTCGTCGGAAAGCGACGTGCACACCATTCCCGCAGACGGTACGAAAGTTGCGGTCAGAGCGGACGACGGATCTTTCAGGACGATCGAGGGCAGCTGAGCCATTGTCGGATTGTGCCATGGATGACCCGCGCTTGACCAAGCCGTGAGGATGGCGTCTACAGATGCGACCGATCAAGGACGCCGTCGCGCCGGGCTCGGGGGAAGTTCGCCATTACCCGCTCCAGCATGGCGTTGTAGGCGGCGCCGTCGTTCATGATGTCGGATCGATTGAGGTGTCGCAGGTATGCGTCGACGCGGCGTTCCAGCGACCAGTCCCAATAGTCGCGTTGGGTGTAGGCCGAGCACAGGAATTGCCACGCGATGGTGTCGATCTCCTCGACCTGAACACCTTCGGTCATCCCCGGCCCCCTAGATTCACGGCCCCCTAGATTCCTGCCGCTGTGATTGTGATCGCACCACATAATCCGCCCCAAGGGGCAAAAGTCACTCAAAATTCAGCTGGCCATCGGCGGCGACTACGAGGAGTGAATTCCCTTGTACAGCACTGCTAGACCGATGACGATGAGGATCGCGCCGATCAGGCCGGCGTGGTTTTCCTGCATCCACGTCTTGAGTCTGTTCAGCGGGTCATCGAGCCGCTCACCGACGATGAGGTAGCCCAGCACGGGCAGGGCGACCGAGGAGACTGCGATTGCGGTGAAGATGGCCGCCGCCGCCCAGGCCTGTTTGGTGCCCAGTTCGGCCGTGCCGATGACCGCCCCTGCGGCCGCGCACATGAGGAACACCTTGACGTTGGCCACGGTCAGCGCGCTCGCGGTGACGAATGCCCGGCTCGGTCCGATGGAGGTCATCGACTTCATCCAGCGCGGGGCGTGGGCTGAGCGGTTGCGTGTGAACCAGCGGTACAGGCCCAACGCGATCAGCCCGACGCCGATGGCGATGCGCACGTAGGGCGTCCAGGTCGGCGAGTCTCCCAGGCTGCGGGAGAGATCTGACGCACCGACGAATGCCGCGGTGATCACGGCGATGCCGAGCACCCAGCCGGCCAGGAACGCCAGGCTCGTCGGCCGGGGCCGCGGTGTGTGCAGGATGAGGATGCCCGGGATGATCGAGAACGGTGACAGCGCGATCACCAGCGCCAGGGGGATCAGCTCGGCGAGGTCGGAGCCCAGATTGCTCACCACCGCAACCTAGTGCTGGCCTAGTCCTAAGTCCTAGTCCTAAGTCCGAGTCCTAATCCTGGGCGCGGCGCAGGGTCCAGGCCGGCACCCAGTGCGTCACCGCTGCGCTGTCGGCACCGAAGCTGACGTCATAGGTGACCAGCCCCCACCAATCGCCCTGCTCGCACAGGCCCCAGCAGCTCAGCCAGCCGGCCACGACCCGGTGCATCTGCAGGCCATGCGGGTGGTAGCGGCCGACCCGGTGCGCAGGCCGGGGGAAGAGCGCGGCCAGATCGACCAGAACCCGGACCGGCGGGCGCAGGGGCCGCAACGGCGGACGCACCGGCTGGCCGTTGTAGCCGATCGACGCCAGCCCGTGCGGCATCCGGTCGACCATTGTTCGATCATATGTTCGATTACCCTATTGTGAACAGATGGCCGAAGGCCCTATCGAAATCGTGCGCGAATTCATTAAACTTGAGCGGAACAGACTCAAGGCTGTGAGTGTTGTAATCCTTGACAAGACGAGAAGTTAAGGAGGTGTCGTGGACTCGTTCAACCCGACCACGAAGACCCAGGCGGCCCTGACTGCCGCACTGCAGGCCGCCAGTGCGGCCGGCAACCCGGAGATCCGGCCCGTACATCTGCTGTTGGCGCTGCTCACCCAGACCGATGGCATCGCAGGCCCGCTGCTTGAGGCGGTCGGCGTCAGTCCCGCGACCATCCACGCCGAGGCGCAGAGCCTGGCTGACCGGCTGCCATCGAGCAGCGGCGCGACCTCGCAGCCGCAGTTGTCGCGGGAATCCCTCGCCGCGATCAACGCCGCCCAGGCGCTGGCGACCGAGATGGATGACGAGTACGTCTCCACCGAACACATGTTGGTGGGCCTTGCCACCGGTAATTCCGATGTCGCCAAGTTGCTCACCGGTGCCGGCGCGTCCCCGCAGGCGCTGCGTGAGGCCTTCGTCAAGGTGCGCGGAAGCGGTCGGGTTACCAGCGCGGACCCCGAGGCGACCTATCAGGCGTTGGAGAAGTACTCCACCGACCTGACCGCCCGTGCCCGCGAGGGCAAGCTTGACCCGGTTATCGGGCGCGACAACGAGATCCGTCGCGTCATCCAGGTGCTCAGCCGCCGGACTAAGAACAACCCGGTGCTCATCGGTGAGCCCGGCGTCGGTAAGACCGCGATCGTCGAGGGCTTGGCCCAGCGCATCATCGACGGCGACGTGCCGGAGAGCCTGCGCGACAAGACCGTCGTCTCTCTCGACATGGGGTCCATGGTGGCTGGGGCGAAGTACCGCGGCGAGTTCGAGGAGCGGCTCAAGGCCGTCCTCGATGACATCAAGAACTCGGCCGGGCAGATCATCACGTTCATCGACGAGTTGCACACGATCGTCGGCGCAGGTGCGACCGGCGAGGGCGCGATGGACGCCGGCAACATGATCAAGCCGATGCTGGCCCGCGGTGAACTGCGGATGGTCGGTGCGACCACGCTTGAGGAATACCGCAAGTACATCGAGAAGGACGCCGCGTTGGAGCGCCGTTTCCAGCAGGTGTTTGTCGGCGAACCCTCGGTGGAGGACACCGTAGGCATCCTGCGCGGGTTGAAGGATCGCTACGAAGTGCACCACGGCGTGCGGATCACCGACTCCGCGTTGGTGGCGGCAGCCACGCTGTCGGACCGCTACATCACCAGCCGGTTCCTTCCGGACAAGGCCATCGACCTCGTCGACGAGGCCGGGTCGAGGCTGCGCATGGAGATCGACTCCCGTCCCGTCGAGATCGACGAGGTGGAACGTCTGGTCCGTCGCCTCGAGATCGAGGAGATGGCGCTGGAGAAAGAAGAAGACGCCGCTTCGAAGGAACGGCTGGAGAAGCTGCGCGCTGAACTGGCCGACCAGAAGGAGAAGCTCGCGGAACTGACGACGCGCTGGCAGAACGAGAAGAATGCCATCGACATCGTGCGTGATCTCAAGGAGCAGTTGGAGACGCTGCGTGGGGAGTCCGAGCGCGCCGAGCGTGACGGCGATCTGGCCAAGGCTGCCGAACTGCGTTACGGGCGCATCCCCGAGATCGAGAAGCAACTCGACGCGGCACTGCCGCAGGCGGAAGCGCAAGCGAACGTCATGCTCAAGGAAGAGGTTGGGCCCGACGACATCGCCGATGTGGTGGCGGCATGGACCGGTATTCCGGCCGGCCGGCTGCTCGAGGGCGAGACTGCCAAGCTATTGCGGATGGAGGATGAACTCGGTCAGCGGGTCGTCGGCCAGCGCAAGGCCGTGCAGGCGGTGTCGGACGCGGTCCGCCGCAGTCGGGCTGGTGTCGCCGATCCGAACCGGCCCACGGGCTCGTTCCTGTTTCTCGGCCCCACCGGCGTCGGTAAGACCGAACTGGCCAAGGCGCTGGCCGATTTCCTGTTCGATGACGAGCGGGCGATGGTTCGCATCGACATGAGCGAGTACGGCGAAAAGCATTCCGTCGCACGCCTCGTCGGCGCCCCTCCGGGATACATCGGCTACGACCAGGGCGGTCAGCTCACCGAGGCGGTGCGCCGCCGTCCCTACACGGTGGTGCTGTTCGACGAGGTTGAGAAGGCCCACCCGGATGTGTTCGACGTGCTGCTGCAGGTTCTCGACGAGGGCCGGCTGACCGATGGTCAGGGCCGCACGGTGGACTTCCGCAACACCATCCTCATCCTGACCTCGAACCTGGGGTCGGGCGGTAACGAGGAGCAGGTGATGGCAGCGGTGCGCAGCGCCTTCAAGCCCGAGTTCATCAACCGCCTCGACGATGTACTGATCTTCGAGGGCCTCAAGCCCGACGAACTGGTCCGCATCGTCGACATCCAGCTGGCCCAGCTGCAGAAGCGGCTGGCCCAGCGTCGCCTCGATCTTCAGGTGTCGCTGGCGGCAAAGGAATGGCTGGCCGAGCGTGGATTCGACCCGGTCTACGGTGCCCGGCCGCTGCGGCGGCTGGTCCAGCAGGCCATCGGCGACCAGCTCGCCAAGCTGCTGCTGGCCGGTGAGGTGCATGACGGTGACGTGGTTCCGGTCAACGTCACGCCGGACGGTGACGGCCTCGTCCTCGGCTGAGGCCAGCCGGATTGCCGCAATACGTCGTGGTCCGCCGTTTGTGGCGATCTTGTGACCCGAAGGGCCTCTCGGTGACCGGCGGCGAACGGTTACGCTACGACTAATGGTCCCGTTCTGGTTCACGCTGTCCGCACTGTGTTTCGTGGGTGCGGCGGTATTGCTGTATGTCGATATCGGACGCCGCCGCGGACTTGGGCGGCGCCGCAAGTCGTGGGCGCGTTCGCACGGGTTCGACTACGAACAGCAATCAACCGAGATCGTCGGCCGCTGGAAGCGCGGCGTGATGTCGACGGTCGGCGAGGTCAGCGCCCGCAATGTGGTGCTCGGCCAGGTTCGCGGCGAAGCGGTGTACGTCTTTGATCTCGAGGACGTTGCCACCGTCGTCGCGCTGCACCGCAAGGTCGGCACCAACGTGGTGATGGATCTGCGACTCAAGGGAATCAAGGAACCACGCGAGAACGACGTCTGGCTGCTCGGTGCGATCGGCCCCCGGATGGTGTATTCCAACAATCTCGATGCCGCCCGCCGCGCCTGCGACCGCCGCCTGGTGACCTTCGCCCACACCGCGCCGGACTGTGCCGAAATCATGTGGAACGAGGAGAACTGGACGCTGGTGGCCATGCCCGTCTCGGCCACCCGTGCGCAGTGGGACGAAGGTCTTCGGACGGTCCGCCAATTCAACGACCTGCTACGCGTGCTGCCGCCCATCCCGGCCCAAGCCGCGGCCGCGCAATCGGCCGCCCGCCGCAATGCTGTACCGAGTCGCCCCCAAGCACTTCCGCAAGGCCGCAGCGACGCTCCGCCGATCCTGCAACCGCGAACCGGCACGCAGGCACCCAACTACCAACTGTAAGGCTGCTCGTCAGCCGCTAGGGTGGCACCTGTGACCGCGCCTGAACTCAACGCCGCCGACCGCACCGAACTCGCGGAGCTGGTTCGCCGGCTGTCGGTGGTGTTCGGCCGAGTGACACTGTCATCCGGCAAAGAGGCCGACTACTACGTCGACCTGCGCCGGGCGACACTGCACCACCAGGCCGCCCCGCTGATCGGCCGGTTGATGCGCGAGCTCACCGCAGACTGGGACTATCGAGCCGTCGGCGGTCTGACCATGGGCGCCGACCCGGTCGCCTGCGCTGTGATGCACACCCCGGGCCGGCCCATTGACGCGTTCGTCGTCCGCAAGGCCACCAAAACCCATGGCCTGCAACGACTTATCGAAGGTGCGGAGATAGCCGGCAACAGGGTTCTGGTGGTCGAGGACACCAGTACGACGGGTGGTTCGGCGCTGACAGCCGTGAAATCCGTGCGTGAGGCGGGCGGCACTGTGGTGGGTGTCGCCACGGTCGTCGACCGTGCCACCGGCGCGGCCGCGGCGATTGAGGCCGAGGGTGTGCCGTACCGCAGCATCCTCGGACTTGCCGAACTCGACCTGCCGCAGCAGTGACGAAACGGGCCCGGGGCGGTGAGTTCCCGGAGCCGGACGACCCACCGGAGTCAGACCTTGACTGGGACGAGGTAGTCGACGTCATCTGTGTCGGCACCGATCCCGGCCCAACGGCACAGGCGATCTCAAGCATCCAGTGCGGTCGGCGGGTGCTCGCCGTCCCCCGGCCGGAGATCTTTGACACCGATACCGCCGCCTACGTCACCGAGATGACCGCGGACCTGGAGCCACCGGAACCCGGCCGGCCGTTCCCGCTCACTCGTGCGCGGCCGACCGAAGCCGAACCTGCGCGCGGCCGGGTGATCGACACATTCGTCGGCGCACACCTGCGGGACTGGGCGCGGCACTGTTGGGCAACGCCATTCGGTGTTCTCTACAGCGACACTTTCGGTATCGACACCGTGGCGATGCGCACCCACGAGGGACTGCGTATCGAGGCCGCCGTGCTCGGTGACTATCCCTCGGCGACCGAACGCAGCAGCCGGGCCGTGGCCGACTGGCTGGCCGCCCAAGCCCGGGAATATGACGTACAACCGGATCTTGACCTCACCCTGCAACGTCTGATCATCGAGTACGGACGGGTGGCCGGCGCCGAACTGCTTACCGCCTCGGGACCGCTGCTGGTGCGAGCATGCAACGGAGTGGCGTTGCCGTCGGGTGACGGGGATACGGACTCGTCCGATGCGGACTGGGCACCTCGCCCCGATCCCGACGATGGTGACCTTGAGGTAGCGATCGTTGGACGCCCGGCGGGCCGATTCGCACGGGTGGAACTTCTTACGTCGGGTTAGGTCGCCCCGGTGTCGTCGGGACGGAATGACCGAAACTGCGAACTCTGCGCGCCGGACGCATTGGGTCCGTAGATGGCCAGCATGCGTGCGTACCCCCTGGCGATGTAACGGCCGAGATGACCGCCGCGTACCACTGCGGCATCGCCGGGGTGCAGTGTCACTGACTCGCCTTCGGATTCGACGACGAGTTCACCGGCCAGCAGGTAGGTGGTCTCGTCGTGCGGGTGCAGGTCTTCCCAGCCCTCGTTTTCGAGCTCCCATTCGTGGATCACGGCATCGTTCCACGTGGCTCCCGGAGCGTCCGTGTCGTGGCCGGTGAGGGTCTCGCAGCCGTTCCGGCGGCCATCGGCGTCGGGTGTCAGCATCACCCGTGGGTAGCGGACCAGTGCGGCCCGCGCGTGATCGGAACCCATCTGGCCGAGGCTACCCTTCCACCATGTCGACTAATGGGCCGACCGACGGGTCCGAGCCCGGTCCCACCGAGTGGTCCGCCGAAGGACCGGGAGTCGGTCCCTGGCTGAGCGCCCGGACCGAACCCGTCCCGGATGACGCGCGCTACGACCCCGAGTTACTGCGCAACGGTGATGCCCGCAACGTCGTTGACGCGTACCGGTATTGGCGACGCGAGGCGATCATCGCCGATATCGATCAGCGTCGCCATCCGCTTCATGTGGCGATCGAGAACTTCGGCAATGACGCCAATATCGGGGCAGTGGTCCGCACCGCCAACGCCTTCGCCGTCGACACCGTGCACATCGTCGGCCGCCGCCGCTGGAACCGGCGCGGGGCCATGGTCACCGATCGCTATCAGCGACTGCGTCACCATGACAGCACCGAGGAACTCCTGACGTTCGCTCGTGGCGCCGGGCTGACCGTGGTCGCCGTCGACAACGTGCCGGGCGCGGTACGACTCGAGGAGGTTGCCCTACCGCGGAACTGCCTGCTGGTGTTCGGCCAGGAGGGGCCGGGTATCTCCACCTCGGCCCAGACCGGTGCCGCGTGGACGGTGTCGATCGCCCAGTTCGGTTCCACCCGCAGTATCAACGCCGGCGCCGCCGCCGGTATCGCCATGCATGCCTGGATCCGACAGTGGGCTGACCTCTCCCAGGCCTGGTAGGGCAGGATTGCGGTCGTGGACCAGCAATGGACGAACCGGGCGGCCAACGCCGAGGCTGCCATCGCCAAACGACACCTGCGGCGGCTCTGGCAACTGCCCGCAACGCAGCTCGGGGTGGTTGGGTGGCCACCCACTCGCAAAGATCTGGCCTTCGGTACCTGGCACTACTGGTGGCAGGCCCACCTGCTGGATACCCTCGTCGACGCCCAGGTGCGCGACCCACGACCGGAGCGGGTGGAGTCCATCAAGCGCCAGATCCGCGGCCACCTCGCGCGCAACAACGGCCGGTGGACCAACAACTACTACGACGATATGGCCTGGCTCGCGCTGGCCCTGGAGCGAGCCAGCCGGCTTGCCGGTGTCCCGAGCCCGCGAGCGCTGGCGACATTGGCCGCCCAGCTCACCGACTCCTGGGTGCCCGAAGACGGCGGCGGAATCCCCTGGCGAAAACAGGATCAGTTCTTCAACGCCCCGGCCAACGGCCCGGCGGGGATCTTCCTTACCCGCTATGGCGACCGGTTACACCGGGCCGAGCAGATGGCCGACTGGATCGACGAAACGCTGATCGACCCGGAGACCCATCTGGTGTTCGACGGCGTCAAGGCCGGTTCACTGGTGCGCGCCCAGTACACCTACTGCCAGGGCGTCGTGGTGGGCCTGGAGACAGAGTTGGCCGTGCGCACCGGCGATGATCGGCACTCGGCGCGAGTGCGACGCCTCGTGCCCGCCATCGGTGAGCACATGGCACCGGACGGGATACTCAAAGGCGCCGGGGGTGGCGACGGCGGACTGTTCGCGGGAATCACTGCGCGCTACCTCGCCCTGGCCGCAACCACGCTGCCCGGCGACTCGAAGGCTGACAACGCGGCGCGCGACACCGCGCGCGGCATCGTGCTCGCCTCAGCCCGGGCGGCCTGGGACAACCGGCAGGACGTCGATGGTCTGCCATTGTTCAGTGCCTTCTGGGATCGGACCGCCGAGGTACCTCGTGCCGGCACTGAGGCCGGGAAGTTCGTCGAAGGTGCGGTCGTCGAATCGGCGGCACCTGAGCGCGATTTGTCGGTGCAGGTATCCGGCTGGATGCTGATGGAGGCCGCCCACGTCGTCGCGCAACACCAAGCCGCGCAAGCGAATTAGCTGACGTCGCGCCTGCGCAGCATATTGCGGCCGACCGCGGTCAGGCCCGGCAGGATCGAGAGGAACACGATGAGCAGGATCATCAACTCGATGTGATTTTTGACGAACGGCACGTTACCCAGGAAGTAGCCGAGCAGTGTCACCCCGGCACCCCACAGCACGCCGCCGATGATGTCGAAGCCGAGAAACACCGGATAGCGCATACCTGACACCCCGGCCAACACCGGGGTGAAGGTGCGCACGATCGGCACGAACCGGGCCAGGATGATGGTCTTGGGCCCGTGGCGTTCGAAGAAGGCGTGTGACTCGCTCACGTAGCGCTTCTTGAACAGCCGCGAGTCCTCCTTATCGAACAACGCGGGCCCGATCCGCCGGCCGATGAAGTAGGCGCATTGATCACCGAGTACCGCCACCGCCGGGACGGCGATGATCAGCACCCAGATGCTGACCGGGGGATGCGGTGCCGCGGCCAGCAACCCGCCGGTGAACAACAGTGAGTCGCCCGGCAGCAGTGGGAACAGCAGGCCGGTCTCGATGAAGACGATGATCAAAATGCCCGGCAGCACCGCGGAGGCGAACATGCCGCCCTCGCCCAGCCAGTACATCGGATCAAGGATGTTGGGCAGGGCCAGCGCGGTGGTGGTCATTAGCGACCAAGATACCGGTCGACGGTGCCGCCACCGGAAGCCTCGCTGTTTGACATACTGCGGGAAGAATTCCCGATCGCCGGAGAGGATGTTCCATGCCCATCGCCACGCCCGAGGTCTACGCGGAGATGCTGGACCGCGCCAAGGAGCATTCCTTCGCGTTTCCGGCCATCAACTGCACCTCGTCGGAGACCGTCAACGCCGCGATCAAGGGATTCGCCGACGCCGGCAGTGACGGAATCATCCAGTTCTCCACCGGAGGTGCCGAATTCGCTTCCGGGGCGGGGGTCAAAG
>Ga0194052_1000627_pt1 | contig 21765 bp, 21 predicted proteins | sample SepL226m_MetaG_FD_160117 | JGI IMG/M metagenome (GOLD analysis project Ga0194052, IMG submission 160117) | Anoxic zone freshwater microbial communities from boreal shield lake in IISD Experimental Lakes Area, Ontario, Canada - Sep2016-L227-6m | ecosystem: Environmental > Aquatic > Freshwater >...
AACGAAGCTCGAGGCTGCCCGTCAGCTCACCTACATGACAGCTTGGCGCTTCCAGAACGGCGAGTACCCGGTCCGTGAGATTTCGATGGCGAAGCTCTTCTCGGCCCGGGTCGCCTGCGAGGTCGCCGACGAGTGCATCCAGATTCACGGCGGCGCCGGCTACATGAAGGAGTACGGCATTGAGCGCGTATGGCGCGACATGCGGCTGAACCGAATCGGCGCCGGCACCGATGAAGTGATGCTCGACGTAATCGGGCGCTCCTACGGCCTCTAAGCAGCAGATGGGCGCCAAAGGGCTGCCGCAGGAACCGTCGGCGCGGCAGATCATGCCGCCGTTCGGCGAGGAACACGGCGAGCTGCGCGACTCGCTACGGCGCTTCGTCGCGGCCGAGCTGGCGCCCAACGCCGACGAGTGGGAACGCGAGCGCTGGTTCCCGAATGAGCTCTTCCCGCGGATGGGCGAGCTTGGCTTCTTTGGCCTGAGTAAACCGACCGCGATCGGCGGTCAGGGCGGCGACGTGCTGCACGAGGCTGTCTTGGCGGAGGAGCTCGCGGCCTGCGGCTCTGCCGGCGTTGCCGCGGGCCTCGGCGCGCACGTCGCGATCGCCACTCCCCCGGTCTGGAAGTTCGGCACCGACGACCAGCACGAGCGCTACGTGCGGCCCTCCGTCGCGGGGACGAAGATCGCCGCGCTGGGCATCACTGAGCCTGATGCCGGCTCCGACGTAGCGTCGCTGCGCACCCACGCCAAAGAGGTTGACGGCGGCTGGATCATCAGCGGCGAGAAGTGCTACATCACGAACGGCGTGCGCGCCGATTTTGTCGTAATGGCCGTGAAGACGACGGCAGAGGGCGGCCACGGCGGCATCTCATTCTTCATCGTTGACACCGACCAAGCTGGCTACAGCGCTTCGAAGCTCGAGAAGATGGGCTGGCACGCCTCCGACACGGCGCTGATCGCGCTCGATGAGGTCTTTGTGCCGACCGAAAACCTGCTCGGCGGAATCAACGAAGGCTTCAAGCTAATCATGGCCAACTTCCAGTGGGAGCGGCTGATGATGGCGCTCGGCTCCGTCGCCGCAATGCAGCTGATCTTCGACAAGACCCTGCTCTACGCGGCCGAGCGGCAGGCCTTCGGTCGCAAGATCGGCAACTTTCAAGCGATCCGCCACAAGTTCGCCAACATGGCAACAACGATCGAGGCTGGGCGCGCGCTCACCTACCACGCGCTGCGCCTTTTCTACGACGGCCACGACGCCACGCGCGAAGTGACGATGGCGAAGCTAAAGACGCAGCGTGACTGCTTTGAGGTTGCCGACGAGTGCCTACAGATCCACGGGGGCGCCGGCTACATGGTCGAGTACGGAATTGAGCGCGCCGTCCGCGACGCACGGCTCGGCCCGATCGGCGGCGGCACCGACGAAGTGATGGCCGAGATCCTCGGCCGTAGTATGGGCCTGTGAGCACGGCAGCGGAGATCAAGCGGGTCAGGGAGAGCGACCTTGACGCGCTGCTGCCGCTGATGCGCGGCTACTGCGACTTCTACGAGGTCGCCCCGACCGACGAGGCGCTGCTGGCACTAAGCCGCGCACTGATTGCCGACCCCGAGCGCGAAGGCCTCCAGCTGATCGCCCGCGGCGAAGACGGAGAAGCAGTCGGCTTCGCAACCATTTATTGGACTTGGCAAACGCTCGACGCAGGCCGCCTCGCCGTGATGAACGATCTGTTCGTCAGCGAACCGGCGCGCGGCAGCGGACTGGCCGACGCGCTGATCCTCGCCTGCGCCGACGAAGCCTGCCGCCACGGCGCACTCTCACTCGGCTGGCAGACCGCGAAAGACAACAACCGCGCGCAGAAGGTCTACGAGCGCGTTGGCGCCGAGCGCTCGGAGTGGCTCGACTACTCGCTCGCGCTTTAGAAGCGGAAGCGCTTGGTCGCCGGAGCGCCGCTTGCGGCGGCCTTAATTGGCGTCACGAAGACGGTCCAAGACCCGCTGGCCAGCGCGACCTTGCAGCTAACGAGCTTCGCTCGCTTGATAGTGACCTTCTTACAGCTACCGCGCTTAGCTTTGGTGCCGCGTTTACCAACGATCGAGTAGCTCACACCCGCAGCCGGATGAATCGTCGCGGTCACAGTTTTCGAGCGCTTGACCGACGACCACGACGGAGATGGCCGCGCTGGCCTGACGGTAGGTATCGGCGGGACCGGCGTGTCGACGGGCGGATCGACCGCAACCGCGTTGAACCCAGCCGTGACAAAGCGTGCTTCGCTCATTGTTACCACGCAGCTTTCGGTACCTGAGCATCCAGCACCCGACCAGCCGCTGAAAACTGAACCGCTGGTAGCGTGAGCGATCAGGGTTATTACGCGGCCGTCCACGTATGACTCGCTGCAGTCGCTAGCGCACGAGATCCCCGCCGGTTCTGAGCTAACCGTGCCGCTGCCGCTGCCAGCATGAGCGACTGTGAGGTCAAATGAACCGGGGTCGAACAGCAGCGCGTCGGCGAGGCTGCCAGCTTGGCCGTCGTAGCCGCCTGCAACCAGCACCTTGCCACTCTCCAGCAGGGCAGCCGCCGGTGCGTAGCGGGTTATTCCCATCATTGGACCATCGGCGAAGCGATGGGTTACTGGGTCATAGATCGACGTTGATGCGAGAGAGGAATACGAACCGTCCCTCCCTCCAGCGATCAGCACCTTTCCATTGACGAGCCGAGTTGCGGTCGCATAAATCCGACTAGTCGTCATTGCGTTGGCGGTCGCAGTGAAGTTCCCGGTCGCCGGGTCGTAGATCTCGCCACCGGCTGGGAACCCGCCCACTCCGCGACCTCCGCTGACTAGCACCGTGCCATCGCTTAGCGCAGTCGACATCGCCGCGTCACGGTCGTAACTGAGAGAACCCGTCGCTGTGAAGTGGTCGGTCGCCGGGTCATAAAGCTCAGCCGACGCTTCCCAGCCGTTTGAACCGTTGCGGCCACCCGCGATCAGAACCTTTCCATCGGCGAGCAGCTCCGCCGTGGCATTCCAGCGCGCGATAGTCGGAGCCCCGGCAGTTGCAGTGAAATCCCCGGTAGCCGGGTCGTAAAGTTCGGCGCTGTCCAGCTTCTGGTTGCTCGCATCCCAGCCGCCGGCGAATAGGACCTTACCGCTGGCGAGCAACGTTGCCGTCGCATATTTCCTCGGCGTGATCATCGAGCCGTGAGTGAGCGTGAACTGCCCGCTCTGCGGGTCATATAGATCGCCGTAACCCGACGCGAGGGCGCCTGGGAAACCTGCGCTCGCGGCGCCACCGGCAACGAGAACCTTCCCGTCGCGAAGCAGAACCGCGGTAGTAGGAGAACCGAGACGGCCGCTCGACATCGATCCGGTCGCGGTGAATTGACCGGAAGCCGGGTCGTAGAGTTCTGCATCGGCAGGGAGGCTGAGACCCGCGACCACCGAACGCTCGCCGCCAAGTACGAGCACCTTCCCGCTAGCAAGCCGGACGGCGGCGCCTTGATCGCGTTCTCCAGCCATCGAGCCGGTCGCTATGAAGCCTTCCGAGGCGCCTGCGACCGACGTGAAAGCAAGCGCCAGCGTCGCTGCGGTTAGCACGCAAAGCACGGTCGCCCGCCTCATCCCACGACCTTCCGAGCCGTTGTCCGGCGTCTGCGTCAACCCCATCGAGAAAATCCCCATTTCGTACCGTATTCGCTAGAAGTCTACCGGCCGCATAGGCGCGGAGCGGCAGTTGAAACCTGACTCAGCTCTTGGCGCTGGCTTCGAGCTCGGCGTAAAGCGCTTTGATCTCAGCGAAGATCTCGTCGGCTACCAGCTGCTGCTGCTCGCGGGTTGGATCGGCGACTATTTCGTAGCGGAGTGGTTCGCCGAACGAGACGCGGACCTTCGGCGCCTGCAGCTTCTTCCAGTTGCGGACCTTCTGCGAGCCGTAGATAGCTACCGGCACAACGACCGCCCCGCTCTGCAGCGCCACGCGGCCAATTCCTGACTTCGGCTTCTCAGCCATCTTGCCGGTTCGCGAGCGGCCGCCTTCGCAGTACATGCAGATGCAGCCGCCGCGGCTGAGAATCGAATCGACCACTTGGAATGACTGCTCATCGCGAACGCCGCGGCGGATCGGGAAGACGCCGCCGGTCTTGTAAACCCAGCTCATCCAGCCGTGGTAGAGCTGGGACTTGGCCATGAACTGCAGCTTGCGGCGGGTGAAGGCGCCGACGAAGAAGTGATCGATGTTTGAGAAATGGTTTGGCGCGAAAATCACCGGCCCGCTCGTTGGCACGCGGCGCGAGTTGACGCTGCGCGCTCGGTAGGGAACCCAAACGAGGGTTGAGAGCAGCAGCCGCACGACGTCGTAGATCGGCCCTGGCTTGTGCGTCATCGGCCAGTCGTAGTACTTCTGGAGCTGCTCGATAGGGCGCGGGTCCTTGTAGACCTGCTCCTTGATCGGGACTAGCTCCTCGTCCGCGCCTGGTGTCGTTTTCTCCGCCATTCCCGCAATCAACCCCGCTCCGCGCCTGCGGTTACGCGCCAGCCCAGTCGCGTGATCGTTCAACGGCGCGGTGCCATTCGCCAAGCAGCCGCTCACGCTCGTCGGCAGCCATCTGCGGCTCATACCGCACCCGCTCGCGCCAGCGCGCGGCGGCATCGCTCTCGGTGAATAGCGCTGCCCCTACACCAGCCATCATTGCCGCGCCGAGCGCCGTCGTCTCAGAGATCTCAGGCACGATCACCGGAACGCCGAGCACATCAGCCTGAAACTTCATCAGCCAGCCGTTGGCGGTCGCGCCGCCGTCGGCTTTGAGCGAAGTGATCGGCCTGCCGCCCGCCGCCTCGATCGCCCGCACCGCATCTACCGACTGGTAGGCGATTGCCTCAAGCGTGGCGCGCGCTATCTCGGCGCGGCCGCTGCCACGCGTCAGGCCAACGATCGTGCCGCGCGCGTATGGATCCCAATACGGAGAGCCAAGGCCGGTCAAAGCGGGAACGAAGTAGACGCCTTGGTTGTCGCTCAGCGATGCCGCCAAAGCCTCGGTCTCAGCAGCCTCTTCGATGATCCCAAGCCCGTCGCGCAGCCACTGCACGCCGGCGCCGGTGACGAAGATTGCGGCTTCGATCGCGTAGACGATCTTGTCGCCGATCCCCCATGCGACTGTGCTGAGCAGGCCGGGCTGCGGCTGCGGTGGCTCAGTGCCGGCGTTGACGAGCACGAACGAGCCGGTGCCATAAGTGTTCTTGCCTTCGCCGGGCTGAAACGCAGCCTGGCCGTAAAGCGCGGCCTGCTGGTCCCCTGCGATGCCGGCCAGTGGCGTGCCGCCGTAGCCGGGCAGCGCGTCATCAAGCAGCGGCCCAAAACCGCCGATCGAAGGGCGGATCTCCGGCAGCGCAGCGATCGGCACTCCAAGCAGCTCGCAGAGCTCAGCCGACCAGCCGCGCTGCTGCAGGTCGTAACAGAGCGTGCGCGAGGCGTTCGACGGGTCTGTCACGTGCTCGCCAGTGAGCTTGAACGCCAGCCACGAATCAACCGTGCCGAAGACGGCGGTGCCAGCCGCGACGCGCTCCGCGAGGCCGTCAACGTTGGCGAGTAGCCATTCAATCTTCGTTGCCGAGAAGTACGGGTCGAGCACTAGTCCTGTGCGCTCGCGCACGAGCGGCTCGATCCCTTCGCTGCGCAGCTCATCGCAGCGCTCGGCGGTGCGGCGGTCCTGCCAGACCAGCGCGCGGTGGAGCGGCTCTCCGGTCGCCGGGTCCCAAACGCAGACCGTCTCGCGCTGGTTGCTGATTCCAACTGCCGCTAGTCCGCCGGGCTCGACGCCCGCCGCCTCCAGCGCCTCGAGCGCAACGGCGCGGGTAACGCTCCAGATCTCCGCCGCATCATGCTCAACCCAGCCGGGCTGGGGAAAATGCTGCTCAAACTCGCTATAGGCGCGGCCTAGCAGCTCCATTTCGGCGTCGAAGACGAGGCAGGTGGTTCCGGTAGTTCCTTGATCGATCGCGAGGATCATCGGGCGAATCTATTCCGCAGCCGCCGCGAGAACCAAACGGCAATGAAGTCGAGCAGCTGACGGAAGCGGTGTGCGAAGCCGCGCCAGCTGCGTCCGGTCGCGCGGTGCTCGAGGTCAACTTCAACTTCGACCACGCTGAAGCCGGCGCGGGTGGCATCAACGGTCATCCCGATCTCCATCCCGAAGCGGGGCGCGAACGGCAGCACCTGCGCCAGGGCGTCAGCGCGAATCGCCCGCTGCCCGGAGATCGGCGCTTCGAGCTCAAGGCCGACAAGATTGTTGATCGCCCAGCGAGCAAAACCGACCGCGAAGCCGAAGCCTCCCCCGACCTTGCGCGCAAAGCGAGCAACGGCCACGTCCCCAGCCCCGCTCTCGACTGCTTCGAGCAGTGCGCCGAGCGCGGCAGCGCTGCCAGCGAGGTCGCCGTCACAGAGCAGCACCAGCTCCGGCTCCGTCAGCAGCGCAGCCTGCGCACCCAAGGTCGCAGCGCCACCCTTGCCGATCAGCTTGCCGCTGCTGACCACCTCAGCCCCGGCCTGCGCAGCGCGCGCAGCCGTCGCGTCGCTCGATCCATCGTCAGCAACGAAGATCTTCGCGCCCGGAAAAGCCGAGGCCAAAGCCTCAACCGTGGCGGCAATCCGATCACCCTCGTTGTAGGCGGCAATCACTACCGCTAGCTGCGAAGTATCCATCTGGCGAACTATCGTGGCAGACTGCCCCTCTAGCAATCCTCAAGGAGATAGATCGATGGCCGATGTTGAAGCTCACATCACAGGAACCGTTTGGAAGATCGAATGCAAGCCGGGCGACGTAATCGCCGAGGGCGACACGGTCGCGATCCTCGAATCGATGAAGATGGAGATGCCGGTCGAAGCTGAGGACGCAGGCACGGTCAAAGAGATTCTTTGCGAAGAGGGCCAGGCAGTTAACGAAGGTGACGTGCTCGTCGTCCTCGAGTAGGCGCGGCGCAGCCCATCGAGATGGCCGGAACAGTCACCAGCGACTCACCCGCCGAGGGGGTGCTGAGGCTTAGCTTTGAGAACGCCGACAAGCGCGGCGCGCTCGACCACGCGATTCTTGACGCAATTAGCGAAGCAGTGGAGCAGGCAGAGGCGCGCGCGATCATCATCACTGGCAGCGGCGACTTCTTCTCCTCGGGATATGACATCGGCCACCTCCCGGCCGAGAGCTTTGCCGAGGACGCCGAGAAGCTCGTCGCGCACCCGTTCACGAATGCGCTCGAAGCACTCGACGCGACCAGCATTCCGACCATCTGCGCTGTCAACGGCCCGGCGATCGGCGGTGGTCTTGAGCTTGCGCTCTCCTGCGACCTGCGCATCAGCGTTGACAGCGCGAAGTTCGGGATGCCACCGGCCAAACTCGGCCTCGTCTATTCGCACACCGGGATGCGCCGCTTCATTGATGCGATTGGTGTGCCGCGCACGCGTGAGCTGTTCTTGGTTGGTCGCAAGATCGATGCGCCAACCGCGCTGCAGTGGGGGCTTGTGAATGAGTTGGCAGCGGCCGCCGAGCTCGAGGCCTGCGCCCTCTCGTGGGCGAGCGAGCTGGCTGGCAACGCGCCGCTGAGCATCAGCGGCAACAAGCGCGTGATCCGCGAGCTGCTGACGGCTCAGGGCGAACTTGCGCCCGATATAGAAGCCGAACTGATTGCCCTGCGCGAAGCATCATTTGCCTCCGAGGACATGCGCGAAGGGATAGTCGCCTTCGGCGAGAAGCGCCCGCCTCGCTGGCAGGGCAAGTGAAAGTCGTCACCTGGAACGTCAACTCGCTCCGCGCACGGATGGAGCGAGTGCTGGAGTTCCTCGAGGTTCATTCGCCTGACGCGCTGCTGCTGCAAGAGACCAAGTGCTCACCGGAGCAGTTCCCCGCCGACGAGCTGGCAGCGGCTGGCTACGAGGCCGTGCATCACAGCGGCGGCCGCTGGGCTGGAGTTGCCGTGCTGGCACCGAAGGGCCACGGCCTGAAAGAGGCAAAGATCGGCCTTGACGGCGAGGCCAGCCCCGACCAAGCGCGCTGGGTTGAAGCCGACATTGAATCGCTGGGCGTTCGAGTGGCCAGCGTCTACGTCGTCAACGGCCAGGAGGTTGGCAGCGAGCCGTTCGCGCAGAAGCTCCAATTCTTGGCGGCGATGGCAGACCGCGCAGAAGAGCTAGCCGGGACGGCGCTCGTTGTTGGCGGCGACATGAACGTCGCACCGCTCGACATTGACGTCTACGACCGATCGAACTTCGAGGGCGCGACGCACGTAACCGAGGAGGAGCGGGCCGGGCTGCGGACCGTTGCCGAGCGCGGCGGCCTCGTTGATGCATATCGCCAGCTTCATCCCGACGAGCAGGGCTTCACCTGGTGGGATTACCGCGGCGGTAGCTTTCACCGTGGCTTCGGGCTAAGAATTGACCTTCTACTTGTGAGCGAAGCGGTCGCAGCGGGAATCACCAGCTGCGGTATCGACCGCGACTTCCGCAAAGGTACGAAGCCGAGCGACCACGCGCCACTGATCGTCGAGATCGAACAATGAGCCACGTCAAATCGATCATCCCGCGGCACAAACGCCGCGATGTCGGAATGGCAGGACTAGCGCTCGGTGCGCTTGGCGTCGTCTTTGGTGACATCGGCACAAGCCCGCTCTACTCGCTGCAGACCGTATTTTCATCCGACGGGTTCGCCGTCAAGGCAACGCACGAGGACGTCTTCGGAGTCATCTCGCTCGTCTTCTGGACGATCACGATCGTCGTCACGATCGAATTCGTGATCTTCATTATGCGCGCCGACAACGACGGCGAGGGCGGGATCATGGCGCTGATCGCGCTCGTTCAAACGGCGGTGATCAAGCGGCCGTGGGTAAAGCCGGCACTGGTTGCCGCAGGCCTCTTCGGCGTTGCGCTCTTCTTTGGCGACGGAATGATCACACCGGCGATCTCAGTGATGTCGGCGGTCAGCGGCCTCAAGGTCGCAGCGCCCGCGGCCGCCGACCTCGTTGTGCCGATTACTCTCGTCGTGCTGACGATCCTCTTCGTGATCCAGCGCTTTGGCACCAATCTAGTCGGGCGTCTCTTCGGGCCCGTGATGGTGATCTGGTTCTTAATCATCGGCTTAGTCGGCCTGTTGCAACTCAATCACGACGCGGTGATGCTGAAGGCGCTGCTCCCGACCTACGCAGTCGGCTTTTTCATGAACCACGTCGGCGTCTCATTCATCGCGCTCGGATCAATCGTGCTGACGATCACCGGTACCGAGGCGCTCTACGCCGACATGGGCCATTTTGGCCGCCCGGCAATTAGCCGCGCCTGGTTCCTACTCGTCTTTCCAACCTTGACGCTGAACTACATGGGCCAAGGCTCGCTAATTCTCGACAACCCATCATCGATCAGAAACCCATTCTTCTTACTCTTCCCAGATTGGGCGCAGATCCCGATGGTGATCCTCGCGACGATTGCGACAGTGATCGCTTCACAAGCCGTGATCTCCGGCGCCTTCTCAGTAGCCAAACAGGCGACGCGGCTCGGCTTCATGCCTCGGATGACGATCACGCAAACGTCGAACAAGGAGATCGGGCAGGTTTACGCACCGGCAATCAACTGGGGGCTATACGTAGCCGTCATCGCATTGGTCGTCGCATTTGGCTCTTCTGCCGCGTTGGCCTCGGCCTACGGAATCGCCGTTACCGGCACGCTGACGATCGACACAATCCTCTTCCTCGTAGTCGTGCGCAAGCTCTGGAAGAAGCCGCTGTGGCTTGTTTGGCTGGCCGGGATTGTCTTCCTGACAATCAATTTCCTCTTCCTTGCCGCCAACATGACGAAGATCTTCTCCGGTGGTTGGTTCCCAGTGGCAATCGGCGTGATCCTGCTGCTCCTAATGCTGACTTGGAACCGCGGCCGCAAACGTGTTACTGGAGTCCGCGCAGAGCGCGAAGGCTCGCTAAGCGGCTTCCTGCACGAGATCGAGATGTTGGACCCACCGCTGATGACTGTCCCGGGGACCGCGGTCTACCTAAACGCCCATCGCGATACGGCGCCGATGGCGCTGCGCGGCGCCGTCGAGTTCAACCACGCAATCCACGAGCAGATCGTGATTCTCTCGATCGAGACGACGCGGTCACCGTTCGTCGACGACGAAAACCGGCTCTCCGTCGACGACACCGGATACGCGGGCGACAACATCGTTCACCTGACCGCAAAACTTGGCTTCAAAGACACGCCCGACGTGCCGCACCTGCTTGCGCTGGCCGAAAAACAAGGATTCGACGAAGGGATCGACGTCGCCGAGGCGACCTATTTCCTGTCGCACCTCGAAGTTGTTCCCGGCGGGCCGTTCGAGATGGCCCGCTGGCGCAAACGGATCTACTGCGCGCTCTCACGCAACGCATCGAGCCCAACCGACTACTTCTGCCTGCCCGCCAACCGCACAATTACCGTCGGTTCGCAGTTAGCGCTCTAGCTGTAGTCCTCAAGCCCCGGCGCTTTAAGGCCAGCGGTGAACTCGGCTGCAAGCTCGTACTCGACGACGCCGGCCTCGATGTAGGGGTCGTCGCTAAAGAGTGCGAGCGCAGCGTCGCCGCTCTCGGCGCTAAGAATTACAACCGATCCGTCGCCAGCGGCGCGGCGGCCGACGGCGACAATCTTGCCCGCAGCGACGAGCCCGCCGATGAACTGAAGGTGTGCGTCTCGGTGCGAATCAACCTCTTCGATCGGCGCTGTGTAGTTGCCAAAGATCACGAACATCGCTCAATCAGACCAGATTGCGCGCCGCGCTGCTCAGCGCTGGCCTTGCGCAGCAACTTTGAGAATCGAGCCGTCGATCAGCCACTCAACGGGGGCGAGATCGTCGGTGTACACATCGCCACCGGGGAGAGGTGCTTGAAGCCGTGCTGCCGTGGCAAGCGCCACCGGCCGCAGCGGCAGCGGCATCGCGCTCGACCGGGCGCCCGCGGCGAGCTGCTCAGCCGACGCTGCACCGTTGGCTCCCAGCAGGATCGTGTTGACGCGCTCGCTCGGATCGCGCAGCACAGTCGTGAAGTCGGTCTTCATTGTCGCCGCTAGCGAAGCCTCCAGCCCAGTGCTCCCCTCCGGATGGCCAACGTTCACCATCACGACCCCACCCCGATTCAGATGCTTAGCGACCGAGGCGAAAAACTCAGTCGTCGTCATGTAGAACGGGATGTACGGCTGCCGATAGGCATCAACCAAAATTGCGTCCCACTTGCGGCTGCTCGCGCGCAGAAAGGGCCGTGCGTCAGCGGTGTGGAGATGAAGGTTGGGGCCACCAAGATCAAAGAAGCGACGCCCGGCATCGCTGAGCTGGCCGTCCAGCTCAACTCCATCAACTCGAGTACCGGGATAGAAGTGCCCGTAAGCGCGAGCGACCGTGCCGGCGGCGTTGCCAAGCACCGCCAACGAGCGAGGAGCGCTCGCCCGCGCCGCCCAAGGCAATACAAGGGCCTCGTCCCAATAGTTGCCCGTCAACCAGGTGCCAGGACGGTAGACCGAATGAACGGCCTGCCCTTCGTTGAGCTCGAGCCAACGCTCACCGTCGTTGAACTGAACTACGCGTGCGTACTGGTACGGCGTCTCTGACTCCCAGATAACGGTTGAAGCGTCAGCGCTCTTGATCGTTCCCACCGGTGCAAGCAGCGCAACGATGATCAATATCGGCAGCACGACCCAGCGCCAGCTCAGGGCTGGCAACGCAACCAGCGCAAGCGCCAGCGCAAAGACAACGAAGGTACGCCGCGTACCGATTACCGGCACCAGCAGGAGCGCGCTCAAGAAGACGCCAACCAAGCTGCCGACTGTTGAGATCGCATAGAGGCGCCCAGCGACGTTGCCGGCCTCATCGACCTTCGTGACGCTTAAGCGCACCGCGTATGGCGCGACCGCACCAAGCACCATCACCGGGAAGGCGATCAGCACCATCACCGCAATCAGCGAACCAACGAAAGCCCCGGCCTCAACTTGGTCTAGCGCTTGAACCGAAACGCTCAAGAACGGCCCGGCAACGAAAGGGACGACGGCCAGCAGAGCCGCCGCGACCATCACAAGGCGCGCCAATCCCGCAACAGTCGGGTCGCGGTCGGCGAGCCTGCCGCCAAACCAGTACCCGATGCTGAGCGCAACTAGAACGGTCGCGATCGTGTTTGCCCAAACGATTGTTGAGGCACCAAACCATGGCGCCAAGAGACGCGCCGCAGCGATCTCTGCTCCAAGCGACGCGGCGCCAACTACGGCGACGATCGCAACCGTCAGGCGATGTATTCGACGAAGTCCTTCTTGCGCGCGCCACAGACAGGGCAGTACCACGTGTCGGGAATTTCTTCGAACTGTGTACCCGGCGGAATGCCGCCATCAGGATCGCCTTCAGCTGGGTCGTAGATGTAACCGCACGACTCGCAGATCCACTGTTTTACTGCTTCGCTGTCAGTCATCATCAAAACGGTACCGCAGCTGAGCAACGGTCGGCGCGCCCGTTAACCTGCTTGGCGTGGAGTTCAAGAAGCCAGCACCAGGCGAGGAGTTGAACGAGTCGGGGGAAGCTACGGCCCCTCGTCAAGCTGCGTCGGTGATTCTGCTGCGCGGCGGCGCTGACTCGCTTGAGCTTCTTCTCGTGCAACGCACGCCGCAGGCGCGCTTCATGGGAGGATTCTGGGTCTTCCCAGGGGGCGCCGTTGACGCCGACGAAGGCGAAGGCGATGAAGCGCACCGGTCGGCAGCCGTGCGTGAACTTGAGGAAGAGGCAGCGGTGGGTGGTATCGCGCCAGCCGACCTAGTCAAGTTCTCACGCTGGATTACGCCAGCTGTTGTTCAGATCCGATTCGATACGCACTTTTTTCTCGCGACGGCCCCAGATGGGGTTCAGCCGGTAGTTGACGGCAGCGAGATCGTCGACCACGTATGGCACACCCCGCAGGGGGCGCTTGACGCTTACGCGCGCGAGGAGCTACCGCTGGTGTTCCCAACGATCAAACACCTCGAGCAGTTTTCGGCCTTCGAAAACGCTGACGAGCTAATCACCTACGCTGCGCAGCGAAGCGTCGAGCCGGTCGAACCGCGGATCCTGATGGAAGGCGAGGTGGCGCGAGTTTTGCTTCCGGGCGAGCCTGGCTACGACTGAGGTGATTCCTCGGCTGCCGCTTCGTCCTCGTCGCTAGCGGCAACCACCTCGGCGACGATCTCATCCTCGGCCTCAGTTTCGGCTTCAGCCTCGATCTCCGCTTCAACTGCGACCTCTTCCGCACCCGGCGCGACCTCCTCGTCGGTGGCCACACCGCCCTCCTGCTGAAGGCGATAAAGCGGAGCCACAACATTGACGAGCGGCACAAGCTTAAGAATTACCGCGACTGGGCCCTGGGCCTTCATCTTGCCCTTCGCCAACGCCGTGATGATGTTCACCTCACCGAGCCAGAAGCCCTGCGCCGTGTCACCAGGCATAGCGAGGATCGCGGCTGGGCGTAACTTGCTCTCGCCAAACTCAACCTCGATCGGCTGGTCGGCCTCGAGCTTCAAGCTGATCTGCGCCTTCGGCGCGACGGTCTCGAGCCGGACGATCGTCCCCACGCGCTGAAACTCGCGCGCGTTTTCGGGGTCGGTCGCTGCCGCCTTGAGGCATGCGCCTAGCGAAGCGTAGATCTCATCTGCCGATGCAAAGTGGGCCACGAAGCTCTCAGAGTAGTCGCCGAGCCGCTCCCGCGCCGCGCCGCAGGCAGTAACTGCCGCCGCTTGGTAGGTTTGGCGGGTACCCGCGAGTAGGAGAGAAACGATGGCAACTAAGACCGCAAAGCTCGAAAACTTCATCGGCGGGAAGTTCGTCCCGACGACAGAGGACAGCATTCACGAGGTTCGCAACGCCGCAACCGGCGAGCTGATTGCAGAGATGGGCATCTCCAGCGCCGCCGACGTGCAGCTCGCAGTTGATGCAGCGACCGCAGCCTTCCCAGAGTGGCGCGACGCCACTCCTTCAGAGCGCAGCATGGCGCTGCTGAACATCGCAACCGAACTTGAGGAGCGCGGCGAGGAACTGGCGAAGATTGAGTCGCTCAACACCGGTAAGCCGCTGGCACTGACGATCAGTGAGGAGATTCCGCCGGCCGCCGACCAGATCCGCTTCTTCGCCGCCGCCGCGCGGATGCTCGAAGGGCGCGCAACGGCTGAGTACCTCGCCGGCCACACCTCGTCGATCCGCCGCGAGCCGATCGGCGTCGTCGGTCAGATAACGCCTTGGAACTACCCCTTCATGATGGCCGTCTGGAAGTTCGCTCCTGCGCTCGCAGCCGGCAACACAATCGTTCTGAAGCCAGCAGAGAACACGCCGATGTCAACGCTGTGGCTCGCCGAGATGATGCAAAAGCATCTTCCGACAGGCGCCTTCAACGTTGTACTAGGTACCGGCGCAACCGGCGAGCAGATCGTCCGCAACGAGGGGATCAGCATGGTCTCGTTGACCGGCAGCGTTCGGGCAGGCAAGGCCGTTGCGGCGGCCGCAGCCGACACGCTCAAGCGCGTCCACCTCGAGCTCGGCGGCAAGGCCCCTGTAGTCGTGTTCGACGACGCCGATCTTGAGGCAGCTGCCGAAGGGATCGCGGGTGCTGGCTACTTCAACGCCGGGCAGGACTGCACCGCAGCCACCCGCGTGATTGCAGGCCCAGGCGTATACGGCGACCTCGTCGACGCGCTCGCAGAGCAGGCAAAGGGCACCGTCTACGGCGACCCCAACGACGAGAACACCTACATGGGGCCGGTCATCAGCCAAGCCCAGCTCGATCGAGTCGCTGGCTTCATCGATCGCGCACCGGCGCACGCGCGCGTGGCCGCTGGTGGCTCGGCACCCGAGAACGGTGGCGGCTACTGGTTCGAGCCGACCGTTGTTGCCGACCTCAAGCAGGACGACGAGATGATCCAAGACGAGATCTTCGGCCCGGTTGTCACCGTTCAGCAGTTCAGCGACGAAGCCGAAGCGCTGGCCTGGGCCAACGGCGTCAAGTACGGCCTTGCCTCAAGCGTTTGGACGCGCGATCACGGCCGCGCGATGCGGATGGCTAAAGGCCTCGACTTCGGTTGTGTGTGGATCAACACGCACATTCCGATCGTCGCCGAGATGCCGCACGGCGGCTTCAAGGAGTCGGGTTATGGCAAGGACCTCTCGATGTATGGGTTCGACGACTACACGCGCGTCAAGCACGTGATGTCAAATATCGAGGCGTAAACCACTGCGGCCAGTGGCCGCTAGCTAAAGACCACCGTAGTCGCCAATCGACGGGCGCTCCACGCCCGCTGGCAGGCGCCCTTCATCCGCGAGCTTGTCGACGTGGGCGGCCAGCGTTGCCTCGGCTGCCGGCCGGAGTATTGGCGGCACGTCACCCCACGCGGCGTCGAGCAGTTGGTCGCTACTACGCAGCCCGTCATCGAGCGCTGCCACCAGCAGTCGCTCGCGCTCCAAGCGATGATCGCGATACTCGATCAGCCGCTCGCGCGGATTACCGAGCGCCGGCCCGTGCCCCGGGCAGAGCAGCTCTAGATCGAGCGCGATCAGCCGATCGAGCGCCGCCAGGTAACCGGCCATAGCGCCCTCGTCGGGTGAGATATAGACGCTCCCTTCGCCGAGCACGGCATCGCCGGTGAAGATCACAGCGCCGCTAACGAATGAGAGGTGGTCCGGTGCGTGCCCGGGGGTAGCGAAGACTGTCAGTGGGCCGAACTGGTCGCCGTCCGCCAACGCCACTCCGGCTTCTTCCATCTCAGCCGCGGCTACCGGGACGTCGCCGAGCCGAGCCAGCAACCCTTCGAGGCCACCGCTGTGGTCTGCATGATCATGCGTAATTGCGATCCCGCCGGCGCCGCCACGGACCGCTGCTTCACCGGCCAGACGATCAAGATGCGCGTCGATCGGGGGACCTGGATCGATGATCCAACATGGGTCGCGGCCGATCAGCCAGCAGTTCGATCCATCAAGCGTGAACGGGCCTGGGTTCTCGGCCCGCACGCACTCAACATCGAACTCCTTAAGCAGCTCCACCCGGCGAGCCTACCGTTCGCCGACGCTCGACCCGAAAGCGTGCAAGTATGAGCTTCGTGACCAGTTTCGACCGCCTTAGCGCACTCGATGCAGCATTCCTCGATATCGAGACCGAGCGCGCGCCGATGCAAGTTGGCTGGACGATGCGCTTTGCGGGCCAGCCTCCAACGATTGAAGAGCTGCGTAGCCACGTCGAGCTGCGGCTCGCAAGCGTCCCGCGGCTTCGGCGCTGCATCGTCGAACCGGCGCTCGGCATCGGCGACCCACACTGGGTAGACGACCCGCTCTTCGCGATCGACCGCCATGTGAACGTGATCCAGATGATCGCTTCCAGCGTTCAGCCCGAACTGAGCGCGATCGCCGAGGAGCTGCTGTCGCAGCCCCTCGACCGCCGCCGCCCGCTTTGGCGCCTGCAGCTCGTCACAGGGCTAAGCGATGGCAATTTCGCGATTATTGGTCAGGCCCATCACGCGCTCGTTGATGGGCTCGCGGCAATCGAGATCGCGACGATCATCTTCGACGGAGTTGCCGCGCCCGACCAACAGGCGACTGAGAGCTGGCTGCCAGCAGATGCTCCCTCAACCTCTGAGGTCCTCACAGCGGCCGCGCTTTCACGGATCGGCGCCGGTAGCGATGTAGCGGCAACGCTGGTGCGGTCGTTAGCCAACGGCCCTGGCCCGATCGTTGAGGCCGTCACCGCGCTGCTAAGCCTCTTCACGCCCGGTCAGCGCACTGCGCTTGAGAACTCTGCCAGCGCGCGGCGGCGTACCGCTTTCAGCTCGATCCCGATGGCACAGCTGCGAGAGGCTGCCGAGCGCCATGGCGTGACCGTCAATGACGTCCTGCTGGCAGCTAGCGGCGGCGCGATAAGCGCGGCGCTTGCGCGCCGCGGCGAGCAGCCTGACGGTGTTCGCGTACTCGTTCCCACCGCCGTCCGCCAACCGGGCGAGAGCGCTTCCGACCACGCCAACCGGATTTCAATCATGGTCGTCGAGCTGCCGCTAAACGCTAATGACCCAGGCAGCGTGCTGCGCACGATCGGACGCCGCACAAAGACGCTAAAGCGCGCCGGTTACGCGGGCACGCTCGACACCGCAATCCGCGCCGCCGACCTTCTTGCCCCTGCGGTTCGCAGCGCGGCCGTTCGAGCTGCAGTCGGCGCCGCCCACTTCACAGTCGTTATCTCCAACGTGCCTGGCCCAAGCGAGCCGCTCTCACTGATCGGCCGCCAGCTCGAAGCGATCTGGCCAGCGGTGCCGCTGGTTGACGGCCACGCGCTCTCAATCGGTGCGATCTCGCATGGCGGGATGCTCCACGTTGGCTGCTTTGCAGACGCCGCGCTGGTGCCAGACGTCGAGCTAATTGCCACCGACATCGAGCGAACCTTCGAGCAGCTCTGCGAGCTTCCCGCGCAGGCGCCGGCGCCGTGGCAGCAGCGCGCACGCCAGCGCCGCGACGCCAAACGCGTCGCTTAGCGCGCCACAACTCTCGCTACACGATCAGCAAGCTACGGCCTTGGAGCGGTCTCGTCCCATGACTTGATTGAGCCGCCCTTGTTCCACATCTCCTGAATCTCCTCGAGCGAACGGCCGCGCGTTTCAGGCACGTAGCGCCAGACGAAAATGAACCCGAGCACGCACATCGCGGCAAAGAGGAAGAAGGTCGCCGAGTTGCCGATGCCCTCGGTTAGCGTTAGGAAGAACTGAGCGACGAGGAATGCCGCGCCCCAGTTGGCCGCCGTCGCAAACGAGACAGCTTTCCCTCGTACCCGGGCCGGATAGATCTCCGAGATGATCGTCCAGACGACCGGACCAAGCGAGAAGGCGAACGAAGCGATGAAGACGACGAGCCCGACCATCGTGATGATTCCGACGATCGACGCTCCGGCGCCAGAGTCAAGCCGTGACTGAGTCGCGAAGCCGAGCCCGACAGCGCAGAGCGAGATAAACATGCCGACGAGCCCCATCAGCAGAAGCGGCCTGCGGCCGAAGCGGTCGATGTAGGCAACGGCGATAAATGTCGCAAGCACGTTCGTCAGGCCAACGCAGTAAAGCGTTGCCGTTGTTTGCGACTGGGTACTGACAAGACCGGCGCTCGCGAAGATCTTGCTCGCGTAGTAGATAATCGCGTTGATCCCGGTGATCTGCTGGAAGATCGCCAGCCCGACGCCGACGATCAGCGCCTTGCGAACGCGGGGGCTAAAGACCTCGCCCCAGCTCGCCTCGCCCTCAGCGGCCTCGGCATCAACCTGCGCTTGGACATCGGCTAGCTCCTTATCAACGTCCCCTGGCTCAGTGACCTTCTCGAGCGATTCGCGAGCGTCCTTGCTGCGCCCGACCTTCACATACCAACGCGAGGATTCCGGAACGATGAAAACGCCGATAATCAAAATTACCCCGGGGACGGCAGCGAGCAGGAACATCGTCCGCCAATCGGCCGAGCTGAGCACGTCACCGACGATGTAGGCCAGGAAGATGCCGAAGGTAATTGCCAGCTGGTAAGTCGAAACGATCCGGCCGCGGATCCTTTGCGGCGCCATTTCAGCCGCATAGAGCGGCGCGATGACGGAGGCGAAGCCGACGCCGAAGCCGGTCACGAGGCGGCCAACAGCTAGTACTTCAACGCCTGGACTGACGGCCTGAATGATTGCGCCACCGATGAACAGAACACCTGCCGCCATCAGGACAGGACGACGGCCGAAGCGGTCGGCCGAGATACCCGCAACCAGCGCAGCAATAAGCGCGCCGAGCGTGACCCAAGAGGTGATTACCTCCTGCGCGAAGCTACCTACTTTGAAGCTATTGCTGATCCCCTTCAGGGCGCCGGAGATAACGCCCTGGTCGTAGCCGAACAGCAGCCCTGCGAAGAAGGTCACGAGCGCGATCATCAGCACCCATCTGAAGACAGCCTTGCTGCGTGGCGTTTCTACCTCAGGTGCGCTCTGTTCAGTTGACACAGTCTCTCCCCCGATTGACTACTTAAGCGAAAATCTAGAGCCGCGGGCGGTCAATAACAACCGGCGCGCGCAAAATACTGGTCTAGCGGCATGCGAGCCCGGCGTCACTTAGTACCAGCGCAAGGTCATCGATCCGGTCCTGCCCCCAGAACTGCTCGCCCTCGAAGACAAAAACCGGCACTCCCCAATGGCCAATCTCAACCAATTCGTTGGTGTTCGCCTCAACGCGGTCGGCGATCGCCTCGTTGCTCAATGCCGCTTTACATCCGTCCCAGCCGAGCCCCGCGGCCTCGCAGATCCGCCTCAGCCCCTCATCGGTCGCCGGATCTGTTGCCTCGCCCCAGATTCCGAGGCCTGCTGCGAGCACAAAATCCCTTGCGCGCCCTTGCTCAATCGCGTATTCGCTGACCGCGAGGCAACGCGTCGCCCCGTCGCCGAGCGGGTCGTGAATCCGCCCGAATGGCATTCCCAGCCGATCGGCTTCGCGTTTGACGTCGCGCATCGTGTGCAGCCGCTTGGCGACCGGCACCGACTCGCCGCGCATCATCATCGGCAGCACGCCGCGGAAGTGAAGATCGATCTCGAAATCGTCGGCGAGTGCAAAACCACGCGGCGCAGAGAGGTACGAGTACGGGCTGCGGAACGAGTAGAAATAGTCAACGCGCGCGCCGGCCATCACTTCACCGTCCAGCCGAGCTGATCGAGCCAGTCGGCGATCTGCGCTGAGCGATCCTGAGCGAAGAACCAGCGCCCGCCAATCGAGGCCGCTGGCGTCTCATAAGGGCCGCGGCGCGTCATCTGCTTCTCGTTAGCGCGAACTGCGGCCTGGTCGGCGGTCGGTGCGCTACCGAAGCACTCTCGCCACAGCTCTTCGTAGCGCTCAGCTTCGATCGGCCCGTCGCTCTCAAACCAAAGCCTGCGGCAGGCCGCGGCGCAGAAGCGCGTCAGCGCAGCCCCGCGCGGCGCTGCGGCGACCCAGCCGGCAAGGAAGGCTGTCTGCTGCGGATCGATCGGCTCGCTGCGCAAGAGAGTCAAACCGATTCGTCTCCCGAGACGACGGCCATCGGTGATCCCGTAGATCCGTTTGCGCTCCAGCGCCGGGTCATCTTTTATCCCCCGCTCGACCACCGGCAGCAGGTCAAAGATCACTTTGCGGCCCTGGAGGCGCTGTTCCAGATCGATCACCGCGAAGGCGCTGGCAGGGTCGTCAAATCCGAAGTAGAGCTCCAAGCGGCCCGAGCGTCCGGTCGCGCGGCGCGCCGCAGCGGCAGCTCGCGCAGGCGCGGTGATCGTTGATGCGGCGACGATTACGCGCGGGCCAATCTCGCGCTCGGCGCGTTCGCGAAGCTTGCTCATGACAGCAACTTACCGAGAGCGAAGAGGTGGAGCGCTACTGTCTCTAGTGCGTTCAGCGTCTTGCTGGACGGAGGTCAGCTTTCTTGGGTCCCGCCACCAACGGCGGTTCGGGTCAGTTGTTCTCTCCCGAATCGCCCCGCTCCATTCCCGGTGCGGGCACACCAAGGAGTATTTAGATGTCTACGCAGTCCTTCGCCGATCTCGGCGTATCCAGTGCGGTCTCGCACGCTCTGAAGGAGCGCGGTTTTACTGCGCCCTTCGCAATTCAAACGAAGGTCATCGGCGACGTGCTCGCCGGGAAAGACGTGCTTGCCAAGTCGCCAACCGGCTCCGGCAAGACGCTCGCATTCATGGTGCCGCTGATCGATCTGATCTCGGCCGAAGACCCGCGCCCATCGGCGCTAATTCTTGCGCCTACGCGCGAGCTGGCAACGCAGATCGTTGACGAGAGCTACCCAATCGCTCACGCCCGCGCACTGAAAGTGACAGCTGTCTATGGCGGCGTCGGCCTTGAAAAGCAGGCCCGCACGGCAGCCAAGTCGCACATCGTTGTGGCAACACCCGGCCGGCTTGAGGATCTGCTCCGCCGCCGCGCCTTCAGCCTCGAGAACATCAAGGTGCTCGTTCTCGACGAAGCCGACCGGATGCTCGACATGGGCTTCCGCCCGGCAGTTGACCGCGTAGTTGAGCTCTGCCCGAAGGATCGTCAAACGCTCTTCTTCTCAGCCACGCTCGACGGCGAGGCCGGCAAGATCGCGATGGAGTACACAACTGACGCCGCCCGCCACGAGCACATTCCGCCGCCGCAGAAGGCCCCGGACATCGAGCATCGTTTCGTCAAGGTCACCAACGACACGCGCGTCGCCAGCCTCGTGAGCGAACTTGGCAGCGGCCATGACCTAAACCTCGTCTTCGTCCGCACGAAGCGCGGCGCCGACCGCCTCGTCAAGCGACTAGCCGGCGAGAACGTTCAGGCCGCAGCGATGCATGGGAACAAGAGTCAGCGCCAGCGCGAGCGAGCACTCGCCGATTTCGAGAAGGGCAAGGTAACGACGCTGGTCGCAACCGACGTCGCCGCCCGCGGCATCCACGTTGACGGCATCTCTAAGGTGATCAACTTCGACCCTCCGGGCCAGACCGAGGATTACGTTCACCGCACCGGCCGCACCGGCCGCGCGGGCGAGCGTGGTGTTGCAGTGACCTTTGTTTCGCAGGATCAGATCGGCGATATGAAGAAGATGACGCGCCAACTGAAGCTCAGCGATGAGCTCCAGAGTGCCGTCGGCGACAGCCCCCACCAGAGCCACCGCAGCGGCAAGCCGAACGGCGGCCAGAACGGCAGCGGCAAGCCAAATGGCGGCGGCAACCCCAACCGCGGGCGCCCGTCGAACAAGAAGCGCAGCAGCAACGGCGGTAGTGGTGGAG
>Ga0194052_1000629_pt1 | contig 21741 bp, 12 predicted proteins | sample SepL226m_MetaG_FD_160117 | JGI IMG/M metagenome (GOLD analysis project Ga0194052, IMG submission 160117) | Anoxic zone freshwater microbial communities from boreal shield lake in IISD Experimental Lakes Area, Ontario, Canada - Sep2016-L227-6m | ecosystem: Environmental > Aquatic > Freshwater >...
CCCTTGGCTTTGTCCGGGTGGTGGAGCGGGCCCTCCTCCACAGCCTCAGCGCCGGCAAGAGCGCCATCCAGGGGGGTGAGCTTCTGCCGGGCTTCCTCGAGGAGGAGTCGAGCCCCGCCCGCCACCTGCTGGAGAAACACGGTGTGCGGCGCCTCCCCCTGCTCAAGGTCCTGAGCCACGGCCCGACCCGGAAGGCCCCCAAGAAGGCGTCCGCCCATCCGGCGGAAGAGCCTTCCACCGAAGAGCCGGAAGCCGTGGCCCCCAAGCCCCTGGAGGCCTACGCCACGGACCTCGTGGCCCGGGCGGCGGCGGGACGGCTGGACCCCCTGGTGGGCCGCGAGCCCGAGATCACCCGCATGGCGCAGATCCTCTGCCGGCGCCGCAAGAACAACCCCCTGCTGGTGGGCGAGTCGGGCGTGGGCAAGACTGCCATCGTGGAAGGCCTGGCGCGCCGCATCCACGAAGGCAAGGTGCCCACCCCCCTGAAGGCCGCGCGGATCTACGCCCTGGACATGGGGGCCCTGCTGGCGGGCACCCGCTACCGCGGCGACTTCGAGGAGCGCCTGAAAGCAGTGCTCACGGCCCTCGGCGAGACCCCCGGTGCCATCCTCTTCGTGGACGAGCTGCACACCCTGGTGGGCGCCGGTGCCACGGGCGGTGGGGCCATGGATGCCGCCAACCTCCTCAAGCCGGCCCTGGCCTCGGGCGAGCTGCGCTGTGTCGGCGCCACCACGTTCCAGGACATGAAGGGCTCTCTGGACCGGGACCGGGCCCTCTCCCGCCGCTTCCAGGTGGTGGAAGTGAGCGAGCCCTCCACAGCCGATGCCATCGCCGTACTGCGGGGTCTGCAGGCCGCCTACGAGACCCATCACGGCGTCACCTACTCCGAGGCCGCCCTGGAGGCCGCGGTGAGCCTGGCGGCGCGCCACCTGCCGGAGCGCCGCCTGCCGGACAGCGCCCTGGATGTCATCGACGAGGCCGGGGCCGCCCGCAAGCTGCTGCCCAAAAAGGCGAAGTCGCGCGTGGTGGATGCCGCCGAGATCGAGGCCGTCGTGGCCCGCATGGCCCGGGTACCCGTGGCCTCGGTGAGCAGGGATGACCGCAAGGCCCTGGCCGGGCTTGAGAGTGCCCTCCAGGCGCAGATCTTTGGCCAGAACCCAGCCTGCGAGGCGGTGGCCAGCGCCATCAAGCTGGCGCGCTCCGGCCTGCGGGACCCCCTCAAGCCCATGGGCTGCTTCCTCTTTGCCGGCCCCACCGGCGTGGGCAAGACCGAGCTGGCCAAGCAGCTCGCCAAGGCCCTGGGCATCGCCTTCCTGCGCTTCGACATGAGCGAGTACCAGGAGAAGCACGCCGTGGCCCGCCTCATCGGCGCGCCGCCGGGCTACGTGGGCTACGAGGAGGGCGGCCTGCTCACAGACGCCGTGCGCAAGCAGCCCCATGCGGTGCTGCTGCTGGACGAACTGGAGAAGGCCCACCCGGACCTCTTCGGCGTGCTCCTGCAGGTCATGGACCACGCCACCCTGACGGACAGCCATGGCCGCAGCGCCGACTTCCGCCACACGGTGCTGGTGATGACGACCAATGTGGGAGCCCGGGAGCTCTCGGCCCGGCAGGTGGGCTTCGCCGACGCCGGGGCCCGGCGCTCGGCCACTGGGACCCTGGAGAAGGCCTTCAGCCCTGAGTTCCGCAACCGCCTGGACGCCATCCTCCAGTTCGCCTCCCTGGGCCGCAGCGAGATGACCAAGGTGGCGGCCAAGCACCTGCGGGAGCTGGAGGTCCAACTGGCAGAGAAGGGCGTGACCCTCACCTGCGCTCCGGTGGCGCTGACCTGGCTGGCGGAGAAGGGCCACGACCCAGCCTTTGGCGCCCGCCCCATGGCGCGCCTCATCGAACGGGAGCTCCGGCGGCCCCTGGCGGAGGCCCTGCTCTTTGGCCCCCTCACCAAGGGTGGAAAGGCCGCCGTGGACCTCAAGGACGGCCGCCTGTGCCTGTCTTTCGCCTGACCCAGCAGCTGGCCTTCCCGGACGCGGAGCTGGCGGAGGACGGCCTGCTGGCCATCGGTGGGGACCTCAGCGTGGCCCGCCTCCTGCTGGCCTATCGCAGCGGCATCTTCCCCTGGTTCGGACCGGAGGATCCCCTGCTCTGGTGGTCACCGCCGGAGCGGGCCCTGCTGCAGCCCGGCCACCTGCACCTCTCCGCCCGCACCCGCCGCAACCTGCGCCAGCACCCCTTCGAGATCCGCGTGGACACGGCCTTCGAGGCCGTCATCGGCCACTGCTCCAGGGTGCCCCGGCCGGGCCAGGAGGGCACCTGGATCACGCCGGAGATGCAGGCGGCTTACGTGGCCTTGCACCAGGCCGGCCACGCCCACAGCGTGGAGGCCTGGCGGGACGGGGTCCTGCTGGGCGGCCTGTACGGGGTAGCCCTGGGCGGCGCCTTCTTCGGGGAGAGCATGTTCAGCCTGGCACCCGAGGCCAGCCGGGCGGCCCTGGCGGCCCTGGACGCTCGCCTCGTGGAACAGGGCTTTGTCCTGCTGGACGGGCAGCTGCCCCACGAGGGTCTGGCGGGCTATGGGTTCCGCTCCGTGCCTCGGGCGCAATTTCTCCGCGAGCTCCAGGCGGCCCTGTCTAGCGAACCCTCCGGCAACACCTGGGGCAATCCCTAAGTCTCTCCCTCTTTTGTTCTTCCAGTCCCAAGGCGCATCGCTATCATTCAGTCAGGCCAAAGGATTCCCATGTTGACGATTTCTGAATCGCGACTTACCCCTCGGCACACCGTTGCCCTCGTGATGGCGGGCGGGCGCGGCAAACGCCTCATGGACCTCACGGATCAGTTCGCGAAGCCCGGCCTCGACTTCGGTGGCAAGTACCGCATCATCGACTTCACGCTGTCCAACTGCGTGAACTCGGGCTTCCGCAAGATCATGGTGCTGACGCAGTACAACTCGCACCGCCTGCTGGAGCACCTGCAGTTCGGCTGGACCTTCCTGGCGGGCAAGCTCCACGAGTACGTCCACGTGCTGCCGGCGCAGCAGAGCTTCGACAAGAACGCCTGGTACAGCGGCACGGCGGATGCGGTCTACCAGAACCTCGAGAGCATCCAAGCCGCCGATCCCAAGACCGTGCTGATCCTGGCGGGGGACCACATCTACCGCATGGACTACAAGCTCTTCCTGCAGGACCACCTGGACAACAAGGCCGACCTCACCATCGCCTGCCTGGAGGTCCCCCGGGATGACGCCCGCGGCTTCGGCATCGCCCATGTGGACTCGGAAGACCGCATCGTCGCCTTCGTCGAAAAGCCGGATGATCCTCCGGCCATTCCGGGCAAGCCCGACCGGGCCTTTGCGTCCATGGGCATCTACATGTTCGATGCGAAGTTCCTGGCGGCGGAGCTCATCAAGGATGCGGAAGATCCCAACAGCGGCCACGACTTCGGCAAGGACATCATCCCCCGCATCGTCGAGACCGCCCGGGTCTACGCCCACCGCTTCGAGCGCAGCTGCATCCCCAACGCCGGGCACCCCGAGCCCTACTGGCGCGATGTTGGCAGCGTGGACTCCTACTGGGAGGCCAACATGGACCTCACCAATGTGCTGCCTGCCCTCAACCTCTACGATCCCAACTGGCCCATCTTCACCCACCAGGAGCAGCTGCCCCCGGCCAAGTTCGTCCATGCGGGCGAGATGCGCAACGGCGTGGCCCTCTCCAGCCTGGTCTCCGGGGCCTGCGTCATCTCCGGTGCCCATGTGCACCACTCCCTGCTGTCCAGCCGGGTCTCCGTCCACTCCCACGCCCGCCTCGATGGCGCCGTGGTGCTGCCGGACTGCGACATCGGCCGGCATGCCCGCCTGCGGCGCTGCATCGTGGCGCGGGGCTGCAAGATCCCCACGGGCTTCGTGGTGGGAGAGGACCCGGAAGAGGATGCCCGCCGCTTCCACCGCTCGGAAGGCGGGGTCACCCTCATCTCCCAGCGTATGCTGAGTCAGCTGGAGTCCTAGATTTTGAAGGTTCTTTTCGTAGCATCCGAGCTGTTCCCCTACGTCAAGACCGGTGGTCTGGGCGATGTGATGGCGGCCCTTCCCCGGGCCCTGCGTGCCCTGGGCGCCGATGTCCGCCTGCTGGTCCCCGCCTACCCCGCCATCCGGTCCGCCGTGGTGGGGGAGGAGGTGGCAGCCGCCTTCTCTGACCTCATGGGCGGCGGCCCCGCCCGGCTCCTTCGGGCCGATGCGCCGGGCCTGCCCCTCTACCTCCTGGATCAGCCCAACTTCTTTGACCGCCCCGGTGGTCCCTACGGCCAGCCCGAGGATCTGCCCCACCGCTTCGCCGCCCTCTCCTGGGCGGCAGCGCACCTGGGGCGCTCCGGCGACCTCGCCGGCTGGCAGCCCGATGTGATCCACGGCCATGACTGGCATGCAGGGCTCATGCCGGCCTACGTGGCCTATGGGTCCAGCCCCCGGCCTGCCACGGTGATGACCATCCACAACATCGCCTACCAGGGTCGGTTCCCCGCCGCCCTCCTGCCGGAGCTGGGGCTGCCGCTGCGGGCCTTCACACCAGAGGGCGTGGAGTTCCACAAGGACATCTGCTACCTCAAGGCGGGCCTGCGCCTCGCCGATCGCATCACCACCGTGAGTCCCACCTACGCTGGCGAGATCCAGCACTTCGGTGGCCATGGCCTGGAGGGTCTGCTGGCCCACCGCGCCGCCGAGCTGACGGGCATCATCAACGGCGTGGACAGCGGGGTTTGGAATCCCGCCCGCGACCCGCATCTACTCAGCCGCTTCGACAGCCGCCACCCGGGCCGCCGCCGCCCCAACCGCCCGGACTTCCAGCAGCGCCTGGGCCTGGCGGAAGATCCCGACGCGCCCCTGTTCACAGCCGTGAGCCGCCTGGACCCTCTGAAGGGACTGGACCTGGTGCTGGAGAACGTGGACCACCTGGTGGCCTGCGGCGCCCAGCTGGCGGTGATCGGCACCGGCGACCCCCATGCAGAGGGTGCCTTCCTGCAGGCCGCCGAGCGCCATCCCGGCCGCGTGGCGGTCTTCCTGCGCTATGACGAGGCCCTGGCCCACCGGGCCTTTGCGGCCTCGGATGTGGTGCTGGTGCCCTCCCGCCAGGAGCCCTGCGGGCTTACTCAGCTCTATGCCCAGGCCTACGGGGCCCTGCCCCTGGTGCGGCGCACCGGCGGCCTGGCCGACACGGTGATCGGGGCGACGCCGGAGACCCTCGCCAATGGCACCGCCACGGGCTTTGTGTTCGACCGGGCCAACGGCTGGGCCCTGGGCGAAGCCATCAACCAGGCCCTGGCCCTCTTCCGCAACCCTCGGGCCTGGCGCCGGGTGCAGCGGCAGGGCATGGACACCAACTTCAGCTGGGAAGGGCCCGCCCGGGCCTACCTGAACCTCTACGCTTCCATCCCACCGAACGAGGGCTGACATGGACATTCGCACCCACTGGCAGAGCATCGCAGGCCATCCCATGGGGGGCTGGAGAACGGTAGCTGAGCCGACCCTGCCGGCCTTGGACCCGGAGCGACGGTTGCTCTGGTGCGGCATCGGGGGCTCGCTGCTGCCCTCGGAGACGCTGGTCCGCGCCTTTGGCAATGACCGCTCCTTCCGCAACTGGGTGCCCCTGGCCTCCCCCGAGCCCGCGCCGGACTTCCGCCTCCAGCCCGGCGATCAGCTGGTGCTGGCCTCCAAGAGCGGCAAGACCCTGGAGCTCTGGACCTGGGTCGCCCGCCTCCGCGCCCTGCCTGGGTTTGCCGAGCTGGCCCCCCCCCTCCTCATCACCCAGGACGATGCCAACCCCCTGGCCACCTGGGGCCGGGCCAATGGCTGCAGCATCCTGCCCATCCCCGTCGAAGTGGGCGGCCGCTTCTCAGCCTTCACCCCCATCGGCACCCTCCCCCTGGCCTGGATGGGGCGCGATGCCGCCGGCTTCCTCCAGGGCGGGCGGGATGTCATCGCCCAGGTCGAGGCCGGCGCCGGTCCCTGGCATGACCGCATCGCCGCCACCGTGGACCTCCTGCTGGACGCCCACCGGGACGGCGTCACCGAGTGGGTGCTCATGCCCTACGCCATGCGCCTGGACAACCTGTCGGCCTGGTGGGTGCAGCTGGTGGCGGAGTCCCTGGGCAAGGTGGCCCGGGACGGTCAGCGCAAGGGCTTCACCCCCATCCGCGCCGTGGGCCCCGTGGACCAGCACAGCCAGCTCCAGCGCTGGATGGCGGGCCCCCGCAACCTGGGCGTGATCCTCATGACCGTGGAAGGCACGCCCGCACCGGAGCGGCTGGATCCCCCGCCCGGCTCCCCCTACCCGGGCCTCGCCTCGCTCCAGGGTGGCGAGATCCTCCGGGCCCAGGCCGAGGGCACGGCCGGTGCCCTGGAAGCCGCAGGGGTCCCCCTTCTGCGCTGGTCGCTGCCCTCCCTCAGCGAGCGGGAAGTGGGCGCCTTCATGATGGCCTGGCAGGCCATCATCGGGATCCTCGGCTTCGCCATGGACCTGGACCCCTTCGACCAGCCCGAAGTCGAAGACGGCAAAAAGCGAACCTTTAAGCGCCTCGGCCTGAGCTGAGCGCTCTCGTCTTGCTCTGAAAAAGATTTCACCGCCAAGGCGCCAAGGACGCCAAGAAGAACACCAGGCTGCCTTCTTGGCAGTTCTTGGCTTCTTGGCGCCTTGGCGGTGATCTTTAGTCTCTGAAGACGAATCGGGGTCAGGCCGCTAGCTATGCCATCGACAACTGCAGCAGGTGAGCGGCGCTCTGGCAGAGGCTCTCCAGCAGGGCCAGCCGCTCGGGTGTGAAGCGCCCAGGTCGCCGGTCATTGCACTGGATCAGGCCATAGGTGACGCCATCCCGCCGGATGGGGAAGAGGCCCACGGACTCGAAGCCCGCGGTGTGGCAGCGGTTCCGGGTCGGGCAGGGCAGCGTGATGGGGATGGCCATGGCCACCAGCGCTGAGGTGCCATTGGTCCAGAAGGCACCGTCCTCAGTGAAGAAGGGCTGGGCCGGGTCCACCTGCCGGGTGAGGACAGCTCCGCACATGCAGGCCAGCAGGGGGTTCCGCTGGGCATCCCGCACCAGGCGGCCCTCGGCATCCTCCTGGCAGAGGCTGTTCTCCAGCGCCACGAAGCCCTCGGTGAAGCCCAGGGTGGCAGCATAGGGATAGTCGGGGCCCGCCTTGAGCCGGATGGCCACCGCCTCGCACTCCGACAGGTGCTGGGCCACCATGGCCAGCTGGTGGCCCAGCTCAGCGGGGGAGGTCAGGGCATTGGCCATGCGGAGCAGACCCAGGAAGGCCTGGCGCTCGGCCTCCAGGCGACTCTCCTCGGTGTTGCCAACCGCGGGCGCACACATCCCGGACACCCTCCTGGGCACCCTATCGGCAAGCACAATAAGTTCTTGAGAAGGCCCAGTGCATGCGCGGCGACGGATGGTCGCCTGGCGTGACCTCTGCGCCGGGTCCTGACTTCGCGTGCGACATTAAGTCGCCCGCTCCGTCATCCGGCGGTCGGTCAGGGCGGGGGCATCTGGCAGCTGCTGCCGATGGCGGCGGGCAGGTAGAGGTGATTGACGTAGTCCTGGAGCATGCGGTCGGCATTGAAGCGCCAGCCCAGGGTGCGGATGGAGTGCTTCATGCGCTCCACCCAGCCGAGGGGCATGCCGGCGGCATTCCGGTCGTCGTAGTAGAGGGGCACCACTTCCTCCTCCAGGAGACGGAAGAGGTCCTCCGCGTCCCGCTGGTCCTGGGTGGCCTGATCAGCGTGGATCTCGCCGGAGCCAATGGCGAAGCCGTTCTCGCCGTCATAGGCCTCGGCCCACCACCCGTCCCGGACGGAGATGTGCAGGCCGCCGTTGAGCACGACCTTCATGCCGCTGGTGCCGCAGGCCTCGAGGGGGCGCTGGGGGTTGTTCAGCCAGCCGTCGATGCCCTGGTAGAGCATGCGACCCACGCGGATGTTGTAGTTCTCGATGAACAGGATCCGGTGGCGGAAGCGCGGGTCCTCGAGGAGCTGGGCCACCTTCTGGATGAGGCCCTTGCCGGTCTGGTCTGCAGGGTGGGCTCGGCCGGAGAACACGAGATTCACGGGCCGCGTCGGGTTGTTCACCAGGCGATCCAGGCGGTCCAGGTCCGTGAAGAGCAGGTCCGGACGCTTGTAGGGCACGAAGCGGCGGGCGAACCCGATGAGCAGAGCATCCGGATCCAGGGGCGCCGGCTCGATGGCCGGGAGACCCAGGCGCTCCCGCATGGCAGCGGCGCGCTTGCGGATGAAGCGGATGGTGCGGGCCTTGAGGACCTGCTTGGTCTCCCAGATCTCGGAGGAGGACACGGACATGATGGGTGTCCAGGTATCGGGCCGGGTGAGGGAGCTCTGGTAGTTGGGCCCCAGGTGGGACTCATAGAGGTGGTTCATCTCCGTGGCCAGCCAGGTGGGCAGGTGCACCCCATTGGTGACATGGCCGATGGGCACCGCCTCTTCCTTGGTGCCCGGGTAGAGGTGGTTCCACATCTTGCGGGAGACCACGCCGTGGAGGGCGGAGACGCCATTGGCCCGGCGGGTCAGCTTGAGGGCCAGCACGGTGGGCATGAAGGGAGCGCCGTGGTCGTGGGGGTTCACGCGGCCCAGGCCCATGACCTCGTCCAGGGACAGGCCCAGGCCCGCAGCCAGGGGGCCCAGGTGCTCGGCGGCCAGGTCGGCGGGGAAGCGGTCATGGCCGGCATCCACGGGGGTGTGGGTGGTGAAGACCGACGTGGAGGCGACCTCGGCCAGGGCCTTGTGCGGGTCCATCCCATCGAACTGGATGCGGTACCGGGCCCGCTCCAGGAGGGCGAAGGCCGAGTGGCCTTCATTGAGGTGGAAGACGCTGGCGTTGATGCCCAGGGCGCGCAGAGCCCGAGCGCCGCCGACACCCAGGAGCAGCTCCTGCTGGATGCGCATGCGCTGATCGCCGCCGTAGAGGCGCGCGGTCAGAGCGACGTCCTGCGGCTCGTTGGCCTTCACCCGGGTGTCCAGAAGGATCAGGCGGATGCGACCCACCATCACTTCCAGCACAGCCGCGTAGACCGTGCGGCCCGGCAGCTCCACGCTGACGGTCACGGGCTCGCCGTGGCGGTCCACCGCCGGCACCAGGGGCAGGTCAGCAATGTCGAAAGGCTCCACCACATCCTGCTGCCACAGGTCCTTGTTCAGCACCTGGCTGGTGTAGCCCTCGTGGTAGAGCAGGCCCACGCCCACCAGGGGAATGCCCAGGTCGGAGGCAGACTTGAGGTGGTCGCCCGCCAGGATGCCCAGGCCGCCCGAGTAGATGGGCAGGGACTCGTGGATGCCGAACTCCATGCAGAAGTAGGCGATGGGCCGGGAGCGCATGGCCCCGGCATGGGTGATGCCCCAGGTGGTGATGGGGGTGCAGTACTCGTGCAGCTGCCGCAGGGCGCGGTCCACCCGCGCCGGCACATCCACATCCGCCGCCCGCTGCTCCAGCTGATCGGGGGTGATCTGCTTGAGCACGGACATGGGGTTCTGGTGGGCCTTGGTATAGAGGTCCAGATCCAGGTCCCGGAAGATGGTGCGGACCTCGGGCTTCCAGGTCCACCAGAGGTTCTGGGTGAGCTGCTGCAGTTTCGGAAGAAGCTTGTCCATGGTCGTTCCTAAGGTCAGGGCTCGGTGGGTTCAGGCCGCAGGAAGAGTGCGGCCAAGGGGGGCAGGGTGAGGTTGAGGGACTGGGGGAACCCATGGGCCGGAACCGGCTCGGTGCGGATCCGCCCCGTGTTGCCCTCGTTCCTGCCGCCATAGTGCCTGGAGTCGGTGTTGAGCAGCTCGGTGTAGGTGCCGGCCTGGGGTACGCCGACGCGGTAGCCGCTCTGGGTGAGGCTGGTGAAGTTGAAGGCGATGGCCATGAAGTCCGCTGAATCGGCACCCCGGCGCAGGAGCGTGAGTACGCTGTTGAAGCGGTCGCCGCAGTCGATCCAGGCAAAGCCCCCGGACTGGCAGTCCCCCTGGTGGAGGGCGGTGTGGCCGCGGTAGAGGCCGTTCAGGTCGCGTACCAGGTCGTGGATGCCCTTGTGGGCCGGCTGCTCCAGCAGGTCCCAGTCCAGGGCCGTGTCGTGGTTCCACTCGCGCCCCTGGCCGAACTCGCCGCCCATGAAGAGCAGCTTCTTCCCGCCGTGGGCGAAGAGCCAGGCGTAGAGCAGGCGCAGGTTTGCCATGCGCTCCCAGGCATCGCCGGGCATGCGGCCCAGGATGCTGCGCTTGCCGTGCACCACCTCGTCGTGGGACAGGGGCAGCACGTAGTTCTCGGAGTCGTGGTAGAGCATCGAGAAGGTGATCTGGTCGTGGTGGTGCGGGCGGGCCATCATGCCCTGGGCCAGGTAGCGCAGGGTGTCGTGCATCCAGCCCATGTCCCACTTGAAGCCGAAGCCCAGGCCACCCTGGTCCGTGGGCCGGGAGACGCCGGGCCAGGCAGTGGACTCCTCGGCGATGGTGCAGGCATCCGGGAAGTGGCCGTAGACCACCTCGTTGAAGCGGCGCAGGAAGGCCACGGCCTCCAGGTTCTCGCGGCCCCCATGGCGGTTGGGGATCCACTGGCCGGCCTCCCGGCTGTAGTCCAGATAGAGCATCGAGGCCACGGCATCCACCCGGAGGCCGTCGATGTGATAGCGGTCGAGCCAGAACAGGGCGTTGGCGATGAGGAAGTTCTGCACCTCGGTGCGGCCGAAGTTGAAGATCAGAGTGCCCCAGTCCATGTGTCGGCCCTGACGGGGGTCCGCGTGCTCATAGAGGTGCGTGCCATCGAACTGCCCCAGGCCGTGGCTGTCCTCGGGGAAGTGGGCAGGAACCCAGTCCAGGATCACTCCCAGGCCCGCCTGGTGCAGGGTGTCCACGAAGAGCTTGAAGTCCTCAGGCCCGCCGAAGCGGCTGGTGGGGGCAAAGAGCCCCAGGGGCTGGTAGCCCCAGGAGGGATCGAAGGGATGCTCCATGATCGGCAGCAGCTGCACGTGGGTGAAGCCCAGCCAGCTGACGTAGGGCGCCAGGTCGGCGGCGATCTCCCCATAGGTCATGTAGGTGCCATCGGGCCGACGGCGCCAGGAGCCCAGGTGCAGCTCGTAGATGCTGACAGGGGCCTCATGGGTGCGGGTCCGGCGCCGGGTCTCCAGCCAGGCCCCATCCCCCCAGGGGTGGTCCTGCAGGCCGTGGACGATGGAGGCCGTGCCGGGGGCCGCCTCACAGCGGAAGGCGAAGGGATCGGCCTTCAGGGGCAGGAGGTTGCCCTCGGGGCCGTGAATCTGGAACTTGTAGAGGGCGCCCACGCCGACGCCGGGCACGAAGGTCTCCCAGAAGCCATTGGCCCCTGGCTGACGGAGGGGATGGCAGCGCCCATCCCAGCCGTTGAAGTCCCCGACCACGGCGACCGACTTGGCGTTGGGTGCCCAGACGGCGAAGGAAACACCGTCCACTCCCCCGAGCTGTCGGGGGTGAGCGCCGAGTTTTTCGTAGGCCCGCAGGTGGGTGCCTTCCCCCAGCAAGTGCAGATCCAGATCGCCCAGAGTCGAGGCGGGGTCGCAAGGTTCCATGGTCCATTCTAGGCTGAGGCGGCCCGGGGCGTAAGCCTGGACTTTCGATGCTTTTTCACATATCCCGAACAATTTTCCCAATTACGGTGTGGTATCGGCGGCGAAGCAGGCCGCCGGGCAACAAAAAAGGGACGGCAGAGCGCCGTCCCTTTTTTGGGGCTGAAGCGGTGGGGCTTAGGCCTTGGCGAGGGCCAGACCTGCTTCCAGGGCGCCGAGGATGTCGTCGATGTGCTCGATGCCGATGGAAAGGCGGACGAGGTCGGGGGTGAGGCCCCCTTCCCGCTGCTGCTCCTCGGTGAGCTGCGAGTGCGAGGTGCTGGCCGGGTGGAGGATCAGGCTCTTGGCGTCGCCCACATTGGCCAGGTGCGAGAAGAGGGTGATGCCGTCGATGAGCTTCACCGCCGCCTCCTGGCCGCCCTTGATGCCGAAGACCACCATGCCGCCGAAGCCGCCCTTGAGGTACTTCTTGGCGTTGGCGTGGGAGGGATCCTCGGGGAGGCCGGGGTAGCGCACCCAGGCCACCTGGGGGTGCTTCTGCAGGTACTCGGCCACCTTGAGGGCGTTCTCGCTGTGGCGGACGATGCGCAGGGGCAGGGTCTCCAGGCCCTGGAGGAACAGCCAGGAGTTGTCCGGCGCGATGGCGGCGCCCAGGTTGCGCAGAGGCACGGTGCGGGCGCGGAGGATGAAGGCCAGGGGCGCCAGGGCCTCGGGCAGGTCATGGGCCCAGCGGAGGCCGTGGTAGTTGGGATCGGGCTCAGTGAACAGCGGGTGCCGACCGCCCTTCCAGTTGAACTTGCCAGAGTCGGTGATGATGCCGCCGATGCCGGTGCCGTGGCCGCCGATCCACTTGGTGAGCGAGTTCACCACGATGTCAGCGCCGTGGGCGATGGCCTGCAGCAGGTAGGGGGTGGAGAAGGTGGCATCCACGATGAGGGGCAGACCATTGCGGTGGGCCACCTCGGCGATCTTCGCGATGTCGGCCACCTCGAGGGCGGGGTTGCCGATGCTCTCGATATAGAGGGCGCGGGTCTTGTCGGTGATCGCCTTCTGGAAGTTCTCCGGGTCCTTGGGGTCCACGAAGGTGGTGGTGATGCCCAGGGCGGGCAGGATGCTATCGAACTGCGTGTAGGTGCCGCCGTAGAGGTTGTTGGCCGAGACGATGTGATCGCCCAGCTGGGCCAGCGTGATGATGGCGTAGAAGATGGCCGAGGTGCCCGAGGCCACCGCCAGCGAGGCTGCACCGCCCTCGAGCTGCGAGATGCGTTGCTCCAGCACATCGGTGGTGGGGTTCATCAGGCGCGTGTAGATGTTGCCCAGCTCCTTGAGGGCGAAGAGGTTCGCCGCATGCTGGGTGTTCTTGAACACGTAGGAGCTGGTGCGGTGGATAGGCACGCCGCGGCTGAGGGTGGTGGGGTCGGGCACCTGCCCGCCGTGGAGGGCGATGGTCTCGGGACGGTAGGACTGGGTCACAGGGACTCCTGGTGAGAGAGGGGTTGGGAGAACATTTCTTAAGTTACTTGATTATGTTTATAACAAATCAAATTCCCTGTCAACCCCCGGGCTGCTTCCTTCCGCTGGGCCCAGTCAGCCCAGCGCCAGCCACACGCGCAGGGTCTCGCTGATGCTCCAGGCTTGGGCGTCGCAGCCTCGGGCTTCGTGGGGGGCGTCGCCGTCCAGGAGCTCCGGCAGCTGACCCGCGCAGCCGCTGTCCAGCAGGGGCGCTGTGGACCCCAGCCAGGCCCGGGCCGTGGCGCGGGCGTCCGGGTCTCCTTCCCAGGCCCGGTCCAGGGCCTCGCAGAGGAGGGGCAGTGGCCAGACCCAGGCCGTGCCGTTGTGATAGGCGGGCTTGCGGCGGGTGTCCTCGTCGCCCTCATAGCGACCCCAGTAGGGACTGAGGGGCTCGTTGAGGGTGCCCCCCCAGGGCGCCGGAATGGGCAGGGGCGAGGTGACCGGCAGGGGCGCCAGGCTGCGGAGGCCTCCGGGCACCAGCAGGTGGCGGGCACAGGCGGCCACGGCTCGCCGGGCCCGGTCACCGGTCACCAGGTCCAGGGCCACCAGGAGCAGCTGGTTGGGCCGCAGGTGATCGCACACCTCGGCCTGGGCCGCGGGGGTGCCTGCGGGGGCCAGCAGGACATCGGCGAACCAGCCCCGGTCTTCCATCCAGAACGCCGCCAGGGAGGCCTCGGCCCGGGCGGCCGTGGTGGCCCAGGGCTCCCCATCACTGGGGGCGCCGGTGCGGTCCAGGAGGCGCAGGAGGCGGATCCAGAGGGCCTGGATCTCCACCGGGTAGCCCTCCCGGGGCGTGCCCATGGGATAGCGGGTGTCCATCCAGGTGAAGTGGGCCGGGCTCCAGAGCAGGCCGGAGGCCACGTCCATGCGGACGCCGTTGGGGGCACCCAGCCGGAGGTGCTCGCCCAGGGAGGTGAGGACCTCCGCCACGGTGCGCCCGCCAGCGTCCGCGTGCAGGAAGTCCGGTCCCAGGTGCGCCACGGCCTCCTCGCAGGCCACTGCCAGCCAGAGGGGAGCGTCCGAGGTGTCCCGGTCGGCGGTGCTGTCGGCGCCCAGCATGTTGGGCAGGGTGCCCTCCCGCTCCAGGGCGGCGAAGGTGCGCAGGATGAGGCCCGCATCCTCGGACCAGCCCGCGGCCAGCAGGCCCCGGCAGGCGATGAGGGTGTCCCGGCCCCAGTCCAGGAACCAGGGGTACCCGGCGATGACCGTGAGGCCGGCCTCCCGGCGGGCAAGGAAGGCCTGGAGGGCCAGGGTCAGGCGGTCCTGGAAGCCCGTGGAGGACGGTGCTGCGGGTGCCATGTCCCCATCCGCAGGGGTCGCCTCTGCCGAGAGGCTCATGCGGATGGCGGCTCCGGGTGGCAGGTCCAGGTCGAACCAGCCTGGGCTCCAGGCATCCCCGGAGGCCGCCAGGCCTCGGGAGGCCTCGATGGGGTGAGAGATGCCCCGGCAGCACTCGGCCTCCGGGTGGTAGGCCCCGGCGTCCGCCCAGGCGGTCAGCTGGCGGCCGGGGGCCGGGGCGAAGCAGAACCCCGGAGCCTTCGGCAGCAGGGTGGTGGTGGCCTGGAAGTGGGCCTCCAGGCCTTGATCCAGGTGCGTCTCCCCGTGGAAGGAGCGGTCCTCCAGGTCCAGGCGCACGGTGAGGCGGACCCGGCGGTCCGGGGGCAGGTCGGCGGCCTCACCTGTCCCTGCGGGGCGGGTCCAGCGCAGGCTCACGGCGTTCTGGTCCGGGAGCATCCAGGCCTCCAGGCCCACCTCCACCCGGCGGCCGTCCCCGGCGCTGGCGTGGAAGGTCCACCGGACCGGGGGACCGGCCTCGAAGCGCACCAGGTTGAGGCCATCCAGGGCGGTGATGAAGCCGTCTGCATTGACCCAGGCCCGCAGACGCTTGGCCAGCACGTGCCGGTCCGAGGGGGCGGTGGGGTGCAGGTTCGCCGCCAGGAGGCAGTCGTACTTCGAGGCGATGGCTCCCAGGTCTGCCTGCAGGCGGGCCATGCCGCCCCGGCCATTGGTGAGGAGGGCCAGAGCATCCAGGGCAGGTGTGGCGGCGGAGGCAGGCTCGGTGGGCAGGAAGCAGAGGGTGGCCTGGAGGGGCTCCAGGCCCGCCCGGTGGCGGCGCAAGTGGAGGGTGGCTTGCCCCAGTCGGGACAGCTCCGGGGGCACGGTGGCGATCCACCCAGCGCCGGCCGCCACGCTCCGCAGGTGGAGGTCGGGCCGTCCCGGCAGGGTGAGGGTGGCCTCGAAGGGGCCGGGGTCTGCCAGCAGCAGCCAGTGCCCGGAGGGGACCAGACTCACCCGGCGGGCGTCACCGGTCGCCCAGGGCGTCACCCGCGGGAAGGCCCCCTTGAGCAGGGCGGCGTCCAGGGGCTCCAGGAGGCCGTGGGCCAGGCGCACCGGCTCCAGGTGCGGTAAGGCCGCCAGGAAGGCCGCAGGGTCCCGCTCCACCCGGGCGGCAAGTCCCCGCCAGTCGCAGGGCCCCAGGGCCTCGGCGGGGTGGACCTCCGCCAGGGCCTGGAGGGCCCAGGCCGCCAGGGCCCGGGTGCGCCGGTAGGCCTCGCCAGCCAGGCCGGAGGGCTCCGCCTGGGCGGCCAGACAGCAGCTCGCTCCGGCCCTCAGGGTCAGGGCCCGGCCACCACCCGGCAGGGCTTTGCCTCGGGGCACGGTCTGACCCAGCAGGTCCACGCAGCCCTTGCCGATGGCCTCCCAGTCCGGTCCCGCCACCGGACAGACCTGGGCGGCTGCCGTGTCGAGGTTCACCAGCACCAGGACCTGATCCAGCCCCTCGGCAGAGGTCCGCAGCAGGGCCAGCACTGGGTCGGCGGGTCCGCTCACCCGGCGCACCTGGGCCCCATCGAAGAAGCAGGGATGGTCCGAGATCAGTCGGTTCAGCGCCGCCAGCTCCGGCACCAGGTTGGGCTCAGCGCCCCAGGCCAGGTCCCGGGCCTCGTGGACATCCACCTTGTCCACCGCCAGCCACTCGGCGCCGCAGGTGAAGCCAAAGCCCCCGCTCTGGCTGGTCAGGGCGCAGAGGCGGTTCCGCAGGAGGGACCAGGTGGCACCCCGCTGGGCCAGGCGCTGGTTGTCGTGGGTCTCGCTGTAGTGGACGAGGAGCCCCGTGCGGGCCCCCGCCCGGAAGCAGTGGTCCAGGTAGGGGGCCACATCCGTGGGGGCGTAGTTCTGGAAGAGCTCCGAGTAGGCCCAGTGCATGCCGCCCCGGGCCAGGAGCGTGTCCGTGGCCTCCCAGGCCCCGCCCAGGCCCTCCAGCAGGAAGATGGCCTCGGGATAGGCCTGGTGGACCTTGGCGGTGATGTACTGCCAGGCCGGCAGCGGCACCATGTAGCCGGCATCGCAGCGGAAGCCGTCCACCCCCCGCTCGCACCAGGTGATCAGGGCCCGGGCCACGGTGTCCCACAGGGCCGGGCTGCCCTGGTCCAGTTCCACCAGGTCCTCCCAGGTGGTGCCCCAGGCACCGGGGCTGTGGAAGGTGCCGTCGGCGTTGCGGCGGAACCAGTCGGGCCGGTGCTCCAGCAGGCGGCTGCCCCAGCCCGTGTGGTTCACCAGGATGTCCAGGAGCACCTGCCCGCCCCGCTGGTGGACCGCCGAGGTCAGCTCCCGGAACTGGTCCTCCGCTGTGGTGCGCTTGTCCAGCTCCACCAGGGCCGGGTCGATGGCCGTGAGGTCCAGCTGCGCATAGGGACTGCCGAAGCGCCCCATGCGGGCAAAGGTGGTGGGCACGGGGCCAACAGGCAGCAGGTGCAGGAAGCGACAGCCCAGGGCGTCCAGGATGTGGGGCACGGCAGCGGTCAGGTCCCGCAGGGTGCCCGAGGGGGGGATGACCGCATAGCCCGCTGCGTCCAGGGCTGCCACCGCCGGGGCGAGGTCCGGCCGCTGACGGCCAGCGGCGCCGCCGAACATGCGGGGGAAGGCGCAGTAGATCGTGTTGCCGGTGCGCAGGCGGTCCGGGTGCACCGACAGGCTCACATCCTCGCCCTCGGGCCAGTGCTGGCGGCCCTCCGGGTCCACGCAGTAGGCCTTGGCCCGGAAGGGGCCCGCCTCCGTGAGGGCCAGGTCCAGGTGCCAGCCGTCCCCATCCTCCCGCAGCGGAATATCCCGCCAGGACGAGCCGGCCGGATCGCGCAGACGCTCCCCCAGCAGGGCCAGGGTCTCCTCCCGCATGCGGCGGCCCCGGGTCAGGTTGGTCCGCAGAAAGGCCCGCCAGCCCTGGGCCCCAGGCTGGGGGTGGGCCAGGCGAAAGACCATCCGGTCCCCCACATAGCGGAGCAGCGGGGTGCCACAGGAGGGGCTCATGACGAGATGCGACATGGGGGGATTTTCAGGCCAATGCCGGAATTCTGGTCAGGAAAAGCGTGGCGACCCGGTCCCCGGGCCGGATGGGCTACGCTGGAGGGCAGGAGATTCGATGGACAGACTCGTGATCCAAGGTGGCCATCCCCTGCGGGGGCGCATCCGGGTGTCGGGTGCCAAGAATGCAGCCCTGCCCTGCCTGGCAGCGGCCCTGCTGACCGCCGAGCCGGTCGAGCTGACCAACCTGCCGGCCGTGGCTGACATCCGCACCATGGTGAAGGTGCTGGCAGCCCTCGGGACCGAGGCCTCCCTGGAGCCTGAAGGCGAGGGCTTCGAGCTGACCGCCCGCCTGGCCTGCGCCGGCAGTGATGACCCCAAGGCGCCCTACGACCTGGTGAAGACCATGCGCGCCTCCATCCTGGTGCTCGGGCCGCTGCTCGCCCGCTTCGGCAAGGCCACCGTGAGCCTGCCCGGCGGCTGCGCCATCGGCGCCCGCCCGGTGAACCTGCACCTGGAGGCCCTGGAGCGCATGGGGGCCAGCATCGAGATCAGCCACGGCTACATCCACGCCTCCGTGCAGGGCCGCCTCAAGGCCATCGACCACACCTTCGAGAAGGTGAGCGTGGGGGCCACCGAGAACATCCTCATGGCAGCCACCCTGGCGGAGGGCACCTCCGTGCTGCGCAACGCAGCCCAGGAGCCGGAGATCGGCGACCTGGCCAACCTGCTGGTGAAGATGGGCGCCACCATTGAAGGCATCGGCACGGGCACCCTCACGGTCACGGGCTGCACCGCCCTCCACGGCTGCACCCACCCGGTCATCCCCGACCGCATCGAGGCCGGCACCTACCTCTGCGCCGTGGCCGCCGCCTGTGGCGATGTGGTGCTGGACCGCTGCGAGCCCGAGCACCTGCGGTCCCTGCTGGACCTCCTGGAGCGCGCCGGCTGTGTCATCACCGAGCGCGAGGGCCAGGATGGACGGCAGCTGCGCATCCAGCGGGAGCCCGGCCAGAAGCTGCGCTCCAAGGACGTGACCACCCTGCCCTACCCAGGCTTCCCCACGGACCTGCAGGCCCAGGTGATGGCCGTCCTGACCCAGGCCAGCGGCATCAGCGTCATCAACGAGGGCATCTTCGAGAACCGCTTCCAGCACGCCATGGAGCTGGAGCGCCTGGGTGCCAGCCTCCGCACCGACGGCCACACGGCCATCGTGGCGGGTCCCGCCGACCTGACGGGCTGCACGGTCATGGCCACGGACCTCCGGGCCAGCGCCGCCCTCGTCATCGCCGGCCTCGTGGCCCAGGGCGAGACCGTGGTGGACCGCATCTACCACCTGGACCGCGGCTACGCCGGCCTGGAGAAGAAGCTCCAGGGCGTGGGTGCCCACATTGAAAGGGTCGGCGGCGGCAAGGTCTGACCTCCATCCTCCCCGGCCCGTGCCGGGCCTCAAGGCGATACCTGTGAGCCAGCGTTCGTTCCACCGCTCCCTGCGCGTCCCCGGCATCCTGATGCTGGCCCTCTCGGCAACCTACATGGGCTGCGGCCGCCAGGAGGCTGAGCGCACCCGCAAGGCCCAGCAGGAGGAAGCCACCCGCCGCCAGCGGGAGGAGCTGCAGCCCCCCAGCCCGGCGGTGCTGGAGCAGCTGCGCGTGGCCGCCCAGGACTTCATGACCGAGCACCAGGCGGATGTGAGCGTGCAGGGCTTCTCCTTCACCCAGCTCACCCCCAACCTCTATCTGGTGGGCGTCAACGCCACCGAGGGCGGCACGGGCAACGCTGTCGTCCGCCAGCTCAGCGCCGAGCGCCTGCGGGATGCTCGCGCGAAGGAGGACGGCCAGGTCGAGGAGCGGGGCGGCTTCCTCTGGGTCATCGACAAGGTGGATGCCGCCAAGATGGAGGCCCTGGCCCAGCGCCATGGCATCGCCGGCGAGGTGGCGGCGGTGCGTGAGCGGCACCCGGAGCGCAGCAGCTGGGGGCACCGCTCCTGGCTGGACGACTACCTGCTCTGGCACTTCCTGTTCAACCGGCCCTCCCCCATGGGCTTCGGCTATGGGTCCGGCTTTGCGCCCCACCCCATGGGCTACCGCTTCAACGCCCCAGGTCGCCCCTTCCAGCAGGAGGACGCTCGGCCCTACCAGAGCGCCGCGGCCGCCACCGGGGGCCGCTCCGGCGTGTTCCTCAGTGGCCAGGCTTGGAATCCGCCCCGGGCCACCGAGGTCCCCATCTCGGGTCAGGCCTACGGCGTGGCCGGACACGAGGGCGGCGTCACCGGCAAGACCGGCATGGGCGGCGTGGCCCGCAGCGGCTTTGGCGCCGTCGGCCACGGCGCCGCCGCCGGATCCTGAGGAGCGGACCATGCAGCGGACCACCCACCGCCAGCGGGACGGCTGGCAGCAGACCGTCGAGGCCCAGGGCCTCCTGCACCACACCCACGACGATGGCCAGCCCTACTGGAAGGAGGGGACAGCCTACCGGTTCACCCCGGCCGAGATCGACACCCTGGAGGCCGCCACGGCCACCCTGCAGGCCCTCTGCCTGGAGGCCGCCCAGCACATCATCAGCACCCAGCGCTACGCCGACCTGGGCCTTCCGGCCACCCTGGCCCCGGTCATCGAGGCCTCCTGGGAGCAGGACGAGGTATCGATCTACGGCCGCTTTGACCTGGCCTACGACGGCGCCGGCCCGCCCAAGCTGCTGGAGTACAACGCCGATACCCCCACTGCCCTGGTGGAGGCGGCCATAACCCAGTGGTTCTGGCTCCAGGACCTCATGCCCGAACGGGACCAGTTCAACTCCCTCCACGAGCGCCTCGTGGCGGCCTGGGGGCGGGCCAAGGACTTCCTGCCCCTGGCCCCCGTGGCCTTCCTCCACCAGGACTCCCTGGAGGACATCCAGACCGTGGCCTACCTGCGGGACACCGCGGACCAGGCCGGGGTTCCGAGCCTCCAGATGCCCCTGGCGGACCTGGGCTGGGATGAGCAGCGCAAGCTCTTCGTGGACCTGGACGAGCGGCCTGTGGCCGCCGCCTTCAAGCTCTACCCCTGGGAGTTCATGGCCCGGGATGCCTTCGCCCCCCACCTGGCCCTGAGCCCCCGCCCCTGCCTCTTCCTGGAGCCCGCCTGGAAGCTCTTGCTCTCCAATAAGGCCCTGCTGGCCGTGCTGTGGGAGCTGTTCCCGGGCCACGAGCTGCTCCTGCCGGCCTACCTGGACTATCCCCGGGAGCTGGCTCAAAAGGGCTTCGTGAAGAAGCCCATCCTGGGGCGGGAGGGGGCCAACGTGGAGCTCCACCGGCCGGGCCAGCCCATCTTCTTCGCCCCCGAGCGGCCCGAGTACGGCGCCGAAGGCATCGTCTACCAGGCCCTGGCCCCCATCCCCTGCCTGGACGGCTTCCACCCGGTGCTGGGCACCTGGGTGGTGGACGGGGAACCCGCCGGCATGGGCATCCGGGAGTCCGCCGGGCCGGTGACGGACAACACCAGCGCCTTCGTGCCCCACTACATCCAGGCCTAGCTCCCAGGCCACCGAGGGCGTCCGCTGGGTTACACTGGACCCAGACTCGGGGGATCCATGTTCGGCGAGATGAAGGTCTTTTCCGGGAGTAGCCACCCGGACCTGGCGAGGGGCATCGCCACGCACATGGGCATGCCGCTGGGGCGCCTGAAGGTGACCCGCTTCTCCAACGAGAACATCAAGGTGAAGATCGAGGAGAACGTCCGCGAGGCGGATGTCTTCGTGATCCAGTCCTCCTGCCCGCCCGTCAGCGACCACCTGCTGGAGCTGCTGATCCTCATCGATGCGCTGAAGTTCGCATCGGCGGCGCGCATCACGGCGGTGCTGCCCTACTTCCCCTACGCCCGCAGCGACAAGAAGGACGAGGCGCGCATCTCCATCACGGCCCGCCTGGTGGCCGATCTGCTGGAGACCGCCGGTGCCGACCGCGTGCTCACCATGACCCTGCACGCACCACAGATCCTGGGCTTCTTCCGCAAGCCCGCCGATCAGCTGCTGGCCACGCCGATCCTCACCAACTACTTCAAGACCAAGGATCTCTCCAACGCCGTGGTGGTGGCCACCGACGCCGGTGCTGCGAAGTTCGCCGGCCACTTTGCCAAGCGCCTGTCCGTGCCCATGGCCATCATCGACAAGCGCCGCTTCGACGACTCCGAAAAGGCCCAGAGCGTGGCCCTCATCGGTGATGTGGAAGGCCGGGACGCCATCATCTACGACGACGAGATCGCCACCGGCGGCTCCATCAAGGAAGCCGCCCGCATCCTCCGCGAGTTCAATGCCCGCACGGTCCGCGTGGGCGTCACCCACCCCGTCCTGTCCGGCAATGCCATGGAGACCCTGCGCTCCGC
>Ga0194052_1000630_pt1 | contig 21722 bp, 19 predicted proteins | sample SepL226m_MetaG_FD_160117 | JGI IMG/M metagenome (GOLD analysis project Ga0194052, IMG submission 160117) | Anoxic zone freshwater microbial communities from boreal shield lake in IISD Experimental Lakes Area, Ontario, Canada - Sep2016-L227-6m | ecosystem: Environmental > Aquatic > Freshwater >...
GGAAGTTCTCGAACAGATCCCGGCTGGGCATGGTGCCGCCGGCGAAGAAGTACTTACCCATCCAGTCCGTGGTTTTGAAGTCGTAGGCGAAACGCCGGTTACCCAGGATCTGCACCATCATTCGACCATCGGGTCGCAGCCATGAGCTCACCTTCGCCAGCACCATGTCGTAGTTCTTCATGTGCTCGAGCATCTCGCAGGACACGATCACGTCGAAGCGCTCGCGGAACTCAGGATCGTCGAAGGAGCTGGCGTCGGCTTTGACGCAGGCAAAACGACCGTCGTGCTTGGAGTTCTTCGACGCGATGTACTCCTGCTGGGTGGCGCTGTTGGACAAGAACGTGACGTGCACGCCGTCGTAGTTCTCCAGCACGTAGCTGCCGTGGGAACCCCAGCCGCAGCCGAGATCAAGAAGTCGGATGGCCTTCTTTTCTTTGATCAGCTCACCAAGATTGAGCCGCTCATCGAGGAACGTGCGCAGCATCGCGACTTCAGCATCGTCAAGGCCGGTGGACTCTTGCGGGAATAGGCAGCACGAGTACTTCAGGTGTGGCCCCAGGACAAGATGGAAAAAGCGGGTGGGTACCTCGTAGTGCTGAATGTTGGCATCATCCTGGTTCAGCGCCCCGGCACTGGCCCGCAACTTCTCGAAGTACTTCTTCTTGTAGGAAGCCTGCTTCTCGGTGTCACCGCCGCACTCGAAGGTCCGGACCCACTGTGCGCACATGATGCGCACCAGGGCGCGCATCACCGCGTCGGGCAAAAGTCCGCGTTCTTTGAGGGCGAGGATCGTGTTGAAGAGGAGTTCCACACAGGCGATCGTTGCACATCCAAGTGGCTGTCTTCGCGACCTAAAACAATTCGTGGCAGGTACCGGATTCGAACCTGTGTCGGCGTTAGCCGACGGATTTACGTCCGATCTTCTCGGCGTTTGTCAGTAACGGGCCCATTGGCAATGGTGAATCACCGCACTTGAAGCGGTTAGTTGACATTGGTCAGTGTGGCGGGCGCGGAAGCTACTGCGGACGATCTGCGGACGATTTGCGGACGGTCGCTCCACCCCTGGGAAGATGGCCGGTGATAGAAGTTCAGGTCCAGTCTCAGCCGTCTGCGCGAGTTCGCCGAGGGTTGAGCGTCACGCGGGTGTCGATGATCGTGGTGTCGGTGATCCCGCGGGCGTCCGGGCTGATCCCCAACCCGGACTGCCGCCCCGGCGGCGCCGATCCCACGCAGCATGCGGGCGAGTTCCGCAGTAGCCGCCGGCCACCATCTGGCCTGAGTGGCGGCGACGCCGTCGCCAACTGTGAACAGCCGCTTTCCCGAAAAACGAGGGTGGCCCCGGATGGACTCGAACCACAATCCCGGCTGCTGACGGGATAGCTGGGTACGCCTCTACTGCGGAACAGATTCACCGCATTACGCGGCAGTTTTCTGTAAGTGCGGGCATTGGTTCGGTTGTTTTGTACGTTTGATCACCGGCGGTCTAACTCGATCCGCAGGAAATAGATCCGAATTCTCCAGCTAAATGGAGCTGGCAGAAACGCTCAGCGGTGCGAGGTCGACCCCGATTCCAATGAAGGGAAAGTCGGTGATCAACACCACGGCGATGGACATCGCGGAAATGAGCGCCGAGAGGTACATGAGGAAGGGCCGTTCCACCGTCAGCGCTGACATACCTACTACGGCCGCCAGACATAGCCCGGACGCAAGGATGAGCGCAACCAGGACGGTCGGAAGCTTTCGCTGCGCCACAGAAGTTACTTTACTCCAGGCGGCGGTCAGCGATGCGGCGGCCGACACCATTCCGCTCGCCACCGGGTCCGCATTAGCTTGCCCGGATGCTACTCGGTGCACGTTGTTCTGCAGAGTGTCAAATATTTCGTCAGACGGCAGCACACTGACGTTCCCCTCCGCGAGATGTCGCTGATCATCGCGCACAACTGTGTTCAGAAAATCGCGTAAATTATCGTTGATTACGTCGGCCCCGGCTTGGTCCTTCATCGCACTCGCGGCCCACGAAAGTTGTTGGGCTACGCCTGCCTGGAGGTCGACTGCGTCCTGGCCAGCACTCACCGCCGACCAGGTGATCGTGATGGAAAAACCGACGAGGAGAGCGAAAGACGCCCCAAACACACCGAGTAGCTTTCCAGCGAACCCTTCCACCTGTGTACTTCGTTCGGGCGAAGCCGCCCTGCGAAGGGCCAACCGGCAACCAGCGCTAACTGAAGCGAACAACACGAATCCGATGGCGATAAGTAGCCAGGGAGGGAGCGCGGAGAGGATTCGCACGCCTAAAGTCCTTTCGTTGGTCGGCATGAAATGCCCGCCAACTGTGTGGGCATTCGGGAGCTACCCCAAGACGGGAACCACTCGCGCCTGAGTTTCGCCACCCTATCGACTCGGGTAAGCGTTCGACTAGGACTTTCCCGAATCAGTCCCCTAGAAGGACTCTGATTAAAACCCCAGCCCTGACTCGCGCTGGTAACGTCCGGTCCGGTCTCGCGCGGGTCTCGCATACATAACCTTTGCGTGTGATCCAATCATCGGTGTCGACGAAAACGGGGTTTCGCAATGGTGGTTTCTAGCGTGCGAGTCAGCGCGGCGGCGGTCATGCTGGGCTTGTCCTTGGCTGGTCCTCAAGCACTGGGTGTGGCTGCTGCCGACGAAGGCACCACAACGGATGCGGCCACGGTGTCGGCGGGCCCGACTGCCCCCTCGGCGGGGACCACTCCAGAGGCCCCTTCAACCGCTAATCCGGCCCGGCGGGCGGGGCGCTACGCCCGATCCGTGGTGACTACCTCTTCGTCAAGGGCCGCCGAATGGGCGGTCCCCGCACCGGCCGCGGCAACCGGTCCACTGCTCTCGGTGATCGCGGAAGCTCGGCGTGGAACGGCGGCCCTTGCTGGCCGGGCAAGCGATACGCGCTCTAACTCGCGCCAACGCTCATCGACCGCTACCCCTGCGGGTGAGAACCCGGCCAGTAGCTTCTCGTCAGCCACCCGGGCTACCCCAGGTGTTCCGGCTGTGCCCACGAGCGCAAGCCCGCAGTCCGCCGCAGTCGTTGTGGCCCCCGCATCAGCGGTCGCAAGTGGCAAAGTCACGTTCCCGACTGCGTCGCTCCGGACGCAAGTCACACGGTTCCTCGACTCCGCCGTTAATTGGTTGAGAGGTTTCCCGACCAACCCGATCACCGACTTCCTGGCAGCGGCGTTGTGGCAAGTGCGGAAAACCTTGACACCCAGCGGGATCCACGTCCTAGTCGGTGGCTCAACGGCGTGTGTGGCAACCAAAAACTGTGTAGCCCAAGACCTGGAAGGTGTGAATCTGGAAGGGGCGGATCTCCGCGGCGTAGATTTCTCCGGTGCAAATCTATCCAATGCAAACTTGGACTTTGCGATCCTGTCCCGTGTGAACCTGACCGAGGCGAACCTTAATAAGGCGGTAATGGTAGGCACGAACTTAAGTGGTGCGAACCTCAGCGGCGCGAACCTCACCGGGGCCTCCATTACGCCGGATAGAGACGGCATCGGGGGCGCCCTGGCTGGCGCGAATCTCAGCGGCGCGAACCTCACCGGTGCCTACATGCGAGCCGCAAATCTGCAGGACGCGTTCTTGGTGAATGCGAACCTGACCAATGCAGGTCTTTTCAACGCCTTTTTCTCCGATGCGAACCTGACAGCGGCGAACCTGACCGGGGCGGACCTGGAGCAGGCGTGGTTCGATTCCGCGAATCTGACTGGGGCGACACTGACCGGTGCGAACCTGACACAGGTGAAATGGCGCAACACCACATGCCCCAACGGCACGGTTCAGAGCACCGCCTGCTCCGCCTGATCGGTGGTGCGTTTGATTGGCCGCACGCATTTCACGGAACTAGCTAGCGGTGGATCGCCTTCCTAATAGCTCGCCACTTCATCCCAAAGCTGATCCACACGATCACCTAGCAAGCTCAGCGAAGAAGAACGCTGCGCACCAAGCGACTTGGAGTTTGACCAGTCAACAGACCGCCAGCCGCCGGCAGTATTTACCTCCCGCCACGGGGGGCGGCACCTAAGGGGATCCTCTCGTCGGCACGCACCACGCAAGGCCAGCGCCATCTCGCTTTCTGGGTATCCTGACCTAAATCGACCCAACCCCGCGCAACCGCAGGGATCAGAGATTCCAGTCGCCGATGTGGTGGATTGTGTTGGCTGCCGCTCGTCGCCAGAATGCGCCGGAGGTAACCGCGTCTTCTGTGGCCACAATGTCGGCTGGCTGCTCAATGAAATCCGCTATCCCCAGAACCTAACCCCAAAACAAGCCGACCCTGGGCGAAACTGCAGCGTATCGGGCACCTATTTCCCGACGATCTCGACGCTGTCGCCGAAGCGTTGAATGCAGCTGCTGCGGACGATTTGCGGACGACTGGACTCCTTGAGCCGCTAACCGTTAACGCAAACGGTCGCTGACCAGAGTGGCAGGTACAGGATTCGAACCTGTGTAGGCGTTAGCCGACGGATTTACAGTCCGCTCCCATTGGCCGCTCGGGCAACCTGCCTGGAAACACCTCACCGAATAGACCCGGCATGATGCGTCTAGCAGGGTACAACGAGAATGCACTCAAGACACAAACCGGCCGATAACCACTAGGAGGGCACACACAGTGGCGGATTCGTCGTTCGACATCGTCAGCAAGGTCGATCGCCAGGAGGTCGACAATGCCCTGAACCAGGCAGCCAAGGAGCTGAGCACCAGGTTCGACTTCCGCGGTACCGACACCACCATCGAGTGGAAGGGCGAGGAGGCCATCGAGATCGTCTCCTCCACCGAGGAGCGGGCCAAGGCCGCCGTCGACGTGTTCAAGGAGAAGTTGGTTCGCCGGGACATCTCGATGAAGGCCTTCGAGGCCGGCGACCCACAGCCCTCGGGGAAGACCTACCGGGTGAGCGGCACCCTCAAGCAGGGAATCAGCAGCGAGAACGCCAAGAAGGTCACCAAGTTGATCCGCGATGAGGGCCCCAAGGGCGTCAAGGCCCAGATCCAGGGCGAGGAGATCCGGGTCAGCTCCAAGAAGCGCGATGATCTGCAAGAGGTCATCGCTCTGCTCAAGGGCGCCGATCTGGAGGTCGCTCTGCAATTCGTCAACTACCGCTGACCGCTGGCCGACTGCCCGCGGCCCTGCATATGGTGGAGGTATGACCGTCACCCCGCACGAGGACACCCGACCGGCCGAATCCGATGCCGGCAGCTACGACGTCGTCATCATCGGCGCCGGTATCTCCGGAATCGGCGCCGCGTACCACCTTGGCCAGCGCGACCGAGCCACCCGCTACGTCGTCCTTGAGCGCCGCGACCGTATCGGCGGCACCTGGGACCTATTCCGTTATCCAGGGGTGCGCTCGGACTCGTCCATCTTCACCCTGAGCTGGCCGTGGGAACCGTGGACGGGCAAGGAGTACGTCGCCGACGGGGACGTCATTCGCGACTATATGGAGGACGCCGCCCGCAAGCACGGCATCTATCCGCACATCCGCTTCGACACCGAGGTGCACTCAGCCGACTGGGATTCCGCCACCGACACCTGGACCCTGCACGTCACCGACAACGGCCAGTCCAAGATCTACCGCAGCCGTTTCGTGTTCTTCGGCTCGGGCTACTACAACTACGACGATCCCTACACCCCACAATTCCCCGGCATCGAAAACTTCACCGGTACCGTTATCCACCCGCAGCACTGGCCAGAGGATCTGAACTACTCGGGCAAGAAGATCGTCGTCATCGGCAGTGGTGCCACCGCGGTCTCAATGGTTCCGGCTCTAGCTCGCAAGGCCGCACACGTAACCATGCTTCAGCGCTCGCCGGGGTACTTGTTCGCCATGCCGCGGGTCAATCGCTTCTACAACGTTTTGCGCTCGGTGATGCCAAAGAAAGCGTCGTACAACATTATTCGCACCCTCGCCCTGATTTTCGAGAAGGTGCTCTGGGTCCTCGCCCGCACGTTCCCGAACGGGATACGCAAGTTCGTCCGCTGGCAGAACGTCAGTCGCCTACCGAAGGGCTATCCGGTTGACGTCGACTTCAAGCCGAGTTACAACCCGTGGGATGAGCGGATGTGTCTGGTCGCTGATGGTGACGTCTTCGAGGAAATCAGCAAGGGCCGCCTTGAGGTGGTCACCGATCACATCGACCACTTCGATACCGGCGGCGTCGCATGTAAGTCCGGCCGGCACCTCGACGCCGATATCATCGTCACCGCCACAGGATTGCAACTCCAAGCCCTCGGTGGCGTTCGGGTCAGCGTGGACGGCACTGAAGTCAAGCCCCAGGAACGCTTCTCCTACAAAGCCCACATGCTCGACGACGTACCGAATCTATTCTGGTGTATCGGCTATACCAACGCCTCATGGACGCTGCGCGCCGATATGACGGCACGCGCGACGGCGAAGCTGCTCGACTACCTGGACACCCACGGCTACACCCACGCCTACCCGCACCTGGGCGGTGGCCCGATCGCCGAGAAGCCCACCTGGGACCTGCAGGCCGGTTATGTCCAGCGAAGCCCGCACGCGCTACCCAAGTCCGGCGCAAAACGGCCATGGGTGGTGCGCCAGGACTTCCTCGCCGATGCCATCGACTTCCGCTTCCTGGACAAGATCGAAGAGGACATGGTGTTCGGGACTGTGTCGGTGCCCAAGCAACTCGTCGGGTAACCGCGGTTTCCAGAACACCCGGTAATCACGCGCCTGCGGCATTACGTTGATCGCCATGACTTCTGATCGTCGTGAACCGCAGGTCGTCGTGCTGGGTGGTGGGTCCTGGGGCACCACCGTCGCCTCCATTTGCGCTCGGCGCGGGCCGACCGTGCAGTGGGTGCGCTCCGCGGAGACCGCCGAGGACATCAACAAAAACCACCGCAACTCCCAGTACCTCGGCGATGACGTCGAACTGCCGGAAACCCTCCGCGCGACCAACGATTTCGCCGAGGCCGCACACTGCGCTGACGTCATCGTCATGGGTGTTCCTTCGCACGGGTTCCGCGGCGTGCTCGGCGAACTCAGCAGGGAACTGCGCCCGTGGGTGCCCGTCGTGAGCCTGGTCAAAGGTCTTGAGCAGGGCACCAATATGCGGATGAGCCAGATCGTCGAGGAGGTACTGCCAGGACACCCGGCGGGCATCCTGGCCGGACCGAATATCGCCAAGGAGGTCGCCGAGGGCTATGCCGCCGCCGCGGTGCTGGCAATGCCCGACCGCAACCTGGCGGCGAATCTCGCAAGTATGTTTCGCACCAAGCGATTTCGGACCTACACCACCGACGACGTCGTCGGTGTCGAGATCGCCGGCGCACTGAAGAATGTTTACGCGATCGCCGTCGGAATGGGCTACTCGCTCGGAATCGGCGAGAACACCCGCGCCATGGTGATGACGCGCGCGGTGCGCGAGATGTCCAAACTCGGCGAGGCCATGGGTGGCCAGCGCGACACTTTCTCCGGCCTGGCCGGGATGGGTGATCTGATCGTCACCTGCACGTCCCAGCGCAGCCGCAACCGCAGCGTCGGCGAGGCACTGGGCTCGGGCAAGCCCATCGCCGAGATCCTGGCGGGCATGAACCAGGTCGCCGAGGGCGTCAAGGCCGCCAGCGTGATCATGGAGTTCGCTGAGAAGTACGGCATCAACATGCCGATCGCCCGCGAAGTCGACGCGGTGATCAATCACGGCTCCTCCGTCGAGCAGGCCTACCAGGGTCTGATGGCCGAAAAACCCGGCCACGAGGTCGACGGGACGCGCTTCTAACCGGGCGGCATCCCAGGAAGGTAGGGATTACTGCCTTCCGGACGATCCAGCATCGGATTGACGTCATTGATATAGGTGCCGGCCGGGCTGACGACGAAGCCCACCTGATCGTGGCTGTTGACGCAGGCCACCGCCCCGGTTCCATCCACCCCGCAGCTGATCTCCCGGAAGCTCAGCCGGGTGTTCGGCGGCAACGCCTTGACCTCACCGACCGCGCTGAAAATGGGTTGGCCCGTGCTGGCGAAGGAGGGCGGCCCGACCGGGCCGGCGCTGAGCAGGTTCGCGCCCTCCGGCGCACCGGGCAAGGCGCCACTGCATCCATAGCCCCCGCTGGTCTTGTTGATTACGCAGGTGACGCCGGCGGGCCCGGCGAAGGCGTACCAGTTCCCGCCCATCACCGAGTAGGCGACTGGGCTTATCGGCGCATAGGCATTGACGTTGGGAAGCGGCGGCGGCACGGGCGCCGGATCGGGATCGGCCCAGGCCAAGGCCGCACTGGCCGCTACAGCCACTACAGCCACTAGAGCCCCAGTCACACCAAAAGCAATCCTCGGGAACATCACAACACCGTACCGAACCAACACCGGCAGGACCCCTGTGTTTAAAAGTGCTGCGGATGCTCTAACATAAGAGTTACCTTCGTAGAACCTGAGAATCAGAAAGGCAATCAGTCCCATGGGTCGGCTCACCAATCACGCGTTGCGCGCAGGCGTATCTGCCGTGGGCGTCGCCGCCGGACTGATGGCTCTGGCCTCGACCTCGCAAACACCCGACGGTTTCACCCGGGCCAGCTTCGACGGTCCCCTCGACTTATTCGGCAACTCGGCTCCTGAGCACCAGGGCGACGTACTGGCCATCGGTAACGGAGCCGGTGACGCGAGCGAGCTGGCCGCAATCCTGAACGGCCCCCTGCCCGCAGGCAGCCCGAACTCCCCCTTCCAGGAGGCCTTCGCGGCAGGTGCCGGGCCGAATAGCCTTGAGGTCAGCGCCATTCCGCCCGCTGTTGCGGCGTTCGGCGCGACCACCTCCAAGCAGGCACTCACCACTGTGCCGTCCAAACCTGTCGTCGATGCTCAGGGCCGAGTGGACTGCACCGGCTCGGTGAGCTGTCTCATCGACCCCAATACCAATGTGACGACGGTGACCTATCCCGATGGCGTCGTGGCATTGGTTCAGCAGATCAACGATATGACGGTGGTCGCCTACAAGATGGTGACCGAGTCGCTTAAGAACGACATCCAGGCGTGGCTGCCGAACCAGGCTCCTCATTCTCCGCTGACTGCGGCCCCGATGCCCGCCACTGCGGCCCCGGTCCCCGCCGCCGCCCAGTCGCCGGAGGTATCGGCCCAGGTCATCGACCCGGGACCGTCTGCGGCGCCGGTCACACCGGATATCAGCGCGAGCACCATACGGCCGAGGGTCGTCGTCACGCAGTCGCCACAGGACCTCAGCCCCGGGCAAAACGGCCAATCGGTCCGGTCCGGGAACGTCACCATTCCCGCGGTGAAGCCAACCAGTCCGATTGACGTGGTCAAGGACGCCTTAAGCTCCGTCGTAAATGCCGTGACCGGTCACCATTCGGCCTCCCAAACGGCGAACGAGACTGACCCGACACAGGATCCGCCAGGCCATCGTGGCCCGCGAGGCGGCGGTCAGTAGTTAACCGCCGGCCATCTTCTCCAGCCGTGCGATCCGGTCTTGAATCGGCGGATGCGTCGAAAACATCTTGCTCATACGCTCCCCCGATCTGAACGGGCTGGCGATCATCAGATGCGCCTGGTCCGCCAGCTGCGGGCTTGGCGGCAATGGCGCCCTTTCCACACCGCCGCTGATCTTGCGCAATGCCGACGCCAGCGCCAACGGGTCGCCGGAAAGCTCAGCACCGGATTCATCGGCCTGGTACTCCCTGGAGCGTGACACCGCCATCTTGATTACCCCCGCAGCCATCGGCGCCAGCAGCGAAACCAGCAGCAGCGCAAGCGGATTCGCCCCGCCCTGCCTGCCTCCGCCCCGCGCGCCAGTGAACATCGCCATCTGAGCCATACCGGTGACCACCGATGCCAATGCGCCGGCCACACACGAGATCAGAATGTCCCGGTTGTAGACATGGGAAAGCTCATGGCCGAGCACCGCGCGCAGCTCACGCTCGTTGAGCAGTTGCAGGATGCCGGTCGTGCAGCACACCGCCGCATTGCGCGGATTGCGGCCGGTGGCAAACGCGTTCGGGCTGGCCGTGTCACTGATGAAAAGCTTCGGCATGGGCTGGTGCGCAGCGGTGGACAACTCACGCACCATCGCATAGATCTGCGGGGCCTGAACCTCGGTGATCGGCTGGGCCTTCATGGCCTTCAACGCCAGCTTGTCGCTGTTGAAGTAGACGTAGATGTTCATGCCGACGGCCATCAGCACCGCCAATCCCAGCACGGACTTGTTGTTGAACAGCGAGCCGATGAAGACGATCAACGCGGACATTCCGACGAGCAACACAAACGTCTTCATTCGGTTGGCGGTGGGATGCCAGGTCATCTCAATTCCTCCTGCGAGCGGGTCTTCCACGGAGAGTAACGCCTCGCCACAGCAAACCGGTCCCCAAGGGGTTAACCATGCCTATCAACCGTGTCTGTTGATCGTGTAGTCCACCAGCGAAGCCAATGCGCGCCGTCCCGGCACATCCGGAAGTCCAGCCAACTCGGCTCGGGCCTGCGCTGCGTACTGCTGCACGGTGTCCTTCGCTGCGGAGATGCCGCCGGAGGCCCGTAGTAGCGCCAAGGCCTCGGCAAGGGTCTCGTCATCGGTTACCGGCCCCTTGAGGATCTCCCGCAACCGGTCGGCGGCCGGGCCGGTCTCTTCCAGTGCGTAGAGCACCGGCAGGGTGTGCACGCCCTCACGCAGGTCGGTCCCGGGCAGCTTGCCGGACTCGTCGGGGTCGCTTTCGATGTCGATGATGTCGTCGGAGATCTGGAACACCGTGCCGACGATCCCGCCGATGCGGCCCAGCCGCTCGATCTGATCGTCGTTCGCACCGGAGAATGTCGCGCCGAACTGGCCGGAGGCTGCGATGAGGCAGGCGGTCTTCTCGGCAACCACCTTCAGGTAGTGCGAGACGGCATCGTCGGCTTCAGCTGCGCCTTTCGTCTCACGCATCTGGCCGGTCACCAGAAGTGCAAAGGTCTCGGCGATCAGGCGTACCGCGTCGGGGCCGAGTCGGGACACCAGCCGCGAGGCTGTCGCGAACAGATAGTCACCGGCGAGGATCGCGATGTTGTTTCCCCAGCGGGCGTTGGCCGACGGCGCACCGCGGCGCATCTGCGCCTCGTCCATGACGTCATCGTGGTAGAGCGTGGCCAGGTGCACCAGTTCGATGACCGCACCGGCGACGGTGACCTGCCAGGCGTCCGGTTCAGGACCGATCTGAGCAGACAGCACCGTGAACAACGGACGGAACCGCTTGCCACCGGCCTCGAACAGGTGCAGCACGGCCTCGGTCATCAGCTCGTCGCCGCTGCGCAGTTCGGTGGAGATCATCTCCTCGATGCGGGCGACGCCATCGCGGACGGCTTGAGCGAAGGCCGGGTCGCCGAAATCCACGCCCGCCACCACAGTCGCCGGTGTCCTCACCCTGCCAACATACTGTGAAGTGTGCGCGCAGCATCATCTGAGGTCCGGGCCGAGGTCGTCGTGGTCGGTGCCGGACCGTCCGGTTCTGCCGCCGCGGCCTGGGCGGCCCGCGGCGGCCGCCAGGTGCTGGTCATCGACTCCTCCGAGTTCCCGCGGGACAAGGCCTGCGGTGACGGGCTTACCCCGCGTGCGGTCGCCGAACTGCAACACCTGGGGCTGGGCGACTGGCTGGACGGCCGGATCCGTCATCATGGTCTGCGACTGGCCGGCTTCGGTGCCGAGGTGGAGGTGCCCTGGACGAGTCCGTCATTCCCGCCAACCAGCAGCGCGGTACCGCGCACCGAACTCGACGACCGCATTCGCACTGTCGCGGCGGAATCCGGTGCGTCAATGTTGTTGGGACACAAATGCGTTGACGTTTCACGGGATTCCGCTGGCCGGGTTGACGCGGTGGTGCTGGCCGATGGGTCCCGGGTGGGCTGCCAGTGGCTGATCGTTGCCGACGGGGTTCGGTCGGCGGTGGGGAGGGCGCTGGGGCGGCAATGGCACCAGCAGACGGTGTACGGCGTGGCCGCGCGGGCCTACCTACCCTCGCCGCGCGCAGACGAGCCGTGGATCTCCTCGGATCTGGAATTGCGATCGCCCTCCGGCCAGGTGCTACCCGGGTACGGCTGGATCTTCCCGCTGGGCAACGGTGAGGTGAATATCGGCGTGGGCGCACTGGCCACCGCCACCCGGCCCGCCGACGTGGCATTGCGGCCACTGCTGGCGCACTACGCCGAACTCAAACGTGCTGCGTGGGGTTTCTCCGGCCCGCCACGGGCACATGCCTCGGCTCTGCTGCCGATGGGCGGGGCGGTTTCCGGCGTAGCCGGGCCGAACTGGATGCTGGTGGGCGACGCGGCGGCCTGTGTGAACCCGCTCAACGGCGAGGGGATCGACTATGGACTGGAGACCGGACGGCTGGCCGCGGACATGCTGGGTTCGGGGGAACTGTCGGGCGCTTGGCCCGCGCTACTGCAGGCGCACTACGGGCGCGGGTTCTCAGTGGCCCGTCGGCTCGGGCTGCTGTTGACGCTGCCGCGGTTCCTGCCGATTACCGGTCCGCTGGGGATGCGCTCGGCCCGGCTCATGAATATCGCGGTGCGGGTGATGGGCAATTTAGTCAGCGATGAGGATGCCGACTGGGTGGCGCGGATGTGGCGAACGGCCGGTGCCGGATCGCGCCTGCTGGACCAGCGAAAGCCGTTCGGCTAGTTCGGTTTACGCGCCTCGTGTAGGGCGACTATCCCGCCGGTGAGATTGCGCCAGCTTACCTGCGACCAGCCAGCCTGCTCGATGCGACGAGCCAGAGTCGGCTGGTCAGGCCAGGCCCGGATGGATTCGGCCAGGTAGACATAGGCCTCCGGATTGCTCGATACCGCGCGGGCCACCCGCGGCAGTGCCTTCATCAGATATTCCTTGTATGCGGTGGCGAACACCGGCACGGCAGGTGTGGAGAATTCGCACACCACCAGCCGCCCGCCAGGTTTGGTCACCCGTGCTATCTCGCGCAGGCCGGCACTTGAGTCGACGACATTGCGCAGGCCGAAGCTGATCGTGACCGCATCGAACACGGCGTCACCGAAGGGCAGGCGGGTGGCATCGGCGCCGACCTTGGGCACCGGGCGCTCTCGGCCGGCGCGCAACATACCGACCGAGAAGTCCGCAGCAAGACACCACGCCCCGGATTTCGCGAGTTCGACCGTCGATACCGCGGTTCCGGCGGCCAGGTCGAGCACCACATCTCCCGGGCCGACCTGCAGTGCCGCGCGGGTGGCCCGACGCCAGTAGCGATCCCGTCCAGCTGAGAGCAGGGTGTTGGTGATGTCATAGCGGCGTGCGACGGCGTCGAACATCGACGCCACGTCACCCGGATCCTTATCCAGCGACGCGCGGCTCATACGGCTGACGCTACCGGCAGCCGCCGTTCCCATCGCACCAGCCCAGCCAGGATCGCCGCACAGATCAGCCACCCCATCACCGCCGTTGATGCGGCCGGAATGATCGCCAGTGAGGCATTGCGGTTCTGGACCCGGACCAGATTCGGATTGTCGCGAGAATACTCGACGTAAATCCGCATCCCGGTGGCCAGCTCCGAGGGATACAACACTCCGAGTTCGGGCCGATAGGTGACCCGGTCCGGCGTGACGAACTCAACCGTCGACCGCCGAGGGCCAGCGGAGAGCACCTCGGCCTCGGCAACTCCCATATGTCGTTCGATCTGGCGGTCGTTGCGCCATGCCCCGGCGACGAGTAGCACAGCCTGCAGAGCGACGATGCCGACGATGATCCACACGCCGGTCTTTGTCCACCGCAATGCTTTTCGCTCACCGGTGTCGAGTAGGTCGGGATCGCGCCGGGGAAGCGCGGACCGGAACCTGTCACGAAGGCGTGAGATCACAGAGCCGCTCGGATATCGGCGTGCAACCGGCGCAGCGAGGATCGGTCGGCCTTGACCTCCAGCACCCGCATGCCCTCATATGACTCGTCGAGGGCACCACGCAACTCATCGACCTCGATCTGGCGGGACTCGACGTGGTAGGCCCGGCACAATGCCAGGACGTCGACGTCATGCGGGGTTCCGAAGATGCGCGAGGACACTTCGGCGAACCGTGGGTCGCCCTGTTCGAGCAGTTCGAAGATGCCGCCACCGTTGTCGTTGGACACCACGATGGTGAGGTCGGCAGGCGTGGGTTCGGTGGGGCCGATCAGCAGCCCCGAGGCGTCGTGGACGAAGGTGAGATCGCCCAGAAGCGCGATGGTTCGTGAGGAGTGCGCCAGTGCGGCGCCGATCGCCGTCGACACCGTCCCGTCGATACCCGCCACACCCCGGTTGGACCGCACCACGATGCCCTCGGTGTTCAGCCCGACCAGGGCGGCATCCCGGACCGGATTGGAGGCACCCAGCACCAGTTGATCGCCAGGGCGCACCGCGGCAGCCACCGCGGCCGCGACATGCAGGCCAGTGGTCAACGGATGGGCCGCCAGTTGTTCAGTCACGACATCGACCGCGTGCTGGTTGGCCCGCGCGCAGCGGTCCAGCCAAGCCGGATCGGCGGTGCCGACGGTATCGGCGCGGGTGCCGGTGGCCAGACAGTTACCCGACACATCCGGCCAGCGGGGACCGGTGGTCAACGCGTACACCGGGATGGTGGAGTCGGCCAGAAGCGCCGATACCGAGCGGTGCAGCGTCGGGCGCCCCAGCATGATTACCTGTTTGGGGCGCAGCTTTGTCAGCGCCAGCGGGTGCAGCAGGTTGGCCGCCCGGGGTGCGGTGGGCTCGGCGACGGTCGGCAGATGCGCAAGGTTCTGGTGCACCCCAGCGCCGTGACCGGCAATGACGACGGTATCGGGCGTCAGGTCGATGGTCAGCGGCTGATCGAAGCTCACCGGCGGTGTGTATGTCCACGGCTGGCCATCGGGTCGTCCGGGCGGGATATCGCTGGGATCCGAATCCGGTTCGGGCACAAGGGGTTCACGCAGCGGGATATCGAACTGCACCGGTCCGGCGTTAGCGGTACGAGCGCCGCTGGCGGCTGCCAGTACCCGGCAGGTCGCCGAGCGCCACTGGGCGTTGAGCCCAGCGAGATCGGCGCCGTCCTCAGCCAGTCCGAGACTGATCGCGGCGCGAACCTGGGTGCCGAAATAGCCCAGTTGCTCCATGGTCTGGTTGGCGCCGGTGCCCAGCAGTTCGTAGGGCCGGTTTGCGCTCAGCACGATGAGCGGCACCCGCGCATAGTTGGCCTCGATGACGGCCGGTCCCAGGTTGGCCACCGCCGTGCCGGATGTCATGGCGATCGGAACCGGACGGCCGCTCCCGGACGCCAAGCCGACAGCGAGAAAGCCAGCGGTACGTTCGTCGATGCGGACGTGCAATCGCACCCGGCCCGCGCAGTCGGCGTCGGCCAGAGCGAACGCCAACGGTGCGTTGCGCGACCCGGGGCACAGCACGACATCACGGACGCCGCCGCGAATGAGTTCGTCGACGACGACCCGGGCCTGAGCCGTCGAGGGATTCACGCCTAACAGCGTGTCACAAAAGCGTTCCCGCGAAAAACTGCAGCATCGCGTTGTTGACCGGGTCGGGTCGCTCCAGGAAGCCAAGGTGGCCGGCGTTGGCAATCTGGATGTAGCGGCCGTTCGGCAGCGCGTCGGCGACCTCGCGGCCGAGCGCTGGTGGGGTGATGACGTCGTCGGCGAACCCGATCACCAGAACTTCGGTGGTGATCGCGCGGTAGGCGGGCAGCCGATTGTGCACGGGCGCAACTCCCGCCTGAGCACGCCAGCCGGCGCTGCGTTTGACCGGGAACGCAGTGAACATCTCCATCCACTCGACGACAGCTACCTCGTCGTTGATGGTCTTAGGCGAGAAGTTCTCAAGGATCCGGACTTTCGCCTCGTAGGCCGCCGGCAGTTCGATACCGGAATTGATGAGCTGAATCTCTGCATCGCGAAACCGCTTGGCGGCGTTGTTAACCCTGCCGCGGGTACCCATCAAAACGGTCTGCCGGACCAGTTCCGGGTAGGCAAGCATCAACTCCTGAGCGATGAACGCGCCCATCGACATCGCGACCACCCGCGTTGGGCCGCCGATTACGGTTTCGATAAGTTCCGCGGTATCGGCAACCATCTGCTCGGTGGTAAACCCACCGGTGTCTTCGGTGGCGCCGATGCCGCGATTATCGAAGGTCAAGCAGCGGTAGCCCGCGGCCAGGAACACCGGGACCTGGTGGATATGCCACGTGCGTCCCGCGCCGGCGGTACCGGCTATGAACAGCACCGGTTCGCCGGAACCGGTGTCGTCGTAGGCAAGACTGGTCACTCGCTTGAGGCTAGCAGCGTGTAGCAGGTGCGTATGCGGGCGATCCACCAGTCGCGACGCTCGGCCGGCGCCGCCAGGGCCGACAGTCGCGCCGGGTCGGGGACGACATTGCCCACCGGTAGGCAGCCGTCGGCTGCAGTGATCTCGGCCACGTCCTCGACGAAGAGACTTCCTGTTCCCAGCCCGCAGGCGTGGTCCAACCGGGGCAGCGCGGCCGCAGCGGCCAACCCGGCCGCGATACCCACCGCAGAATCCAGAGCGCTGGAGATCACCACGGGGATGTCGATTGCCGCGGCGATATCGAGGAGCGCACCTACCCCGCCGAGTGGGGCCACCTTGAGCACGGCGATATCGGCGGCACCGGCACGCACCACGGCCAGTGGGTCGGCAGCCTTGCGGATGCTCTCGTCAGCGGCCACCGGTACATCGACCCGCCGCCGCACCTGTGCGAGTTCGGCGATGGTGGCGCAGGGCTGTTCGATGTATTCCAGCGGGCCGTCGGCGGTCAGGGCGGCGGCTGCCGCGACAGCCTGCTCGACGCTCCAGCCGCCGTTGGCGTCGACGCGGACGGTCGGGATCAGTGCTCGCACGGCATTGACCCGGGCTATATCGTCGGCCAGCGTCTGTCCCGGCTCGGCAACCTTCACCTTGGCCGTTGTCGAGCCCGGAAACCGGGCCAGCAGTTCGGGCACCGCGCCGGCCGGCACTGCCGGGACGGTCGCGTTGATCCCGATCCGGCTCCGCAGCGCCGGTGGCCTTGTCCCATAGGCGGATTCGATTGCCGAGGCCAGCCACTGCGCGGCCTCCGGTGGCCCGTATTCGAGGAAAGCACCGAACTCGCCCCAGCCCGACGGACCCTCGATCAGAGCAACCTCGCGCACGGTGATACCGCGGAATCGGACCCGCAGCGGCAGTGCAACAACGTGTAGACGGCCCAGAAGATCGTCTGCGTTCATCAGATCGCGCGGTCGCGATTCTCCCAGTAGGGCTTACGCAGATCCTTTTTCAGCAGCTTTCCCGTCGGGTTGCGCGGCAGCATCTCGAAGATGTCCACACTGCGTGGGCACTTGTATCCGGCGAGCTTGTCCTTGCACCAGGCGATCAGCTCTTCCGGGGTGACCTCGGCGCCGGCGGCCAGTTCCACCGCGGCCTTCACCGATTCGCCCCACTTGTCGTCGGGAATGCCGAACACCGCGGCGTCGAGGACCGCGGGATGGTCGGTAAGGGCACGCTCGACCTCGACGGAGTAGATGTTCTCCCCGCCGGAGATGATCATGTCCTTGAGCCGGTCCTCGACGAAGATGAAGCCCTCGTCGTCGACGCGGCCGATATCGCCGGTGCGGAACCAGCCGTCGGCGGTGATCGTCTCCGCGGTGGCCTCCGGCTTGTTGTGGTAGCCCTCCATCAACTGCGGTGTACGGAACCACAGTTCGCCGGGTTGGCCGGGCTCGACGTCCGCCAGGGTGTCCGGGTTGACGACGCGGACCTCCACTTTCTCGGCGGGCTGGCCGGCGCTGACCAGCCGCTCCGGGTGGGACTCATCGCGGTGCGCCTCCGGTGACAGCAGGGTGATCGCGCCGCACACCTCGGTCAGGCCGTAGACCTGAACAAAGTCCATGTTCGGGAATTCCTTGAGCGCGGTGCCCAGCAGCGCCGGTGGCATGGGTGCGGCGCCGTAGGCGAAGGTGCGCAACTGGTTGAACAGCTTGATGGCATCGGGGCCCATCTCCATGACCTTGCTCAGCACTGCGGGCACCAGGAACGTGCGGGTTGCTCCGGCCATCAGCGCGCCGACCAGCGACGCCCCGTCGGCCTCGCGGGTCATGATGTTTGTCATGCCGTCGTGAATGCTGCCCTGAATATAGGAAGATCCGCCGACATGGAACAGCGGCATCGCGACCATGTTCTTGTCATCGGGCTCAATCTCGTAGGCAGCGCGGGCGTGCAGTGTGTGGGCGATCATGTTCGCCTGAGTCAGCCTGATGCCCTTGGGATTTCCGGTCGTTCCCGAGGAGTACATGATCACGCAGACATCGGTCGGGACGACGTCGGGACTGCGGCCGTGCGGTGTTGCGGCGGCCAGCATCGCCTCGTACTGGTCGCCATCGGTTCCCTCCGGAGTGACCTCGATGACATGGGCGACATTCGGTAGCCGGTCGAGGATGGCCTCGACTGCTCCCTTGAGGTCGGTACCGACGATCAGCAGCTTTGCGCCGGAGTCATTGAGCACGTAATCCATCTCGTCGCCGGCCAGCCGGAAGTTGATGATGGCCGTGGCCGCGCCCAGTGACGCCGCGGCGATAGTCGTCTCGACACACGCTGGATGGTTCTTGTCCAGGAAGGCCACCACGTCACCGCGGCCGATACCGCGCTCCGCCAGTGCACCGGCGCACCGGCGGATCCGGTCGTCGAACTCCGCCCAAGTCCAGGTGCGTCCCAGGTAGGTGATGGCGACCTCGTCAGGCTTGGCCGTGGCCCAGTACGCGGGCCGGTCGTCGAGGAAGCGGGGATCATCAGGCTGCTGCATACCCGTCAGGGTGCCACGTTGGGGCGAGGCCGGAGGCCGGTTCGGGCACGCGGGTGAAAGCTCTATACAGACACATAGGCCGTGGCTACGCTTGCCTCGACTTGAGATAAGCCGACCGAGATTAGGGAGCTCCGACGATGGGCCTTGGCAAGATCACCGCAACCGTATTCGGCATCCTCGCCGCGACCGCATCGGCCTCGGTCGGCGTGGCCAACGCGGACACGGGCTCCGCCGCTGACATCGTCAACATGCTTCAGGCAGAGGGCTACAACGTGCAGTTCAACATGCCATCGGAGATGGCGCTGTACCGCTGCACGGTCAGCGGAGTGCACGGCATTCCGGTGATGATGATGTCCAGCGGCGCACTGATGGTGATGATGGAAAATCCCAACACCACCGTCTATGTCGACCTGAACTGCCCCGATAGCAATAACTAGTCGGTAGCCCGACGATCCTTCGGCCGCAGCAATACCGGCGCCACCGGCCACCGAGGTGGTGCTAGCCCTGCAGGGGCGGCTGTGAGACCGTGGTGGCCATGAGCCACGACGACCTGCTCCGCCACCCCCTGCATGCCGGCCACCTGACCGTCGGAGCGCTGCGGCGCAACAGGAACCGGCCGGTGCTGTTCCTCGGCGATACCACCCTCACCGGTGGCGAGCTCGCCGAGCGCATCAGCCAGTACATCCAGGCCTTTGAGGCTCTCGGTGCGGGCACCGGTGCGACTGTCGGTCTCCTTGCGTTGAACCGCCCCGAGGTGCTGATGATCATCGGCGCGGGCCAGACCCAGGGCTACCGGCGCACGGCGCTGCACCCACTGGGTTCCCTCGACGATCACGCCTATGTGCTGTCCGACGGCGGTGCGACCTCGCTCGTCATCGACCCGGTCCCAATGTTTGTCGAGCGCGCGGTCGGACTGCTGGCAAAGGTGCCGTCGCTGAAGCAGGTCCTGACCCTCGGACCGGTGCCACCGGAATTGGCCCATATCGGTGTGGATCTGATCGCCGAGGCGGCCAAGTACGCTCCGCAGCCGTTGGTGGCGGCCGACTTACCGCCGGACCATATCGGGGGAATGACCTATACCGGCGGCACCACCGGTAAGCCGAAGGGCGTGATGGGAACGGTCGGGTCAATTTTGACGATGACGACGGCGCAACTCGCCGAATGGGAGTGGCCGGAGCATCCGCGGTTCCTGATGTGCACCCCGCTATCGCATGCCGGGGCGGCGTTCTTCGTGCCGACCATCGTCAAGGGCGGCGAACTGATCGTGCTCACCAAGTTCGATCCGGCCGAGGTGCTGCGGGTGATCGAGGAACAAAAGATCACCGCGACCATGCTGGTGCCGTCAATGATCTACGCACTGATGGATCATCCCGACTCCCACACCCGCGACCTGTCGTCACTGGAGACGGTGTACTACGGCGCCTCAGCGATGAACCCGGTGCGCCTGGCCGAGGCAATCGCCAGGTTCGGCCCGATCTTCGCCCAGTACTACGGCCAGTCCGAGGCACCGATGGTGATCACCTACCTGGCCAAGGGGGACCACGATGAGAAGCGCCTGACATCGTGCGGGAGACCCACCCTGTTCGCCCGCACCGCACTGCTGGACGCGGAAGGAAAACCGGTGCCGCAGGGAGAAATCGGGGAGATCTGTGTATCCGGGCCGCTGCTCAGTGGCGGGTACTGGAACCTGCCGGAGGCCACCGCGGAAGCATTCCGGGATGGTTGGCTGCACACCGGCGATATGGCGCGCGAGGATGAAGACGGCTTCTGGTACATCGTCGACCGGGTCAAGGACATGATCGTCACCGGTGGGTTCAATGTGTTCCCTCGCGAGGTGGAGGACGTCGTCGCCGAACACCCGGCGGTGGCACAGGTGTGCGTGATCGGAACACCAGATGACAAATGGGGTGAGGCGGTGACGGCGGTGATCGTGCTGCGGCCCGATCACCCGAGTGATGAGGCGGCGGTGGCCAAGCTGACCGCGGAGATCCAGGATGCAGTCAAGGAGCGTAAGGGTTCGGTGCAGTCGCCCAAACAGGTGATCGTGGTGGATTCAGTTCCGGTGACCGCGTTGGGCAAGCCAGACAAGAAGTCGGTGCGGGCGAAGTTCTGGGAGGGTGCGGGCCGGGCCATTGGCTAGCGTGCGCGCGGTTCTCTTCGATTTCTCCGGCACGCTGGCCAGTTGCGAGGCAAGGGACGCCTGGTTCACCGGCATGGGATTGGATGGCGCGCAACGCACCGAGGTGATGGACCGTTTGACGCACCCCACCGCCAGCGTGACGCACCACGCCTGGGAGCATCGCGACCTGGATCCGGCACTGCACCGGGAGGCCTACCTGCATGTGCTGAAGGCCTCGGGGTTGGGTGACGAACATGCCGAGCAGCTCTACAGTCGCGTCACCGACCCGGCCGAATGGGCGGTGTACCCCGACAGTGTGTTTGCGTTGAAATCCCTGCGGCAGAACGGGATCGCCACCGCCGTCGTCTCTAATATCGCCTGGGACATCCGTGCCGTTCTGGCAACGGCCGAGGTCGACGAGTACGTGCTGTCCTTCGAAGTAGGCGCCGCCAAACCGGACCCGCGGATCTTCATCGAGGCACTGACCCGGCTCGGGGTACAGGCCGAAGAAGCGTTAATGATCGGCGACAGCGAGGAGAACGACGGTGCCGCCCGAGAGTTGGGCTGTGACTTCGCGCTGGTGGATCCGCTACCCATCGCCGAGCGGCGCACCGGACTGATCGACGCGCTGCGTGAGCGGGGCGTGAGTCTCTAGCGTAACTTCTTGGCTGTGAGCGATAGCCCGTTCAGCCCGGCCCCATTCAATCCGGCCCTGTGGCAGCCCGTGCAGGGCTTCACCGACCTCACCGATATCACCTACCACCAACATGTGCTCGACGGCGTGCGTCGACCGACCGTGCGGGTGGCCTTCAACCGCCCGCAGG
>Ga0194052_1000632_pt1 | contig 21656 bp, 15 predicted proteins | sample SepL226m_MetaG_FD_160117 | JGI IMG/M metagenome (GOLD analysis project Ga0194052, IMG submission 160117) | Anoxic zone freshwater microbial communities from boreal shield lake in IISD Experimental Lakes Area, Ontario, Canada - Sep2016-L227-6m | ecosystem: Environmental > Aquatic > Freshwater >...
TCTGGCGGGTGTGCAGCTCCGTGGCGCACCACAGGATGCAGCCCTGGTATTCGGGATAGAAGCGGCCCAGGTCCAGCCCCGGCAGCAGGCTCTCCTTCAGGCAGGCCGCCTCCAGCGCGGCGTAGTCGCCCTGGTAGCGCAGCACGAACTCGTTGAAGAAGGGCTGGTCGAAGACCGGCTCCAGGTCCGGTAGCTCCAGCAACCGCTCCCGCAGGTGCTGGGCCTTGGCGGCGTTCAGCTCCGCCAAGCCCGTCAGGCCCGCGGGCCCGGCCAGGTGCATGAAGATGTTGGCGCGCAGGGCCACCAGGCCCTGGTTCGAGCAGATGTTGCTGGTGGCCTTGTCCCGGCGGATGTGCTGCTCGCGGGCCGTCAGGGTCAGCACGTAGCCGGTGCGCCCCTCCAGATCCTTCGTCTGGCCGACCACGCGGCCGGGGATCTCGCGCTTGTGGGCATCCTTCACCGCGAGGAAGCCCAGAAAGGGTCCGCCGAAGTTGGGCTTGTTGCCCAGGCTCATGGCCTCGCCGCAGGCCATGTCGGCGCCGGCCTTGCCGGGGGCCTCGAACCAGCCGAAGGCGAAAGCCTCCTGGGTGACACTCACCAGCAGGGCGCCCGCCGCGTGGATGGGACCGGCCAGGGCGGTAAGGTCCTCCACGGCGCCCAGGAAGTTGGGATAGCCCACCAGCACCGCGGCCACATCGCTGTTCAGCTTGGCGGCCAGGTCCACCAGGTCCGTGACGCCGTCCTTCAGGCCCACTTCCACCAGGTGCAGGTCATCGTGGGGAGCGAAGTTGGTCTTGAGCACCTCGCGATACATCGGGTGCAGACCCCGGCTCACCAGCACGGTGCTGCGCTTCTTCGCCACGCGCACAGCCATGAGCGCCGCTTCCACACAGGCGGTGCCGCCGTCGTAGAGGCTGGCGTTGGTGACCTCCAGGCCTGTGAGATCGCAGATCAGCGTCTGGTACTCGAAGATATGCTGCAGGGTGCCCTGGCTGATCTCCGGCTGGTAGGGCGTGTAGGCCGTGAACCACTCCTGGCGGCTGATGAGCGCGTCAATGGCCGAGGGCACGAAGTGGTCGTAGGCGCCGGCGCCGAGGAACTGGGCGCAGAAGCGCATGTTCCGGTTGGCTAGCCCCATCATCTGCCAGGCCACCTCCTGCTCGGAGCCTCCCTCGGGCAGGTCCAGCTCGCGGCCGAGCCGGAGGGCTTCAGGAATGCCCGCCAGCAATGACTCCGCGGCGGGAACGCCGATGGCGTCCAGGAGGGCTTGATCCTCAACAGGGGAAGAGGGCAGGTAGCGCATGGCAGCCTCGGGCAAAGAGCGATTGAAAACAGACCTTCAGGGTATCAGTGACGCTTCCAGAGGTCGAAGGGCTGGGTGCCAATCAGGAAGTTGAAGCTGCCCACGGTCCGGCCATTCTCCTGGGGGGTGTGCAGCTTGAGGAAGCCGTAGGCCAGCTCCACGTAGAAGTTGGAGAGGGCCGTGCGGAGCATGAGCCCCGCCCCCTGGCCCCGGGGGGAGGCCCCGCCATCCAGCAGGGCAGAGCGGCTCTGGGACACCCAGGCGAGGTCGAAGCGGGGGGCCAGCTCCACCGTGAGGCCCAGGCCCAGGTAGAACCGGAAGGGGATGCCGAAGCGGATCGCCGCGAAGTTCGGGACCATGAAGCCCATGGAGCGGGACCCAATCACGAAGGACGGCCCCCCCACCACCGACCAGCGGTCCAGGGGCAGGTTCCGGCCCTGGCCCCACTCCACGTCGAGGTCCGCCCCCACGAGGTCGCCAAAGGTCGTGAGGCCCCGGGCCCGGAAGTAGCTCTGCAGGAAGTCGGTGCCCGGCAGCTGCCCCGCATGGGCATGACCGGCCCCGAAGCGGGCCCGCAGCAGCAGCCCCTCCCGCGGGAGGGTGCGCCGGTCGAAGTTGTCCCACTCGCCCGACAGGAAGAACGCATCCTGGGCCTGGGTGGCGCGCTGACCATCCTCCCGGTAGGCCGCGTTGCGCCGGCTCAGGTCCAGGCTCACCTTACCTGTGCCCAGGTTGCTGAAGCGGAAGTAGGTCTTCACCATCAGGTCGGAGGCGCTGATGCGGGCATCCAGGCCGTTGCCGGGCAGCGCCGGGGTCCGCCAGTAGAGCGGCACGTCCAGGCGCTGCTGCCAGTAGTTCGCGTCGAGCTCGATGCCGGTGCCCGGCGAGAACCCGAAGGGGCTGCGCAGGCTCAGGGAGGCCTGCTCCTGGAGGCGGTTCCGGTTCCCGCTCAGCACCAGCTCCGTGCCCTTGAAGCCCAGGTCCACGGCCCGGTAGGCCACACCCAGGGTGCCCCCCAGGGTGGACTCGTAGCCCAGGGAGAGGTCAAGACGCTCCTGCTGTTGGGGCACCGGCACCAGCGTGAGGGTCAGGCCGTCGGCGCCCTCGGGCCGGATCTGGTAGCGCAGCTCAGCGAGGTGGAGGCGGTGCTCCGCCAGGGCGATGCGGGTCTGGAGCAGGGTGGGCCGGAAGGGGCGGCCCTTCAGCGGGCCGAGCAGCTCCAGGAGCTGGGCCTCGTCCAGGGGCATGCCCGGGACCGCCCGCACCTCAACCTTGGCCACCAGGGGCTCTCGGAGGACGATGTGCACCCGGCCGGTCGCTTCGTCGAAGCGGGAGCCCCGCGCGTCCATGATGGGCTGGCCCTCCATCAGGCACTGGAAGACCAGCTGCGCCATGAGGCGGCCGAAGGACTCGGGGTTGAAGGGTTCCCCCACGGGGACCGCGCTCGCCGCCAGCTCCAGGCTGTAGGCGCGCCAGAGCTCCGGCACCGCGGTCTCCACGGCCGCAACAGCCGGAAAGGGCCGCAGGTGGACCGTGAGCACCCGGTCGGAGTCCAGCGTGATCCAGGCCTCCTGAGCTTGGCCGTGGACCAGGATCTGCTGCAGGAGGATCTGGGCATCCTGCACGCGGATGCCGTCCTTCCCGGACTGCAGGGCCTCCGCCAGGATCACCGCCACCGACGACTGGAGGCCGCCGGGCACGTCCACGGCCACCCGGGAGACGTCCAGCCGCTCCTGGTCAAGGCGGGTGCGGAGCAGGCTGTCCAGAGCGTCCCGCCGGGCCTCGAAGGCCTCCCGGCCCTGCCGCACCAGCTTGGACCCATGGGCCCAATATTCCAGGAAAGGCACGTCCTTGATCTCGGGGCGGATGAGGAAGTCCGCCGCGGCGCGGCTCTCCCACTGGCGCCGCTCCACCACCAGGTCCAGGCTGCGGGCCGCCACCGAAAGAAGGTTCGTGGAGGGACGCCGTTCCAGCGGCGCGCTGGTGTCGACGCCGATGACCAGGTCCGGGTGGAAGGCCTCCTTGGCCGTGGTCACGGGCAGGTTTTCCACCAGGGCGCCATCCACATACTGCTGCCCCTCGATGACCACGGGGCGGAAGCCGCCGGGGATGGACATGGAGGCCCGCACCGCCTCCACCAGGTCGCCGTGGTCGAAGACCCGGCCCTGGCCCGTCTCCAGGTTGGTGGCCAGCACGCGCAGAGGGCGCTGGAGCCGGTTGAAATCCCCGCCGGAGAAATAGGCGCCGCGCGCCAGCAGGCCCTGCAGCGTGTGCTGCACCTCCACCCCGCTGCGCAGGCCCTGGGCCAGGCTCAGGCGACCCTCGTGGCGCTCGACGGAGAGGAAGGGGGCGCTGCGGTCCTCCTGCTCCTCCAGGGTCTCGCCGGGGTTCCGCCAGAGCGGTTCGAGAAAGGCGCGGGTGAGGTCCAGCCGGCTGAACAGGTCCTCCACCTCGCGCCCGGAGAACCCGCTGGCGTAGAGGGAGCCCACCAGGGCCCCGGCGCTGGTGCCCGTGAGGCTGTCCAGGGGATAGCCCACTTCCTCCAGGCGCTGGAGGACCCCGATGTGCGCCAGGCCCCGGGCGCCACCGCCACTCAGAGCCACTGCCACCCGGGGCATGCCCGGGATGACCACCCGGGGCAGGAACCGGAACACCATGTCCGGGGGCTGGAGGGCGACCTCGATGCGGCGGGGCGCCGCAGGCTTATCTGTTACGGCCGCCGGCGTGCCCTGACCCGCCAACAGGGCGGGCAGGGCTGCTGCCAGCAGCAGGGCCCTCATGCGAGGGCGCTCCGCTGCGCCTCCATGAGCGCTGCGCAGCCCGCCAAGCCCAGGTCCATGAGCCCCGCCGCCTCGGCGCGGGTGAAGGATCGGCCTTCGCCAGTGCCCTGGAGCTCCACCAGCTCCAGCTCGCCGCCTCCCGTGAGGCGGGCCGCCACCAGGTTGCAGTCCACGGCGGCCAGGTGGTCCTCTTCATACTCCAGGTCCAGCACGAGGCCGCGCCGGCCCTCGCCCGCCTCCACGATCCCGGCGCTCACCGCGGCCACCTGCCGCACCAGGGCGCGCTCCAGCCCCTGGCCCCGCAGCGCCAGCGCCACGGCCACCCAGGCGCCAGTGATGGCTGCGCAGCGGGTGCCGCCGTCTGCGTTCAACACATCGCAGTCCACGGTGAGGGTGCGCTCACCCAGGGCGCCCAGGTCCACGGCCTGGCGCAGGCTGCGGCCGATCAGCCGCTGGATCTCCACGGTGCGGCCCTGCTGCTTGCCCCGGGCCGCCTCGCGGTCAGAGCGTGTATGGGTGGCGGCGGGCAGCATCCCGTACTCGGCGGTGAGCCAACCCTGGCCCCGCCCCTTCATCCAGCCGGGCACCCGCTCCTCCAGGCTGGCGGCGCAGAGGACATGGGTCCGGCCCAGCCTCACCAGGCAGGAGCCGGAGGCATGCAGCTGCACGTTCTTTTCCAGGGTCAGGGGACGCAATTCCTCGGTTCCGCGCATCAGCAGCAGCCTTTCGACTCGATCTTGTCCACTCGACCCTGGTGCCGACCACCTTCAAAAGGTGTATCCAGGAAGATTTTCAGGTAGGATTCTGCATTGAGCGGATCCGTTAGCCGCTGGCCGAAAGCGATGGCGTTTGCGTCATTGTGCTGCCGAGCCAGTGCCGCGTGCTCGGGGGAGGTCACCAGCGCGCAGCGGATGCCAGCATGGCGGTTGGCCGCGATGCTGATGCCGATACCGGATCCGCAGACCAACACCAGGCGCTCCCACTGATCCCTGCCTTCCGCCGCGCGGTGCGCGAAATCCGGATAGTCCACCGAGGCCAAGCCATCCGTGCCGAAATCCACCACCTCATGACCGTGTTCCCGCGCCCAACCCTTGAGCCGCTCCTTCAGGTCGAATCCAGCATGATCGCTAGCAAATCCGAGTCGCATCACTCCGCCCCCTGGCTCTCAGCCTACCGCCGCAGCGGAGCTCCATGCTGAATCCCTTCCTCCAGTATCGACCCCAGGACCGGGGCTTTCTGCTCTGCATGCCCGAGGCGGTGGAACCTGCCGAGTGGCTTCGGGCCCTGCGAACGATCCCTGGCGAGCTCCAGGGCCGGGAGCGGCTCACCCCGGCCAAGGCCCAGCTCTTCGTGGCCGACGGCTCCCTGGTGGAGATGCACACCCTGCCCCTCCGCTGGCAGCGGGCCTACCCCTGGCTGTCCTCCCTGGCCCTGCGGCCCGGCAACGCTGGGCCCACCCTGCGCTACTGGGCCACGGCCCTGCGTCTGCTCCAGTCCCTGGTGGTCCGCGGCGCCCTGCTGCCCCAGCTGGACACCACCGGCACCCCCTGGAAGGCCCGCTGGGGCGTGAGCCTCACCAGCCCCTCGGACCGCTCCATCCTGCGGGAGCTGGCGGAAGCCATGCCACCGGCGGCCCTGGCCTTCCCCGAGGCGGACCTCTGGGCCTTCACCAAGACCGTCCCTCTGGGGGAGCTGGACGCCTTCGACATCGAGGATGACCTGGCCCTGCCGCCGGCCGCTGATCAGGTGCTGACCGCCTTCCTGGAAGACGGTGCGGACTTCATCATGCGCTTCGTGGCCGGGGGCCTCCGCGCCGGGGACGACCCGCGCCTGGGCCTCATCCACCGGCTGCGGGGTCACAAGCGGGACCGGCTGCCCTGGGACGAGCGCATCATGGTGGCCCTCTCTCACCAGCTGCCCGAGTTCCCCACCACCGGCATCACGGAGCGCACCCTGGGCGAGCAGCTGGACCAGTGGAGCGAGGGCGCACGGCCCCAGTGGCTGCGACCGAGCCTGCGCCTGGAGGCGCCGCCGGTCCCCGCCACCAGCCAGACCGTGCAGGACGCCGACCGCCTCGCTGAGGTGGGCTGGGTCCTCAAGGTGGGCCTGGAGACCGAGGCCGGGGCCGACATCGGCGTGGCCAAGCTCTGGGAGCCCTCCACCGAGCCCGACGTGCTGCAGGCCCGCCAGGCGCTGCTTCGGGGCCTGGCCCGAGCCGTGCCCTTCTTCCCGGCCCTGGAGCGGGCCCTCTCCGGCCAGAAGCCCGAGGACCTGGTCCTGCGACCCACGGAGGCCTGGGGCTTCCTGACCCGGGGCGCGGCCCAGCTGAAGGAAGCCGGCTTCCTGGTCCACATTCCCGAGGCCCTCGCGGACTTCGGCGGGGCGAAGCGGCTCCGCGCCAAGGTGCGCCTGGGCGCCCGGGACGTGGCCGAGGCCACCCCCCTGGCCCAGGCCGGCCTCGAAGGCAGCGTCAGCGCCGACTGGTCGCTCATGCTAGGGGACGATGCCCTGAGCGTGGAGGACTTCGCCCAGATGGCCAGCCTCAAGCACCCGCTGGTGGCCTGGAAGGGCAAGTGGGTGGCCCTGGATCCCGAGACCCTCAAGCAGATCAGCTCCGTGATCCAGGCCAGCCGCGGCGCGGGCTTCGGCAGTATGAGCAAGGGCGAGGCCCTGGCCGCCGCCCTCACGGGCACAGCCAGCATCCCCGGCGTCAGCGAAGCCATCGAGGTAGAGGTCGCGGGGGACTTCGGCGCGGCCCTGGAGGATCTGAAGATCCTGCCGGACAAGCCCATCATCCAGCCCGCCAGCTTCCAGGGCCAGCTGCGCCCCTACCAGCTGCGCGGCCTGGCCTGGCTGGAGGGCCTCTGCCGCCTGGGCCTCGGCGGCATCCTCGCCGACGACATGGGCCTCGGCAAGACCATCGAGGTGCTGGCGCTGCTGCTGCACCGACAGACTCAGCAGCCCAAGGACGGTCCGGCCACGCTGCTGGTCTGCCCCACGTCGCTGCTGGGCAACTGGGAGCGCGAACTGGCCAAGTTCGCCCCCACCCTGCCGGTCTTCGTGCACCATGGCAATAACCGGGACCGCCTGCCCGCCACCTTCAAGCCCCACACCCTGGTGCTCACCACCTACGGCGTGGTGCGCCGCGAAGAGGAGACCTTCGCCAAGCGGCACTGGGGCATGATCGTCGTGGACGAGGCCCAAGCCATCAAGAACGCGGGCTCAGCCCAGGCCAAGGCCATCCGCAAGCTGCGCGGCAGCTTCCGCCTCGCCCTCACGGGCACGCCCATCGAGAACCGCCTCACAGAGCTCTGGGCCATCATGAGCGCCGGGCTGCCAGGCTACCTGGGCAGCGAGTCCCAGTTCAAGGAGCAGTTCGCCACGCCCATCGAGAAGTACCGCGACCCCGATGCCGCCAATGAGCTGCGCCAGCGCATCGGCCCCTTCATCCTGCGCCGCCTCAAGAGCGACAAGAGCATCATCCAGGACCTGCCCGAGAAGCACGAGATGAAGGTGTTCACCACCCTCAGCCGCGAGCAGGCCGAGCTCTACCAGTACCGCGTCGAGAAGATGGACGAAGAGCTGGATGCGGCCACCGGTATCGAGCGCCGCGGCCGCATCCTGGCCCTGCTCACGCACCTCAAGCAGATCTGCAACCACCCGAGCCAGTTCCTCAAGCAGCAGGGGCCCTACCGCGGGCGCAGTGGCAAGCTGGACCGCCTCACGGAGATGCTCGAGGAGGTCGTGGAGGCCGGCGAGCGGGCCCTGGTCTTCACCCAGTTCAAGGAGATGGGCGACCGGCTCCAGGTGCACCTCCAGGAGTCACTGGGCTTCGAGCCCCCGTTCCTGCACGGCGGCACCACCCGCGAAGGCCGCGACGAGATGGTGCGCACCTTCCAGGAGGACGCGGACGCGGCCCCGGTGCTGCTGCTCAGCCTCAAGGCCGGCGGCGTCGGCCTGAACCTCACGGCCGCGACCCACGTCTTCCACTTTGACCGCTGGTGGAACCCCGCCGTGGAGGACCAGGCCACGGACCGCACTTACCGCATCGGCCAGACCAAGAACGTGCAGGTCCACAAGCTCGTCACCATCGGCACGCTGGAAGAGAAGATCGACGCGCTGCTGGAGTCCAAGCGCGACCTCGCAGACCGCGTGGTCGGCTCGGGCGAAGGCTGGCTCACCGAGCTGGACGACGACGCCCTCCGCCAGCTGGTGGCACTGGATCCGGATGCCGAGCTGCTCGACCCGGATGAAGGCAACGGTGAGGAACCCGCCCCCAAGGCCGTGCGGCGCACTGCGAAGGAGGTGGCGCCATGATGAGCCACGCCGACCGCTTCGGCGCCACCTGGTGGGGCCGCCTCTGGATCCAGGGCCTTGAGAAGCTCGGGGACGACTACGAGAACCGGCTGCCGCGCGGAAAGAAGTATGCCGAGGACGGCCACGTCTCCCACTTCGGCGTGCAGCCCGGCGAGATCCAGGCCCGGGTCCACGGCCGCAAGACCTACAACGTGACACTGGGCCTGCCCGCCCTGACCTCGGCCCAGTGGGAGAAGGCCCTCGACCGCATCGCCCTGGAGAGCCGCTTCGTCGCCTCGCTGCTGGCGGGTGAGATGCCCCAGGGCCTGGACGAAACCTTCCGCGAGGCGGGCGCCAGCCTCTATCCCCGCGTGCCCAAGGAGCTGCAGACCCACTGCGACTGCCCAGACTGGGCCAACCCCTGCAAGCACGTGGCCGCCGTGTGCTACGTCATGGCCGAGGCCCTGGACCGCGATCCCTGGCTGCTCTTCGACCTGCGCGGCAAGAGCCGGGCGGAGGTCCTCAAGGCCCTCCAGACCGCCCTCGACGCTGCCGCCGTGGCCGCTCCCAAGAAGCGCGGCCGCCCCCCCAAGAAGCGCCAGACCGTGGCAGACCTGCTCAAGCAGGAGCAGGCCCAGCCGGAGATCTGGCGCCGCCTGCCGGAGGAGGCCTACGACGCCCTGCCCATGCCCCTGCCCGAGGTGGTCATCCCCCGGGTGATCCCGCCGGATCCCTCCGTGTTCACCCAGCTCGGCCCCCTGCCCTACGCCCGCATCGAGACCAGCCTCTGCCTCGCGGCGCTCATGCACCGCACGGCCCAGTGGGTGCAGCAGCAGATCGAAGAAGGCCCGCGGCGCATGGATGATGGCGAGGGCGAGCCCGAGCTGGAACAGCCCGCATCGCCCTTCGACGCCCCCCTCCAGCCCGCCCCCAAGCCCGGCCGCAACTGGCGCCACAAGAAGCGCCGCTGGGGCAAGAAGCACTGACCAAAGGCCTGGTCTGACCCTCTCCCCTTGCTTTCTGGGGTATGGTTATTGGCTTGCCGTTTCCTGGAGTTTTCCATGCGCACGATCTCGACGCCCGCCGCCCCTGCCGCCATCGGCCCCTACAGCCAGGCCCAGATCTCGGGCAATCACCTGTTCACTGCCGGCCAGATCCCTCTGGTCCCCGAGACCATGGAGATGGTGACAGGTCCCATCGAGGCCCAGACCGAGCAGGTCCTGAAGAACCTCAGCGCCGTCCTCGCCGCCGCCAGCACCAGCTGGGACCGCGTGGTGAAGACAACCGTGTTCCTAACGGATCTGGGTGACTTCGCCGCCTTCAACGCCGTCTACGAAAAAGCCCTCGGCAGCGCCAAGCCCGCCCGCAGCACCGTCCAAGTGGCAGCCCTCCCCCGCGGCGCCAAAGTCGAGATCGAGCTCATCGCGGAAGTGTAGAGGCCCCGAGGGCCTTCGACACGAAGAAATGGTTTCAAGCGGGAATGACAGCCTTGGGGGCCCGTTTCATCGCTTGGCTAGCGCCAGGATGGTCTGGACAAAGGTCTCAGGTGACTCGGGAGAAACCACGATCGTCCCGGCCGGAAACTGAAGCACGACGGACAGCGCGGGGTTGGTCACGAGGGCCCGGTACTCCCCCAGGGCCTTGTTGGTGAAATAGCCCGAAAAGGAGAACAGGCCCCCGTTGCCTCCGGTTCGGGTGCTCCCCTTCATGGCCGTCGGATTGAACTCCGCAGACTGAAGCTCCGCGAGCGGCACGGTCGTATCCCAGAACAGCCGATGCACCAGCAATGCATCGGGCGTGATGAGATAACCGCGAATGGTGAAGGGTGCCGCCAGGAAGAGGATCCCCAGCGGAATGGCTACGACAGGGTTGATCTTTGGCCTTGAGGCGAACACCACGAGGCCAAGAATCAGGACCGTGAAGCCCCAGGAGATCCCCATCAGGGACTTGCTCCACGGCGCCTTGTAGCTGGTCTTTGCGGGTATCTCAGTACTCATGGGCCTCATGGGGTTCGTGGGGTTCGTGGGGTTCGTGGCATCTTACGCACGGGCGGGCGTTAGAGGAAGTCACTTTGCTTCAGGTCCAGCATTCAAGGACTCAGCACGGGCCACAGCGTCCAGGTCCAAGCCGGGTGCGGGTTGGCCGGGGCTTCGAGTGTCGGCGCAGGATGTGGTTCGGGGGAGTGGAACAAGGGGGATTCTCTGGCGATTCCGAAAAGAACTGTAACCACCGATGAACACCGATAAAAGCTGATGAAAGACTGATCGCAAACATCCCTTCTCGTGCGCCGGCGCGTGGGTTGGGATGAAAAGGATTTCCAGCCCTTGCTCAGCAAGTGGCCGCCCCCCGCTGTTGCTCTTTCTGTGCCCTTTGTGGTTAATTGCTATTTTTTTCTTTCGGTGTTTATCAGCTTTTATCGGTGTTCATCGGTGGCTGATTTATTCAGGGACCTACGCCAATCCCAGCCTCGCCTTGAAGGCGGGCGCGGCGCCTCGGCTTACTTCGAGTTCGATGTTGCCGCTGAGGCGGACGAGCAGGCGGCCGGACTCGCCGGCGCGCAGGCCCACCACGGCCTCGGGGCGGATCAGCAGGTGGCGGTGGCCGCGCACCACGCGGTCCCCCAGGGCCTGCTCGGCCTCGGCCAGGGTCTTCCAGGTGGTGCGCAGGGGCTCACCCAGGAAGGCCCACACGGCGCCATCCTCGAAGCTGAAGTGGGTGATCTTCGCCAGGTCCACCAGCACCAGGCCCTCACCCGCCTTCACGGGCACCCGGAAGGGACCTGAAGGCCGGGCCGAGTCGCGAGGGGCCGGGGCGCGCAGGCGCTGCAGGGTGGCCGCCAGCCGCTCGGCGGTGACGGGCTTCAGCAGGTAGTCCGTGGCGGCCTGCTCGAAGGCCCGCACGGCGTGCTCGGCGTAGGCCGTGACGAACACTACGGGAATCTCGCGGGCCAGCTCCGCCGCCAGATCCAGGCCCGTGAGTCCGGGCATCTGGATGTCCAGGAACAGCGCGTCCACGGGCTCACCCTGGGCCAGCCACGCCAGCACCGAGGGGCCGTCCTCCAACTCCGCCACCACCTCGCAGCCTGCCTCGCGCAGCAACCTCGTCAGCCGCCGCAGGTTGAAGGGCTCGTCCTCGGCCACCAGCACGCGCAGGGTTGAGCCGCTCATGCGGGCACCTCGAGCTTCAGCTCGGCGATGGTCCAGTCGCCCTCGCGGGTGAGCTGCAGCGCGTCCGCCGGGGCGCCCTGTAGGCGGAGCCGCTCCCGCAGATTCTTCAGGCCGATGCCCGTGCCCTCGCCCGGCGCCGGGGCAGGCCCGGTATTGGCCACGCGCACCCGGAGCAGGTTGGCCTCACGGCTGATGCGCACATCCAGGCTGCCGCCGCCCACGGCCAAGGAGACACCATGCTTGAGGGCGTTCTCCACCAGGGGCTGGACCATCAGGGGCGGGATCTCCAGAGCATCGAGGGCCTCGGGCCAGTCCCAGGTTTCCTGGAGCCGGTGGCCCAGGCGGAGCCGCTCCAGGGCGAGGTGGTGCTCCACCAGGCGGCGCTCATCACCCAGGGGCGCCCGTAGGCGCGAGCCGTGCTCCAGCAGGGCGCGCAGCAGGTCTGACAGGCTGACCAGGGCGCGCTCCGCCGCCACGGGGTCCTCGCGCACCAGCTCCGTGAGGGCGCTGATGGCGTTAAACAGTACGTGGGGATTCATCTGCCCCTGCAGGGCCCGGGCCTTGGCCTCGTCCGCCGCCTGCTGCGCTGCGGTTGCCTGGAGCTCGGCCCGCTCGCGGCCAGCGAGAATCCAGCCCAGCAGCAGCCCGAAGGAAAAGTGCGCCAAGCCCAGCAGCCAGAGCCGGGGGTGGATCGCCAGCCAGCGGGCCTCCTCCAGGGGTGGGCGCATGCCCCGGTGCAGGGGACCGTGCTCCATCATGTTCATGCCGGAACCCATGCCAGGGCCCATCCCGGGAACCATGCCCCGGCCGGGCAGCGCCTGGGGTGCGACCGAGCCCAGGAGCAGCAGGACGCCCAGGGTCAGCGTGGCCATCCAGGGCAGGGCCTGGGCGGCCCCGCGCAGCACGCTGGCCATGGGCGCGTCATCGCCGGTCCACTGCCAGGGCAGCGGCACCAGCACCATGAAGAGCGCCACCCAGAGGACCGGTACCAGGGCATCGACCGGGCCCGGCTCGGGGCCGCCCAGGAGCATGCGGGCGCCATGCCAGACCAGGCCAAACAGCAGCGCGGCGCCCCAGGTTCGGGGGCGCCGCAGCTGCTGAGAGGTGGTGTGCAGGACCGCAGAAGCGCGCATGGTCCCTCAGGATACCGGGCTCGTCAGGGCTTCGCGGAGGGGCAGTCGTGACCCATCATGCCAGGGCCACCGGGGCCGCGCCCCATACCCATGCCGCCCTTACCACGGGGCCCCATGCCCCGACCAGCACCCATGCCGCGCTCGCCGCCGGGGCCCATGCCCATCCCCATGGGGCCCTGCTGGAACTTGGCCTTCTGCTCGGCTGTCAGGAGGGGCAGGATCTCCTGTCGCACGGATCGGTGCTCGAGCATCATCTCGAACTGGGAGGCGGAGACCTTCTCGTGCAAGGCCTGCAGCGTCTTGGTGTCCGTGGCGGCATTCGCGGCAGCGTCACGCATGGCCTTGTGGGCGGCCTGGGCCGCCTCGCCCTTGGTCTTGACGGCGGCTTGGTGGCGCTCATGGATGGCCTTCACCTTGGTCTGCTGGTCCTCGGTGAGGTTCAGACCCCGGAGACCGGGGCCCTGCTGGGCGCCGGGGCCACGGCCAGGAGCGCAGCCGGGGCCACGGCCCTGGGCGGAGAGGGAAACACCGATGGCCAGCATGGCCACGGTGAGGGCGGCAAGGCGAAGGGGGTGGGTGCTCATAGTGACTCCTGGGTGGGGGCGGGCTGTCCGTCCACACCAGGAGATACCTCTCTGCGGGGCTTGGTGCATCCGGATCGATGGATGACACCTGCGGGGGATCGAATGACAGCTGCGGGGGGATGAACGGAGGGCCTTCCCGGGGCTTACCCGGCCCCGTCAGTTGCTCCGGAGGCGCTTGCGATAGAGCTGGGCGATGTCGGCAGGCAGCGGGTAGATGGACGCCTGGGTCACCGCAGCCTGTCCTTCCCGCGAGTAGACGAAGTGCAGGAACTCCGCGAGGGGCCCCGGTAGGGCCTTCCCGGGCTCGCGGTTGAGGTAGAAGTAGTAGGTCCGCGCCAGGGGATAGCGGCCGGTCACCACATTCTCCTGGTTGGGGGGCACGGCCTCCTTGGTCTGCAGCGGCGCCACCGGCAGCACCTTCACATGGATGAGCCAGTTGGCGAGGGTGGCAATACCGATGCCCGCGGCATCCGTCATGACCCCTTCCGTGATGCCGGGCCAGTCCAGGGTGTCCTTCACCGTAGGCTTGTACTGGCCCTTCAGCAGCACCAGGTCGCGGATGGTGCCACGGGCGGCGGTGCCCTCGGCCCGCATGTAGGGATGGATGGGCCGCCCCGTGTAGTCCCCCCGCACGCCCAAATCGCCCCAGGTCTCCACGGGCAGGTCCTTGCGGTAACCCGCGTTGTGGGTGGTGGAGAAGGCCGCGTCCAGCTGATCCATCCCGATCTCCTTGATCGGGTTTCCCTTGTTCACGAACACAATAAAGGCGTCGAAGCAGACCACCAGCTTGGTGGGTGGGTAGCCGTACTTCTTCTCGAAGGCCTGGTGCTCGACGAGCGAGAGCTCCCGGGGCAGGTGGATGAGGGGCACAGTCCCGTCCATCAGGGCCTTCACCGAGATGGTGGACAGAGTCTGGGTGACCTTGAACCGGGTCTTGGGCTGCGCCGCCAGGAAGGCGGTCTTCCACTCCTCCCAGACATCCGTCAGGGAGTCCGACCCGATGACCTCGATGGTGGCGTCCACCGCCTGGCCTACCGTATAGGGGGGCAAGTTGGGATCCACCTTGGGGGCGTACTGAACGACCCCCTGGCCGAGAAGCAGGGTGCTGACCGCGAGTGCAAAGAGGAAGGGACGCATGGGGACTCCCGGTCGAGGCTGAAGCTGATCCCGGCGCAGGACTCGCCAGGGGGACTCACTGTGAAGCGGTTACGTGTTTTTCCATAGTAACCCTTCCCCGAGGAGGCGCGCTTTACAAGGGGCCTTGTACTCTCGAAAAAATATAGTCCGAAATGTCTAGAAAAAGCCTAGGACTACTCTTCCTCGGTCTCGCCAATGTCTTCCGGGATCGCTTCCCACCGGTGGTGGGCCTGGAACCGAGGCTCTTCCAGCCGGCCCAGGAAGGCCGTCATGCGCGGTCCCCAGGAAGAACCCGCCACGGCGCCCTCGGGCACGTGAGGCAGCAGCTCCGCAGGGGCGTCTTCGAGGCAGAGCTGGGTGAGCACCAGGCTCTGCCGGTAGCTCTCGCCCACGGGGGTCAGGTTGGCCGAGAGGGTCTCGAGGATCTCTTCCAGGGGGTCTTCCTCCGAGAGGCCATCCGCTGCCGCCCCCAGCACCTCGACGGTCTTGAGCCGCGCCGTCAGGAGCTTCAAGTGCAGGCGTTCCAGGTCCCGTCGGGCCGCGCCAGAGGCCAGGGCATGGGCCGCATCTTCAAGGTGCGGGTGCAGTTTCCGGAACAGGAGGGAGAGGGCTGTCTCGGCGGGAGTCATCGGGTGCGTCGCGTCCATGATCCCAGCCTACTGCATCCCGTTGGACGAATGGACCCGCCTGCCTCAGCATGGGGGGCAGGAGTCTCCCATGTCACCCTCGGATCTGCTGGACCTCACCACCCTCCAGAACCTGGTGGAACTCGATGACGGCGGCCACACGCTCCTCGAAGAGATGCTGGAGATCTTCCGAGATGACACGTCCCGCCGCCTCAGCGACATTGTCACTGCAGCCGACAAGGGTGACGCCGAGGAACTCTCCCGAGCGGCCCACGCCCTGAAGGGTGGTGCTGGAGCCCTTGGCGCGAAGGCCCTGCGCTACCTGGCCGCGGACCTCGAGGCTCTGGGCCGGGACGGCTCCGCCGAGGCAGGTCCGGACCTGGAGGCCCGACTGCAGGCCTGCTTCCAGGCCTCCCTGGCAGCCCTCGAGGCCTATCTGGCCGAGCTGAAGCGGAAGCTGGGCAAGGTCTGACTCAGGGCGCCCCGTAGGGCTTCACGCCGGGCGTGCCCTTGGGCGGGGGCTGGTCGCTGATCTGAATACGGCCGTTGGCATCCGTCCACTGGTAGATCCGGGTGGCCGCCTGCTGCTGGGGCGTGGGCTCGGGGACGGTCTTCTCGTCCTCGACCTTGAAGCCGCCCCGGCCCTTCTGCAGCAGGGCCATGCTGCCCGCCAGCTTGGGATCTGGCTGCACGGCTTTGCGGCGGTAGAGATCCAGCACCCTGGGCACGTAGGCCTGGGTCTCGCGAAAGGGGGGAATGCCCTTGTGCCGGTTCACGGCGCCCTCACCAGCGTTGTAGGCCGCCACCACCTTGGTGAGGTCCCCCTCATAGTAGGTGTGCAGCCACTTCAGGTATTTCACCCCGCCGTTGATGTTCTGCCGGGGATCAAAGGGATCCAGGACCCCGAAGCGCTCCGCCGTGGAGGGCATGAGCTGCATGAGGCCCAGGGCCCCGGCCCGGGACCGGGCCCGGTAGTTGAAAGCACTCTCGGCCTGGATGATGGCCCGGGCCAGGTGGGTGTCCACACCTTCCGCCGACGAGATCTCATCCACCAGGGCGATGAGCTCGGGGCTCCGCAGGGCTTTGGCCATCTCGGCGGGAGTCACGGCAAGGCGAACGTTTCCCACCCCGACACTCTTCAGCACCAGGCCCTGGCCCTTCATGTAGCTGGGCGGCAGGTTGTTGATGACCAGCCCGCCCTGCTTGTCGTAGTAGGTATAGAGGTAGGTCGCGCCGGGCTTCGCGGCAGGCCGAGGCGACCTGGCGAGGAGCGTCAGGGCGGCCAGGGAGAGGGTCAGCACAGTGCGGAACATGGAAGAACCATGATACGCCAGCGAGGGGGGTGCTTCATCGAGCGGCGTGCGTGGGGAGCCCTGCGGCACCGGAGATGATGCTCAGCCTGGCGGGTGCCCGGCTTGGAACGCTGCACCGCAGCGTCCCGAGCCACCCGCCTGGGCTCCGCCCCGACGGTCGCTTACATATTCCTACGGTACTGCCCGCCCACTTCGTAGAGGGCCTGGCTGATCTGGCCGAGGCTGCAGACCTTGGCGGCGTTCAGGAGCTCCTCGAAGAGGTTGCCGCCGGCGCGGGCCACTTCCTTGAGGCGCAGGAGGGCGGCGGGGGCCACGTCGGAGTTCCGGGCGTGGAAAGCGGCCAGATTGTCGATCTGCTGCTGCTTCTCGGCCTCGGTGCTGCGGATAAGCTCCGGTGCGCCCAGCTCGGGGGGCTGGGGATTCAGGAACGTGTTCACGCCAACGATGGGCAGCTCCCCGCTGTGCTTGAGGTGCTCGTAGTGCATGGACTCTTCCTGAATCTTGCCCCGCTGATACATGGTCTCCATGGCACCCAGCACGCCGCCGCGGTCGGAGATGCGGCGGAACTCGGCCAGCACGGCCTCCTCCACCAGCTCTGTGAGCTGCTCGATAAGGAACGCGCCCTGCTGCGGGTTCTCGTTCTTCGCCTGGCCCAGCTCGCGGTTGATGATGAGCTGGATGGCGATGGCCCGGCGCACGCTCTCTTCGGTGGGCGTGGTGATGGCCTCGTCGTAGGCGTTGGTGTGCAGGCTGTTGCAGTTGTCATAGATGGCGTAGAGGGCCTGCAGGGTCGTTCGGATGTCGTTGAAGTCGATCTCCTGGGCGTGCAGGGAGCGGCCCGAGGTCTGGATGTGGTACTTCAGCTTCTGGCTGCGGTCGTTGGCGCCGTACTTCTCCTTCATGGCAATGGCCCAGATGCGGCGCGCCACGCGGCCGATGACGCTGTATTCCGCGTCGAGCCCGTTGCTGAAGAAGAAGCTGAGGTTCGGCGCGAAGTCGTCGATGTGCATGCCCCGGGAGAGGTAGTACTCGACGAAGGTGAAGCCGTTGGCGAGGGTGAAGGCCAGCTGGCTGATGGGGTTCGCGCCCGCCTCGGCGATGTGATAGCCGCTGATGCTCACGGAGTAGAAGTTGCGGATCTTCTCCTCGATGAAGGTGGACTGGATGTCGCCCATGACCTTGAGGCTGAACTCGGTGCTGAAGATGCAGGTGTTCTGGGCCTGGTCCTCCTTGAGGATGTCGGCCTGCACCGTGCCGCGCACGGTCTGGAGGGCCTCCGTGCGCAGGCGGGCATAGACCTCTGGCGGCAGCACCTCATCGGCGGTGGCGCCCAGCAGGGCGAGACCGAGGCCGTGGTTGCCCTGGGGGAGGGTCTCCCCGTAACACGGCCGAGTCATGCCCTTGGCCGCGTACTTGGCGTCGATCTTCGCCTGGGCGACGGCCAGCTGACCGTGCTCGGCCAGCCAGACCTCAGCGCGCTGGTCGATGGCGGCGTTCAGGAAGAAGGCCAGCACCGTGGGCGCGGGACCGTTGACGGTCATGCTGACGCTGGAAGTGGGGCAGAGCAGGTCGAAGCCCGAGTAGAGCTTCTTCGCGTCATCCACCGTGCAGACGGACACGCCGCTGTTGCCGATCTTGCCGTAGATGTCGGGGCGGACGTGGGGGTCCTCGCCGTAGAGCGTCACGCTGTCGAAGGCGGTGCTGAGCCGCACGGCGGGCTGGCCCTTGCTCACGAAATGGAACCGCTTGTTGGTCCGCTCGGGCGTACCCTCACCGGCGAACATGCGGGTCGGATCCTCACCCACGCGCTTGTATTCGAAGACACCCGCCACGTAGGGGAAGAAGCCCGGCAGGTTCTCCAGCAGCTGCCAGCGCAGCAGCTCGCCCCAGCCCGAGTAGGACGGCAGAGCCACCTTGGGAATCATCGAGCCGCTGAGGGAGGCGGTGTAGTTCGCGGTGCGGATCTCGCGACCGCGCACCACGTAGACGTTCTCGGGCTCGGTGTAGCTGCGCTTGACCTCGGCCCAGTCGTGGATGAGGCGGCGGCTCTCGCCGTGCAGCTCGCCCAGGTGCTCCTGGTAGCGCTGCCGTAGCAGGAGGATGGCAGCCCCCTGGTCGCCTTCGCCGGGCTCCAGGAGGTGGATGGCGTCATAGAAGGCGCCGGCGGCCGGCACCTTGTCGCCCAGAGCACGGAGGCTGGCCCAGAGTGCGTGGCACAGCTCCGCCGTCTCCGCCTGGCGGCGGGCCCAGGCCTTGTAGCCCTGCACGGTGTCGGCGATCTCGGCCAGGTAGCGCACCCGCTCCGGGGGGATGATGGCCGAGCGGCGGGGGTTGCCGGGCGCGGCCTCGAGCCTGGGCACCCAGTCCACGCCGGTCTTGGCAGCGATGGCCTTCACCAGGTTCACGAAGAGCCAGTTGGTGGCGGGGTCGTTGAACTGGCTGGCGCAGGTGGCATAGACGGGCATCTCCTCGGAGGGTTCCGAGAAGCGCTTGTGGGCCCGCTGATACTGCTTGCGCACATCGCGCAGGGCATCCTCGGCGCCACGCTTGTCAGCCTTGTTCAGCACCACCACATCGGCGAAGTCCAGCATGTCGATCTTCTCGAGCTGGCTGGCGGCGCCATACTCCGGCGTCATCACATACATGGCCAGATCCACCAGATCCGCAATCTCGCTGTCGCTCTGGCCGATGCCCGCGGTCTCCACGATCACCAGGTCGTGGCCCGCGTCCTTGGCGGCGAGGATGCTGGCGGCCAGGGCCTCGCTGGTCGCCCTGTGGGCGGCGCTGCGGGTGGCGAGGCTGCGCATGAACACGCGGTCCCGCAGCTCCGGATGGTAGAGGGTGTTCATGCGGATGCGGTCACCCAACAGGGCGCCTCCGGTCTTGCGCTTGGAGGGGTCCACGCTGAGCACGGCCACCTGCTTGTCCGGGAAGTCCACCAGGAAGCGGCGCAGCAGCTCGTCGATGAGCGAGGACTTGCCGGCGCCGCCGGTGCCGGTGATGCCGAGGACCGGGATCGTCCGCGTGACCTGACTCGTCGGCGCGGCGGCGGCCCCGCCGAGCTCGATCTGGGTGATCCGCCGCGCCAGGGTGTGGAACTCCGGCGTGGTCCGGGGGTCCACGTCGCAGCGCTGCACCATGTCGTCGATCATGCCCTGGAGGCCCATGTGGCGGCCGTCCTCGGGGCTGTAGATCCGCGCGACTCCGTAGGCCTGCAGCTCCTGGATCTCCTCAGGGGAGATGACGCCGCCGCCGCCACCGAAGATCTGGATGTGCCCGGCCCCCTTCTCCCGCAGGAGGTCCACCATGTACTTGAAGTATTCGACATGGCCCCCTTGATAGCTGGAGATGGCAATGCCCTGGGCATCTTCCTGGAGTGCGGTGTCGACGATGTCCTGCACGGCGCGGTTGTGGCCCAGATGGATCACCTCGCAGCCGGTGGACTGCAGAATGCGCCGCATGATATTGATGCTGGCATCGTGGCCGTCGAAGAGACTGGCGGCGGTGACGAAGCGCACCTTGTTCCTCGGGACATAGCCCTCCTGGGGGAGGGACTCGAGCTCGGGTGCGGCAGGCGTGGGCATGAATTCCCCCCTTATCGGACGAACTCCTAGTCTAACGGCCATCGGCTCTGGCATGAGCTTCTGTTCATTGGAGTTTCAGCGCGCCTGATCGCACCCTGGCGTCAGTTCTCTTCCAGTAGACCCACCGGGAAGCGGTCCTCCATGAGGCTCTGCCGCTCCCGCAGGTGCTGGATCAGGGCGCGCCACTTCGGCAGCCCCCGCAGCGGTTCCAGCATGGGGCTGCGCTCGTACCACTCCGTGCAGCCGAATCCGCGCGCGAAGGCCCGGGTGGCCATCTCCATGGCACTGGCCCGGTCCCCGATCAAGGCATAGGCCTCCGCAAGCCGGATGGTGAACTCGCCGTCGGGCTCGCGCATGCCCATGCGCTCCTGGTCGTATTCCCGGAGCTTCTTCCAGGCCTCCTCCTTCCGGCCCTCGAGGATCAGGTCATAGATTTCGCTCAGGCGCAGGATGTTGGGGTAGCCGTGGACCAGGGTCGAGGCCAGGCGGAACTCCTGATGGGCCAGGTCCCGGTCACCCCGCACCAGAGCCAGATAGCCCCGGTAGAAGGGCAGCACGCCGGAGGTGCTGCGCAGGTGGCCCGGCTGCTCCTGAAGGCTGGCCTCAAACCGCGCGATCTCCCCGGTGTAGAGGCAGGTGATGTCCACGGCCTGGGGGGCGAGCCGGGCAAAGGCTAACTCATCCCGCAGGTCCATGGCCCGGCGGGCCAGGGGCAGCAGGCCCGCGCCCCGCGCCGCATAGGCGATGCCCGTCAGCAGCGTCGGGTTGAAGGGCTGCTTGCGCCGGGCCTGGAGCAACAGGTCGAGGGCCTCCCGCTGGTTGCCGCTGTCCGACCGAAGGAGGGAGAGCAGGAAGGCCGCCCGAGGATGACCGGGCGCCATGACCAGGCCCCGCTGCAGCAGGGATTCGGTTTCGGCTTGCTCGGCACGGAAGCTCCCGGGCCGGTCGAGGGTCCACCGGTAGCGGAGGTTACCCAGCAAGATCCAGGTGCCGGCACAGGCCGGTTCCTGGCGGGTCCCCTGCTCGGAGAGCGCCATGGCCTGCTCCAAGTTCTGGTTCCGCAGTCGCCAGGTTGCTGCCTGGATCATGTCCCAGAACACGCCCGGAGCATGGGGGGCCAGGATGGTCTGGCTGACTTTCACGGCCCGAGGGAACCCCCGGAGAAGGGCCTCAAAGGCCTCGGCGGGTGGGAGGGCCGTGGCCGGGTGGGCAACCCAGCCCGGCGGCTTCCCCTTCTCGAGCTGCCGTCCCCAGGCATACCGATAGGAGAGCTCGAGGTTCTGCCCCTGGCGCCGGGGCTCCAGCTGGATGAGCAGAGTGTGCCGTTGCCCCCGCAGGAGCTCCAGGTCGGCGGGCACCTCGGTCACGCTGGTCACCGCGAAGCCGCCGTAGTATTCCAGGTGGTCCTGGAGCATGGCGCCAATGGCCCGCCCCTGGCCTGGCTCCAGCGTGCTCACCGTGGCGGCGGCGGAGGAGGTGACGAGCACCACCTTGAGGGGCGAGCGGACCCCCTGGCGGGCCAGCATCCAGGCCAGCCCAATCCCCCCCGTGAGCAGGAGCAGGAAGGCGACTCCAAGGAGGAGGGCCGGAGGCGAGGGACGTGAAAGAGACCGGAACATCGCCTCCCAGGATAGATCATCCCCCCGTGGCACCATAATCATCCTGGGAGCCCCCATGATCCGCGCCAGCCTGCTCGCCGTGACCACCCTCGCCCTGTCCGCCCAGACCCCGCC
>Ga0194052_1000633_pt1 | contig 21615 bp, 33 predicted proteins | sample SepL226m_MetaG_FD_160117 | JGI IMG/M metagenome (GOLD analysis project Ga0194052, IMG submission 160117) | Anoxic zone freshwater microbial communities from boreal shield lake in IISD Experimental Lakes Area, Ontario, Canada - Sep2016-L227-6m | ecosystem: Environmental > Aquatic > Freshwater >...
CCGAGGCAGGTTATGCCTCGGGTTGCGTCAGAATAGTCGTATAGTTTTGTCTTCCGGCCCATCGTCATTGATGACCCAGCCGGGGCTGCCACATTCTATGTCAGCCAGCAGGAGACAGTCGACATCTGCCTCCAGCTCCTGGAACACGACATCTTGGTAATCTTCAAGATAGTGGCTGGTTTCGGGATCGGCCATGAATTCAGAGATGTTGCCTGTGTACTCCGGATACCATTTGAGGTATCGACGATACAAGCTAGTCCTGAATATTTCCAAGGCCGCGGCCTTATTTTCCGCCTGTATCAAGTACAGGTCGATGCACATACTACCAGCTGTTATCAGATAGACTTTTTTCATTAGAGCGCTCCTTATTATTAAGTATTGGTTAAAAAAATATTGGCCAATGCTTATAATACAGATATTTGACGCACTACGAAAATAGCTTAAAAATCCACCATTTCTTTTTGCCTCTTCCACTCATTTGACGCTCGTTATCCGCGAGTATTTTGCGATTTGCATCGATTATTTTTCGTTGCGCCGAAGTCAAGTTACCGGCTTTAATCGCTTCATCCATCTGCTCTGTCATCGCCTGATTCCAACCCTTTAAATACCCGCCGGGATAATTGTGATCGTAGCGATCGTCCAAATGGACGAGGGTATACTGCGCTTTTCTATGGTTCTTGGCATCATCATAGCCTGCCACAAAACCTTCACTTTCGTAACCGTAATCTTGGGGCGTATTTTCATACATTGCACACTCTCCGATTTTAGGGTTTATAAGTAATATTATTGCCGACTTATCTCGAGGCCTGATCCTTGCCTTTGCGATAACCCTCATTATAGCCGTCTATATAAGTATTGGTATTGTTCTGAGTAGACGCGGCCTTAAAGCCCATATTTCTACTTGCGTCTTTACTCTTGCCAGCCAAAGCATCTGCTTTACCATCGTCGAAACCTTTGTCATAGCTATTATCCCACGACATAAAAACTCCTATAAATAAATTGTCAAAAAACTGAACTCACCGCTATTATTGGATAATTGTTACTTTTTGTCAAGTATCTACCGAGCAAGCCTTCTTTAAGCAAAAAGATAGCTAATATTAGCTATCTTTTGCTTCCTTAAGTATAAAACATGATTATGATTTTTTTGCCTTGCTAAACTTATACCAGCCGACGATTATCGGCAATAATAGAGTCAGGATATAATACAGATAAACATCCAGTTTGTAATAATTGGTCGGATTTAGTAAGCGTACCAAAAAAAGATAATCAAACAGTACGGCTATTATAGTCCAAATAACGCCTAGCCCGATATAGCAGGTAAACGATTCCCGTTTAATCCGCTTGAACAATACCCAAAGCGTAGCAGCAATGCCAAAAGGCATAATTGCCCAGCCGATATACTCCTTGGGCACAAAAGCGAAGAATACAAAACCCAAGATATAACCAAAGAGCCATAACAACAGCCCCCAAAAAACCGTGTTTGCTAAAATTTTTCTCTTGTTCATATTTCTACTAATTATATTTTATTTCCCCTAGAAGCCTTGATTAATTGCTCCCCTAACTGATTAGCTCCGCCGCAATCCTGCCAGACTCGACAATGGTCGGCAAACCGCTGCCCGGATGCGTTCCGCCGCCAACAAGATATAGGCCCTTGATATCCTCAAATTGATTATGCGGACGCAAGAAAAGCATCTGTCCCAGCGAATGAGCCAAGTTAAACACTGCGCCTCGATAAACCAGCTTTTGAGACTGCCAATCCTCGGGCGTAAAAATATCCTCGACTTCAATCTGTTTGCGAATATCTTTCATCGGCGTCTTGACCGCAATCTTGTCGAGGATCAATTCACGGTAGCGCTCTTTTTCTTTGGCCCAATCAATGCTTGCGCCTAGGTTGGGGACAGGGACCAGGACATAAATTGCCGATTTGCCGGCGGGAGCAAGAGTCGGGTCGCTGACACTGGCGTTTTGAATATAAAACGAAGGATCCTCGGGCAAGACGCCATGCTTAAAAATTTGATCTACGTTCTTTTTATAATCCGCGGCAAAAAAGATGTTGTGATGCTCAAAATTATATTTTTTCTTTAGCCCTAAGTAGAGCATAAAGGTCGAGCAAGAATATGGCCTCGATTTCAGCTTTTTGTTTTTCCAACTTGGTCGAGATTTTTCCGGGATTAGGCTGCTCATACCATAGGCAAAATCAGCATTCATAATAATATGACCGGCGCGCAACTCCTGCCCGCTTTCTAATCTGACGCCAACTGCCTTTTTGTCCTCAACTATGACATTAACCACGCCTTGATTGAGAAAAATCTTGCCGCCATTCTCGCGGACAACCTGCGCCATTGCTTCGGTCAGTTTGTGCACGCCGCCCATAGGATGGTAGACGCCGAAAGCATGCTCGATATAGGACAAGATAGAAAAAGGCCCGGGACAATTCCAAGGCGACATGCCCAGATACTTGGCCTGGAAGGTCATAGCGATGCGCATATCATTGAACTTGAAATATTTAGCCAAGACGTTATAAAGCGAACGCTGCAAATCCATTACCGGCAAGGCCTTAAGCAGACGCGGATTAAAATAGCTATACCAGGTGGAATAAGGCACGCGCAAACAGGCGTAAGTCCGCTTGAATTTAATGATATGGTCGCGGGTATAGCGGTCATAGCCAGCCTCATCGCCGGGGAAAAGCCGAGCTATCTCGCCTTTTAATTTACGCTTATTATAATAGACTTTAAACTCACGGCCATCTTCATAATGCAGGCCGTACAAGACGTCAAGCTTTTTCATCTCGACATAATCGCTAAACTTTTTGCCTGCCATAGCGAACACTTCGCTAAAGATTTGCGGCAGCATGACAAAGGTCGGACCCAGCTCAAACTTAAAATCACCAAGCTGATGGAGTGATGTCCGTCCGCCGAGATAAGTTTGCTTTTCATAGATCGCAACGTCGAAACCACGCTTAGCCAGGATCATGCCAGCGGTTAATCCGCCCGGTCCGGCGCCGATAATAATGACTTTCTTTTTGTTCATAAAATTCCAGCAGGCGATTGCCTATACTGGAATTATAACACAAAACAAAATTTACTTTAATAAATCATTTGCCTCAATCAAATCGGCAGCCGCAAGGTTTATCATTAAGCATGGCTTTTTGCTCTAATACCGTATTAATAAACACGCGCTGGCTGCCGGAGCCAACAGCCAAACTCTTATCCAACGGGGTGTGATGCTGATAGCCACGGCGAAAAAACTCTTTGGCCAAGAGTTCGTGGCGCAAATATAAGGCCTTTTGCTTACCTACCCAACGCAGAGTTTCCGGATGGCGCGCATAGCCTCCTTGGCCCTGGTGCTTAGTCAAGATGTTCCACAAGCCGTGCAGCTCACGATGCTCAGCCAGCAAATGCTGGCGGCAGAGATGTTTTGGATGTATATCCCAGATACGCATAGATTATTTCAATTTTCTACCACAAACCCCCTTGCTCTTAGTAAACTTTATTTTTGATATTTTTACAATACAAAAACAAGGCCATTCTTGGCCTTATTTTTCAACAGCACGGGGTCGTGGAACAAGTTAGAACCAACTTAACATAAATTTAAAGGTTTAATGTTCCAATATAATAGTGCCCCTTTTGACTTTCAATGTCCTCGTCGTCTAGAAAATCAACTGTGTAATCTATTTCTGAAACAAAAACATGAACTTTTTTGTCAAGACATTCAAAGGTTATATCCCCAGCAGAATTTTGTGTAATTGTATTATAATTTTGGTAATAGTCAAGGTTTTCGGCTGGAGCCTCTCCTATAACAACAAGGCTGGGGTTAATCTCCTCCAAAATATCTTCGGGTATTTTTCCGCTTTTTCTACCATGATGAGGGGCGAAAACAATGTGTGCATTTGGCCAAATAATATCGTCGGCGATATTTTCCATAAAATCTTTTTCCAAATCCCCAAACCATAAAATTTTTGCACTGTTCGCTAGACTATATTTGATGACCGCCGAAATGTTATTAGCGCTACCGTCCTCCTCCTCCGCTACATCCATAGCTTCTTTAAAAAATTCATTGTCTACGTCTGGCCAAACAATAGTTATGCCGGATTGCCCCCTCTCTTCAGATCCAAGATTCATCCATCTTCTTTGACAACCTTGCCTAATATAATAGGCTTTTTTAGAATCATCCCTTAATTTACAGTAATGTTTAAAGTCGGTTGTTTCTTCTTCTTTAATAACAGTATTATTAACACAATAAAAGTTAAGTAGATCAATTTTTTCATCTAAATATTTTAAGCCTTGTATGTGGTCTTCGTCCGGATGTGTTGATATAAATCTCGTAATACCTTTATCTGCCTTTTTTCTTATTATCTCATTAACAATTGTTTCTTTGTTGTCATCAGAAAGATAGCAGTCAATTATAGTAAAATTATCAGAATTATGATCAATATAGAACATATCCCCCACTCCGACAGAAAATGATTTTACGATACTCATATTTTTTAGTATTTAATTGCTCGTTAAATATTCATTGTATAAAATATTTGCGTAATTGCGTGCAAAATACAATAATGTATTTTTCTTTGTCAAAAAAATAAAAGAGTAAAATAAAAATAATATCATTGATGAAATGGCGGCTGGATTATTTTTTTCATAAATAAAAAAGAATGCACTAAAAAAGGATACTGGCAAAGAAATTATCATACCACCAATCAAATTCCTAACAAAACCATATTCTATATTGTGCTGTAAGATAAGGTGGCCGCCCTTAACCTTGTTTCTGATTAAATCAACAGCCTCTTTTATTCTTTTTCTTGCTTCATTTTCGTCATTTTTTTCATTTTCAGCATTTAATAACTCTATATCAAAATCTTTTTTTATTTTTTCTCTGATTTTTTCTTTTCTTCCGGCCGTATATTCATTATCTAAATAAAGTAAAAAACTTGTTGTAGGGAAATAAAGCTCATTTTTAAAAAGATCGTCTTGTAAAAATTTTTTACTCATAAATCTAGATACCTGCTCAACCAAATACAACAAGACTAACACAACGGACACATCGCCGACAACCTTAGTAAATAAAATAGAGTTTAGTAATTCGGGAATTACTTTATATAAATAAAAATGGGCAAAAAGCAAAACAGGCAATAACGTTATTAACGCCGGAAATTTTCTCGCCTTGAGCTCGTATTCATTTAAGTTAAACATATTTTTAATCTTCAACCTCATTATGCAAAGGCTCTTCCTCTACTGGACCATAATCACTTCTTTCTGGGGCATTACTATAATGCCATATTTTTTTACCCTTTGTTGAAAGAACTTTAGTGCTTCTTCTTTTTAGTGCGTTAACCACTTTTCTAGAGGGATGTTTAGGATCGCCCTGTGCAGGAGCGGAAATAAAAGCTACTTTTGGCATTAAATAATTTAATAAAGTCGGCCCTATATTTCTTTTGCTACCATGATGAGGGACATCAAGAAAGCTTAAATTAGTCAAATCAATCCCTATGGAGCTGGCATGCAGGACGGCTTTAGTTATAGCGGGAATGCCGGCATCGCCGGTAAATAATAATTTTTGGTCTCCGGATTGAAATAAAATAATTGCACTTGTATTGTTTTCATTATTTGTTTCCCCGCTATCATCAAGGGTTTCGGTTGCCATATCGGCCGTTTCAGAAATCCAATTAATTATTTTTTGCCCAAAATCTTTTGCTTTTTCCAAAATACTAAAACCCTCTTTAACTTTTGGCAAGAATTCACAATTAGCTAATAATTCTTTGTAATATTCATCACTTGGACCCAAGACAGTTAGAGAGCCGTCTTCATGAATTGAAAGGCCGGCGAAAGGCTCAATAATTGGTATGTTTTTTGCTTCAGCTAATTTTTCTAAATCCTTTATTGAGGTTAAAGATTTTTCCATTTTTTCTTTAAGACCTTTCGTTGTTAATCTGCCGTCTGTAAACATTCCCTTGATTTCATCAGAGTGTTCCCAAGGCAAATGCATTAAAAGTTTTCCTACACTAAAATTTTCCAATACTTCCGTTAAGCCAGAGGCATGATCAGCGTGTAAATGTGAACATATGACAGTATCAACAAAATCCGCATTATAATATTTTTTAATATGCTCAACTATCGCTCGTCCACTTTCTTTGGTTCCGCCGTCAATAACAACAATATTTTGGTCTTCTCTTTTTCCAAATAAATCACCATATCTTATTATTATTGCGTCCCCGCCTTTTTCACCATCGCCAACTGGTAAAAAATCAACTTCATATCCCATATTTTTAACCGTTTTAATTAAGTGGATTGCTTAATTAAAAAATTTAATTCCCTTATATTCAATCTCTTTAATTCGTGCTCCCAAATTCTTATAATTTGCCAATCTAATTTTTTATAATATTTATTAACTTCTTTGTCTCGTTTTTTATTCCTTTCAATTTTTTGTTCCCAATACTTTTTGTTGGTGGCTGGCAACCGGCAATGTTTTTTACAGCCGTGCCAAAAGCAAGAATCAATAAAAATAACTGTTTTGTATTTTTTTAAAACTAAATCTGGCTTGCCGAAATAATTTTTGGCGTTCTTCCTGTATCTAAAGCCGGCGTGCCAAAGAGCTTTTCTAAATTCAACCTCTATCTTGCTGTCTTTGCTTCTAATTTTGCTCATTATCTCGCTTCTTTTCTGTTTTGAAACTGTGTCGGCCATAATTTATTCGCCAAACAATTCAACGGGATTTATTTTAAATTGCAACATCTTGGCCGTGTCTCTGCCTCCGTCGCCGCCTTTTCTTTGCATGCCAATTCTGCCGATTTTTAAACTGCCTTGACTGGTTATTCTAATATCGCCTTGACCAAAAACATTCATAGCTTCATTAATTGATTTCAAAATCCAACGACTTTCGCCATTTGCTTTTAAAATAACCAAAACCCAATCTGCCGAAAATTCGCCCCTGCCTTTTAATAAATCGGAAATAACAAGGATTCTATTTTTTTCAAAAAAATTAATAATTTTTGCTTGATCGCCCTTGCTCATTTCCGATAAAAGCATTCTGCGAGGGTCGCTTAAATTTTTGGCTGTTGGTCGCGTTTCGCCCGTAAATAGTTTTAAAATTTTGACAACATCATTAGGTATTTTCCAAAGCTCAATATACTTAGCAATCCACCTTTTGTCTATCTGATTAAAGCCTTGCGGATTGCTGACAAGTTTGACCTGTAAATTTTGCAAATCTTCTTGCGATTTTAATTTTATAGTAATTCTGACCCGAACTTGAACATCGGCCTTATACTGACCTCTAACTTTTTCCGCTTTAACATACTCAATATCTTTAAAATCGTAGCCCATAGCATTGAGCCAAGCTTGAGCTACTTTGTCTGTTTTCCATTTGTTAAACCTAATGATTACATCTTTTTCGTTTTTAAAACCCTCTCTGGCAGTTTGCGAGCCGCGCTCAACTAAATTTTGTGTAGGCATGTTATTGATTTATATAGCTTAATAAATTTCTGCCGACATTTTCTATTGAACTAACAGTCATTGCGTTTCCGGCTTGGCTTAATAGATATACATCGGCAATTTTGTTTTTTGTTTTTTCAGCCAAGCTTTTTGGGAAACCCTGCAACAATAAAGCTTCAAAACCGGACAGTCTTCTAAATTTTCCGTTTTTTACATATAAAATGCCGTGTCGGCCTGTTCTCAATGTCGGAACTTTGCCTCTATAAAGCCTCATATCCGACTGCCTTGTGTCCAAAACCAACATATGCTCTTTTAACAGCTTCTCTATGTCAAATAATCCTTTATTATATTTATTATTTATAAATTTAATAAATGTTTCATAAGAGGCTTTTTTTTCGTCAAAACCTAACTCTGCGTCGTCAATTAAATAATTTTCAACGCTCGGCGTTTTAACTGGTTCCGGCCATTCGTAATCTTTGCCGTCTTTAACCAAGTCTTTCCTTATTCCGACAAAATAAATTCTTTCTCTCATTTGGGGAACGCCGTAATTTAAACTGTTTAAAACCCGATGATAAACTTTATAACCGGCTTTGTCCAAATCTTCTAAAATTATTTTCAAAGATTGCCCGCCGTCGTGATTGACCAAGCCTTTAACATTTTCTAAAATAAAATAAGGCAAATTTTTACTTTTCATTATTTTGATCAGGCCGTAAATAATCTGACCTCGGTGGTCGCTCATTCCTTTTCTTTGTCCGATAACAGAAAATGTTTGACAAGGGAATCCGGCAATCATTACATCAAAGTTTGGCAAATCATCGGGATTTATTTTCATTAAATCGCCGTGATTTTTTTCTTCTTGGCCAAAAAATTCCCTGTATGTTTTTTCTGCGTGCTTGTCAATTTCAGAAAAAGCTAGACAGGTTAAACCTAGATTTTGCAGACCAAGACGACCCGCACCAATTCCGGCGCAAAAGTCCATAAAGGTTAAATTGTTGTTATTGTTTTGCATGGGGTTTATAAGGAAAATAAATTTATATAAAATATACTCTTTTTATTGGGGCTTGTCCAGCTTTTCCGCTTATTGCGTTTCGGTCATAATTCGGTTATAATGAATTATAGCATATGAATACCCTGACGAAAAGGCAAAAGGAAATTTTGGATTACATAGCCGAATATATCAAAGAAAACGGTTATTCTCCATACTTTGAGGAAATAAGGGACAAATTCGGCTTGTCGGCGTTATCCACAGTTCACGAGCACATCACGGAGCTTGTGAACAAAGGCTGGCTCAAGCGGGACGAACGCAAGGAGCGCGGTTTGTATTTTCCAATTAAACGCAAACAATACTTGGAAATACCCTTGGTCGGCACAATCGCTTGTGGACAACCGCTTGAAGCTTTGGAAATACCGGAAGCGATAATAAAAATCACGAGGGACGAACATTTGAAAGGCAATCTTTACGCTTTGCGAGCCAAGGGCGACTCAATGATCGGCGACGGCATATTTGACGGCGACATTATAATCGCCAAAAAACAGGATACGGCCGAAAACGGCGAAACTGTCGTGGCCGTCATAGACGACAACGAAGCGACTTTAAAAAAATTTTATAGAGAAAAAGGTATAATAAAATTACAGCCGGCCAATCCGGAGTTTAGGCCAATCTACAGAAAAGAGGTTGAAATAAGAGGCGTGGTTGTCAAAATAATCAGAGATTTAAAATAATCCTGATTATGCTTGAAAGCTTTATTGACTTAAAGCCTAAAACCATAGCCTCATGAAATTAACTGCTCAAAAAATCAAGCAAAAAATGCTGGAATTGACCCGGCTTTTTTGTTTAGAGCGAAACATTTTTCAAAGGTTCGTGATTGTTTACCGATATATCTGTTTGCTGAACGCAGACCCGTTGACCAAAGAGATTTTGCAGAAAATGTTTGACAACGCCGCCAAGACAATGTGCAGGCTCAACAAAGACTGCATGAGCGAGGAGGAGTTTTTGGATGTCAAAGGCGAATCAATTTACACCAACGATTTTTGGATGTATTACTCCAATTTGGAGGTGATACACGCCAAAATGAAAAAAATCAAAGATCACAAAAATTGCAATGGCAATTTTGACTGTCTTTGCCATTTGTTTTCCAAGCCGTATTCCAATGAAATGCTGGAGCTGTCTTTCGGAGTTATCAACAGCAATGTTTTTGACCAGCTTGACCAAAAAACTTTTTTTATCGGCGACTTGGACGATAGTAAAACTTGGTTTGACGACAAGAAAAGCGTTTTATACATAAAAGGACAAAAAATTTATATCAACAAACAAGAGCGGACAACCAACGCTCACAAAATTTTAAAATATATCTTTGTCGTCAACAAAGATAATTTGACTGACGATTTCTTTTACTCGGAAATTGCGGCCGACGAATTTGGCGAATATGAGTATAAATCAAGGAAAAACAATTGGAAGCGGTATAATCGGGCTTGCCAGTATATCAACGACAAAATCAGCGAGCAAACCAATAAAATGATAGACGACTTCTTGGTTTACAGCACCGGCAGAAAAGGCAAGGTTAAAATAACCCCAAAATACCTCTGACTTCACAAAAAATTTAAACAAAAAGTCCAGCAAAACTGGGCTTTTTTGTTGTTCACAAGAAAATTACCCGTAATGTTTGTGAACTTTGTTTTTGTATGCTGACGACATCATCGCAAAAATAAAGGTCGGTTGCGACGAATTGAAAAATAATCGGCAAAAAATTTATGTTCAAATTAACCGGTGTCTTAAAAAAAGAAGAAACAAGGGATTTTACCCGCAAGGACGGCACACCCGGCAAAAGCCGGACTCTGTTCATTGAGCCCGATGGCAGTATTTACCCCATTAAGGTAAATGTGTCCGATATGGACTTAAAAATCGGCAAGCAGGGCGAAACTGTCACGCTTAGCGTGGAAATTTTCCCTTATTCTATTGTGGACAAAACACGCAAGCGCGCGTTTATGGATGTCTACATTCCTAACAAAAAATAAGTATGGATTTTTTAACCGCAACATCAACGACTTACGCTCTGACCGATCAGGCATTGAATTTAATTAATTTTTTTAGTCAATTGCTGACGGTTGGCTTCGGCGTTTTGTTCGGACTGCTTGCGATTATTATCCTCCTGCTTATTTTTAAATCCTAATATGGCCGGACTGATAAACAATTTGTTCGCCGGACTGGGCTTGAGCCTCGTTCTGCCCTTGGCTCTCTATTTAGTGTCCAGTATTTTTTTGGCAATAATATCAGGCAAATAGTATGTGCTCCGCATTTATCACTCTAAACAATTCGTGCTACTTGGACAACTTCGCTTTAATCGGGGCTGTCTTCGCTAAATCGCTTGTGCTCGGTGTGATAATCGGGACAGTGGTCGGCTTACTATTGTTATTCGCGAAAAAAATAAACTAACAACAAAAGTATGATTAACAAAATCAAAAACTTTGTGGCGAACACTCCGGTCAAAATGATCGCTCTGTTTATGGCGATTGGCGCCGGTCTGGTTTCCGGCTTAAACGCTTTCGCCGCCGTTGACACCGATGTTGCCAGCACAACCGCCAGCGTGGTCACCACGATGAAAGAAAATCTCGTGGGCGTTATCACGGCGAACATCGCCAACATCGTCATTGTCGCGGTTTTGGTTCTTTCTATCACCTTCGTTTGGCGTTTGGCTAAGCGATTTATCGGTGGTCGGTAGGTTAAAATGGGGCGTGGCCTAAAAACCACGCCCCGCCTGCTTGAATAGTCTGCTTAATCTTATGAAATTAAAACTTTTTATTTTTGCGTTTTTCGCCGTTCTGTCTGCGGGATTTTTCATGGCAACGCCGGCCAAGGCGGATTCAACTTGGACTTTTGACAATTACACCAACGGCACCAATATTGACGCTGACGCTCCAAGCAACTGGTCGTATGTTTACGGCCAGCATATGCAGATTAAAAATTCCAACGCTTCGTCCACGCCCAACTCTTTGGCGGCCACTTTGTCCCAGTCGGCCAACAGCATATTTACCAGCCCGACGACTTTCGCCAGATTTTCCATAGACTACAAAGATGTTTTGTCGTCCGGCTTCGGCGTTTGGTCAATGTGGTTCGGCAACACCGCCACGACAACAGTTTCATTTAAAATAACTTTCGGCTCAAACGGCAGTTATGGCGTGACTTTGTCCGACTACGGCGGTCAAAATTCCGTGTCCTGCGGAACTATGACGGCCAACACTTACGGCCGTTTGAACATTCAGATAACGACAACTCAAGCCCGTTGCAGTATCAACAGCGGGGCTTGGTCTGGCTGGCACAATTCGCCGTCCGGCGCTCAATACTTATCCAACAAAGTCACTTTTGACTTTGACAGAGCGGCGACATCGGATTCCTACTTTGACAATCTGATTATCGGCGATTATCTTGTGCCGTTTGCCATTACTTCGCCGGCTAATAACGAATATGTGGTGGACGACGACTGGACGACCATATCCGGCACTTGTCCGACCAACGGCTCAAACGAAATCGGCTTTACGGACGATTGTTTGGGCTTCAATAACATTGTTTACAATGTCGCCTGCGTTAATAACACTTTTACCGGAAATTTTTACCACCGGCACGGCAACGACCAGCTTATCGCCCGCGACAAGCACAGCGTGTCCGGCGACTGCGTTGACTACGACGCTTTAATGGCTCAAGTCGGCGTTCGGGGCTTGGAAATTATCAACGGCTATCCCGACGACTGGTATTTTGATTTTAACTATTACAACAACTATGACATTAAAATCAATTACCCGACTTTTGACATGCCGGCTTTGACTTTGCCAGCCGGTTCAACCAACGCTTTGTTTTCTTTCGCTTTCACTTATCCGACCAGTTCTTTGGCCAATATGAATTTTAACATCAAAGAGTATAAATCGGACGGCACGCTGGTTAACGGCGCTTATCACAACAAAAATCTGTCGGCTATGGCCAACACCCAAGATTATCAAGTTAGTTTGACGGCTTCGTCCACCGAGGATTTGCATTATGTCGTCCAGCTGACCGAAAGCGGGCAAATGAAACGGCAATATCCGTTTATGATTGCCGTGTCCGACTTGAGCTTTGAGTCCAACTCCAGTTCCACGCCGGATTATTTTTTTCCAAGGCTGGTGGCCGAGCTGAAAAAGAAAGCGATTTTTAATTATTATTTCGCTTTTCACGACGGCTTTTACAATATGTTCAACGCCGCCTCAACCGTGGCCGGATCAACGGCTTTAGACCTGACATTTTATTCAATGTCCAATAATCTGCAATACACTTTGCCGATTAAAATCCTGTCGTTCAGCGACAAAAATGTCATTAACTTCGCCAACAGCCTAAGGCCGTATATCACGGCCATATTATGGATACTGTTCGCCCTCTATGTCTTTTTTAGATTTTCCCGCCTCTTTGGGGGCGGCGATGAATAATAATTTTATGGAATTGCTAAAAAACTTTTTATGCCGGCTTCATATTCATTTTTGGATATTCAGGCCGTCCAGCGTTGACCGAGGAGCGTTTTTTGTCTGCGCGAATTGCGGAAGAATAAAATATAAATAAAATTTTATGCTGGATTTCGTTGAAACAATTTTAGTCAGCATTTTTTCTCTGTTGCCGGATTCGTCCCCCAACAGCGCCGTGCTCAACGCCGTCAATTCGGCTTTTGCTCTCATAACGCCGATTGTGGCCAAAATAGATTTGATTTTTCCGGTGTTCGTTTTGTTTAACATAATGCTTTTGGTTTTGTTTATTGAGATTTCTTTATTCCTGCTGTCCTTGGTGTTCAAGGTGGCCGCTTTTTTCAAGCTCTAACTTTATGATAACAATTATTACCGGCAAACCCGGAGCGGGCAAAACCCTGTTTATGACCCACAAAGCTTTGGAAATGTTTTTGAAAGGCTTTGACATTCACGCCAACTGGAAGCTGGATTTTTCCGATTTTATAACCAAGAAAAAAATTGACAAAGCCAAGCTGGGCAAAGTTTATTTTTGGTCGGAAATTCCGGAGCTTCTGCATATCAAGGGCGGGCAAATTTTCATTGATGAAGCGCAGGGGTATTTTGACAGCCGAGAGTGGCAAGAAATGCCCCCGTCCGCAAAGCAGAAATTTTCCGCCCACCGGCACGATGTCAAAAAAGGCAAAGACGGCAAAATCATTCCCTTGGATATTTGGGCGGGCGTTCAGCACGCCTCCAACCTAGACAAAAGAATCAGGGATTTAGGCCAGCATTTTATTGAAGTGAATAATATTTTCAGGCTGGTGTTTGTGGCTCTTTATTTTGAGTTGCGGGATTTGAAAGACGACCGGCTCAAGCGTGTGGCGCTCGGCCGTAAATTCTTTTTGTTTAATAAGCTGAAAGCGAATTGCTACAATACGCACGAAGCCGTCAACTTTATTGAATATCCCGAATTTCCCTATCATAGAGAATACGGCAAAGAGTTTTCCAATGACAATTCGGGATTGATTCCCGACAGTCCCGACATTCCGCCTTACGCCAAAAAAAGCAAAAGAAACACGCAAAAAAGGGAGCGGAACCCGTAGGATCCGCTCCCTTAAGCTTAGGCTTTTTCAACCTGCAGGAAATAGAAAAGATTAATGCTTTTCGGATATTTCCGGACGACCTGTCCCTCTTTATCTTTTTGATTAACAACGATAAAAGACTTGAGGGCTTTTTCGCCCGTTTTGACTCGGTAGCCGTTTTCAGACCAACGGCTCAAAGGCAAACAATTGCTTTTAGGGTCGTAGTTCTTGGCTTCAGCCTCGCCCCAGCGGGCAAGAATCTGTTTGCGGACGATGTCAGAGGTGGCCTCCGAACCCGTCCAGCTAGACTGGATTTTGTTATCCATATAATAAAATTCACGGCCGAATTGTTAAGAATCCGCTGGCAGGCCGTTTATTGCCGAAGCAGACAAGACAAAGGAAAGCGACTGATAGCTTGCCCGAATCAAGGTGGAGGCTTTGCACTACCTTTAATCGGGGAAAGCTGGCGCTAAAATGACTTGATCTGATGCGACAAAATCAAATTTTATTTTTAACAATCTTTCGTTTTGGCCGGCAAGCCTTTTTTCGGCGTTTGCCTGCGCCGAAAAAAGATTGCCGGCAAATGAGATTTTAGACAAATAATTTTTACATCTTAACTTGATTATAACCACACATCTAACGAAAAATTATTGCTTATGGCTTATACCTATGACTCCAAAGTCATGGTGTCGGGCAAGCAAGTTGAAGTTTTTAAATATCAAAAGAATGTCTGGAGGGAATTTGAAGCAACGGAAAAAGAAACTTTCAAAGAGCCAAAACAATTAAATATTTTTCAGCAGTTAGCCATTAAAAAACAAAAGGCCCAATTCTCATTAAATCGGACTAAAACCGAAATACGCCGGTTAACCAATTCCAATCCTCAATTAAGCAAATTTATGACTTTGACTTTCGCCGAGAACATCACGGACTTGAGAGAGGCAAATTATATTTTTAACCAGTTTATCAAGCGTATTTCCTACAAATACGGCGATTTTGAATATCTGGCCGTGCCGGAATTTCAAAAGCGGGGCGCGGTTCATTATCACTTGCTTTGCAAACTACCCTTTGTGAAAGTCGCCGACCTGCAAGAGATTTGGGGACAAGGCTTTATCAAGATCAACAAAATAGACGATGTGAACAATGTCGGAGCCTATGTCTGCAAATATCTGACCAAAGATATGTTTGACGAGAGAACTTTCGGCAAGAAGAAATTTTTTCGTTCGCAGTCGTTGTTTGAGGCAATAGAGCTTTTGGGCTGGTATGCCGTTAAATTTGTTGAAAGATTTTTGTCGGGTTTAACGCCGGTCTTTGAAAAAACATTTGAGTCGAAGTGGGTCGGCCAAGTTGAATACAGGGCGTATTCTTTGGATTTTCTGCCGTTCGCCAAAGGCGTATTTGAAAGGTCTGTTTTATTCAAGCCGATATGATTTTTAGCGATAAACAACTAGACAGTTTCATCGCTCTATATCAAAAAAAATTCGCAGTAAAATTAGACAGAGGCGAAGCCGAAAAACAGGCTTTTGCCCTTGTTTCGTTGATTGACCGATTATATAAGCCCATGACAGCCAAAGAACATAAAAAATATTACGGCAAAAAACATTGAAAAAATTAAAGATGTGTGATATTGTTGGAGTATTGACCCAACTAAATATCATCATAGCTCAAAAAGCTTTTTATTTTTGTCGCCCGAAATGGGGCAATCCTGCCGACAAAATCGCTTTTTGAGTGATGTAGTTGGGTCAATCAGGGTTGCCCCTTTTTGGTATGTTAAACAAGACAAATACAATCAAATATCTTGCCTATGTCCGCAAGTCCACCGAGGGCGAGGAACGGCAAGCTATATCCATAGAAAGCCAAAGGGACAAAGTCCGTGAGGTTTTTTCCGGTTTGGAAATCGTTGATATTTTAGAAGAAAAGCACTCAGCTTTTAAGCCGTATAATCGGCCGGTATTCAAGGAAATGATCAGGCGAATAAAACGGGGCGAAGCCAACGGGATAATCGCTTGGCATCCGGACAGATTAAGCCGAAATGAAATTGACGCGTCAACCATAACCTATTTGGTCAGAACAGGCGTGATTGGCGATTTAAAATTTGGCTCATATACTTTTGACAACAGCCCCGAGGGCATAATGATGTTGCAATTGGCTTTGAGCCAGTCGCAATATTTTTCGTCAAAATTAGGCAAAGATGTTAAAAGAGGTTTGCAAATGAAAATCCAAATGGGCTGGAAGCCCGGACGGGCTCCGGAGGGTTATTTAAACATAGTCGGGCAACAACAGGGCTTAAAAGGCATAAGGGTTGATGTCAAAAGATTTGCGCTGATACGCAAGGCTTTTGATCTGCTCTTAACCGGTGCTTATAATGCCATGGAAGTTTTAAATATTCTAAACAATGAGTGGGGCTACAAAACTGTTAAACGCAAGAGATTCGGCGACACGAAGCTTGGGGTTAGCACTTGGTATAAAATGCTTAATAGCCCGTTTTATGCCGGTGTAGTCGTTTATAACGGCCTTGAGACCAAGGGCAAGCATAAGCCAATGATAACAGCCAGCGAATTTAACAGAATACAGGATTTGCTGGGAAAAAGAGGTTGCACAAGACGGCCTAAAGACCATGTATTTGCTTTTACCGGCGCTTTTAAATGCGGTTATTGCGGTTGCTCAATAACAGCTGAAAATAAGACGAAATATATTAAAAGCAAAAACGAGGTCAGAGATTACCGGTATTATCATTGCACGCACAAGAAAAAAGACATCCCCTGCACCGGCAAAGCGGTTGAAGAAAAAGACTTGGAAGCGCAAATCAAGGCCACGCTTGGGAAATTAACAATAGACCCTATGTTTCTTGACTGGGCTTTGGAATATTTGGACAGCCAAAAAGACCAAGTCAATCAAGTATCCAAGCAGATTGAAAGCAATGTCAAAAATCAAGTCGCCGAGCTTGAAAAACAAACATCCGCTTTAACTATAATGCGAGCAAAGGGCTTACTGGACGATGAGGAATATTTAAAAGAGAAAAACGCTCTTAAAAGCGATATTAAAAAATTAACCGACAATAAACAGGACAAGCCGGACGATAACGAAATCATCAAGCTGACAAAAGAAAGCTTTGAGTTTTCCGCCCATGCCTTAAAGGACTTTGAAATCGGGGGCATAGAGGCCAAGCGAGAGGTGCTGGCCAAGCTAGGTTCGCACCACACGATAACCGACAAAAACGCCAATGTTTCCGTCTATAAATGGCTTTTGCCGATCTATGAACAGGCGGAATCTTTTAATGCCAAATTGGCAAGGTTAGAACCAGCGAAAAGCCCCATTTTTGCTACACAAAAAGAGGCTTTCGCCTCTCTTCGTCTATCATGGCACGGGATGTAGGAATCGAACCCACGTCACAACTTTTGGAGAGTCGCATGTTACCACTACACCAATCCCGCAAATTTATATTATTGCTTGATGAAATCTCTTGATAATCAAAAGCACCTCATCAACCACCAAACTATTATAATACCTAAGAGAAACGCAGCCTTTGTAATCAACTTTTTTTCGAATACCAGTATTCTTTTTATTGTAAACCCTAATCTGTTTTTTGTTAATATCAGTTACCCGCGACCAATAATCAACCATTTCTTCTTTATCATGATAATCGTGCAAATGGATAACGACACGAAACTTGCTTTCGTCTATGCTAAATGATTTACGCATCAAAAAAATAAATGCTTTAATCATCTCCGGCTCAGAATTCATAAAGATTAAACTCCTGCTCCTTTTAGCGCCCTCACCCCAATAGAGCATTGCTAACAATAATTTACATTCATCTACACTCCTTTGTTCTAAATTATTATCAATCAAAACAGAATTATCAGCCATCTTCTGCCAAGCAGTCTGTATTCTTCTTTGATTTGAAGCAATACCTTTTGCACGGCCGTTATCACCGCGTGCGATCAATCTTTTTATGCCCGCATTGTCAATGCTAACATTTCTAAGCCACAAAGACGCGGTGCTCTTGGAAATGCCCAGCTGCTCACTGATTTCCGCAAAAGAATAGCCCTGGCGGCGCAGCGATATTCCCCTATTTAACAATTCGGCTTGTTTCATATCGAACTATGCTTAGGGTGTACATAACCTACACTCTTATTATAATTCAAAACAAGCCGAACGTCAAAACTATTTGGTTTCCTTGTGCATTGTGGAAGTGTTGCAATGCTTGCAGAACTTCTTTAATTCAAGGCGGGTCTTCAAGATCTTCTTATTCTTGTGAGAATAATAATTGACGGTCTTGCAGACAGTGCACTCGAATTTGATCATGTTATCTTGAGACATAAATTCAATTATCAATTATCAATTATCAATTTTCAATTCTGGATCTTAGAGTTAGACCGAACATCAAAGATAATCGCAATCGATTTATTATATAATTCTAGTTAATCATCCCAACAATTGATAATTAATGATTGTCAATTGTTAATTGATTTGTGGGCCGGGAAGGATTCGAACCTTCGAAGGCATAAGCCATTAGATTTACAGTCTAACCCAGTTGACCGCTTTGGTACCGACCCAATTTATATTTTAGTATACTCTTTTATCCATTGCCTGATAAGTATCAATAATTTTTTATCGTTATACCTAACATGAATCAAGCCATGAAACATCTTATTCTGCTTCGAATTAGTAATACTTTCCTTGATGTACGGTTTTGTAAATTGTTGCTTTGGTATTTTGGTTATATCAGACCAATAATCAATTAGCTCTTGGCTGTTATAATTCGAATGACAGTATAAATAAATCCTTATTTTACTATCATCTATACCACAAACTTCACGCAGAAAACTCATAAACAGCGAAATCATTTGCGGATCACTATTGGCGAAATCTACAATCTTTTCACCGCTCCATTTTGAACCTTCCGCCCAATACAACATAGTACCAGCAATCTTTAATTTCAATAAATTTGCTGACAACGCTTTTTTAATCAAAAAGGAAGGCTGCTTTTTTTCAAAACGCAAAAAATTATTTTCCGCAGACCCGCGCCTTTTAAGACAGTGCCTGCGAAAAAAATAATAAGCGGCGTCGATAGAAACATTATTTTTGGCCGCTATTTCTCTTACACTCAGACCAAGTTGATAATAATCATTCTTGACATCTGAAAGTTTTTCAGATTGTAACATTGCCATCAGCTAATTATATCAAAAGAAGTAGCCTCAGACAAGTAGCTATTTGATATAAAAACTTCAAAACAATTAATAAACAATTCAAGGTCAAGTCAAAGTATAATAAAATAGCCTCAAAAAGTCAATATTAGCCAAAATTAGGTATATTATATTAAAAAGTCCGCTATTAAGGCGGACTTTTCTTGGATTTGACCAAATTATATAGACGATGCATCACCCAGGCAATTAGCCAACCGAATGCATAGACAATCATCAAAACAAACACAATGCCCCAAAAAATCAGCCACTGCAAGGTAGACCAGTCTAAGTCTAAGCCAAAGACCAATAAAACCGCGGCTAATGAGACAAACATTAGAACTAATGTAAAAACCTGCCCTTTCGATGTCTTTAGGTCTTTTGAAACACACGCATAAGCAACAAAGCCTAGCATTAGATAAATAAAGACGGCATTTTCCTCTAAATACAGCAAAGATGCCCAACTGATTAAGAAGAAAACAGGCAACAAAACAAACCAACGGACAAGCTCCCAGAATGTTGACAAACTTTTTGTCATAACGCTACCCCTTATTAATGAACAATGGCCATTAATATATAATATTTAACCAAAATTGTCAACTATCACAATGACACAAAAACTGCTAATATATAATCTATGCTTACTACAATTATTACCCACTTTGCCAGCTGGGGTTATCTCGGCATCATCATCCTAATGGCCATAGAGAGCTCCTTTGTGCCGTTGCCCTCTGAGCTAATCATCCCACCAGCCGGCTATCTGGCCTCTACCGGCGCCATGAATATTGGTTTTATTATCCTGTCCGGCATGATCGGCTCTATTTTGGGTGCCTTGTTCAACTATTTTTTGGCTCGCCATCTCGGCTCACCGCTGGTACATCGCCTGGCTCGATCCCGTTGGGCCAAGTATTTCTTGATCAATCCGGAAAAACTGGCGCATGCTGAACAATACTTTAAGGACAACGGCCGCAGCTCCACCTTCTTTGGCCGCCTTATCCCAGGTGTGCGGCACCTAATCTCAATCCCTGCCGGCCTAGCCAAGATGCCTCTACCATCTTTTATTCTTTATACCGCCTTGGGCGCCGGTATCTGGACGACAGTCCTGACTATGCTGGGCTATTGGTTCGGCAATAATCAACAGTCTCTAGAAGAGCACTACAAAACTATTTCATATGGCGGCATCATACTCTTTGTCTTTTTGGCCGCCTATTTGCTCTACGCGCGGAAAGTAAAATATGGCAAAAAAATCAAACAAGTTCTCTAGACGCCGCATCATCTTGCTGTTCGGCTTTTTATTAGCCTTAGCCGATGCCATAACCGGCTATATCCAATCATCTTATCTCAAGAGCTATGTGGGCGAAAGCTCCGTCGGCCTCATTATTGCCACCGCCGCCTTCCTCACTATTGTAGCCAGTTTTTTCTATCCACGCCTCATCAAGTCGTTAGGCAACTTTCGCTCGGCATTGCTGATTAATTTTTTAATTCTCGCCTCCTCAGCCGCCCTGCTCCTCGGCGCTAACAGCTGGATTATAATCCCTGCCTTTATCATTCGTTACGCAGCCCTCATTCTAATGCTGATAAATTTTGATATTTATCTGGAACAAAGCTCAAGCAACAAAGAGGCCGGCGCCGTACATACTAGTTATCTCACCTTCTACAATCTGGCCTGGCTGATGTCGCCCATCCTCGCTTCTTGGCTGGTGGGGCAAGACAACTATGTTAATACCTTCCGTTTCAGCTTCTGGATAATCTTGCTGCTTGGCCTATGCCTGCTGTGGTTGGGCCGACGTCTACCCCAAGGACATCATCCCATATTAAACGAAGTGAAATTAAGCGCTACGCTCCAAAAAATACGGCATTCGCACGATTTGCGTAAAATTATCGGCTCTACCGTTTGCCTATATATTTTCTATGCCATAGCCGTGCTTTATGTACCTTTGCGCCTGCATGATGAACTGGGTTTTAGCTGGCAGCAACTGGGCATCATCTTTACAATTATGCTCTTGCCTTTTGTCCTGATCCAATACCCGGCCGGCCTGATAGCCGACAAGCGTTGGGGCGAAAAAGAGATGCTGATTACCGGCAATATTATCCTAGCACTAAGCTGTCTGGCTTTTTGGTTCATCAATTCCCACTCACTAATACTATGGGCGGCCATCTTATTTATCAGCCGTCTCGGCGCCGCTATCACCGAAGCGATGCAAGAGACCTATTTCTTTAAAAAAGTGAAAGCCGAAGAATATGGGCTAATCACCATGTTCCGCCAAACCAGAACCACAGGCTGGCTGCTCGGTTCCGGACTGGCCTTTGCCCTACTCCTCTTCTGGCCGCTCAAATCATTATTCCTGGGCGTAGCCATAATTATCCTGCTTAATACTCTCAGCCTAATAACACTCAGAGATACTAATTAAAGAAAGGTAAAAGCGAAAATGGAAAAGCGAAAAACTATAGTGTCGGCTGACGCCGACT